>JAESFW010000406.1_pt1 | contig 18336 bp, 17 predicted proteins | sample 9269481 | NCBI WGS metagenome assembly JAESFW01 (sample SAMN14515350, study PRJNA621654) | algae metagenome | isolation source: Lyngbya sp. HA4199-MV5 and co-occurring heterotrophs from soil with... | place: USA: Ahupuaa O Kahana State Park, Hawaii | collected 2009-07-21
GCCGCAGACGGCCCCCAGGCCGGGCAACCCGAAGGGAAGGCCCTTGCCGGCGCGCCACTCGTCGTTGCGCTCCTTGCATGTGCAAGAGCACACGCTGCGTCGCGCGCCTAGATTGGCACGCCGGCAAGGGCCTTCGCGACCCCGAAAGTAGTGTGAACAGGCCCTAGCGGTAGTTGTTGGCGCCGCGGCGCACGCCGGTGAGCAGGCCCTCGCGCTCGTAGAAGCGCAGCGCATGGCGGCCCAGGCCGGTGCGGCTTTCCAGTTCGGCAATGCGCATGAATGAAAGAATCCCTTGACTGTAGAGTGCACTCTACACAATAGCATGGCCTTTTTTGAGAGGGGAGAGCCTATGCATTTGGTGGTGGAAAAGACGGTGCACATCGAGCGGCCGGTGCCGCAAGTGTTTGCCTACGTGTCCGACATGGAGCGGTTTGCGGAGTGGTTTCCTGGCGTCGTGGCCATGGCGGCGGCCGACGCGCTGGCCCCGGGGCAGCCCGGCAAGCAGTACCTGGAGACCGTGCGCCTGCCATGGCGCGGGCAGCGGCAGATCCGCCTGCAGGTGAAGGAGTCGCGCTCGCCCCATTTCTTTGCCACCGAGGGGCGGTTGCTGCCGCTGCTGCCGCGCATGGAGATCGCCCTGGCGGAGGCGGCCCCGGGCACGTGCGAACTGACCTGGCGCATGTTCAGCCGCAGCACCAGTCCGGCCGTGCGCTACCTGCTGCTGCCGATGGCGCGGCGCGTGATGGGAGCCCGCGCTGGCGCGGGCGTGCGGGCGCTGAAGCGGCGGCTGGAGGCGGGTGCGGCGGCACCCGTGCGCTCGGCGGGGTGACGGGGTCACACAGGGCGCGTGCAACCCTCAGCGCACAGGCGCACCGCCCGCCGCAAGCCCGCTGCGCCCCTTCGGTTGCAGCACCTGCGCCATATAGCCATCCAGGTCGGCCTGCCAAAGCACAGGGTGGTTGTGGATGCCATGCCCATCCTGCCCGGGCGGCAGTGCGTAGCCCACAAAGCGGCCCTGGCCGCCCGCTGCGCGGAAGGCGTCAAAGCTGGCGCGGCTGTGCTCCAGCAGGTAGTAGGCATCGTGCTCGCCGTACAGCCACAGCGTGGGCCGGGCAAAGGCCGCGCCGCGCGTGAAGCCGTTGCGGTTGACGGCCACGGCGGCCTGCCGGCAGGCATCGCCGAGCCAGCCGCCCACGAAGTTGACCACGCCCAGGAATATGGCGGGGCGCGTGCCCGCATAGGCCACCGAGAGGATTCCGCCGCGCGAGACGCCACCGATCAACAGGCGCGCCTTGTCCACGTCGGGGCGCTGCTGCAGGTGGGACATCACCACATCGAGGTCGGCAATGGCCCGGTCCAGGCCCGGCAGCGAGCGGGCGGGCTCGCAGGAGTAGCCGGCCGAGCGGGTGGCGCCAAAGCCTTCGTCGTACAGGCCGTCCGACTTGCCGCGCCCGCGCCGCTGGGGGAAGACCACCTGCCAGCCCTTGGCGGTGAAGTACTCGGCGACTTCGGGGCTGGTCCACGTCAACCCGAACCATTCGGGTCGGTTGCCCGCGCCCGTGGAGCCGTGGTTGAAGACCACGGTAGGAAGCGCGCCCTTGGCATCCAGCGGACGGTAGACGACGGCCTCCAGCGTCTGGGGGCGGCCATCGTCGCCCAGCCAGGGCGTGGGCAGGCGCTCGATGGAGCGGGCGTAGCGCGGCGCCACGGGCCGGTTGCTGAGCACGCTGGCGAACAACAGCCGTGTCTCGGGGCGCCAGGCCGCGATCTCCATCTCGCTGCCGCCCTCGCGCAGGCGCATCACCAGCCGGGCGCCGGTGTGCAGCCGTGCCTGCAGCTCGCCGCCGGCAAAGGTGGCCTGTGTGCGGTCCGTGATCTGGGGTTGCTGTTCGTTGGCCCCGGCATAGACCACCGTGGCGCCGGTGGCCGTGACCGACTCGACCGCGATGCGGATGTCGCAGGCCCGCGCCGCGCAGGCCGCGCCCTGCCACATGCCGCTGAAACGGGCCTTGCTTGCGGGCAGGGCGGCATCGGGCGGGGTGATGGCCACATCGGGCGGCAGTGTGGCTGCCACCGTGCTTTCCGTCGGGGCCGGCGACAGGTGGGGCATGTAGGCCGGCCATGCCGTGGCTGCAGCAGCACTGACCGGAGCAGGGGGCGCTGCGGCGGGCGCGGCTTGCGGTTGCGCTGTGGCCGCCCCGCACAGCAGGAGCAGCAGGCCGGCGATGCGGGCGGAGTGGGGGGAGTGCATCCCGCCATTGTGCAGAGGCTCTCTTAACGCCGGCCAAAGGTGCGAAGGAGCGCACCACTGCTGTGGGAGCGCAGGGTCGTGCAGGGCGCATTGTCGATGGCGTCCTACGCTGTTGGGTGCGCCTCGTGGCATATCATGCGGCATGAAACAAAATGTCAGGGAGACATGGGTTGTGCCGCGCGCGGCATGGGCCACGGCCCTGTTCGTGGTGCGTTGGGCAACTACCGTGTGCGAAGGTGCCAGGCCATGACCATCCGGATCGGCGGTCCCCACCAACGGGCGCTGCGCGCCCTGGGGGTGACATTGCTGGAGCTGCTGATCTCCGTCACGTTGATCGGCCTGCTGACCGCCGTGGCCGTGCCCAGCTACCAGGCCTACATGGAGCGCGCCAGGATCGCCGCCGCCAAGAAGGACATCCTGGAGATCAGCGTCAAACTGGACCGGTACCTGCACTTCAAGAACGCGTTTCCGGCGAGCCTGGCTGCGCTGCCCGACAACCGGCTCGACCCTTGGGGAAACCCCTACCGTTACCTGTCGATGGAGGGTGCCAAAGTGGGTGACAAGCGCAAGGACAAGTCCCTGCACCCACTCAACAGCGACTATGACCTGTACAGCATGGGCCCCGATGGCAAGAGCCAGACGCCGCTGACCGCCAAGGCCAGCCGCGACGACATCATCCGCGCCAACAACGGGGGATTCATCGGTGTGGCCGAGGACTACTGACGCATGCGCCTGAGTGCGGCCCAGGCCATCTTGCACAGCCGCGTGGGGCGCCAGCTGCTGGCCACGTTCTTTGTGCTGGTGGCGGTGCCGGTGGGTGCCATGTCGCTGCTGGCCTACCAGCTCACGCAGTACGTGGTGCAGCAATCGGCCGCGCAGCTCAGCGGCGAGCTGGCCAAGGCGGTGGGCATCAACCTCATCGACCGGCTGCGCGCCGCCGAAAGCCTGCTGCATGTACACGGCCTGCCATCGGGCGATGGCCCCGGGCCGATGGCGCTGGACGCGGGGCTCGAGGCCGTCTTTGCCCGCGTGGACCGGCTTGCCCCGGCAGAAGCCGCGCTGGCACCCGGCGGGCGCAGCGCCCTGCGCGTGACCGGTGCTGCGCAGCCCGGGGCGGCGCCCGTGGTGGAGCTGATCGTGCCGGTGCAAGGCGCCGTGGTGCGCGGCCGCTTCACCGCCGACTACCTGTGGGAGAACGCCCAATCGGGCACGCACCGGCTCTGCTTCTCGGGGCCGCAGCTGGCCGCGCCCTTCTGCCAGGGGGTGGAGGTGCAGGACGCCCAGGCCGTGCGCACGCAGCGCGAGATCTTCTTCACGCCGTACTTCGATGCACCGGCCTGGACCCTTACCACCACGCTGCAGCCGGACGTGCGCCGCTACCTGCCCATTGGTGTGGCGGCCCTGGTGGGCAATGTGGCGGGCATCGCGTTCCTGCTGGCGCTGGTGAGCAGCTCGGTGGTGCTGCGCCGGCTGACCCGGCCGCTGGATGCGCTCACCTCGGGCACGCGCGCCGTGCTGCGCGGCGATTTCACGCGCCAGGTGCAGATCGGCGGCCAGCGCAGCGAGTTCACCGAGCTGGCCGACTCCTTCAATGCCATGACCGAAGAGGTGGGGCGCGACCTGGCGCTGTTTCGCGTGCTCGCGCAGATGGACCAGGCCATCATCGGCCAGCGGCCGTTTGCCGAGGTGGTGCAGCTGATGCTGGCCCACCTGCACCGCCCGCCGGCGCAAGACCCGGTGGGCGTGCTGCAGTGGCCTGAGGGCGCACCCGGGCCCCACCTGCTGTCGTTGGCGGCCGACGGCACGCTGCAGCAGCGCGAAACTTCTGCGGATCCCACCGGCGAAGCCGGCCCTGGGCACGACCTGCCGGTGGCCGAGACCGGCACCCAGCGCGTGTGGCTGCGCCTGGCCCAGTTGCCGGCACCGCAGGGGCGGGCTGAGCGCGAGCTGGGCGCCTTTCGCCAGCGGCTGGCCGTGGCCCTGCATGCCGAGCAGCACGAGCAGCAGCTGCGCGAACGCGCCACGCAAGACAGCCTGACGGGCCTGCTCAACCGCTTCGGGCTGGTGGAGGCCATCGACCAATTGGTGCAACCCCCCTCGGATGGGGGCAGCCCGCGCGCAGCAGGCCAGCCCTTCGCCGTGGTCTGCATGGACCTCGATGGCTTCAAGGAAATCAACGACGCCTATGGCCACTATGTGGGCGACTGTGTGCTGCGCGAGGTGGCCAGCCGCCTGCGCGCATGCATCGGCGCGCGCGCACTGGCCATGGCCCGCCCGGGTGGGGACGAGTTCGTCTTCGTGCTGCCGGCCGATGCGCAGGGGGCCTTCAGGGCCGAGATCGAGGCCGTGGCGCAGGCCGTGCGCGTGCCCTACAGCGTGCCCCCGCGCGTGCTGCCGCTGGGCGCCAGCCTGGGCATGGCGCAGTTCCCTGTGCATGGGGCTTCGCGGGACGAGTTGCTCCGGCACGCCGACCTGGCCATGTACACCGCCAAGGGTGCGGGCCGCAATGTGCTGGTGGAGTTCGAGCCCGCACTGGCGGCCCGGCAGGCCGAGCGCCTGGTACTGCGCCACGACCTGCGCCAGGCGCTGGCTGCGCAGCAGATGTTCGTGGTGTACCAGCCGCGCGTGGGCGCGCACGGCCGCCAGGTTGCCTCGGTCGAGGCGCTGCTGCGCTGGCGCCACCCCGACCACGGGCTGGTGCCGCCCGACACCTTCATCGCGCTGGCCGAAGAGTCGGGCTTCATTCTCGAGCTGGGCCTGTGGGTGCTGCGTCAGGCGCTGCAGCAGTTTGCGCAGTGGCGCGCCGACCCCGCAGTGCCCGTGCGCCACCTGTCGGTGAACCTCTCGCCCGTGCAACTGGCCGACCCGGGCTTTCCCGCGGCGCTGCATGCACTGGTGCAGGAGTTCGGCATCCGCCCCGGCGAGCTGGAGCTGGAGGTCACCGAGGGCGCCCTCATCCAGGACGTGGACGCCGCCGTCACGCGCCTGGCGGCCTTGCGCGCGCGGGGCGTGGCGATCGCACTGGACGATTTTGGCGTGGGCTACTCGGCCATGCGCTACCTGAACCGCCTGCCGTTCGACACGCTCAAGATCGACAAGAGCTTTGTGTTCGCCTTTGGCGTGGAGCGCCCCGCGCTGGCCATTGCCACGGCCATCGTGGCCCTGGCCAAGGCGCTGGACAAGCGCGTGGTGGCCGAGGGTGTCGAGACGCCCGAGCAGGCCGACCTGCTGCAGGGCCTGGGCGTGAACGAGCTGCAGGGCTACCTCTATGGCAAGCCGCAGACCCCCGCCGAGCTGGCGCGGTCATGGGCGGGCAGCGCGCCCGCCGCGCTCAAGCCGTAGTCAGTTCGGCAGCAAGAAGCACTGCCCGCTTTGCGCCGGGTTGCCCACCACGATGCGCTCCACAGAGTCCATGGTGGGGAACTGGGCCCAGAAGTGGTCGGCCCCCCAGCACAGGTAGGGGCCCGAGCGCGCAAACACGGCGCGCGTGGGGTTGGCGGGGGTCGCGGTGAAGGTCCAGTTGCCCCAGAAGGCGGTGATGCCACCCCGGGTCTCCTTGCGGTCCACCACGAAGCGGGCGTATTCCTTTTCGGACTGCACGGTGCCTGCGCCGCTGCACTGGGCATTGGCATAGGCCATGGTTCCATAGTTGACGGTGAGGCGGGTCTCGTCCTGGCGTGTCAGGCGAAAAAGGTTGCGCGCGCCTTGGTCCGGGGAGACCTTGCTGCAGGCCTCGCGCACCCAGACGCCCTCGGGCAGGCCCCATACCGCGGTGGCGCAGCCCACCTGCACCGCGTCCACGGCGGCGCCGGGCATGGCCCCGCTGCCCTGGGCCACGGTGCAGGTCTGGCCATCGGGCTGCGACTTCACGCGCACCGCGTAGGCGCTGCCGGCCGTGAGCGGGGTGGTGAACACGAAGCGGCCGTTGGCCGTGGGCAGCAGGTCGTCGCCCTCGTTGTTCTGCAGCACCAGCCGGCTGCTGCCGCTGATGCCGGACGCGGGTGCCAGGCCGCTCACCGTGCCGCCGAGGGTGAAGCGCTCGATGGGGGCAGGGCCGGGGCCAGGGGCGGGCGGTTCATCACCGCCACCCCCACCGCAGGCCGACAGCGATGCGGCCAGGGCCAACCAGGCCAACGGGGCGCAGCGGCGCACGGATGCTGCGGGTGCAGAGTGTGGAGCGGGCAAGGACAAGGTGATGGCCATGGCAAAAAAGTGCGAAGTATGGCGAGGCCTCGCACGCGGGGGAACCCCACGAAGGTAGGGGTCGGTGTCGCTCGTCACCTGCCCTGGTCGCTGCAGCCCGGCATGCTCGCTTGCCACTGCGTTGCATGGGGCGGCGGGAGGCGAGTGCGCGTCGGCAACGAGAAGATGCCGGTGCAGCGCATGCCTGCACATGCGCCCAAGACCCGTGAGCGGCTCAGCGCAAGTCCCTGAAGGTGACCGACCAGCGCAGGGCCGGCGTCGGCTCCACGCAGTGCTGCCACTTCCAGCGTGCGTCGCCCTGCAGCACATAGATGGAGCGGGGCTCCACCTCCAGGGCCACCACCTCGCGCTGCAATTCAGGGCGGTAGGGCCAGGGCCGAAAGCGCAGCGTGGCCGGGCCGCCCAGCGAGACGCCGATGATGCGCTCAAAATCGGGCACGTCGCGGTGCCAGCCCAGGGGCGTGCCAGGTGCGTACTCCGACACCAAGGCATGGGCCAGTTGCTCGGGCTGCATGCCCTGCCACGCAGCCACGCGCTCGCGCAGGGGCGCAAGGCGCTCATCGAGCGGCTTGCCCGGCAGCAGCTGGTTGGTGTCGAAGTCGAACGAGCCGCCAAAGCCCGCCACCCGGCGCCGCGCCAGGTACTCCTTGTACCGGGCGGCGCGCAGCGGCAGGGACTGCAGGATGGGGATGAGCGCTGCCTCCTCGGCCCGGCCCAGAAACTCGGCCTGGTAGACCAGGCCGGGAATGGAAGCGAGCACCGGCGCATCGCCGAACAGCGTGGACTGGTCCATGGCCTCGGACCGGCCGCTACCCCAGCCGCACCTCGAAGCGGCTGCCATCGCGCGGCGCCAGGCCGCGGTAGCCCGCCAGGCGCGCAATGCCCAGGGCCCGCACCCAGTGCTGCAGGGCCACCAGGTCGTGCGCCGACACGTCCTCGGGCTCCACGCGCTCCAGCGCGTCGATGGTGTGCAGGGTGGTCGCTATGTCATCGGGGCCGCCGAACTGGTGCTCCAGCGCAACGGCAAAGCGCACCTCGGCCGCGGTGCGTTCGGCCTGCGTGAGGCCGGGGTGGTCGCACAGGGCGACGGTGTAGGTGGCGTCCAGAACAGCCATGCTCGATCTCCAGATAATACTGTATGAATTTACAGTATTTTGGAAAAGCGTGCAGCAGATTTATGCGGGGCGCGCCCGCCCCGTTGTCAGCTGGTCAGTAGCTTGTCAGTACCGCAAGCGCCCATCGCTGCCGATCACGCCGATGTCCACAAAGCGGCTGCCCACGTTGCCCTTGGAGAAGTCCACGCGGAAGCCGCCGAAGTCGATCTCGCCCATGCTGGTGAGCGTGCTGGCCAGGGCGGCGGCGCTGGGGTTGGCGTCCTTGCTGCGCTTGAGCGCCTCGCCCACGGTGCGGGCAGAGAGGTAGCCCTCCAAGTGGAAGGAGGTGTACTCCTGCACGGCAGGGAAGGCCTCTTTCATCGCGGCCTGGAACTCGCGGTGCAGGGGCAGGGTCTTGCCGTTGGGGTTGGGGTAGGTCTGGGCAATGCCCACGCCGCGCGCGCCTTCCACGCCCGCGAGCTTGACGATGAGGCCGGCCGGCACGTACGACAGCACGAAGATCGACTGCTTGACGCCCGCCTTGCGCAGCGCGGCAATGCCCTCGGCCATGAAGCGCGGGGCGCCGAGCACGAGCACGCCCTGCGCGTCCTGCTTGGCCAACTGCTGCGCGGCGGCGTCGAGCGCGGCCGCGTCGGTGGCCGACTTCACGCCCTGCAGCGTGATGCCCTGCGTGGCCTTGGCGGCCTCTTGCGCCATGGCCATGCCCGAGGTGCCGATGGGCAGGTCCTGGTACAGCGCCGACAGGCGCGTCATGCCCAGCGTGCGCGTGTGCGTCACGATCTTCTCGATCTGCTGCTTGTCGCCCGCGCGGATGTGGAACAGCTTGGCATGGCCGGGCGTGCGCAAGCTCTCGGCGCCGGGCACGGCGTTCATCACCACCACGGGCGCGGCATCGAGCAGCTTGTCGTCGAGCATGCGCTTGATGGCGGCCGAGCCGATGGGCGAGATCAGCGCCACGGGCTTTTTCTCCAGCGCCTTGGGGAACTGCGCGAGAAAGCCCTCGGGGCTGTACTCGTCATCGGCCTCGAACAGCGAGACCTTCTGGCCCTTGATGCCGGCCTTGTTGGCCTGGGCCACATAGGCCTTGATGCCCTGGTTGACCTCGACCGCATCGGGCACGGGCAGCTTGGTGAAGGGCCCGATCTGGCCGAGCACGATGCCTTGGGCCAGGGCCAGCGTGCCGGTGCAAACGAGGGAGGCAGCCAGCACGGAGTGGCGCAGAAGGGCAAGAGAAGGGCGCATGGATGAATGTAATAGTCGTTTGAAGTCCGGGCCGCACCATCCGCAAAAAAACACTGTCTCCCGAGCGGCACCGAAGCATTGAAGAAAACCCCCGCAACGGCAGCAGGCCGGCCACCCCCGGGGGGTTGGGCAAGGCATTTTGCTGCAGTGCGAAAGAGGCGAGTCTACCGCCAGGCAGGGCCCGCAGGGTGGACTTTGTGGCAGGGGGTTGCTCCGTCGCCGCACCTGCCCTGTGCCAGCGAATGCAGCGCCAGGCCCCCCTGCGTACCCCTGTTGCTCGCGTGCGGCCGGTGCCCCTCTGCATGCCCATTCCTTGCGGGCCCGGGGCGCCATGCCAACCGCCGCGTGTCATCAGTTCTGGGGACAGACAGGCGCGCGGCAAGGCACTAGATTCAGTTGCGCGCCCCCCGCCTGCCTTGGCGGCGGCGCCCCCCGTGCGTGCCTGCCCATTGGAAACCCCTGGCCTGACCATGACCCACATCCCGCCCCTCCATCGTTTGCCCCTTGCCGGCAGCCGGCACCGCCGCGCGGCCGCCTGGCTTGCCACCGTGCTGGCCTGGCTGTTGCTGTTGGCCCTGGCCGCGCTGTGCGCCCCGGGCCTGGCCCAGGCCACCAGCATCACGTCGGCCACCACCAGCAGCGGGGGCAGTTGGGGCGGGCCAGGCAACAACACCTGGACGCCCGGCGGCCCCGGCGCGGTGGTGGCGGCCAGCGAAGTCAACTCCCGGCTGGTCCCGGGCGCGCATGTGGTGGTGCAGACGCACACGAGCGAGCCTGTGCTGGCCATCAAGGCCACCCTCACGCTGGTGCTGGGCAGCCACCTGGAGCTGCAGGCCGGGGGCGACGTACTCATCCAGGCCCCGGTCCAGGGCGGCACGGGCACCCTCACGGTGCGCTACGGCCAACAGGCGGTGGCAGCCGGCAACAGCGCCACCGTGGTGGCCACGGCCCCGTTGCACCTGCAGTCCGGTGCCACTTACACCACGCGGCTGGGCAGCGATGGCGCGTACCAAACCCACACCATCATCACCAGCCTGGGCGCAGCGGGCAGCACCACGGGCATCGACCTGCAGGGCATGCAGGGCAACCTGGCCGGGCACTATGTGCTGGGCAGTGACATCGATGCCAGCGCCACCAGCGGGTGGAATGGCGGGGCGGGGTTTGAGCCGGTGGGCAACTACACAACCCCCTTCACCGGCAGCCTGGACGGGCTGGGGCACACCATCACCGGTTTGCGCATTGAGCGGCCGTCGCAAACCAACGTCGGGCTGTTTGGCCGCACCAATGGTGCACAGTTGCGCAGTATTGGATTGGTGAATGCCCAGGTCAGAGGCCGAGGTTATGTGGGAGCCTTGGCGGGATACACCGTAGGCGGAACCATCGGCAGCAGTTACGCCACAGGCAAGGTGAGTGCTACTCACGCGCGTGCGGGCGGGCTCGTCGGTTTCTGCGAGTCCTATTGCACCATCAGCAGCAGTTATGCCACGGTCGAGGTCCGTGCTGAAGACCATGGTGCGGGCGGGCTCGTCGGCACCTGCGTATTCGATTGCACCATCAGCCGCAGCTACGCCACGGGCGCCGTGACGGGGGACTTCCTTCTCGGAGGGCTCACCGGCAGTTGCTCTGGCGCCCCATGCACTTTCGTTGGCAGCTTCTATGCCACCACCGACGCGGGCGGCGCCTCCATCAACAATGATGGGGGGGACGTTGGTGCCTGGTCTGGCAATGGCAACGGCACCCCCAAGACCCTGGCCCAACTCAAGACCCAGGCCACCTTCGCTGGCTGGAGCATCGACGACGCCGGCGGCACCGGCACCACCTGGCGCATCTACGAGGGCCAGAGCACGCCGCTGCTGCGCAGCCTGTTCACCGCGCCGCTTGCCATCACCGCCACCAGCGGCAGCCGCACGGTGGACGGCACCACCAACGCCCTGGGCGTGACCTACACCCCTGCCAGCCCCGATGCCCGGCTGCTGGGCACGCCCGTGGCCACGGCGGCGGGCAGTGCGGTGGGGGTGCATGCCATCACGGTGAGCGGGGTGCACTCCACCCAGCGCGGCTACGACATCACCCTGGTGCCGGGCACGCTCACCATCACTGCTGCGGTGGTGGTGGCGCCCGAGCCCGAGCCCGAGCCCGCGGGGGTCACCCAGCCGGGCGACATCTTTACCGTGACCCACCCCAACCTGCCCATCGTGGTGGGCCCCCAGGCTGGCGGCGCCACCATCGTGCTGCCGCAGGGCACGGGCACCAGCCCGGTCACACTGCAGATCAGCATCAACGGCCAGCCCATGCAGGTGCAGGCAGCCCCCGGCACGCAATTGCGCGTGGCCCAGGTCAATGGCCAGAACGTGCTGGTGCTGGTGGTGATCCAGGGCTGGGCGTCCATGGCGAGCACGGCGGCGGGCCAGCCCATGGCGCTGGCGGGCGATGTGCTGCTGAGTGCCGGCCGCGCCGGCACCACCATCGAAGCCCAGCCGCTCACGGTGGCCGTGCTCACCGGCGCGCTGCTGCCACCCCAGGGCAGCCTGCCGCAGGTGGGGCGCATGGGGCTGCTGGCGGGTGAACGGCTGCAGGTCAACGAACAGGGCGCGCTGGTCTCCATCACGCTGGGCTCGCTGGCGGGCAATACCAGCCAGCCCGGTGACCCGATGGCGTTTGCCAACCTGCCGGCGTCGATCACCGTGGACAAGGTGTTCGCCCGACTGAATGGCCCGCTGGCCCGCCTGTCGGGCGTGAACCTGGCGCAAGGTCTGGAGACGAATGCATCGGGTGTCTACCTGCTGCGCGATGGCGGGCAGACCTTCCAATTGCTGCCCACACTGCCCATCACCATCGACGCCACCTTGCCCGATGGCCTCACCTTCACGCCCCTGGGCCTGCTGCGCTGGGTGCGTGGCGGGGTGGTGGTGCAGTTTGCGCCGGCAGTGGCCGACCTCGCGGGCCTGGCCAGTGCGGTGACGGCCGTGCTGCCCGGTGCGCAGATCCGGCTGGGGGCCGAGGGCGTGATCCAGCTGCGCACGGGCGGGCGCACCTATGTGCTCAAGCCTGGGTGGACGGGAGCAGGCAGCACTGCAGGTGCACCGCAGATCGGCGTCGATGAACAGGGCCGCATCTACCTGCAGACCGGCACTGGGCCACGGCAGTTGCTGCTGCCCGCACTGCTCAATGCCACGCAGGCCAACGCCATCTTCCAGACCGCGTTGCCGGGGGCCACGCTGTCCGTGCAGCCCGCATCGAACGACGGTGCGTTCACGGTGACCCTGGCTGGCCAGACTTGGCGCCTGGTGCCGCAATGGGTGCTGCCCGAGGGCGCAGCGGTGCAGGTGCCCGCAGCCAACGCCAACTGGTGGCTGGGCAGTGACGGGCTGCTGTACCTCAAGCTGGGCGCCCAGGTGCAAGGGGTGCGCGCCGTGGATTGATGGGCGGGCCTTCGGCCGGTGACCCGGAGTGCCGCTTTATCCATCATCCATCCATCGATCCATCCTCACGGGGCTTGCCCCCCGTTCAGGCCTCGTCGTCCGGCAAGGGTACGTATTCCTCGGGCGAGCCGATGTGCCCGGCTTCGAGTTGGGCGTGCATGTCCTGCTCCAGCGCAATGCCGCGCAGCAATTGCAGGCGCTGGCGCGCCTTCTCGACGCCCAGGTGCTCTTCTTCGGACCCACGCACAACCGATTTCTCCGATTCAGTGGACTAGGCGCTCAGGTCCGGGTGCGCGGGCTTGAAGCGAAAAACGCTGTGGCTCATGGGGTCGGCGGGGCAGGAGCGCGGGGCGGACTGGCACCTGCAGGCACCACCGGCGGCAAGCCCAGGGCCTGCAAGATGAGGGCATGGTAGGCGGGCCAGTCCTGCCGTGAGTTTTCGATCGCCAGCTTGGAGAGCGGGAGGCGTTCAAACAGTGTGTCGGTCAGGCGCCGGTAGTCCTGGTACAGGGCAACCAGGCCCTGCAGCCCCGCGAACCCGCGGCCTGTGCTGTAGGGCGCTGCAAGCTTCCAGTTGACCTGGTAGGCCACCCACTCGGCGCCGCGCTCTTCGCAGACGGTCCGGATGGCGTGCTCGACGTCCTCTTGCCTGAAGTACACGACCAGAGGGTTCAGCGGAGCGATGGCCGATGCCAGTGCCTGGATGTGGTCGAGCAGCGTAGCGGGATCGGCCTCCATGAGGAACAGGTTCGTGAGGTCACCGTGGAACAGCTGGCCATCCATGACGCGGATGGTGCCGTCTGCCTGCGATGCCTCGACCAGCGCTGCCCATCTGCTGATGCTGCGGGCGGCCAGTTGCGCCGGGCTGGTGTCGAGCCAGGGTTGGAACCAGTGCTCCAACTCGTCCGTCGCCCGCACGGGATGCGGGTCGGTCCTTTCGTGCACAGGCAAGGCGGCGTGGCCAGCGTCCTGCAGGCTTTGCGCGATGAACCGCATGGTGGTGGACTTGCCTGAGCCCATGATGCCCTCCACGATCACCAGGCGGTGGGCAGATGGGGCACAGGGCAGGCTTGGAGGGTGGTGCATCGCTTGGCGTGGTGAGAAAAAAAGGGGTGCAGTCGGGAACGCGGTAGGCCGCCTGAATTGCCGACGGACTTCTGGCCCAGTGGGAATCGTACGCGTTGGGCCCCATCGCCAGGCGCAAGGAGCAGGACGAGGGCTACCTGGGGTAGACCAGGCACAGGGGGGCCTTGCCTCCAGCGCAGAAGCCCTCCGTCTTGCGGGATTCGAAAACGATGTAGCTGTCCGCCAGTTGCCGCTTGGTGAACTCCCCGTTGATGACCTGAAAAACACCGGTGCCCTTGCAGCCCGTGGAATCGCGGGACCAGCCGCCGGGTGTGGAGAATGCCCCGCTGCTTTGGGGCCCACACCAACCAAATACCGCGCCTTGCGTTCCACCGGAGGGTTGGGGGAACTGAAGGTAGGCGACAAGCCGTTCTTCGGACAACCTGGCCTCGACCTTCACCGGGCAGTGGTCCGACTCCGGCCCGATGCACGAGATCGTGAGTTCTGCAGCGGACGCCAGCAAGGGCGTGCAGAGCGCGAAGAAGACCAGCAGGTGCTGTTTCATCGGTACTATGGCAAATCAGAAGGCAGGGGGGGCAGTATCCGCGCTGTGCTGAAAAGCAGGTGCCTGCGCGGCATAGATGGCGCGCAGACCCCGGCCTTCGCTGTGCAGGCTGCTGTGCAACTGCATGCCGATCTTCTGCAGCGTGGCAATGGATGCCCGGTTGCCGGGGGCGACCTGGGCCAGCAGGCGCGGGCAACCCAGCGCACCAAAGCCGTAAGCCAACTGGCCCCGCCCGATTTCCGTGCCATAGCCCAGCGACCAGACGCTGCGGGACAGCACGAACCCGATCTCATAGTCCTGAGATCCCAGCACCGTGCAGGGCATCAGCCCCGAAAACCCAAGCACATCGCCGCTGGCCCGTTCCGTCAACACACCCAGCCTGCGGCCGCTTCGGTCGTGGTCGAAGCTGGTGGCAAAGAAGGCTTCGGATTGCGCGGGGGTGAAGGGTGCACCCAGGAACACGTGGCGCATCACCTGTGCGTCCGACAGCACCCGCGCATGCAGGCAGGCGAGGTCACCGGCCTGCGGGTAGCGCAGCACCAGGCGGCGGGTGGCGATGATGGTGTCGGCAGCGGTCATGTCGGAGGGGCCAGGCTGGCCATGCCCGGCACACTATAGCGGTGGGCGAGGCGTGGCCGGGGCTCATGCCTCCAGCAAGGCCCCGTCTTCGCGCAGGCACGACTGCAGGCGCTGCACATCGGTGTCCTGCAGGCGCGTGCTTCCCGCCAGGGCCGCAGCCGTGCCCGCGGCCTGGCCCATCACAAAGCAGCCGCCGCTGGCGCGGGCTGCGGACTGGCCCTCGTGCGTCATGCTGGCGCAGCGGCCGGCCACGAGCAGGTTCTCGATCTGGCGGGGCACGAGCATGCGCCAGGGCAGGTCGTTGTAGGCCCGGCGCGGGTCTGCGGGAAAGCCCCAGGAGATGCCGCCCGCGCGGTGCAGCTCCATGGGCCAGGCGTTGATGCCGATGCGGTCGTCGAAGCGGGCCGACTGCAAAATGTCGTCGCCCGTCAGCGCGTACAGGCCCTCGATGCGGCGGGTTTCGCGGATGCCGATCTGCGGCGCGATCTCCACGATGCGCGAGCCATCGAAGCCCGGCACCTGCTCGCGCAGGAAGCGGAAGTACTCGGTGATCTGGCGGCGGCCCTCCACCTCGCCATCGCTCAACTCGACGGCGTTGACGGCATTCATGGCCTGGCCCCGGGCGTTGGCGATGGAGGTGACGTTGGCGCGCCATTCCGAAGGGTGGATCTGCGGCCGCAGGATCGCGCCCTCGCGCGGAAAGCGGTAGCGGCCCGGGAACTGCTGCTGCGCCCGTTCCATGAAGTCGTTGATGGCCTTGAACTCGCCCACGGCGGGCAGCGCCTGGCCGGGATCGACATGGCCCACGCGGAACATGGTGGTGGGGAAGAGGCCGCTGCCATGCCCGTCGCCGACCTCGTAGGGCACGCCGGCAAACGCCGCCACATCGGCATCGCCCGAGCAGTCGATGAACACCTGGCTGCGGATGGCCTGGCGGCCCGACTTGGTTTCCACGACAAGCGCCTCAATGCGATTGCCGTCGCGCAACACGCCCGCAGCCCGTGCGTGGAACAGCAGCTGCACGCCCGCGGCCAGCAGCCACTGGTCGGCCGCGCATTTGTAGAGGGAGGTGTCGTAGGAGCGCACGCGGATGCGGCCCTGCATGCCATCCTGCGGCTGGTTGAGGCCGCCCATGGCCGCAAGGCGCGCGAGCAGTTCGTCGACCACACCGCGCACCAGCAGTTTCATCTCCCCCTCGTGCCGGCCATACAGCCCGGCAAAGTTGGTGACGCCGCCCGCCGTGCCCATGCCCCCCAGAAAGCCGTAGGACTCCACCAGCAGGGTGCGGGCCTGGCGGCGCGCGGCGCTCACGGCGGCCGCCTGCCCGGCCGGCCCGCCGCCGACCACGACCACGTCGTATTCGCCAAATACCGGCAGCTGGCGCGCGGGCTCCAGCAGGGTGGAAACAGCAGGCATGGCGTTCTCTTCTTTCATGGCGTTGGTCATGGCATCAGTCCAGGGCGATGCGGTGGGCTTCGATCACCGGCTTCCAGCGCGCGATGTCGGCGCCGATCTGCCTGCGCATGCCCTCGGGCGAGCCGCCCGCAGGGTCCATGTACTGGGCGCGGAATTTCTCCACCATGGCGGGCTCGGCGAGCACCTGGGCGATCTGGTTCTGCAAGGCCTTGACCACGGCATCGGGCGTGCGCGCGGGGGCGACAAAGCCGATCCAGGCATCGGCCTGGATGGCGGGCAGGCCGCTTTCGGCCAGGGTGGGCACATGGGGCAGCGAGGGCGAGCGGGCCGGCGAGGCCACGGCCAGCGCCCACAGCTTGCCCGCCTTGACATGGGGCATGACGGCCGCCGCCGGCAGCAGCGCCATGTCGACCTCACCGGCCAGCACCGCGGTGACGGCCGCACCCGATCCGCGGTAGGGGATGTGCACCGCATCGGCGCCGCCCTGGGTGGCCAGTGCGGCCATGCCCAGGTGCGAGATGGACCCGGCGCCAATGGAGGCGAAGGTCAGCTTGGCCCCCTTCATGCTGGACGCGAGCGCCTTGGCATCGGTGCCCTCGAGCTTCTTGCCCACCACCAGCACCGAGGGCTGGGAGACGGCGATGGAGATGGGCGCCAGGTCTTTGGCGGGGTCGTAGGGCAGCTTCTTGAACAGCAGCGCATTCACCCCGAGCGGCCCGGCGATGCTCACGCCGATGGTGCGGCCATCGGGGCTGGCCTTGGCAATCGCGTCGGTGCCGATGTTGCCCGCAGCGCCGCTCTTGTTCTCGACCACGAAGGGCTGGTGCAGCCGCGCCGCCAGCCGTTCGCCTATGGCGCGCGCTGCCAGGTCGGGGGTGGAGCCGGCGTCGAACGGCACCACCAACCGGACGGGGCCCTGCGGCCAGTCCTGGGCCAAGGCCGGCAGGCCGCCCAGGCACAGGCAGGCCAGCAGTGCGGCGGCGCGCAGGGTGGGGGATGCTGCGAAAGAAATGGATCGCTGGCGGTATGCCATGGGTGTTGTCTCCTGGTTGCTTCCCCGACGGCGCTGCGGGGATTGCGCAAACTGTAGGGCGAGGGCAACATTGCGTCTATTTAATGCGCGCCATAACGCCCAGCAGGATTTGAAATAATGGACATGCGGCTGCTCTCCGTGTTCGATGAGGTCTACAAGACGCGCAGCGTGTCGCGCGCGGCAGAGAACCTGGAGATTCCCCAGACCTCGGTGAGCCTGGCCCTGGCGCGCCTGCGGCGCCAGTTCAATGACCCGCTCTTTGTGCGCACGGCGCAGGGCATGGTGCCCACGCCGCATGCGGCCGATCTGCTGGGGCCCTTGCGCCAGGCACTGGAGCTGCTGCGTTCGGCCACGAGGCAGCAGGTGGTGTTCGACCCCAGGACGTCCAGGCGGCGCTTTCGCCTCAGCATGACCGACGTGAGCCACCTGGAGTTTCTGCCGCGCGTGGTCAAGAAGGTCGAGTCGGTGGCGCCGGGCATCCAGATCGAGGTGCTGCGCATTGCGCCCGACACCGCGGCGCGGCTGGAATCGGGCGACACCGACCTGGCCGTGGGCTATATGCCCGAGCTCGACGCGGGCTTCTACCAGCAAAAGCTGTTCGACGAAGGCTTTGCCTGCGTGGTGCGCCGCGCCCACCCGCGCTTGGTGTCGCGCGCCACCCGCACGCTGTACAAGCGCGAGCGCCATGTGGCCATCATCGCGCCGGGCACGGGGCACGAATTGCTGGAGCAGGAGCTCAAGCGTCTGAAGATGCAGCGCGATGTGGTGCTGACCCTGCACACGCTGCCGGGCCTGGGCAACCTGCTGGCCCAGACCGAACTGGTGGCTACGGTGCCCGCGCGCGTCGCGCAGACGCTGGCGCGCATTGCGGCGGTGCGCCTGGTGCCAACCGCGTTTGCACTGCCGGGCTTTGCCATCAAGCAGCACTGGCACGAGCGCTTTCACCACGACCCCGGCAACCGGTGGCTGCGCGCCATGGTGGCGGAGCTGTTTCTGGAGTGAGGGGGCGGGGCCTCGCCCTCTGCTCCTGAGGGGTCTATCAAGCCCCCCCGGCCGGGGGAGGGACAAGCCGCGCCGCCCTGCGCATACTGCCTGGCGCGCTGGTGCAGGGCGGCTGCGGCGCGGGTTTCTTTCTTTCTTTCTTTCTTTCTTTCGTTCTTTCTGTCCTCAGGCGTTTCCCATCTTTTTTGTCTTGAAAGGCGCAACCCCATGAATCTCCTGGCCCTGTTGACCCATGCATTGCAGCCGCTGCAGAGGATCGCCTCGCCCCGCCGACCTGCGGCGAGGCTGGGCCTGGCGTGCGCCCTGTTTGCCACCGCGCTCGGCGCCCATGCGGCCACGGTGGTGAAGTTCGCCACGGGCGCGTCGAATTCGGCCGCCATCCTGAGCGATGGCACGCTGTGGACCTGGGGCAACAACATGAACGGGCAGCTGGGCAACGGCAC
>JAESFW010000407.1_pt1 | contig 18240 bp, 17 predicted proteins | sample 9269481 | NCBI WGS metagenome assembly JAESFW01 (sample SAMN14515350, study PRJNA621654) | algae metagenome | isolation source: Lyngbya sp. HA4199-MV5 and co-occurring heterotrophs from soil with... | place: USA: Ahupuaa O Kahana State Park, Hawaii | collected 2009-07-21
CGCAGGAACAGTCGGCCGGCATCGAGCAGGTCAACCAGACCATCACCCAGATGGACGAGACCACCCAGCAGAACGCCGCCCTGGTGGAGGAAGCCACGGCCGCCGCCCGCGCGATGGAGGAACAGGCGCAGGCGCTGACCGCATCGGTGTCGGTGTTCAGGCTGCACGCCACGGCCGCCGTGCCCGCGCGCAAGCCCGTGCCGCCGTCGCTCCCGAAACGGAGCGCGACACCGGGCGCCGTCGTCCGCAAGCCGGTGGCCCGCCCGCCCGAGCTGGCCCTGGCGGACGGCGACTGGCAGGAATTCTGACCACGCGGACGCCTGTCGCCGCGCCCCGTGACCGGGTTCAAGTAATCGCGAACCCGGCCGTTATGTCACTGAAGGCACCCCACCCTGGCCCCCGATGACCGTCGCACTCCCCGCCCACGACGACGCCAGCCGCCCCCCGCCCGTGCATCACGCGGAGGCGGCATGCTGCGCCGCACGCTGAATGCGCTGACGCCGCTGCGCGAGGCACCGGCCCCGGCCGAGCCGGCGCACGACAGCCTGTGGCATGTGCTGGAGCAGTCCGTGGATGCCGCCTTCGTCATCGATGGCCGCCATCGCGTGGTGCTGTTCAATCCGGCCGCCGAAGCGCTGTGGCGCTGCCGGCGCGAAGACGTGCACGGCCTGCCCTTCACGCGCCTGCTGACGGACGTGCAGGCCGACGGCACGGCCGAATCGACGCTGGCCGCCCTGCTCGGCAGCCATCGCGACGCCATGCTGCTGCGCCTGGACGGCAGCCAGGCCGCGTGCTCGGTGTCGATGTCGAAGGTGGTGATCGGCGAGCACGTCTTCCACACGGCGTTCGTCCGCGACACCAGCGACCAGCAGCGGCAACTGGCACGCCTGCGCCAGCTGTCCATCGTGGTGGACAGCAGCGACAACGCGATCTTCATCAGTTCCGCCGACCGCGAGGTCGTCTACGTCAACAGCGGCTTCACCCGCATGCTGGGCTACCGGCTGGAGGAGCTGCGCGGCATCAAGCCGTCCGACCTGCTGTCCGGACCGCATACCGACGGCTCGCTGGACGAGCGCATCGACCGTGCGATCGCCGCCGGCGAGGGCCTGCAGGCCGAGGTCCTGCTGTACACCAAGGCCGGGCGGCCGTTGTGGCTGTCGGCGGCGATCAATCCGGTGCACGACGAGGACGGCTCGCTGCTGGGCCTGGTCAGCGTGCTCAGCGACATCACCCGGACCAAGATGCACCAGGTGCTGCACAACAAGGTGCTGGACGCGCTGGTGCACGAGTGGAACGTCGCCGACGTGATGACGCTGATCTGCCGCGAGGTGGAGCACATCGCGCCCGAGCTGACCGTGTCCATCATCACCGTGGACAGCGAAGGGCTGATGCACGCCCTCGCCTCGCCGAGCATGCCGGAAGCCTGGGCCCGCAAGATCAACGGCCTGCCGATCGGTCCGCGCGCCGGCGTCTGCGGCGTGGCCGCCTGGCGTGGCCGCGCGGTGCTGGTGAAGGACATCGCCAGCGATCCGCTGTGCGCCAACACCCGCCACCTGACCACGCCGCTCGGGCTGCGTGCGTGCTGGACGCATCCGATCAAGTCCAGCAGCGGCCGCGTGCTCGGCACGCTGTCGTTCTACTACCGCGAGAACCGCGGACCGGACGAACTGCACGAACGCCTCGCCGACACCTGCCTGCACCTGTGCGCGCTGGCGCTGGAGCGCGAGCAGACCAACGAGCGCGTCCACCAGCTGGCGTTCTACGACACCCTCACCGGCCTGCCGAACCGCATCATGTTCAGCGCCAAGGCCGAGCAGGCGCTGGCCAACGTCGCCCAGTCCAACGGCACCGCCGCCGTGCTGTTCATCGACCTGGACCGCTTCAAGCGCGTCAACGACGCGCAGGGCCATGCCGCCGGCGACGGCCTGCTGCGCGATGTCGCCGCACGCCTGAGCGAGGAACTGGGCGGCATCAACATCGTCGGCCGCCAGGCGGGCGACGAATTCGTCGCCGTGCTGCCGATGTGCGGCACCGAACAGGCCGGCAGCGTCGCCGAACGCCTGCTGGGCGCCATCGCCGCGCCCACCACGGCCGGCCTGATGACGCTGCACCCCAGCGCCAGCATCGGCGTGGCGATGTTCCCCGACGACGGCCGCGACATCGATCTGCTGGTGCGGCATGCCGACATGGCCATGTACCGCGCCAAGCGCGACGGCGGCGGCGGCTTCTGCTTCTTCAGCGTGGACATGAACCGCCTGGCGCAGGAGCGCGTGTCGCTGGAAGCCGCCCTGCGCGACGCGCTGCGGCAGGACCAGCTGGACCTGCACTACCAGCCGCAGGTCGGCGGTTGCGGCGGTACCGAGCTGTACGGCGTGGAAGCGCTGCTGCGCTGGCACCATGCCGACCTGGGCGTGATTCCGCCCGCGCGCTTCGTACCCGTGGCCGAAGAATGCGGCCTGATCGCCGACCTCAGCCTCTGGGTGTTGCGCCAGGCCTGCGCGCGGATGGCCGACTGGCGCCGCCGGCGCATCGACATCCCGCGTGTCTCCGTGAACGTCTCCGCGATCAACTTCCGCGACCCGCAGCTGTCGCTGCAGATTGCCGAACTGCTGGACGAGCACGGACTGGTGCCGTCGGACCTGACGCTGGAGATCACCGAGAGCGTCATGCTCGATCCGGACCCGGACGTGCTGGAGAACATCGAGGCCATCTACCTGCTGGGCGTGCGCCTGTCGCTGGACGACTTCGGCACCGGCTATTCCAGCCTCAGCCACCTGCACCGCCTGCCGATCAGCGAGCTCAAGCTGGACCAGAGCTTCGTGCGCGACATCGACACCAGCGCCATCGCCCGCACGTTGACCTCCTCGGTGCTGCGCATCGGCGAAAGCCTGGGCATGAAGGTGGTGGCCGAGGGCGTGGAAACCGAATCGCAGCATCGCTTCCTGACCGAGCAGCGCTTCCCGGTGCTGCAGGGCTTCCTGTTCTCGCCGCCGCTGCCGGCGGACCAGCTGGAAGCGTGGCTGCAGGCGCGCGGCTACACCGCCCTGCGGGAAGCCGGGGCCGTCGCGTCCCTGGCCTGAGCGTCCGCACGGGCCGACGCGCCCGCCGGACACGCGAACTGTGATGCGCTTCCCAATCGCACACATCCACCCGTCGGAGTTCGACCCGCGTCTCAAGTTTGATCCGGGCGGGCCGATCTCAGGCGGTGAGTGTTTCCCTCTATCCCCGCCCATCTGGAGTTCCCGGCATGAAGATCGCCTCCGTCCTGACCCTCTCCATCGCCGTCGTCGGCGCCGCCCTGCTGATGCCCGCCGCGCCGGCCAACAGCCAGTCGCAGATCGACAACGCCATCCCCGCCGACATGGCGCCGCGCTTCGCCGGCAAGGCCGGCACCGTCTGCGGCAAGGTCGGCAAGGCCCGCTTCGCCGAGAACTCGGAAGGCACGCCGACGTTCCTGTACATGGGCGGCAACTTCCCGCGCCACACCTTCACCGCCCGCATCCCGGGCGATGCCCGCGCCAAGTTCAAGCCCGCCCCGGAAGAACTGGAAGGCAAGGACGTCTGCGTGATCGGCAACATCGAGCGCGACCAGTCGCGTGCCGAGATCGTCGTGAGCTCGCCGTCCAACCTGAAGCTGGCCACGATCCGCTGATCCGCTTCACGGGCAGGGCGCAACGCCCTGCCCGGGTCTGGTTGCCACTGAGTGCGGCGCGGCGCGCGCCCCGGTAAAGGAAAAAGAATCCCATGCAGCGGATCAAGAACCTCAAACTGACGACGAAGATGATGCTCGCCTTCGGCGTCGTACTGGCCCTGATGCTGGTCCAGGGCATCGCCGCGTTCGTCGGCCTCAATTCGTTGAACGGCGCCACCACGGAAGTCACCGGCAACGTGCTGCCCAGCGTGAAGGCCGCGGGCGACCTGCGCGCGCAGATCTTCGAGTACCGGACCACCGCCTATCGCCAGCACGTGCGTGCCAGCGATGCCGTCAAGGCCGAAGCCAAGGCCAAGGCCGAGAAGGACGGGAAGCTGATCGATGCGGCCATCAAGGACTACGCGAAGCTGATCGCCACCGCCGAAGAGAAGAAGGCCTACGACCTGTTCGTCAAGGAATGGGCTTCGGCCAAGCAGTCGTATGCCGACGTGCAGGAAATGACCGATCTCGGCCTGCCGGACGATGCCGTGGACACCTTCATCGGCGAGACGCGCGACCGCCACGCCAAGGCGACCGATGCGCTGACGGCCCTGATCGCCATCGTCGACAAGGAAGCCAAGCTGGCCAGCGAAAGCGCGGACAGCACGTATACCGCCTCCAGCACCCTGATGGTCATCATGCTGCTGGCCGGCATCGTCGGCGGTCTCGCGCTGGCGTGGTTCTTCGCCCGCACCATCGCCAACGCCGTCGGCGAAGCCGTGCGCGTGGCCAACGACGTCTCCGCCGGCAAGCTGGACGGCAAGATCGACACCAGCCGCTCGGACGAAGTCGGCCAGCTGCTCAGCGCCATGCAGCGCATGCAGACGCAGGTGCAGTCGGTGATCTCCGCCCAGGGCGAGATGGCCGCGCGCCACGACGAAGGCCAGATCAGCTACCGCATGGACGACAGCGCGTTCCCCGGCGAGTACGGCCGCATGGTGCGCGACACCAACGCCCTGGTCGCCTCGCACCTGCAGGCCATCGGCGATGCGCTGAAGATCATGCAGCGCTATTCGATCGGCGACCTGAGCCTGGACATGCCCAAGCTGCCGGGCGAGAAGGCCAACCTCACCGAGACGATGGACGCCACCAAGGCCAACCTGTCGGCGATCAACGGCGAGATCAAGCGCCTGGCGATGGCGGCCTCGGCCGGCGACTTCAGCCAGCGCGGCGACGTGGACAAGTACCAGTACGACTTCCGCGACATGATCGACGGCCTGAACCAGCTGATGGAGACCACCGACGGCAACCTGGCCGAAGTGTCCGAACTGCTGAAGGCCATCGCCCGTGGCGACCTGACCGCACGCATGCAGGGCGACTTCCATGGCGTGTTCGCCGCCATGCGCGACGATGCCGACGCCACCGTCGCCCAGCTGACCGACATCGTCGGCCGCATCCAGGACGCCTCGAGCAGCATCAACACCGCCGCCGGCGAGATCGCGTCGGGCAACTCGGACCTGTCGCGCCGCACCGAGCAGCAGGCCGCCAACCTGGAAGAGACCGCCGCCTCGATGGAGGAACTGACCTCCACCGTGCGCCAGAACGCCGAATCGGCCCGCCAGGCCAACCAGCTGGCGCAGGGCGCGGCGGGCGTCGCCTCGCAGGGTGGTGAGGTCGTGGGCAAGGTCGTCACGACGATGCGCGACATCGAGCAGTCGTCGAAGAAGATCGCCGACATCATCTCGGTCATCGACGGCATCGCCTTCCAGACCAACATCCTGGCGCTCAATGCGGCGGTGGAAGCCGCGCGTGCCGGCGAACAGGGCCGCGGCTTCGCGGTCGTGGCGTCGGAAGTGCGCACGCTGGCCCAGCGCTCGGCCAACGCGGCCAAGGAGATCAAGGGGCTGATCGAGACCTCGGTGGACAAGGTCGCCGACGGCTCCAAGCTGGTGAACCAGGCGGGCGCCACCATGGGCGAGATCGTCGCCTCGGTGCAGCGCGTGACCGACATCATGGCCGAGATCTCCGCCGCCTCGCAGGAACAGAGCGCCGGCATCGAGCAGGTCAACCAGACCATCACCCAGATGGACGAGACCACCCAGCAGAACGCCGCGCTGGTGGAGGAAGCCTCGGCCGCCGCCCGCTCGATGGAAGAGCAGGCGCTGGCGCTGAGCGAATCGGTCTCGGTGTTCAAGCTGCATGCCCAGGCCCCGTCCGTCCCGACCGCGGCGCCCAAGCCCGCCAAGGCCGCGCCCGCCCCCGCCAGCGCCCGCCCGACGGTCGCCCGCAGCAGCGCTCCCGCGCCGCTGGAGCCGGCACTGGCCGACGGCGACGACTGGCAGGAGTTCTGAGGCACGCCGCTTGCATCACGTGGACATGCCGACGCCCCGTCCTTCCGACGGGGCGTCGGCCGAGTAATCCGACAGCAGCCCTCTCTTCCGAGATCCCATGTCCGTCAGTCCCCGCCCCCTTGTTCCGGCACCTCCGACCCGACGGACTTCCTCCGCCCCCGCGCACGACGACACGGCGGCGAGCGGCGCACGCGACTTCGAGTTCGACGACCGCGATTTCCGCCGCGTCGCCGACCTGATCCGCCAGCGTGCCGGCATCGCGCTGGCCGACGGCAAGCGCGATATGGTCTATGGCCGCCTCTCGCGGCGCCTGCGCGCGCTCGGCCTGCGCAGCTTCAAGGACTACCTGGACCGGCTGGAACGCGATGGCGGCGACGAATGGCAGGCGTTCACCAACGCGCTGACCACCAACCTCACCTCGTTCTTCCGCGAACCGCACCATTTCGATCGGCTGCAGGAAGAACTGGCCAAACGACGCCACGACGGCCCGCTGAAAATCTGGACCTGTGCCGCCTCCACCGGGGAGGAACCGTATTCGATCGCCATCTCCGCCTGCGAGGCCTACGGTACGCTGACCCCGCCGGTGCGCATCCTGGCTACCGACGTGGACACCCAGGTCCTGGCCACCGGCGAGCGCGGCGTGTATCCGGTCGAACGCATCGCCGGCCTCGACGACGCGCTGAAGCGGCGCTACTTCCAGCGCGGCAGCGGTCCCAACGAAGGCAAGTGCCGCGTGCATCCGGCGCTGCGCCAGCTGATCGACTTCCGCCCGCTCAACCTGCTGGCGCCCCGCTACGACGTGGCCGGTCCGTTCACCGCGCTGTTCTGCCGCAACGTGATGATCTATTTCGACAAGCCGACCCAGCGCGGCATCCTCACCCGCCTGGTGCCGCACCTGGCCGACGACGGCATGCTGTACACCGGGCACTCGGAGAACTACCTGCACGCCGCGGACATCATCCAGCCCTGCGGCCGCACGCTGTACCGCCGCGCCGGAGCCGCCGCATGAGCGCCGCCGCGGCCGCCTTCGCCGATGGCAGCGTGCTGCGCTACCACGACATCCGCTTCAAGACCGACGCCGCCAAGCTGCTGCCCACGCAGTACCTGGTGGTGGACGACCACACCGCGCTGGTCACCGTGCTGGGCTCATGCGTGGCCGCGTGCATCCGCGACCCGCTGCTCAAGCTCGGCGGTATGAACCACTTTCTGCTGCCCGACGGCAATGTCGGCGACGGCGCGCCCGCGCGCTACGGCAGCTATGCGATGGAACTGCTGATCAACGACCTGCTCAAGCGCGGTGCCGCACGCAACCGTCTGCAGGCCAAGGTGTTCGGCGGCGCCAACGTGCTGAAGGGCTTCACCAGCAATCCGGTCGGCACCCGCAACGCCGAATTCGTCCGCCGCTACCTGGACGCCGAACGCATCCCGGTGGTGGCCGAAGACCTGCGTGGCATCCATCCGCGCAAGGTCTGGTACTTCCCCGACAGCGGCCGCGCGGTCGTGCAGCGCCTGCCGCACGCGCACGATGCCGAAGTGCTGGCCGCCGAGTCCGCGGCCCGCGCCCGCCTGTCCAAGGCTCCCGTCACCGGGGGCGTGGAGCTGTTCTGATGAGCATGACCCCTTGCCGCGTGCTGATCGTCGACGACTCGGCGGTCGTGCGCCAGATGCTAACCGAAATCCTGTCGCGCGACCCCGGCATCGAGGTGGTCGGTTCGGCCGCCGATCCGCTGCTGGCGCGCGACAAGATCAAGCGCCTGAATCCCGACGTGATGACGCTGGACGTGGAAATGCCGCGCATGGACGGCCTGGCGTTCCTGGAGAACGTCATGCGCCTGCGGCCGATGCCGGTGGTGATGATCTCCTCGCTCACCGAGCGCGGCGCGGACACCACGCTGCAGGCGCTGGCGCTGGGCGCGGTGGACTTCGTCTCCAAGCCCAAGCTCGACGTCGCCAGCGGCCTGCAGGCGTACTCGGACGAGATCATCGCCAAGGTCAAGGCGGCGGCGAAGGCGCGCGTGCGCCCGCTGGCGCGCCAGGGGGCGCCGCGCCTGAACCTCGACGCCGCCCTGCCCGCACCGCCCGCCCTGCGCTTCCGCACCACCGACCGCCTGATCGCCATCGGCGCGTCCGCCGGCGGCACCGAGGCGCTGCGCGTGGTGCTGGAGCAGATGCCGGCCGATGCGCCCGCCATCGTGATGACCCAGCACATCCCCGCCGGCTTCAGCCGCGCCTTCGCCGAACGCCTGGACCGCCATTCGGCCATGGCCGTGCGCGAGGCCAGCGACGGCGAGGCCATCCTGCCGGGCCATGCCTACCTGCCGCCCGGCGGCCAGCACATGCGCATCATCCGCGACGGCGCCCGCTGGCGTGCCCGCATCGACGACGGCCCGGCGGTGAACCGCCACAAGCCGGCGGTCGACGTGCTGTTCCGCTCGGTCGCGCAGAGCGCCGGCGGCAACGCGGTCGGCGCCATCCTCACCGGCATGGGCGACGACGGCGCCCGCGGCCTGCTGGAAATGAGCCAGGCCGGCGCGCCCACCCTGGTGCAGGACGAGGCGACCAGCGTGGTCTGGGGCATGCCCGGCGCCGCCATGCGGCTGGGCGCCGCCAAGGAAGCCCTGCCGCTGGACCGCATCGCCCAGCGCCTGCTCGACCTGGCCGCGGCGATCGCCTGAGCTGGCGGCATCGCCGCTGCGGGACTGCTGTAGGAGCGACGTAAGTCGCGACCGCACGCCCACCACCGTCGTGGCCCGAGACACAAGCAGGAAGCGGTGACGGTCAGCCGCGCCGCTCCGGCAACGCCAGCAGTGGTTTCCCTGCCGCGGTCGCGACTCACGTCGCTCCTACTGGGGCAGCAACACCGGTCACAGATCGCACGCGATCGCAAAACCGCACGAATTCCCGCCTAAAGAGCCGTTCCGCACGGCCGATACTCAACAGTGAGCTTCATCAGAGAGCACCCATGTACTCGCGCATCCTGGTTCGTCTGGCGGCACCCCTCATCCTGACCCTGCTGTTCCCGCTGTCGGTCGGCTTCGACTGGCCCAACGCCCTGCAATGGGCCCTGCTGACGTCGCTGACGCTGGCGTGGCTGATCTTCGCGTGGCTCACGGCGACCAACGGGCAGCAGATCTCGCCCGAGCACGCCAGCGTGGTGCGCGAGCAGGACGCCCTGCTGACCGAACTGCGCCGCTTCGTCAACAACGAGATCGAAGGCTCGCGCAGCGAGATCGACCGCGCCCGCGAACTGATCCGCGAAGCGGTCAACAACCTCGGCGGCAGTTTCGATGCGATGAACCGCAAGTCGCGCGAACAGAGCGCGGCGATCTCGCGCATCATCGACCGCAACGGCGACGGCGACCGCGCCGGCGTGGACGTGGCGCGCTTCGCCCAGAACGCCAGCCAGCGCATGGAACAGCTGGTCGAGGCGCTGGAGCAGGTGGCCGGCCAGAGCGGCACCACCGTGCACCACATCGACGACATGGCGCAGCACCTGGACGGCATCTTCTCGCTGCTGGAAGACGTCAAGTCGATCGCCGACCAGACCAACCTGCTGGCGCTGAACGCCGCCATCGAAGCCGCGCGCGCCGGCGAAGCCGGTCGCGGCTTCGCGGTGGTCGCCGACGAAGTGCGCAACCTGTCCGAGCGCTCCACCGCCTTCAACGAGCAGATCCGCAAGCTGGCCCACAGCTCGAAGGAATCCATCGCCAAGGTGCGCGACACCGTCTCCAACATGGCCTCGCGCGACCTCGACCGTTCGCGGGAAGCGCGTTCGGAAGCGGCCGGCATGCTCAACCAGGTCGCCGCGATCAACGCCTCGCTGGGCGACGGCATGCGCGAGGTCTCGATGTGCGGCCACGCGATCGACGCCAGCGTCGCCGACGCCGTCCGCTCGCTGCAGTTCGAGGACATCGCCACGCAGTCGCTGGGCAGCGCGCAGACGCACCTCGACCGCCTGGCCGCGATCAACAAGGAAGCCGTCGCCCTGCAGGAACTGCTGCACCGCAGCGGCGGCGCCACCGACAACGAACTGCTCAACGCGTTGCGCCTGATCGGCAACCGCCTGCGCGACCAGCGCACGGAATGGGAGCGTCCGCCGCACAAGCCGGTCGCCCAGCAGAACATGGGCGCGGGCACGGTCGAGCTGTTCTGACCGCCCGAACGCGACAGCCACGACACGACGGGGCGGCCAGCGATGGCCGCCCCGCTGCGTTCGGGGCATCGCCGGGCCATCGCGCGGCGGCACCGCTGGCATACTGCCGGCGGTTCCCTCTCCGCAGCGCCCATGTCCACGCCGCCACCCGACCTGCTGTTGCAGCTGTTCCGCCTGCAGGAGGCCGACCGCCATCGCGTCGGCCGCGCCCTGCACAACCAGGTCGGCCAGGCCCTGTCGGCGATCCGCATGGGCGCCCACCTGGTGCAGTCGGAAGACGATCCCGACCTGCGCGCCGAAGACCTGCAGGAGATCATCCGCGCCAGCGACGAGGCCGTCGCCATCGTGCGCGACCTGCATGCCACGCTGCACCCGCCGCAGCTGGACTCGATCGGCCTGGACGCCGCGCTGCGCGCCGAGCACGAACGCCTGTTCGCCGGCGCCGCGCTGACGCTCGCACCGCTGCCGCACGCACCTGCATCCGACGCCGCACTGGTCGCGTTCCGCATCGCGCAGGTCATCCTGCGTGCCGCCGCCGGGACGGGGCGCGTGCCGAGCGCAGCGCTCGCGGGGAGTGACGACGGGTCGGGCGGCTTCGCGCTCGACCTGCGCATGGACGGCGAGCCCGACCTGCCCGAACTGCCGCTGCTGCAGGCGCTGGCCAGGGCGGTAGGCGGACATCTGGACGTGCTGCCGGGCACGCACTGGCGACTTCGCCTACCCTATGGCCCCACGTCCGTGACACCCGCCGATCCCGCGTGAATTCCGAACACGCCCACCTGCCCCGCCTGCCGCGCCTCGGCGCCGGCGAAGCCGACCTGCAGCGCATGGTCGAGGCCGCCACGAACGACGGCACGCCGATGATGCTGCTGTACCTGGACATCGACCACTTCCGGTCGATCAACGAGAACATGGGCGTGGAGGTCGGCGACGAAGCGCTGGCGATCCTCAGCGACCGCCTGCAGCGGGCGCTCGGCCCCGAAGCGCGGGCGTGGCGCCACGGCAGCGACGAGTTCATCGTGGCGGTGCCGCGCGTGCCGGGCACGCTGCCGCCGGAGCGCTTCGGCGACCTGCTGCGCGAGCAGATCGAACTGCCGATGACGGTGCTGCCGTACACGCTGTTCCTCACCGGCACCCTGGGCGTGGCGCTGTGCCCCGAGCATGCCGACACCGCCTCGGGCCTGCTGCAGTGCGCGGAAAGCGCGATGGAACAGGCCAAGCACGAGGGCATGAACCTGGTGCGCCTGTACCGGCGCGGCGCGGCCATCACCGCGCGCAGCGACAGCATCATCGCCCGGCAGATCGTCAACGCCATCCACCACAACGAACTTCGCCTGTTCTACCAGCCGCAGATCAATGCGCACGACGGCCGCGTGGTGGGCATGGAAACCCTGCTGCGCTGGTATTCCCCCGCACTGGGCCTGCTGGTGCCGGAGCGCTTCATGCACGTGGCCGAGAAGCTGGGCGTGATCGTGCAGATCGGCGACTGGGTGCTGCGCAACGCCTTCAAGCAGGCGCGCGTGTGGCGCGACTGGGGCTTCGACGACTTCGAGATCGCGGTCAACGTGTCGACGCTGCAGCTGCTGCGTCCCAGCTTCGTATCCGAGGTGCTGGAGGCGATGCAGGAGGCCGGCATTCCGCCGCAGATGGTGGTGCTGGAAGTGCGCCAGAACGCGCTGGCCAAGGACATGAACCTGGTCCACCGCACGCTGGCGCAGCTGCACCGCGAAGGCGTGCGGCTGACGCTGGACGATTTCGGCATGGGCGATTCCAACCTGGATTCGCTGGTGCGGTTCTCGGTGGACAAGATCAAGATCGACCGCAACTTCGTCAAGGGCGTGCCCTCCAGCCCCCGCGAGGTCGCCATCACCTGCGCCATCATCGCGATGGGCCATCAGCTGGGCATGAAGGTCATCGCGCACGGCGTGGAGACCGACACCCAGCTCGGCTTCCTGCGCCGCAACCAGTGCGACATGTTCCAGGGCCACCTGTTCGGCGAACCGATGTCGGCCGAGGATGCCGGTGCCGTGCTGCGCCGCCGCTACCTGCGCGCGGATGCGTTCGCCGCCACCAAGCCCGACCGTACGCTGCTGCTGCTGGACGACGAAGAGAACATCCTGCGCTCGCTGGTGCGCCTGTTCCGCCGCGACGGTTATCGCATCCTCGCCGCCAGCAACGTCACCGACGCCTTCGAGCTGCTGGCGACCAACGACGTGCAGGTCATCCTGTCCGACCAGCGCATGTCCGACATGAGCGGCACCGAGTTCCTCGGCCGCGTGCGCCTGCTGTACCCGGACACCATCCGGCTGGTGCTGTCGGGCTACACCGACCTGGCCACCGTCACCGAGGCGATCAACCGCGGCGAGATCTACCGTTTCCTGACCAAACCCTGGAACGACGACGACCTGCGCGAGCACATCCGCCAGGCCTTCACCACCTACGAGAACCAGCCGCACCACCGCGCACATGCCTGACGCCGCCGCGCCGCCGTCCGGAGGCTGGTGCCTGTACCTGCTGGAATGCCGCAACGGCACGTACTACGCCGGCATCACCAATCGCCTGGAGGCGCGCTATGCCGCGCACGTCGCCGGCACCGGCGCCAAATACACACGCGCGAATCCGCCGGTGCGCGTGCTGGCGAGTCGTGGCTATCCGGACCGCAGCGCGGCCTCGCGGGCGGAAGCGCAACTGAAGCGCTTGCCTCGGGCGAAGAAGCTGGGGTTCTTCGAGTCCTGCTGATGCCGATTGGGGTGTCGATGTGGGAGCGACGTGAGTCGCGAACGCGGAAACCAAGTCATCGGGCAGCCTCCGGATGCGACCACCGTCAGTCGCACGGATCCAGCTTCAGAACAACCGAACTCCCTGATCGCGACTTACGTCGCTCCCACGAGGATCAGACCACTTACGCCGCGTCGAGACCCGGCTGCCGGATCGGCAGGGTGATCCGGAAACAGGCACCGGCATCGGGCACGTTGCGCACTTCGATGCGGCCGTTGTGCTTCTTGACGATGCCGTAGGAGATCGACAGGCCCAGGCCGGTGCCGCTGCCGACCGGCTTGGTGGTGAAGAACGGATCGAAGATGCGCTGCAGGATCTCCTCCGGGATGCCGTGGCCACTGTCCTGGATCTCCACCCAGACCTCGTCGCCGTCCACGCCGGTGGTGACGTGGATCGTGCCGCGCTCGTCGATGGCGTGGCTGGCGTTGAGCAGGATGTTCATGAACACCTGGTTCAATTCCGACGGCCGGCACTGCACCAGCGGCAGCTTGCCGTAGTGCTTTTCCAGCGTGACCTTGTACTTCAGCTCGTTCCAGATAATGTTGATGGTGGAATCCAGACCGGCGTGCAGGTCGGCGGATTTCCAGCTGTCGTCGCGACCGGAGTACGAGAAGTCCTTGAGGTTGCGCACGATGGCGGTGACGCGCTCGATGCCCTCGCGCGATTCGGACATCAGCTGCGGCAGGTCGCCGGTGATGAAGTCGATGTCGGCGCGCGCCCGCAGGTCTTCGATCTCGGGCAGCATCGCCTTCGGGTCGGGCAGGCGCAATGCGCGCTCGTAGACCTCGATCAGCGAGAACAGGCTGTGAAGGTATTCCTGCAGCGAGCCGAGGTTGGAATGCACGTAGCCGATCGGGTTGTTGATCTCGTGCGCCACGCCGGCGGCCAGCTGGCCGATCGACGCCATCTTCTCCGACTGCACCAGTTGTTCCTGGGCGCCGGCCAGCCGTACCAGCGTCTGCCGGAGCTGGGCGTGGCGGCGCTGCAGTTCCTGCTGGCGCGCATGCGCCTCGCTGACATCGTGGAAGACCACCATGCAGTAACCGCCGCCTGGACTGTCGTGGAAATACGCGCGCACCTGCAGCACCAGGCCGTCGTCGAGCGTCAGGTCGGTGTTCCAGCGCCCGGTTTCGTGCGCGGTGCGGATCGCATCCGCCGGCAACAGCCGCGACAGGGCGGCCAGCGGATCGGCTTCGTCGTTGACCAGGGCGCGTGCCGCCGCGTTGGCGTGCAGCGGACGCGCATCGCCCCGGCAGAGCAGGTAACCGTCGTCCATCAGCTCGGCCAGCGCCTTGAGGTCGGCGAAGGTCGGAATATCGTCCGCGGCGCAGGCGGCGGAGGACGGGCTCAGGGGCGGGACTGTGGCCACGGATGCATCGGGTGGCGGCGACGGGGCGCCAGTATCCGGCGCGGCCGCAGGGGCGGCAAGGTGCGGTGTCGCAGTTTGCGGATCGGGCACCGGGCTCAGGCGACCGCGAGCGGACGCGGTGCGGCCGTCGAGGAGGTCTGCCCCTGCGCATCGTAGGCGCCGTGGCTCTCGGTGCGGCCCAGGTGGCGGAGCGCCCAGTTCACTTCGCGACGGCGCCGCGCCAGCAGGATGCCGTTGGCATGGTTCTTTTCGGCCAGCCCGGCCAGCTGTTCGCGCAGCTCTTCGGGAAACCCGAAGCCGGCCGCGGCGGTTTCCAGCGCGCGCAGGGCATCCAGCTTGTCCTGCGTGCAGCGCACCAGCGCCTCCACGTCGTGCTCGACGATGGCGCACCGCTCCCCTTCCAGGGCCGCGGACAGTCGCTGGAGGGACGCGTGGGTCATGGCGCTCAACCGCCCAACTGGTCTTCCAGGCCCAGCATGCCGTCGGCGATCGCCTCGGCATTGACCTTGTACGTGCCGGCCTGCAGGGCTTCACGCACCGCCTGCACGCGGGCTTCGTTGATCGCCGGCGCGTTGGACAGCTCGCGCTGCATCGCCTGCAGGCTGGCGGCCTCACCGGTCAGGCGCAGGCTGTCGCCGCCGGCGCTGGCTTCCACCGGCCGCGAACGTTCGGCACCCGCCGGTGCAACACGGCCGCCAACGGGGCCGGTGGTGCGTACGGCGGCAGGGGGAGTGCCTTCGATTTTCTGGCTCATGTCATTCACCTGTCACAGGGTTCATAGGAGTTATCGGCCGCGGCCTGTCCGACTTTAGTGACGGAGGCCACACTCCGAAGAAGGCCCGGATTGTGCCCGGTCCGCTTCCACTCGTGTTCGGTATCGGCCACCCCCGGTGCAACTTGAGGGCCGTTCGCATTTTTTTTCATCGGCTGACCCAGACGTCGCCGCCCGGCCCCACCACGCCCTGCACCACGCGGCGCGAGGACAGGTTTTCCACGGTGACCCGCTCGTTCTCGCCGCCGTCGGCGAGCGCCTTGCCGGCCACCCTCACCTCCACCCCGCCGCGGCGGGACACCAGCGCCACGTTGTCGCCGCGCCGGATCAGCCGCTGGGCGACCAGGTCGGTCGACGCCAGCACGGCGCCGGCCGACAGCATGCGCCGCGCGACCCGGCCGACGGCCTGGGCCGGATCGGCCACGGCGGCACCGACGATACGCGAGGCGTCGCGACGCTCGGCGACGAAGGCGTCGGCGGTGATGGTTTCGCCCGGCGCGATCCCCCGCGCCAGCACCAGCACGGTCTGGCTGCGGCGCACGCGCACCGGCACGAACAGGCGCCAGCCATCCGGACAGCCGACTTCCACGCTGTTGCTGCCCTGCACGCGTGCGACCAGGGCGGCACTGCATCGGGGCAGACGAAGGGCGGGGTCGAGCGTGGCCTCGGCTTCGCTGCCGTCCGGCAGCGCACCGATCGCCGCGGCCTTGATGCTGTCCACCGGCTGGAAGTCGGCGGCCAGCACGCTGCATGCGGTCAGGGCGCCGATCAGGGCGAAGGTGAGGCGCAGCAGCATGGGGGGGCTCCGTCGGTTCATCGGCGGGGAGGTTGCAAGGGATGTGCCAGCGATAAAGCCCCTCTCCCTGGGGGAGAGGGGTTGGGGTGAGGGGCAACGGAAACCGTATCCTCAGGCCGCCCCTGGCAGCACCACATCCGCGACGAGCCTTTGGTTCGCTGGCCTTGCGGGATGGATCTTCTTTTACTCAGGCATGGTGCCGCTCGCCGCGGAGGCCCTACTTTTCTTTGCTTGTGCAAAGAAAAGTAGGCAAAAGAAAACACACCCCGGCGGTCCGCCCGCCGCTGCGCGGCGGGTGCGCAGTCCCGACGGGAATTTTCGTGCGGGGCATCCTGCCCCGTACGAAAACGGCGCACGTCCTGTGCGCCGCCCCTTCGGGGTTTTACCCGCCGGGACTGCCGGACCTCAGGGGGCCCGAGAGCCAAAGCCGACGCGCCGCGGCTGCTCCTGTGTTTCGGGTCCCCATGAGGCACGGCGAGTGGGCCGGGTAAAACCCGAAGGGCGCCGTCATGGATGACGGCGTTTTCGTATGGCACAGGGATGTGCCATACGAAAATTCCCGGCCCGCTCGCGAACCCTGCGCGCAGCGCAGGGCGTGCCGCCTGGGGCGTGTTTCTTTGGTTCCTTTCTTTGCACGACGCAAAGAAAGGGACGCCTCCGCGGCGAGCGGCGCCATGTTCGAGACATGGAAGGCGCCTCCCGCCAAGCCATGGAGCCCAAAGCCACGGCGGACGTTGTGGCACCCCATGGATAACGAAGAGACGGACTTCGTTGGCCCTCACCCCAACCCCTCTCCCGGTGGGAGAGGGGTTCAATCGCGGGGGAGTGGCGTTTAGCTGGTCTCTCCCGCTCAAGACCCCTGCCCGATGGCCGATATGCTGAACATGACCCAGGACCTGCTCAACCGCATCGACCAGCGCACCCGCCTGGCCGGCCACAACCGCCTCGCCCTGCTCCTGTTCCGCCTGGGCGGGCGTCAGCTTTTTGGCGTCAACGTCTTCAAGGTGCAGGAAGTCCTGCGCCGGCCGTCCCTGTTCCAGCTGCCCGGCCTGCCCACCGAATTCGTCGGCGTGGCCGACGTGCGCGGACGGTCGGTGCCGGTGCTGGACCTGGGCCTGAGCATCCGCCACCCCGAGCGCGACCCGAATCCCGAGAACGCCCCCAACTACCTGGTCGTCACCGAGTTCAACCGCTCCGTGCAGGGCTTCCTGGTCAGCGGCGTGGAGCGCATCGTCAACATCGCGGTCGAGGACATCCACCCGCCGCCGGAGCTGGGCGCGGAAAACAGCTTCCTCACCGCCGTGACGCGGTTCCAGGGCGAGCTGATCCAGGTGATCGACGTGGAAAGCGTGCTGGCCGACATCTGCCAGTCGCGCATGGATGCCACCCTCGCGCCCGAGATGGCGCTGCCCGCCGATGCCCCGCCGATGCAGGTGCTGGTGGTCGACGACTCCCGCGTCGCCCGCTCGCAGATCCGCAGCGTGCTGGAGCAGCTCGGCGTCACCGCCACCCTGCTCTCGGACGGCCGCCAGGCACTGGACCATCTCTTGCAGGTGCACGCGGCCGGCGAGAATCCGGCCGAGCGCTACGCCATGGTCATCTCCGACATCGAGATGCCCGCCATGGACGGCTACACCCTGACGACGGAAATCCGGCGCCACCCGGGCCTGGCCGGCCTGTACGTGCTGCTGCACACGTCGCTGTCGGGCGTGTTCAACAACGCCATGGTCGAGCGCGTGGGCGCCAACGCCTTCGTGGCCAAGTACAGCCCGCACGAACTGGCCGAACACGTGCTGTTCCGGCTGAACCAGGTGGTTTCCGCGCGAATGGCGGCGTAAAGCGCCCCTCATCCGCCCTTCGGGCACCTTCTCCCTGCATCGCAGGGAGAAGGAAAAGCGCGTTCTGGCACACGCCTTGCAGCTGCCCCGGCAACGGTCTGCCGGAGCGGTGCCATGTCCAATCCCATCTCCAATTACCTGGGCGTCCATGCCGCGGCACTGCCGCTGCGTGAGCAGCGCATGCAGCTGATCGCCAGCAACCTGTCCAACGCCGACACGCCCAACTTCAAGGCCAAGGACCTGGACTTCCAGGCCGCGCTTGAACAGGCCGCCGCCAAGGCCGCACCGCTGCGGGGCACGAACGAGCAGCACATGACGCTGTTGAACGCCTCGCCGCGCCTCTTCGAGCGCGAGGGCGTGCAGCCCAGTCTGGACGGCAACACCGTGGATGCCGACACCGAGCGCGCCGCCTACGGCCGCGCGGCGCTGGAATACCGCGCCTCGCTCAGCTTCATCGAATCCAAGGTGCGCACCATGCTCACCGCGATCACCGGCCAGTAAGAGGGACTGCCATGAGCAACCTGCCGATCTTCGACGTCGCCGGCTCCGCGC
>JAESFW010000408.1_pt1 | contig 18087 bp, 14 predicted proteins | sample 9269481 | NCBI WGS metagenome assembly JAESFW01 (sample SAMN14515350, study PRJNA621654) | algae metagenome | isolation source: Lyngbya sp. HA4199-MV5 and co-occurring heterotrophs from soil with... | place: USA: Ahupuaa O Kahana State Park, Hawaii | collected 2009-07-21
CGATTTCGCAACCCTAAAGTGGATAACAAGAAGTCTGCTTAATCGCTGATGGCGTTGTTCCTGCCATCTCACTCACTTCTTGCAAGGAGTTGAGCCGTTCCCACGTGCCGTTAGTCTAAACTCCAGTGATCAGGTGCCCTGGATAAAGCCCCGTTGCCTGAAGTAACGGCACTGTGACATACAGCTTGCCCGTTGGTGCCTTCTCCTCCACGTACTGCACTTCACCGCTGACAGAATCAACCTGTCGCACCGTCAACCAAAACTGCGCCTTCTGGCTGCGGGTTAACTGCGGTACGCTGTCCACTTCACCCGTTACCACCCACTCCTGCTTTGGTGCCTCTACAGGTGGAATTAAACGACTGACTTCTGTAGCCGCTGGCTGTGGCATTCTGAACTGAAAGTAGAGGCTGGCAAACAAGCCCAATAATCCAGCCAGTAGCCACACCCACGGTTTTGGAGCCGATCGCCAAACCCGTTTAACCGTCAGGGAAAGCCCTGCGCCCAGCACCAAAACGCCAAAGCCGCCCCAGGCAATTTTTGTCGCTAGAAGCCCCAGCACGTATCCCAAACAAAGGATAACGGCACCTATTGCAGACATGAAGCACCCCGATCGCAGTAGAAAAACTACGCTAAGAGTGCCCAGAGAGAGGAGAAATTTTGAGTTTTGAGTTAAGAGTTTTGAGTTGAACCAGTTGTTAGTTGTTAGTTGTTAGTTGTTAGTGCCTGAGCCGTTCCTGACTCCTTCTAAAAACTAAAAACCAAAAACTCCCTTGCCTTTAGCCTTCATCCCTACTCCCTACTCCCTACTCCCCTCCCTACAGCGACAACCCCAACTTCACCCCCAACACTGTATGAACGATGAGTAGCCCAAACAGAACCGTACCGAGGTAGGCATGAACCATACGCAAGCTGGTTTTGTCATTCCAGAAGCCTGCGAGGGAGAGGGTACTGTTGATGGCGAGTAGCCCGATCGCCACCGTCCCTGTCCAAAAATGGGGGCTTTCGAGAATAGGTTTCTGCTGCATGACAAGAGACAGTACGCCGCCCGTGTAGCCTAATGCTAGAAACAAAAACAGCAGGGGTACGAGTTTGCGGTGGTCGGCTCGATTTTTGAGTGCGATATCCTTATCGGCGGCTAATCGTCCCTGCCAGCCAGCATAGGCAACGTAGCTACCCATCACAAAAATGACGATTCCCATCATGGCGGGATGGCCCCAATGGGTGATGGGTTCAGGAATGCCGAGATTGAGAAACCAGGCTGCGATCGGCTCAAGCAGTGTTTCTAAACGTGTCATGGGGCGCGTCATCAATTAGCTTCAAAATCCTATGGTATCAGCAGTGCCACGCCCGCCCCAACACATGATGCTAGGGGCTGTAACCCTTGCTGCAACTAACGTGTAGTAGTAATTGATGACAGCCACTAGGGCGCGTCATCAATTCAGCTCGAAACCTTTGGTATTAGCATGGTCGCGCCCGCCCCAACACATGATGCTAGGGGCTGTAACCCTTGCTGCAACTAACGTGTAGTAGTAATCGATGACAGCCCCTAGTGCTCTTGATTCTGTGTGTAAACGTGTGTGCAAAGCTGAGCGCAACCAGGCTCAACGCTGAGTTTAAATTAACCTGAGTTCGGGATAAGCTGAAACCCTTATGCCATCGTTGCCTGTGTCAAGCTCTCGCTAACGTGTTTGAGGTGTTTCAGCCGATCAGCACCGTATAAGCGTGCTTAACTCGAACTGAGGTTAGAAAAAATTCTCTGGTTGGCTGACGGTGACGATCGCCGCTTTATACCTGTTTGAAGATCGTGTGACGAAGGGAACATTGGAGCAGTAAGTGCATTCCCCATAGCTAGGGGCTGTCATCAATTACTACTACACATTGCTTTCAGCAAGGGTTACAGCCCCTAGCATCATGTGTTGGGGCGGGCGTGGCACTGCTGATATTGCAAGGTTTCGGAGCTAATTGATGACACGCCCTAAGAGGCAGTGTATTTATGTAGAGCCGCAGTGTGTTTATGTAGAGCGGTAGAGCATTCGCAAAACCGCGTCCGTAAGGTAGGGTTCTTAACAAGTAGCTATAGCAATCGTTAAATGGGTGAGACTTGAAAGACACGTTTCTGTGTGGTGCATTAACGTCAGCAACTTAATTCATATGAGTTAGATTTGATCACGCTATGCTTCAGAAAAATAAGTTTCAAAAAAATAAGGCTCGTAAACGCCTGACTGTCTGTTTGTCTGGGCTACTCGGTTTCGCCATCTGTAGCGCACCACTGCTGGCGATCGCGCAGGAGTATCAGCCACCCAAACGCGGCATCCCTGGACGACGAGAAGGGGCTGGTACACGCGGTACTTGTTTGCGTGGTCCTAAGCTGCTCATGCCATTAACCCCAAGCGATAACTTCAGCACGACCCTATCAAACAGCCCGACGTTTTTTTGGTACGTGCCCAAAGCCGCTGCTGAGACCGCTGAGTTTGCTTTGCTGGATGAGAACGATCGCACCTTATACAAAACCATCGTTAGCCTGTCAGGCACACCAGGCATTATCAGCGTTACGGTGCCTGCCAACGTGACAGCCTCTGTGTTAACAGTTGGGAAGGACTTCTACTGGCAACTATCGATTTTGTGCGATCCCACCCAGCCATCGATCAATCCGTTTGTAGAAGGCGTGGTGCAACGGACAAAGCCTGATACCGCTCTAACGAGCAAACTGAAAAAGGCAGCGTTGTCTGAGCGTTCCACCGTTTATGCCACCAACGGCATCTGGCAAGACGCGATCGCCACCCTCGCGCAGGCACGTTGCGCTAAGCCACAAGATCAGGGCGTGATGGCAAGTTGGACGCGGCTCTTGCAGTCTGTCAAGCTGGAAGATTATGCGCAAACACCGTTTGTACAGGTTTGTCCAGCAAAAGCACCTCTAAAATAGCTGCGTGTCATTGATGACAGCCCGTAGTAGGCGATTCGTTGCGCTATAGCCAGCACTGTAGACTCAGCCCGCGTCTTTTAGAACTGCTTTTGCTCTGGCGGGTGTATAAACGAGTCGTCGATACAGCCAGTGAATTTGTAGCACCAGCAAACTGCCTAAGGATAGTACAAGCAGCACGACGATCGGCACGTAGGATCGTGTGTGCCACCAGAGCCATTTGAAACGGAAGGCACACGTTTGCCCAACGCTTGTGAAGCCTTGCGGTTGAATTCGTTTTGCGTCGTCTAACCTTAGCTCAAGTGGCACGCTGTTCTTTGGTCTTGCCTGCACCATCATTCTTACTCCTGTGAGCTGTTGACCGCTGAGTGACGGTCTTAGTCCATTGCATTCCTAAATATTACAGTAAATCAATCGACTTACTGTGTTTAGCGTCAGTATGGCATGGCACAATGCAGAAGGCAACTGAAAACATTGTTTTACAGAGTTTGATCTGGTAGAGTCTTCCACATGTCAGATTGATATACCTCAGGTTGACATAGCTCAGATTGATATAGTTCAGATTCACATAGCCTCAGTTCCCCTGATCGATCATGCTTCGACTTGCCGCCCTTGGGGTTCTCCAATCCGAACCACTGAATGGCTATCGACTCATGCAACAGCTAGAGTTTTTTATGAGTTGCTGCATCAGTGTCAATAGCGGCGCGATCTATCCCTTGCTCAAGCGGATGGAAGAGCAACGCGAAGTGACATTGCTGCCTGATGTCGCTGAGGCAGGTCAAGCAGGGAAAACCTACGAAATTACATCACTAGGGCGAGAACGTTGGCGACAACTCATGCTGACCCATCCTCAAGAAAGTTGGGTGAATGCCCGATCGCGCTTTGCCATCAAGGTGTTCTTTTTTAGCCATTTGGAGTCAGCAGAACGGCTACAACTATTGGAGCATCGACTCATGCAATGTCAGTTACGGTTAGCGCATCGGCAGTCTCAGCCTCAACAACTTGATGGTTACCGGGCGGCTGTATGGCAGCGATCGCTGGATGTGATTGAGTCAGAAATTCAATGGCTAACGCAGCAATTAGCAAGAGAACAGTCTCTCTCTGATTTCCCTAACCTTGATTCTGCGATCGTGCTTTCCCTAGAAGATGCCATCGGGCTATCTTCCTAAGTTTTCTAGTCATTCATCCTGTTTCTTGATCGTGCCGTTCTTTCGCTGCTTTCAACTTTACTTTGAACACGATTTATTCGTGCCCGTTTGATTAGCGCTCTTTGCAACGATCCGTTCTTACAGGAACTCACCAACCATGTGGATTGTTCGCCTCGCCCTACGCCGACCGTATACCTTTGTCGTCGCGGCGTTTCTGATTGTCATCCTGGGTGTCATGACGATCACCCGCATGAGGACTGACATTTTCCCAGAGATTAACGTTCCCGTAGTCAGCGTGATCTGGTCGTACAACGGCGTTTCGCCCGAAGAGATGGAAAAGCGCATCGTAACCATTAGCGAACGGGCGTTTACCACGACGGTGAATGACATCGAACACATGGAGTCGCAATCCATGCGGGGGGTCAGCGTCATTAAAATCTTCTTCCAACCAGGAGCTAAGGTCGAAGCAGCGGTGGCTCAGCTCACAGCGACCTCTCAAACCGTCCTGCGGGCATTGCCACCGGGCACTACACCGCCGCTGATTCTTCGGTATAGCGCATCCAATGTGCCAATTTTGCAGATGAGTGTGGGTTCCAAATCGCTGTCGGAGCAGGAAATTTACGACCTGGGGCTTAACTTTATCCGAACTCAATTAGCAACGGTACAGGGAGCCTCCATTCCACTGCCCTACGGGGGGAAAGCGCGGCAGGTCATGGTGGATCTTGATCCCCAGGCGCTTTATGCCAGAGGTCTGTCATCAACCGATGTGGTCAATGCTGTCAACGCTCAGAACTTGATTTTGCCTGCGGGGAACGCCAAGATTGGCGATCGGGATTACAACGTCCGCCTCAACAGCAGTACAGAAGCGGTTGCCGCCTTGAACGACCTGCCAGTGAAGCAAATCAATGGAACGACAGTGTACATCCGCGACGTGGCGCAGGTGCATGACGGCTTTGCGGTACAAACGAACGTGGTGCGTCAAGATGGGCAGCGGGCAAGTCTACTCACCATTCTCAAAAGTGGCGGTGCTTCGACGCTGGATGTCGTCGGTCGGATCAAAGCCGTGCTGCCGCGCATTCAATCCACGCTGCCGCCAGAGCTTGACCTGAAGCTATTGTTTGACCAGTCGCTTTTTGTGCGGGCATCCCTAGAAGGGGTGGTGAAAGAAGCGATCATTGCTGCCTGCCTCACCGCTGCCATGATTCTGCTGTTTCTTGGCAGTTGGCGCAGCACGATTATTGTGGCAGTTTCTATTCCGCTGTCGATTCTGTGTTCCATCATCATCATGAGTCTGCTGGGTCAAACGCTGAATGTGATGACGCTGGGCGGGTTGGCGCTGGCGGTTGGCATTCTGGTGGATGATGCCACCGTAGAAATCGAAAACATTCACCGCAACCTGGGGCAAGGGAAGCCGATGAGACGGGCGATTTTGGACGGTGCCCAGCAGATTGCAACGCCTGCACTGGTAGCGACGCTGTGTATCTGTATTGTCTTTACGCCTGTCGTGTTGTTGACGGGGGTGGCGCAATCGCTGTTTACGCCGCTGGCAATGGCGGTTGTGTTTGCGATGCTGTCGTCTTATGTGCTGTCGCGGACGCTGGTACCTGTGATGGCGCAATACCTGTTACCGGGTGAATTGCATCTGCATCAAGGAGAAACCACTGGCGAACATGAAGATGCTCGAACCGAGGGCAGAGGACAGGGAAATGGTTCTACACCTGTGCGCTCAAATTGGTTCATGCGCTTACACCACGGGTTTAATCGGCGGTTTGATACCATGCGCGATCGCTACCGTCATGCTCTGGATTGGGGCTTGAGCCATCGGGTGTGGGTCTTGTTTGTCGCGATCGCCTTTTTTGTAAGCGGGCTAGTGCTGCTACCGTTTGTGGGTCAGGACTTTTTCCCGACGGTGGATGCGGGGCAGTTTCGCCTGCACGTCCGCGCTCCGGCTGGTACTCGCGTTGAAGAAACCGAGCGCTACTTTGGGCAGGTGGAAGACAGGATTCGCCAGGTGATTCCCCAGGATGAGATCAAAACGATTCTGGATAATATTGGCTTACCTGTCGGCGGCATTAACCTTGCCTTTAGCGACAGTGCCACGATCGGATCTGCGGATGGTGAAATTTTGGTCGCGCTCGATGAACGCCATCACGGTTCAACGTGGCAATATGTCAAACGCTTACGGAAAGAACTGCGGCAAGAATTTCCTCAACTGTCGTTTTTCTTTCAGCCCGCCGATATTGTCAGCCAGATTTTGAACTTTGGGCTGCCCGCACCGATCGACATTCAGGTGTTGGGACGCGATGCGAAAACTAATTACGGCATTGCAAAAAAAATTCAGGCACAGGTGGCGCAGATTCCTGGTGCGGTTGATGTCCATCTCCATCAGGTAGTAGATGCACCTCAGTTGGACATTGACATCGATCGCACCCAGGCACAGCAAGCAGGGCTGACCCAGCGGGATGTGGCAAATAATGTGCTGACCTCGCTTAGCTCCAGCGGACAGGCATCTCCTAACTACTGGCTCAGCCCCAAAACGGGCGTGAACTATCTCGTCGCGGTGCAAACGCCTGCCAGCAAGATGGACTCTCTAGATGCCGTTGGCAGTACGCCCATCAACAGTCAAACAGGTACGTCTCAACTGCTCACCAACCTGGCAACGATGAAGCGAGGCAAAACGGTTTCAGTCGTGAATCATTACAATGTGCAGCCTGTGTTTGATATTTATGCCAATGTGCAAGATCGGGATCTGGGGGGCGTGTCGAAGGAGATCGATCGCATCGTGGCAGCGGCAAAAGCCAAACTCCCCAAAGGCAGCTTTATTGAAGTGCGAGGGCAGGTCGGGACTATGAAGTCGTCATTCCTCAGCCTGGGGTTGGGACTGGTCTTTGCCATTATGCTGGTGTATTTCCTAATGGTCGTGAACTTTCAATCGTGGCTTGATCCGCTCATTATTATGATGGCGTTGCCCTGTGCCTTAGCTGGCATTGTGTGGATGCTGTTTGTCACCCAAACAACCTTCAGTGTGCCCTCGTTGATGGGTGCCATTATGAGCATTGGGGTCGCAACCGCCAACAGTATTCTGGTCGTTACGTTTGCAAACCAGCAGCGGTTATTGGGCAAAGGCTCCTACGAGTCGGCATTGCTGGCAGGCTATACCCGTCTGCGTCCGGTGCTGATGACGGCATTCGCCATGATTATTGGCATGGTACCGATGGCGTTGGGGTTAGGCGAAGGCGGTGAACAAAATGCGCCCCTGGGACGGGCAGTGATTGGTGGGCTGATGGCTGCGACCTTTGCCACTCTGTTTTTTGTGCCCGTTGTTTACAGTAAGCTCCGTCGCAAGCAACCACAAAATCTTGAAGAGGAGGAGGATCTGGACTGGCAAGAACAACCCGCGATCGCGTCACAGTCGCATTAAACTTGTGACGCAGCAGGCACCTTGTTTACAGATAGCAACCCCTCGGAATCCGACCCTTTGGGGGGCAGCCCCCAACCCCCCCCGAACCCCCTCCAGAAGGGGTTAATAGTGAAAATAAAGAGCGCTTCGCATTGCAAAAAATATGGCGATTGTGTTTCATCTAGCCGCTCATTGCCAATGATGATTGCTCCAACCCTCAACACCCTTATTCGGGGGGTGTGGGGGAGTTAGGACCCCACGCAGCGGGGGACCGGGGGAAGTCCCCCGGAGCAGACTAGCAACGAAGCCCAGATTTGTATGCACAGTAGCCCTTCGACGAGGGAGTAGAAATAAGGTTTTCCATGACTCAATCACCCACTCGCAGTTTCACCAGAGGATCGATCGCTATGGCACCTAAACACACTCAATCATCCAACGGACAACCCAACGGCAACTCCGCCACAGCATCACCCCCTACACCGCCTGCTACCGAGACGACTAGCTCAACTGCTCCCCGCTTTCGTCTTGCGCTGTTAGGCTTTGGTGCCGTCTTTGCCGCTCTGCTGATCATTGGCATCGTGCCCCGACTGCAACGAAGCGCTGAAATCAACGCCTCCGCCAAGGAAACGAAAACCGAAGCACTGACGGTCAACACCGTCACTCCCCATCGCGCCGATGCCAAAGCCGATTTAACCCTTCCTGGCAGCATTCAAGCCGTGCATGAAGCAACCGTCTATGCCCGGACAGATGGCTACTTGAGTCAGCGGTTAGCGGATATTGGCGATCGCGTCACCACAGGGCAACTCCTGGCGGCGATCGACGCTCCAGAAGTGGATCAAGAACTTCAGCAGGCGCGTGCCAACCTTGCCCAGACGCGCTCCGCCTACATGCAAACGCTGGCAAATCTAGAACAAGCCCGATCGCAGCTTTCGCAAGCGCAGGCAAACGCCAACTTTGCCAAGGTTAGCTCTCAACGCTGGAATACCTTGCAGAAAGAAGGTGCCGTCTCACGTCAAGATTTCGACGAAAAGCAAGCTTCTTCAGATGCCAACAAAGCGAATGTGAAAGTGGCTCAGGCTGCTATCAACGCCAATCAGTCCAACGTGAATGCCGCGATCGCCAATATCAACGCCAGCGAAGCCAACGTCCGGCGACTGGAGGCAATGCAGTCCTTCAAGCGCATTACAGCACCTTTTACCGGAGTCATCACCGCTCGCAATGTGGATCAGGGCGCACTCATCACGGAAGGGAGCGGCGGCAGCAATGCCGTTTGGCTGTACAAAATTGCTCAGCCTGACACGCTTCGCATTTACATCGATCTACCCCAGAGCTACGTCACTTCAATTCGCGCGGGTCAAACCGCTAATGTCCTTGTACGAGAACTCCCCAAAGAGACCTTCGTGGGTAAAGTCACTCGCACGTCCAGTTCGCTGGATGCCACCGCTCACACCTTGCGTACCGAAGTCCAGGTCAGCAACCCCAATTTGAAACTGCTGCCAGGAATGTATGCCCAGGTGCAGTTTGTGCTGAATCGTGCCACCGCACCGCTCATGGTGCCTGCAAACGCACTCGTCACCCGCTCTGAAGGAACACTCGTGGCGATCGTCGGCGCAGACCAGAAAGTTCACTACCAAAAGGTGACGCTAGGACGCGATTATGGCACCGAAGTTGAAATTGTGTCTGGGTTAGAGGGGAACGAAAAGCTTGTCGTGAACCCTACAGACGAGGTTGCAGAAGGGCGACGAGTCAAAGCCGTGCCAGCAAAACCTGCGCCTAAAGCGTGATGTGATATCAGTCATCCATGCTGGTGTTTCAGCACTCCAACGGATGGAAAGGGTGTGGGGTGTGGGGTGTAGGGTGTAGGGTATAAGCGACTGCATTTTCAGAGCTATGCTCCCAAATAGCCCTACAGATTCGTTGCTGGTGATCGCTGACCGCTAACCCAAAATTGCATCTGTAGCGACGGTTTCGGGAAATGGTATGGCTCCCCAACACCCTATCCTCCCGCAGCCTGTGAAACGTCGATCGCCCAAAATCTCTCGATCGGTCAAGTTGCTCAGCCTTCCATCTACGCTAATGTGCAGATGACGCTTAACCATGACATTCGGCTTCGGACGCGATCGCCGATGGATGCGTTACGCTACCACTACCTTTTCTCTGTTGTGGTCTCTGACCGAGAACGGTTGGGTGCCACGCCTCCAAAGTACTTTGAGCTAAAGCAAAGGCGAGACCGATGGATATCCCCACCCAGCCCGTGCCCCCGTTTCATGACACCAATGACGAAACCCCCGCGATCGGCGGTGGTCCGTCGGTTATCCAATATTGGGCACAGCACACCCTGTCGCCCGAAGGTCCCAAACTGTGGGAAACGCTGCTGCATCATAGCGCGTGTCTCTCCTGTTCCTGGGGCACGGGCGGCCAAAAAGGCGGCTTTACTAACGAGGAAGGTGAGAAGCTTCAGCGCTGCATGAAAAGCGTCGAGGCAATCTCATCAGAATTGAAGCCCGCGATCGCACCCCAGTTTTTTGAGCGGCACAGCATTACTGACTTGCAAAAGCTCACTTCTATGGAAGCCGATCGCCTGGGACGGTGGAGTTTTCCGGTGATTTTGCGGGCAAGCAAATCTCATTACGAGCGCATCTCCTGGGACGAAATCTACGCGATCGCCGAAACAGCCTTCCGTAAGCCACCAGAGCGAGTAGCATCCTATAGTTCCGGGCGATCGTCCAACGAAGCGGCGTACCTGCTGCAACTCATGATTCGAGCATTGGGATCAAACAACCTGGCAGACTGCTCCGATTTGTGCCACGCGCCTTCGACTACCGGGCTGAAGCAAATGTTTGGCACCAATACCTCAATGGTGAGCCTGGAAAATTTGAAGAAAACAGACTGCGTGGTACTGGCAGGCGCAAACTCCTCCTATAACCATCCACGCTTGATGAACGAGTTGATCAAGCTACGCGATCGCGGTGCCAAAATCATCGTCATCAATCCCATGATGGAAATCGGGCTGGTCAAGTTTGGTTCACCCGCTTTTCCAACCTCATTAGTTCAGGGAGCAGACATTTCGTCTCTCTACCTGCAACCCATTCCGGGTAGTGATGTGGCGCTGTTCGTCGGCATCCAGAAGTCACTGCTTGAACAAGGTCTGATCAAGGAAGACTATCTACGGGCACACACAGAAGGCTGGGAGGCGATCGTCGAGCAAGCGCGATCGACCAGTTGGGATACTATCACCGAAACCTGCGGAGTCTCTCAACCAGAAATCGAAGCCGCCGCAACCATCATTGGCACGTCAGAACGAGTCGTCTTTGGCTGGGCGATGGGCATCACGCAGCACGAAAATGGCGTAGACAACGTGTTTAGCATTGCCAATACTGCCCTTCTCACCGGGAATGCTGGCAAAGAAGGCGCAGGCACCATGCCCGTCAGGGGACACTCCAACGTTCAGGGCTTTGGCTCAATGGGTGTCACCGTCAAGCTCAAAAAAGAAATTCAGGAAGCGCTGGAAAAACTACTGGGACGATCGCTCAGCAAAGTGCAGGGCTACCACACCCGCGATCTCATTGAAGCGGCGGATGCTGGTAAGGTTGATACGTTGCTGTGCTTGGGCGGCAATCTCTACGGGGCAAACCCGGATACAACCCAGGCAAAGCGCGCCATTGGTAACATCGAAACCGTAATCTATGTCGCCACAAAACCAAACCCAGGGCATTTCAATGGTCTGGCAAAGCACAACACGATCGTCATCCCCGTTCTGAATCGCTTCGAGAATCCCCACAAGACAACTGTGGAATCGGGCAACAACTTTGTGCGCCTCAACGACACGGGCAAAACCCACCTCAAAGAGGCAGACCTGATCTCGGAAGTAGAATTTCTGACCGAAATCGCTCACCGCATCCTGAGCGATGATCCCATCGATTGGCGGAAACTCCAGGACACCAAATATGTCCGCCAACTCATTGCCCAAACCATTCCCGGCTACGAGAAAATCGGCGCGATCGACGAGACCAATGAAGAATTCACGATCGGCGGACGCATTTTCACCGAACCCAAGTTTGCGACTCCATCCGGGAAAGCCTCAATGTTTGCTACCCCCTTGCCCAAACTGACGCTGCCAGAGTCTCACACCTTTGGCGTTTCGGACACAAGCAACGGCATTGTGCTGGCGTTGATGACCGGGCGCAGCTACTCGCAGCACAACACCGTCGTCTATAAAATTGGCGACCATTATCGAGGGATGCCCCATCGCAACTGCATCTTGATGAATCGATTGGATGCGGAACAGGCTGGCTTTCAAGCACACCAGCGCGTTACCGTCCAGGGCGATGCTGGCAAGCTCGAAAACGTGGAGGTGATTTACGGTGCCGTTCGTCCCGGAGCCGCTGTGATGTTTTACCCCGAAGTGAATGTAGTGTTCAAGGCACGGATTGAACCGCGATCGGGTACCCCAGCCTACAAGCGCGTTCCCGTCTTCGTCCATGCCAGCAGCACTGCCAGCTAACGCTAGGGGCTGTCATCAATTACTACTACACATTGCTTGCAGTAAGGGTTTCAGCCCCTAGCCTGGTGTGTTGGGACGGGCGCGACACTGCTGATATTGAAGGTTTCGGAGCTAATTGATGACACGCCCTAAGGAATGAGGATTTATGAAGGTGTCATTCTCTGCGTAGGGGCATGGCATTCGGCAGATGTTCTCAGTCAACGGCAAAGACTGTTTACCGTAGCTTGCTTCCCGCAGGGTATGCCGCGCCCTTACAGATAAACGGCTGAAGTTGTTGAAGTTATTTAATGCTCGATCCTAGTAAGGGGCTTCCGCCGGACCATCATAGCCACACATTCCCATTCGGGGTGAATTGACGAGTGGCAGTGGGTCGCCGTAGTTATCATGCGGGTGATTTTTTACATGCTGATCACACAACGTCCCTTCTGCCTGGTCTTCATAGAGGCATTCCATGCATAAGTGAGTTGCAGGCTGGTCACATACGATGCAGCGATAATCAGGCATATTGTTGCGTGCCATCAGCGCGATCGGTTTCTTGGTTGTGGCATAGCCCTCACGCACGCCCACACACTTTACAACCGTCTCTGAGGATGTGCCAAAGTCATAGATATGGGTCAGTTCGCCGCTATGCTGGAAGACATCATTTAACTTTCGTCGCTTTCCCACTTCGCGGGCAAACGCACCACCGAGAGAAAACTGGCTCATGTGTCCGCAACACTCCAGCCAGATTGCCCGCAGATAATCATCAAGATCCAGAAGCATTTTAGAACCGCGCATTTCCAGATCAAGCCAGAACTCATTACGGTACGCGTCCTGCACACGCAGGTGATAGATTGCTTCGCTGCTGCCTTTTTTGCTCTCAGCCGTGGCGATCGCCTCCTGCCGCTTTGAACACGTCACCAAATGCTTTGTCATCCCTGCCTTAGCAAGCTCTTTGCCACAGTAGACACAGCTCCCTTTCGATTGCTTGCGAGCCACGATCGTGCCTCCATTCACTCGCGTTATGATCTATTCTCGCGCAATGACTGGGAATGTGTCTGGCTCTGAGCGCATTTCCAAGGTCTTTCCCGAAAAGGGGCGCTTTAATCGTCTACCTGTCCGTTAGAGCCTGATTTTGACCGCTTTAGCTCCAGGCACTTTGCCACAGCCGCGTTGTACGCTTCCAGGTAGTCTTTCCCACCCAGCATCAAGTCGCCGTAATACTCGTAAGGCGCTGCACCATAGATGGGTAATGGATCATCTTCGGGATAGTCTTCCTTCGCTTCTTCGATCGCGGCTTTCAACTGCTTAACCGTGAGCTGGTGGGCAGGAAAATAGTGTAGCGATGCCGCCGGACGCTTGAGATGGGGCAGCGTAGGGTCAAGAATGCGATCGTCCAGTTCAATCCAACTATGCTCCAGAGGCGCATGGGGATGACCAGGAACCACCAAAAACCCTTGCACATACTTGGCTCCAGGCGTTGCCAAAGCCGCACGGTAAGCATTATCGAAGGGGCTTTTGGCTTTACTTTTAATCCGCGTCGCCAGGTCGATCGACTGCTCAGCATCTAACGGTTTATTCATAGCGATCGTCTAGTGTCTCATGCTTTTAACCATAGCGTCTCGTGCGATCGCTGCTAAAAAGGTTTAAGTTAACCAGTTGTTGGTCGTTAGTTATTAGTTGTTGGTTGTTAGAGAAGAGGAGGGAGTGGGGAGGATGTTGAGTTCTGCCTCCTGCCCTCTGCCTTCTGCCCTAGCCATCGGTTCCTCAGACTGATCCACTTCAATCTCTGTCACAAAGGGTATGGTTTGGGCAAACCTGTGCTACTATCTTAAGAGTGTGAGGAGAACGAATCAGGAAGCCCCTGGAGTCGAAACAAGGACAGACGCCCAGGGGCTTTTTGCTGCCGACTTTTGACTCTAGACTTTTACTACAAGCATTTTGCTGCGAGCGTTTGGCACCCAACGCTGGTTTCAGAATTGAGAAAGGTGGCTCGATCCTTTAGGCTAAAGTAGGATACCGACGTTTGCAGAGGTGTGAGATGCCTGAGCCAAAGATGAACGTAGTCAAAGTGGATGCAGGCACGCTCCTGCTCGTTGTCTCTGCATTGATCCTGCTGCCACTGTTGATCACTGGGTTCCTGTCTCAGTAGACCTTTTTGCGATCGCCAGTTCCATAGCCAAATTCTGCAAGCTCAGGAATCCAGCCATTAAATTACCTTTGTAGTGTGGGCATCTTGCCCACGACGCGAACGAGACGCTCGCACTATGGGTAAATTCTGATCTAGAAATCATCTAAGATCTGTAAGCCAAACGCTGTAAGCAAGCTCCCAATCGCCGTGACGACCTATTTCCGCCCAACCATTGACGCGATGACTGGCTATGTTCCGGGTGAACAGCCAAAGCCGAATACAACCATCATCAAGCTCAATACCAACGAAAATCCTTATCCGCCCTCTCCAGATGCGATCGCGGCACTTCAGAAAATCCACGGCGAGTGGCTACGACGCTATCCCGATCCTTACGCCAACGAATTTCGGCAAGCCGTCAGTGAGGCGCTAGGCGTGCCAATGGACTGGATTATCGTGGGTAATGGTAGTGACGATATCCTGAATGTCATCATTCGTGCCTGCGCCGAACCCGATCGCAACGTGGTGTATCCAGTCCCCACCTATGTCCTTTACCGCACCTTAACGGCGATGCAGCCTGCTGAGGTCGTCGAAATTCCTTACGGAGACGATTACCGACTGCCGATCGCAGAGTTGATCGCTGCCAATGGTGCTGTTACGTTTATTGCCTCGCCCAATAGCCCGTCTGGTCACATAGTTGCGATCGACGAGTTGCGCCAACTGGCAACCGCACTCACAGGCGTATTGGTCATTGATGAGGCATACGTTGATTTTGCCGAAGGTTCAGCCTTGCCTCTTGTGCAGGAATTTGAAAACGTCATGGTGACACGCACGCTGTCGAAGGGCTATTCCCTGGCAGGTCTGCGGCTTGGCTTTGGGATTGCCCAACCCTCTCTGTTGAGTGGGCTATTTAAGGTCAAAGACAGCTACAACATTGACGCGATCGCCAACGCGGTGGGTGCTGCCGCCATGCGTGATCAGGCGTACAAAAATGAGTGTGCAGCGAAAGTAAAAGCATCCCGTGCGAAGCTGGCGATCGACCTCAAACAGTTAGGCTTCTCCCTGTGGGAGTCGCACGCGAACTTTCTACTGGCACAACCGCCTCAACGCAACGCCGAACAGATCTATCTCGCTTTGAAAGAACGCGGCATTTTGGTACGGTACTTCAAGCAAGCGGGCTTAAGCGACAAACTTAGAATTACGGTCGGCACAGATGAGCAAAATCAATGGCTCGTTGAGGCGTTATTGCCTTTGGTGTAGTCGTTGGGACGCTTACACTTTGACGTGTTCGCTCAACTACTGTTTTGATGGCTATCTTCGCTTACCATCGTTTCTAGCTGATTGGGTCAGTAGACTCGATCGCCATCTGAACGTCTAAAGCAGCCACCGCACCGCTTATGTTGATCACGCAACAGCCGATTCTCAGGCGCTTTTGGTATCCCGTCATACCGATCGCCAGCCTTCAAACCGCCCCCCAAGCCTTTACACTGCTGGGGCAACCGCTGGCGTTGTGGTTGGATAGTGATGGCAACCCTGCTGCGACAGAGGATCGCTGCTGCCATCGATCGGCGCAACTCTCCAAAGGACAGGTGATTAATGGCAACCTGCGCTGCCCCTATCACGGGTGGTCATTTGATGGGAGCGGTGCCTGCGTCAACGTGCCTCAGCTTACCAGCGACACCATTCCTCGCACGTACAAAGTCGCTGGCTATCCGTGCCAGGAGCGTTACGGCTATGTATGGGTGTGCCTGGGTGTGCCACTGCATGGCATTCCTGACATTCCCGAAGCGGCTGATGCAGGGTTTCGCCAGATCCACGAGTTTTACGAACCCTGGCACGCCAGCGGCTTACGGATTATGGAGAACTCCTTTGACAGCGCTCACGGTAACTTTGTCCACGCGCGATCGTGGGGCGATATGAGCAATCCCGTACCGCCGCCGATCGACGAAATCACCGATACCGAAACGGGTTTTGTGATGAAGCATTGGGTCGAAGTTTTGAACCCTGATTTGCAAAAACAAAACCTGGGGATTCAGGATGAGAAAACCATTCGCACCAACGAACGCCGTTGGTTTATGCCCTTTGCCCGCACGCTCAAAATTCAGTACCCCAACGGCTTGATTCACCTGATTTTTTCGGCCGCCACGCCGATCGACGATCAAACGTCGCAACTCATCCAGTTTTGTTTCCGCAACGACACCGAAGCCGAAGCCAAAGCCGCTGATGTCATTGCCTTCGATCGCACCGTCACCCAGGAAGATCGGGAGGTTCTGGAAACGACGGACTACGATGCACCGCTGGATATTCGCGAAGAGCAACACATGGCATCCGATAAACCTGGTATTCTAATGCGGCATAAGCTCGCGGCTCTGCTAAAAGCGCATGGAGAAGTTGAGCAACGTCGCCAGGATTGATCGTGACTTACACCCTTCGTTCGGCTCTAGTTCCCGTTGAGGATGGCTACGCTACTGTAGATGTCCAGATTGAGGTCGATCGCATTGCGGCGATCGGCCCTGATCTACCCTTGGTGGGCACGGCGATCGAGGCAGAGAACAAGCTGCTGCTGCCTGGTTTTGTGAATGGGCACACCCACTCCCCTCAGTTCTGGCAACGGGGACTTATTCCTCAACTACCCTTAGAACTCTGGCTGGCAGATGTCTTTGATACCTCTCCCACCGAAGCGGAGAAAACCTACCTGGGAGCGTTAGGCACTGCCATTCACACATTGCTGTCAGGCGGCACCTGCATCATGGATCACCTGTACCTGATTGCTGGACAGGAGCTTGAAAGCGTTGCCGCAGCAGCCCGCGCTTATAAAGAAGTGGGAATTCGTGCCTTCATTGCGCCGCTTATTCAGGATTTACCCTTTGTTGCAGGCTATCCAGAGGGCGTAAAAACCCTGCCTCATCAGCCCTATCCTCAATCCACAGAGGACGTGCTGGCAATCATGGAGGCGATCGTCGCCCAATTTCATGCACCAGACGATGGCATTCACATTGCCGTGGGACCTACAGGCTTTCATCGCTGTTCTGATGCGCTGTTTGAAGGATTAAGAGATTTGAGCGATCGCCGTAATCTCTGTCGCCACACGCATTTGCTCGAAACCCGATCGCAGAAAATACTCGCACAAGAACGCTTCGGTGGTAGTGCTGTCAGACATCTCCAGCAGCTTGGCTTTCTGGATCACCGCACGTCTTTAGCGCATTCCATCTGGCTGGATGATGCCGATATTGACATCCTGGCAGAAACCAAATCCACCGTGGTTCACAATGCCCTAAGTAATCTACGCCTCGGCAGCGGCATCGCGCCCGTGTTGAAATACCTCCAAGCCGGAGTGAATGTCGCCTTTGGGTGCGATGGGTTTGCCAGTAATGATGGTCAAGATATGCTTGAAGCCATCAAAATTGGTTCCATTTTACACAATGTCACCGATCCAGATTACCAGCACTGGATTACACCCCACAAGGCGGTTGAAATGGCTGCGATCGGGGGCTTTACAGGAGTCAATCTAGCCGATCAGGTTGGTTCTTTAACAGTAGGCAAACAAGCCGATCTGGTGCTTTACGACCTTAAAAATCTGTCCCTGCTGCCCCGCACCGATCCCATCAAGCTACTCGTCTTAGGCAGACCGCATGCGGCGGTGGAAAGTGTTTGGGTGCGCGGTCGGCAGGTTATTTCTGGGGGAACCCTTCAAACGGTGGATACGGCTCAGTTCTCACAAACTATCTTCAACGATGGCACAGGTTACCCAACCCCACACTACAAAACAATCCATCAAGTAGAAGCGCATTATCGCCGCGTGATGGGTTTGAGCGAATGAAGGGAGATGGGTTAGGAATGAGAATTAAATCACTTCGCTACTTTCTTGTACGGGCATACGGCCGTCATTGGTTTCAACTTAAGCTAACTCTTTCAAGAGAGGCAATACAATTTAAGCCGGTGAGATTGAGATTAGGAGGACAAGCCATGGCTCGGAGTCGTCCTTGGTTCAGTGCAAATGCCGATTTA
>JAESFW010000409.1_pt1 | contig 17900 bp, 20 predicted proteins | sample 9269481 | NCBI WGS metagenome assembly JAESFW01 (sample SAMN14515350, study PRJNA621654) | algae metagenome | isolation source: Lyngbya sp. HA4199-MV5 and co-occurring heterotrophs from soil with... | place: USA: Ahupuaa O Kahana State Park, Hawaii | collected 2009-07-21
AGTGCTTGAACTTCAGCCTCTGTCAAATCGACAACATAGCGCTTCTGACTCATGATAATCTCCCTGAGTTTGAGTCAGCTTACCAGACATGTCCTCACTAGGCATAGTTCGCTTGGTAGACTACTAGCTATCTGGTTCGTCGGAGTAGTGTCTACATCAATTGCGACTGGTTTGCCAGCACAAAGAGTTGTCAGGTTAACTACTTGCCCCGATATAGTTCGCATGTAGCAGGGGTAATCAGGCTCGGTCGATGAGTTTGCAGCCCGAACAGTAGGCAAAAAGAGCGTAGCAGCGATGACTGGTATAGCAGCCCAACGAAAAAGCTTCATGATCTGACTGGGTAAGTTCTACTTAAAGAATTCCCGCGCCAACAGAAAAATCTTAAAGCTTACCGTGAGGAGTTGACAAAGGATACAGTCGAGGGCTTAAAACCAACGATCGCAAGTCCCCAAAGCCTCCTGCTTCCTATTTTTTAGCCTTTAGCCCTTATCCTTCTGCCCTCTGCCCTCTGCCCTCTGCCTCCTCTCCCCTCTCCCCTCTCTCCTCAAACCAACGCCTGCAACCTCTGAATCAACTTCTCCGCAGGCACCACACCTTCAATGCGCTCTACAGGCTGCCCTTGCTTAAACAACACCAGCGTTGGCAACGCCTGAATCTGGTGCTCTGTGGCAATTTGAGGATACTTATCGGTATCAATCTTGATCACCTTCACCTGATGCTTCATTTGGGCGTTTACCTGTTCCAAAATGCCCGCCATCATCTGGCAGGGACCACACCACGTCGCGTAAAAATCAACCAGAACGGGCAAATCTGAACCAGAAAGCAACTCTTGAAAGCTATCAAACTGCTTTTTTACTGCCATAGGATTTCTCCGATCGCCCACTGGCGACTCTAGTGTTGCTCACTACGATCGCGCCTCATTCCCCTCCTACCACCAAAACCCAACACTTTCTTAATCCTTGCGATCTGACTGGAGAGGAGTGAGGAGTGAGGAGTGAGGAGTAAGAGGTAAGTTTTGAGTTGATTCAGCAGTCGGCTTTAAGCCATCAGAGATCCCTGATCAGTCTTCAGTCATGCCACGCTTGTTCACTGGTGACTGGTCACTGTTCACTGACGACTGTTAAAACCTTTTAGCCTTTAGCCTTCATCCTTCATCCCTCGCCTTGCTCCCCCACTCCCTACTCCCCACTCCCTACTCCCCATTCCCCCTTTCCCCTATGATCATTAAGCGACATTTGGAGACTTGACTATGGAAGCACTGCCAACCAACCTGCAACGGCTACAGGGAAACGTGGCGATCGTCACAGGTGGTTCACGCGGAATCGGTCGTGCGACGGCGTTAGCGTTGGCGGCAGAAGGCGCAACGGTTGTGGTGAACTATGCCAGTTCTCGTGAGTCTGCCGATCGGGTTGTCGCTGAGATTGAGGCAATGGGCAGTCAGGCGATCGCGCTTCCGGCTGATGTGTCGAAAGCCGATCAAGTAGAGGAGTTGGTCAACGCAGTGATGGAGAAGTGGGGGCAGGTGGATGTCCTCGTGAATAATGCCGGGATCACCCGCGACACCTTGCTGCTGCGGATGAAGCCCGAAGACTGGCAAGCAGTGATTGACCTTAACCTCACCGGAGTCTTTTTGTGTACCCGTGCGGTGAGCAAAATTATGTTGAAGCAGCGATCGGGGCGCATTGTCAACATCACCTCGGTCGCAGGGCAAATGGGCAACCCTGGTCAGGCAAACTACAGTGCCGCAAAAGCAGGCGTGATCGGCTTTACCAAAACAGTAGCGAAAGAACTGGCAACCCGTGGCATCACCGTTAACGCGGTCGCCCCTGGCTTCATCGAAACGGATATGACGGCTGACCTGAAAGCCGAGGGCATCTTGCAATTTATTCCGCTAGGACGCTATGGCAAGCCCGAAGAAGTGGCAGGGCTGATCCGTTTTCTCGCGGCTGATCCCGCAGCGGCGTACATTACAGGACAGGTGATGAATGTGGATGGTGGGATGGTGATGGCTTAAATCGTTATAACAACTTTGCCGAAGTGGGCACCGCTTTCGAGGTACTGCATGGCTTCTTTGGCGGCAGAGAAGGGGAAGGTGCGATCGATCACAGGTTGCAGTTTGTGGAGGGCGATCGCACGATTCATTGCCTCAAAGTGATCGCGGGAGCCAACGTAGATACCTTGAACGCGCACATGCTTATGCAAAATGGCGCTGGTTTTCACATCTCCGCCTGTACCAGTAAGTACGCCAATCAGGGCAATTCTCCCTCCATAGCGGATGGCTCTGAGCGATTGGGATAGGGTCTCTGAGCCACCCACTTCCACCACATGGTCAACGCCTCTGCCATTGGTCAGCGTCCAGACGGCTTCTTCCCAATTGGGTGTGGTTTTGTAGTTGATGCCATGAGCGGCTCTCAACTGCTTTGCCCGTTCCAGCTTGGCATCGCTGCTGCTGGTGATGATGACCGTTGCGCCCATCATCGTGGCAAATTGCAGCGCAAAGAGTGAGACTCCACCAGTGCCCTGCAATAACACCGTGTCACCTGCTTTTAACTGCCCTTCTGCCACCAGCGCATTCCAGGCAGTGACGGCGGCACAGGGTAACGTCGCGGCTTCCTCATGGGACAGATGCTCCGGAATCTTTACCAAGCCCTGTTCATCAAACACGACATACTCTGCCAGTACGCCATCGATCGCGCCCCCCAACGCCGATTTTGACTTCTCTGGCGTGAGGTCGCCTCCCCAAAACGTTTGCATAAAGATGCCCGCTACTCGATCGCCCACCTGCACACGGGTCACACCTGAACCGATGGCAACCACTTCGCCTGCACCATCCGACAGCGGCACGATCGGCTGTACCTCCTGGGAACCATACGCTCCCTTGGCGACTAACAGATCTCGATAGTTCAACGAAGCCGCGTGCATTTTCACTAACACCTGCCCCGCCTGAGGTTGGGGATCAGGACGTTCAACCAACGTGACCACATCCAAGCCAGGGCGATCGCTCCGTAACTCATACGCTTGCATAGAAATCTCCTAATTAGGAAGGCTAAAGGATAAAAGTGAGGGATGAGGGATGAGGGATGAAGGTTAAGAGTTTTGAGTTAATTAGTGGTCGGCAGTCACCAGTCAGTTTTTTAGCCTTTCCTACTCCCTACTTCCCACTCCCTCCTTCTGCCCTCTGCCCCCTGCCTTCTGCCTTCCCTTAAACACCTCCATTCTGAGAGCCAGCCTACTCTTTGCCAAGTACGCACAATTTTGTAGAGTACTATCAAAAAGTATCCTGTTGAGAATGCCATGCGAAAACGACAGTATGACTGCCGCTATGGGTGTGCGGTGGAAGCGACGCTGGATGTCATTGGCGGGCGGTGGAAAGGGGTCATTCTGTTTCACCTGATGGAAGGCACCAAGCGGTTTAATGAACTCCATCGGCTGATTGAGGGCTGCACTCAGCGCATGTTGACGTTGCAGTTGCGCGAGCTAGAGCAGGATGGGGTGGTTTTACGGACGGTGTATGCGGAGGTGCCGCCCAAAGTGGAGTATTCGCTCACACAATTTGGTCGCAGCCTGGAGCCGATTCTGCTACTCATGCGGACTTGGGGCGAGCAGTATACCAGCCAGTTAACCCAGCAGAAGCAAGCCCGTGCCGTCGATCGCGCCCCTATTGATTCGCCTGCTGATGTTTGACTTCTGCCCAATTTCTGAGCGGTCAGCTTTTAGCCTTTAGCCTTCAGCCTTTAATCTTCTGCCCTCTGCCCTCTGCCTTCTGCTTTCTGCCTTCTGCCTTCTACCTTCTGCCTTCTACCTTTTACAATCAACAAGGAATTTTGGATTCCTTAGCACTCAATGACAGAGAGTGCTAAAGTCAATGTGAAGAACTGAGCGAGTAGTTATGGCAAAAATCGTTGTCTTTAATGACGAATCGCGGCAGGCATTGGAGCGAGGCGTGAATGCGCTGGCAGATGCCGTTCGCGTGACCCTGGGACCCAAAGGGCGCAACGTCCTTTTGGAGAAGAAGTATGGCGCGCCCCAGATTGTGAACGACGGCGTGACGATCGCCAGAGAAATTGAGCTAGAAGATCCGCTCGAAAATACAGGCGCATCCCTCATTCGGGAAGTGGCTTCCAAGACGAAAGATCTGGCAGGTGACGGCACCACCACTGCCACCGTACTGGCACAAGCCATGATCCGCGAAGGCATGAAAAACGTAGCGGCTGGCACAAATCCAGTTGCCCTTCGTCGCGGCATTGAGAAAGCCGTGATCAAGCTGGTAGAAGACATTCAGGCAGTCGCCAAGCCCGTGGAAGGGAACGCGATCGCCCAGGTTGCCACTGTCTCGTCCGGTAACGATGATGAAGTGGGTGCCATGATCGCCGAAGCGATGGATAAAGTCGGCAAAGATGGCGTGATTACCGTCGAAGAATCCAAATCGCTCAACACCGAGTTGGATCTGGTGGAAGGGATGCAGATCGATCGCGGCTACATTTCACCCTACTTTGTGACTGATGCTGAGCGGATGATTACCGAGCTAGACAATGCGCTCATCCTGCTGGCAGACAAGAAAATTAGCTCCATTCAGGATTTGATTCCGGTACTGGAGAAAATCGCGCGATCGGCTCAACCGCTCCTCATTATTGCTGAAGATGTGGAAGGCGAAGCGCTGGCAACCCTTGTGGTCAACCGTCTACGCGGGGTGTTGAATGCAACCGCAATTAAAGCTCCTGGTTTTGGCGATCGCCGCAAAGCCATGCTGCAAGACATCGCCGTGCTGACGGGTGGCTCGGTCGTGTCTGAAGAAATCGGTCTCAGCCTCGATACTGTGACGCTGGAGATGCTAGGCAAAGCGCAGAAAATTACGATCACCAAAGATTCCACCACGATCGTCTCTGGCATTGAAACCACCAAAGACATTGAGCAGCGTGTGGCGCAACTCCGTAAGGAACTTGAGCGGAGTGATTCTGAGTACGACAAAGAAAAGCTGCAAGAACGCATTGCGAAACTGGCAGGCGGCGTGGCTGTAATCAAAGTCGGCGCGGCAACCGAAACGGAACTCAAAAGCCGAAAACTCCGCATTGAAGATGCTCTCAACGCGACCAAAGCAGCCGTAGAAGAAGGCATCGTTCCCGGTGGCGGCACTACGTTAATTCACCTGATCCCCAAGCTGGTTGAGTTTAGCAGCAGCCTGAGTGTGGAAGAGCAAGTCGGTGCCAACATTGTTATCAAAGCGCTGGAAGCACCCCTCCGCCAAATCGCCGATAACTCTGGTGTAGAAGGTACCGTCGTCGTCGAGAAAGTGCGCGGCTCTGACTTCAATGTTGGCTACAACGCGCTCACTGATGTCTACGAAGACCTGATCGCTGCCGGAATTGTCGATCCGGCGAAAGTGGTACGTTCTGCCATTCAAGATGCCGCGTCGATCGCGGGTATGGTGCTGACCACTGAAGCCCTCGTCGTCGAGAAGCCTGAACCCAAAGGTGCTGGCGGTGGTGCCCCCGATATGGGCGGCATGGGTGGTATGGGCGGCATGGGCGGCATGGGTGGTATGGGCGGCATGGGGATGATGTAGTTCCTATATTTATTCCACATCACCGGGTAGGGACGTTACATGTAACGTCCCTACACACGATCGAATAGCTAAAATCTGTCCCCTACTGCTTCGATAACCGCTGGATTTTTTGCCCGCCCAAAAGCTCATGCGCCTCGGTTAGAAGCGCGGGAATTTTAGCGGCATGAGGACTGTTGGCAAGGCACTGCCGCAGATCGAGTTCTGCAACCCGATCGCCACTCGCACCGGGGAACCAATGACTGCCCTGTCCCAGCAGGTTGTAGCGCATCTTGCCAAAATCCACCATGTCATAGGCGATCGCCAGATTGCGCAGCCACAGCATCACGGGAATATTCAAACCTCCGGGCGTTTCGGCTGGTGAAGGTAAGCCAACGTGCCAGGTTTGCATCCAGTCGGCACCCAGACGCTCGATCGCCGCTTGCTCCAGTCGCTCTACAATCGGCGGGAGAAGTTCCGAAGCGCGATCGAGTAACGCCAGCGTTTTCAGATGTTCATCAAAATCTTGTGGCTTGGCAGCACCCACACTGAGCGTATGCACCTGAGGATGGCTGAGGCAAAACAGATCGTTAAAAATGATCGGACTCAGCGGCGTACACAAGTCCGCCAACCGTTGCGGCGCTTGAAAGAGCATGCCACCCTTTTCAGACGGGCTGATGATGAAAACGCCCATATCGTGACGAGTGGCGGCTTCAATGGCAGACCAGTTCGTTTGATTGATGTAGTACCAGTGCAGGTTCACATAGTCGAATTGGTCAGTGGCGATCGTCTGTTCAATCACGTCCGTTGGTCCATGCGTTGAGAAGCCTACAAACCGGACTTTGCCCTGTGCTTGCAATGCGCGAACCATATCCAGGCAACCACCGGGACGGATGCAAAACTCCAGCAACTCAGGCGTATTGATGCCGTGTAAGCCCAGGAGATCGACATAATCCAGCTTCAGATACGCCAGCGATTGGTCAAACGTGCGCCGAAACGCTTTCGCATCTGCCACCGGAGAAATTTTTGTTTGCACAATCAGCTTTTCGCGGGGAAGCGTTGGCAAAACTCGCCCTAGCTGCATTTCCGACGTGCCGTAGCCGCGTGCGGTTTCAATATGATTGATGCCTAGCTCTAGCGATCGTCGAATCGTCGCCTCCAGGTTCGCCTGATTGTCAACCGGAATCTCTCGCGGCGAAACATCCTGCCACCTGTACTGATATCTCATCCCACCGCACGAAAATACAGGCATTGCCAGCCCCGTGCGCCCAAACCGACGATACTGCATAGCGTTAATGAGTGAGGGGTGAGGAGTAAGGAGTGAGGGGTAAGAAAGTTTTGAATTAAGAGTTGAACCAGTTGTTAGTTGTTGGTTATTAGTTCTAAAGCCCTAAAGCCTTTCGGCACATCAGAGATGGGCGTATCAGAAAGGCTGTTAGTGCATGAGCCGTTTCCGACTCCTTCTAAAAACTAAAAACTAAAAACTCCCTTGGCTTCTGCCTTCTAATTCGACACTTCTGCCATTTCGATGACGTTGCCGTCGTAGTCCTTGACTAAAAAATTGAGCGGCTTTTCTTGCCGGATTTTGTGCTTTACGTTTCGCATCTGGACGCGCAGTAAGACCTGTTCCAAACAATCACGATCGAAGCACACATGACGTTGGCGATTCTTTTCGCCCATGCTGGCTCCCGCAATCACATGCAGTTGGGTATTCTTCTTGAGTTGATACCACAGCCCCTCTGGTGTGCTGGCAGTGTTGATGGTCGATCGCCCAATGCCAGGAGTCACGTAGAGAGGATCGATCGCCGCCGTTCCCAACGTCTGCTCGTAGTTGTAGTAATAGTGGAGCGGAATATCCGCCGCTGGTAGCTCTAACAGCCCTTCGTAGAGGTTCCGCGCCAGTTGCACATCCGACACCATAATCGTGTGAACCTTCGGTGCGCTAGTCAAAAACATCCACATCGCCACTGCATACGCCCCCAGCAGCATCACCATAATGCCCTGAGTCGAAAACAACGTATCCAGCCCAGGAATGGATGCCAGCGGTAACGATTGAACAAGAGCCAGAGTGCTACTGATAGACATAGTGATGATTAAAACAGGTCAAAGATCTAACGTGCGGCTTGCTAAACAGGCATTTGCAGGCAGTGAGGCTAGGGGCTGTCATCAATTACGACTACACATCACTTGCAGCAGGGGTTTCAGCCCCTAGCTTGGTGTTTTAAGACGGGCGCGCTAATGCTGATAGCGCAAGGTTTCGGAGCTGAATTAATGACGCGCCCTAAGCACCTTTAATCATTGTATCAAGAACGTCTGTGGGGGGAAAGGATAAGGGCAGAGGGCAGAGGGCAGAAGGCAGAAGGGAGGGAGTGGGGAGTGGGGAGTGGGGAGTAGGAAAGGCTAAAAGCTGACCGCTGATTGCTGACGGCTGATAGCTAAACAAAACTCTTAAGGCTTAACTCAAAACTTTCTTACTCCTCACCCCTCACCCCTTCTCCATTTTGTAAAAAAAATCGTGTCAATTTGCCAAAAACGGCTTATATATGGGAGGCTGATCGTTCACTATTCGCTGGTACTTTGGGCTGTGTCCATTCCTACCTTTCCTGCCATTCCGTCTTTTCCTGAATGTAATCACCCCGTTGTCAAGGGCTTGACGCACTACAGCGACCAGGATTTGCTGACTCTGTTTCAGCGGTATCCGGATTCTGGGCAATACTTTACGGCGATTTTTTGTCGCTATAGTCCGATGGTCTATACGTTGATTCGGCACTCGGCTCGATCGCCCGTGCAGGCAGACTATCTGTTTGGCAATACCTGGCGGCATATCTTTCATGAACTGGGTGGCGTTGATTTGCGGGGCGGCAGCAGTGAGAGTGAAGCTGGCATGACGTTGCAAAGCTGGCTGATTAATGTGACCGCCATTTGCATCAATCGGGCTGAACTGCCGCCTGTTGAAGCGATTCAATACAACCTTGAAGCGGCGCCACCACCGTTATGGTGCTACATCGAGCGGGCTCTGGATCAAATGCCGCCCACGTTGCGGTTGATTGTGCTGATGGCGCAAACCTTCAACTGGAGCGAAACCCGCATTTCGGCGTATCTCCGGGCGGAGGGTGAAGTGATGTCTCCTGCCGAGGTACGATCGCAGGTGCAGGAAGGCTACCGCTTGCTGGAGGCAACCTTACCAGAAGATGTACGCACCATTTACCTGGAAGGGAATTCTAGAAGCGGGTTAGGGTTTGGCGCTGCCTCAATGGAACACAGCGTTGAGTAGCCATAGCTTTGCCCGTTCACCAAACACTCGCCAGGGGCAGGATGATGAATCGTTGGAGCCTGAGCCTTTTAAGCCAATCAGTTGTTTTGGGCGCGATCGCGCTCTTTTCCCCTGCTGCCATCGCCGCCGATCTCACTCAGTCGCTCCAGTTAAATCGGCAGATGAGCGTACCGCTGAATAACGGGACGCAAGGATCAACCAGGGATGAAGCCGATCGACTGTTGCAATTGGGCAAAGATCAGGAATTTGATGGTTCCCTTCTGGATGCGGTGCAGTCGTGGCAGCAAGCATTGAGGCTTTATCAGAATCTGGTCGATCGCGCTGGTGAGGCATTGGCTTACGGCTACCTGGGTTCAGCTTATTCTCAGTTGGGGCGATCGGTCGAAGCGGAAGATGTGCTGCGTCGGCAGTTGGCGATCGCTCGTGATGAGCAAGATTTTCAGGGGCAAATTTATGCCTTGAACAGCCTGGGTAGAGTGCTGGCAAAACGGGGTGGCATTACGTCAGCCACATCGCTGTTTAACGAAGCCCTTGCCATTGCCACCAGCATTAACAGTGCCGATGGAGCCGCCTTAACGCACGATAGCTTGGGACTTCTGGCAATGGGGCTTGGCGATCGCGATCGTGCCCTGGAGTCATACAACACCGCTTTAGCTGCCGCCCGTCGAGCCAGTAACCCCAAACGAGAAGCCACGACCTTAAACAATTTGGGCGAGCTGTATCAAGCGGACGGTCAGTATCGGGACTCGATGAAGTACTACGGGCTGGCAGTCCGATTAACAGATATTAACCGCGATCGTCCCAACCAGTTTCGTGCGATCGATGGCATGGTGATTGCCCTCAAAGCGATGGGTGATTATCGACAATCGCTTGAATTGGTGAACCAACGGCTACGGGTCGCTCAAATGCTGGAGAACGATCGACAGGAACTCATCTCGCTGCAAACGTTAGGGGAACTGTACGAAACTGTAGGCGATTACCCAAAGGCGCAGCAGAGTTATCAGCAGGCAGTTGACGTTGCCCGTAATTTGGATGATACCCAACAGGAAGGCATCCTACGAGAAAGACTGGTGAGCGTGACGCGAAAGTGAGAGTGAAGAAAAAGTAGAGAGAAGAAAACGTGGTTCAATTTCTGACCAAGCTGGATTACTTACTGCGCGAAACGCTGTTGGGTTTACGGCGGGGCGGCTGGATGAATTGGGCTGCTATCAGCACTGTGACAGTCTTACTGTTTTTGTTTGGGGTGAGCCTCCAGGCTTCGTGGCAGTTGGAGGGCTTACTGAATCAGTTTGGCAGCCAGCTAGAAGTCTCTGTCTATCTCGATACGGGCGTACAAGCCGAAACGCTGAAACCGATCGTTGCCACCATGCCAGGAGTGGCAGACGCACAGTCCATCTCCAAAGAGGCGGCATGGACAGCACTGGTAAAGGATTTAGGCGTATCCGATATTAACGGTGCTACCAAACAGTTGAATGGCAATCCGCTGGTCGATCAGCTCAAGGTCAAAGCCCGATCGCCGCAGGATGTCCCCGCGATCGCTCAGTCACTAGCAAAGCTGGAAGGCGTGGATGAAGTGCAGTATGTAGACGAAGCTGTGCAGCGCGTCACCCAACTAAACCGAGGCTTGAGTTGGGTCAGCCTTACAATCACAACCCTGCTCACCCTGACCGCAATGGCTGTGATTACCACCACCATTCGCCTCATCGTCATGTCGCGCAAACGAGAAATTGAAGTCATGCAACTTGTAGGCGCAACGACAAGCTGGATCTACCTGCCGTTTATTCTCCAGGGAGTTACCTTTGGCATTACCGGAGCCGTACTGTCCTGGGGACTCATCAGCAGCATTCAGCACTTCCTCAATGGTCTATTGGCTCAACAGCCCGAATTCGTCCAATTTCTAGCAAACGGTATCCAAATCAGCCCCCTGCGGATGCTATTGCTGCCTTTGATTTTGCTGGGGTTTGGCAGTTCTGTTGGGATCATGGGTAGTCTGTTCGCTGTACGACGCATCGCCGTGAAGTGAGGGGAGGGAAGGAAAGGCTAAAGGATGAAGTAGTAAAGGATAAAAATTCAGCCGTGCGACGCATCGCCGTGAAGTGAGGGGAGCAGGGAAAGGATGAAGGATAAAAGTGAGGGATGGGGGATGAGGAATGAAAGTTAGGAGTTAAGAGTAGCGCTTTGCGCCGACAAGCTAGAGAGTTAAGAGTTGATGAAGCAGTCAGCGCCCAGCTATCAGCCTTTTAGCCTTTATCCTTCATCCCTTGCCTTCTGCCTCCTGCCTTTTTCTAACAACCAAAAACTAACAACCAAAAACTTCTTCCGCCTTCTGCCCTCTGCCTTTTTTCCTTTAGCCTTTTTCCCTCATCCCTTCCCCTTCCTCTCATGCAAACCCAATGGCAGTATCTTTTACAAAACCTGGGCGAGTGGCGAGGGTCATTTGCACGCTTTTCGCCTGCTGGTGAACTACGGGAAGAAACCCCCACGATCGTCTCCCTACAAGGCTTAGATGATAACCAGACCATTCGCCAGGTCATTCGGCGCTATGCTGCAACTGTTGACACGGGGTCAGATGCTTCGGTACAAGCCAATGAGCCGATCGATGAAAAAGTGCTGGTCTATAGCTCCCTGGGTCGCGGGTTGCTGTTTTTTGACGATGGAGCGTTTTCTCAAGGATCCATCCAATTTGCGCCCTTTTCAGACTTTGGAGCAGAGTTGGGATTGATTGCGGGCGATCGTCGTTTGCGGTTGGTGCAACTGTTCGATCGCAACAGCACCCTGCATCAACTGACCCTCATTCGTGAGCAGCGCGCCGGAAGTGATGCTGCTGAACGTCCACCCGTCACGATAGACGATCTCCTGGGTGAGTGGCAGGGAGAAGCAGTGACGCTATATCCCGACTGGCAATCACCCACGACCTCTCTGACCCATCTAAAGCTCAATCGCACGGGCGAAAATCAGGTAGAGCAGCAATTAACCTTTGGGGAGGGAGCGGGTACGACGGTCCGATCGACGGCGATCGTCAACGGGTCTCGCCTTCAGTTTGAGCAAGGTGCCATCCCTGTGCAAGTGCTGCTGCTGCCAGACGGCGCTTCTGCAACCAGCCCGATCCACATTCAAACCACGCAGCCCTTTTTTCTGGAAATTGGATGGCTGCTCCAACCCGATCTCCGCCAGCGCATGATTCGCCGTTACGACGAAAAGGGAGCTTGGAGTAGTCTTACTCTGGTGACAGAACGAAAGCTTGGCTGACGAAATCTGCTGTAGAGCAGGTGTTTTTAGGCTTAAGACTTGCCGCGTGGGAAAAGGTAGCTCAGGGTTAAAACGCCTGACCCAACAAGAGCAGCAATCACGAACAGTGCCAGCGGTAAAGAAAGCATTGCGCATCACAAGGTTGCAACTAGCTCTCACCTTATCGGCACGATTTGACAGACCTATGACTGCCCCATCTCAACCTGTTGACAGTTTGCTGGGACTGACGCAAACCTCAGAGGTTTTAACCAGGCATCAAGATTGTAACCAGCATGCTGGCTTAAACCTTCGAGGTTTTGATCAACATGCGGCAATCTGGAGCGACATTACCAGAAAAGTGCGATCGCGTCATTCAGTCATCACGGCACGGTTGGATCGCTTTCATTGAGCGATGGATCAGGCGGCAAGGCCAGAGAAAGGCTCCACAAACACTGACGGCAGCGATCGCTGTAAACGTTTGCCACTTTCCTTCTGGGTGATCGGCTGCGTCTGAAGGGCGGGATTCAGCGCGATCGGTTGAGTCGAGTGCCGAGTGCGAGAGTTGACTGGCTGCATGCACTCCTTCGATCGCGGCTCCGATCGCATAAGCCGCTACGGCAATGCTTAACCAGTGATGCATAATGTTGTGCCCTTAAGCTGCAATGAGTGAAGCGTATTAGGAGGGCTAGATGGATACTTAGAGTTAATGACTACCCTGATTGACAGAGTTTCTGTCTTCAGCCAGGTCACGAATGAGCGGCAGTTTGGACTGGATGTAGGTATCGAGGCTACTGGCAGCTTGAGCATCGATTAACTGTTGGGCTTTAAAGCGCTTGAGGAGAAATTGTACGAGGTCGGAATCTTCAAATTGCAGCAACGTGCTGACCTGAGTTGATTCTACTAAAGCCCAAAGCTGTCGCATCATGTTGGGAGTGACCATCACCGTGAACCTCTTAAGCTTTTCTTTATATTTACATGGTTTGCTAGTTTGCGCTTCTATCTCTCCTTAAACTTTATGTATCAACACATCTTGTGCGTGTGATAAAGACTACCAAAAGTCTCTAATGGGTATGGCAAGGGCGATCGAGCCACCAGGATCAGCTTCGTCAGCACGCCCATACGACCAATCCTACCTAGCCAAGGCTGGGGGCGGACGTTTGGCTAGATCATGCGCTGTCAATGAACTCAACCTTGATCGAGTCTTGAGAGTCCTTACCGCTTAGCCCACACTCGATCGCAGTTGAGACGAGTGCATCCCAGTTTGGTATCAATAGTGCGAGCGTCTCGCTCGCACTCGGAAAGACCTTAACTCTGTAAAACTGGGGCGCACCCAGTTGAGACAGCCTTAAAAAACATAATTAAAGCTGATACTAACCCTCTCTTCATCGCTCAAATTTGGTTCTACGCCATGCTTGAGCCAACTTGGAAAAATGAGCAACAATCCTTCTTCTGCCGCATGAGCAACGGCATCCGCTGTATAGGCAGTAAAATTTGTCACTAACGGTTTATAAAATGTTTTGGCACTACGCGGATCGTAGAACATTAAATTGCCAGAATCTTTGGGCGCTTTCACATAATAAACACCGCTAAACAGGCAGTTGGCGTGATCGTGAATTTTATTACTGGCGTATTTGGGATTCACATTTGCCCAACAATTCGCCGCTTTAATGGGAATTTCACCATAGCCGATCGCTTTCGCCACTTCTAAAACTGCCGTATCGGTTAATTGCTTCAAGTATTGAAATTCTTCCAATTCAAAAAGATGGCTTTTGCTATGCCAACCCAGCACATTGGATGCGGCATAGCCTGGATCGAGTGCCTTCAGTTGATAAATGGCATCTAAAAGCGATCGGTTTAGCGTTGCATAGTCTTGCAGTTGAAAGGCGAACAGTGCAGTCGGAAACAGGTGATGAACGTTTTTTGTCCATTGGGGTTCGTTCATAACATCACCTGTGTTTTGGAGGAGAACTCAATGGAGGCAGAAGGCAGGAGGCAGGAGGCAGGAGGCAGGAATGACCAGGGCTGCAATTATCCTTCCCGATTTTGTGGTTCCTGCTGCGCGAGTTGAGAGAGGAAATATTGCGTCGTTTGGGTGGGTTGTTCGGCGTGCATGATGGCGCGGACGATCGCCACTCGTTCCACATTCGCTGCCAGGACTTCCGATAGATTGTGGGTGTCGATGCCGCCGATCGCAAACCAGGGAATGGTGGCATGAGTCGCCGCATAGCGCACGTAATCGTAGCCAGCAGCAGGTCTCCCGGCTTTGGTTGGGGTTTCGTAAACGGGACCGACCCCAATATAGTCGGCTCCTTCCTCAATAGCGCGATGGAGATCGTCTGGGCAGTGGGTGGAGCGTCCAATCAGACGTTGAGCGCCAAGGAGTTGCCGTGCCAGGGCGATCGGGATATCCTGCTGCCCCAGATGCACGCCATCAGCATCCACCACGATCGCCAGATCGACGCGATCGTTCACGATAAACAGGGCGTTGTAGCGATGGCAGAGATGACAAAGCTTTTCGGCATAGCGCAGGCGAACCTCATCATCTGCCGTTTTATCTCGATACTGCACCAGAGTTAGCCCCCCTTGCAGCGCGGCTTCCACCGTGGCAAACAGATTTTCAGTAGGTGATGTGACGAGGTAGAGGCGCGATCGTTCAAGCTGCTGTTGCCGTGTATAGGCGGTTAGCTTGCTTTCTAGCGTATAGACTCGATAGCGCATGTGCTTGCACGCCTCTCCCATAGCAGGGCGATACACCTTCCCGTATTCTTCTAAGACCCGCAATGCCTCTTGAACACGACACAGGTTGGCTTGCAGGACGGCTTGAACGCTCGATCGTTCTGCCTCCTTGGGATGAGTCAATGCGGTGCCTGCATCCCCTGGCGTATCTCGCGCTGCACGCAGATCGGGGGTATGCCAGTGGGCAAGCTCCTGCCGCAAATGCTTGCATTCATCCGTCAGCGATGCATCATCCAACCCAAACCGACACCACTCTTCAATGGTTCGCAAGCCTTCACGGGCACGGTCTAAGTTGGCATCTAAAATGCGGCAGAGCGCAAGCTGCACAAACCGAGCCTGATTGTCTGAATTGCCCATAGTAGATGTCGTCGATCGGTTCTTTATTTTAGGCGATCGGGTTAAGAGAGGAGTGAGGGGGCGTTTTCGACTTAAATTCTAGAGTTTTGCTTAGGAGCAAGAATTAAATAGATCTCACGCAAACCTCGGAGGTTTTATTAACCCAGAAGAAAAATACCTCGCTCAACCCACGAGACAGATCAGTGCTGGGCGTGCTCAAAAGAACTCAAATAATAGATGAAAAGACTCTGATCATTTGCGCCAACCACGTTAGCCTGTGTTGTAGTGTGTGCGACTGTTGTAATAGGCAGGAGTTTATCTAACGAAGATCTTCTTTACAAGAGAAGTATGGGTTACTTGCCTATAGACCCGTGCTATTCAACATTCTCGTTACCGTGTCAATAAACTTTTCTCCCCAAAAAATTGACAGTAACCCACAAGATATAATTGACACGAATGCGACACCTACTTGAACTAGCCCGAAGTTATTCAATTCTCCATATGTAACGGGGATAAGCAGTACAAGAATGCCAAGTACAGCACCACCAAGAAAGCGATAGATAGCTTTAGTCAGTGAACGCTGGTTAGAATTAGTATTGTCAGCGGTCATAAGGGGGTCATTTTTCTGTTCAGTAGTCATGTCAACACATTCCTGGTTTGGGGCGGATACTCCGATTATACAAGACTCATTTTGCCCCTGAAAAAGCTGACATACTCCCGACTCTGCCTGGATTTCAAGAATCTCCCAATGATAGCTCAGGGAATCTAATGTCCCCCTGGCAAGCTAACAAACAGGCGTAGGGCGGGTTGCTAAGCAACGCACCCTGCAAAATCGGCGATCGCCCGCTGAACAAGGCAGTTAGCGATCGCTGAAGCAATGGCAGTGAGCAACCAAGAAGTTTTTTCGTTGCTCAACTCAACCTACAAGATTGGCGATCGTACTCACAGATAGACTCTCGACGGTCGGGTGCATTGGGGTTGTTAAACCGTGCCAAGTTGGTGAGTGTATTATAGTAGTAGCAATTCATATCGTTGTGACCTTAAGCTAAGATGGGATTACAAATCTCAATCTCTGATTCCATCGTGCAAGCTCTTCGCCTACCTGAGCAACGGATTGAGCAGGAATTGCTTAGGGAATTAGCCCTTGCTCTTTATACACAAGACATCCTCTCCTTTGGTAAAGCGCGAGAACTTGCTGAGATGGATAAATACGAATTTGGGCAGTTGCTTTCTCTTCGTGGAGTAGCGCGACACTATGGTTTCGCAGAATTAGATGATGATTTGAGCTATGCCTGTAGTGAGTAACACTTCACCAATTCTCAACTTGGCAATTGTGGATCAGCTTATACTCTTACATCGGCAGTTCGGTGAGATTTTGATTCCCAATGCAGTATTAGACGAATTGAAAGTTGGTGAAGAGCGACCGGGTTCTCAAGCAATTCGTGAAGCAATTTCATCGGGATGGATTCAAACTCAAGCATTGAACAATGAACCTCTTGCCCAACTTTTGAAGCAAACGCTGGATCGAGGAGAAGCGGAGGCGATCGCCCTTGCCATTGAGCTTGAGGCAGATTGGACGCTTCTGGATGAGCGTGAAGGCAGAAAAGTCGCAAAATCTTTAGGATTAACGTAACGGGGATTTTGGGGATTTTGCTTCGGGCTAAACGGCTAGGTGAAATCGAATCGTTACAGCCTGTGATCGATGACTTAGTAAACAAAGCTGGATTTCGGATTGCACCAGAATTATTGGTTAAAATTTTGACGCAATGACTTGGAAAGTGCGTTGCTGATCAGCAGCGCATCCTAATAAGATTGACGATCGAACTGACAAAATCAGCGATCGCTGAAGCAATGGAGGTAAACAACTAAGCAGTTGTGGGGTTTCGGTTTTCAACCTAACCTACAAGAGTGGCGATCGTACTCATAGTACTCACGAGTAAGCTTGCCATCTCCATGCACCCACCAGAGCCAAATGTGAGTATCGAGTACAATCATCGTGTAACTTCCCAGTCGTCTTGCGCCACAGGTTCGGTAGGGTCAGTGTACTGAATTGTGGTTCCACGAAGAGGATAGTGGTTTTGTCCAGAGTCTCTTCGCGATCAAGACAAAATAATGACCTCAACTTGTTCGCCAGAATGAAACGGTAAATTTTCCAGGGTCAGCGTTTTGTCCTGAGAAATAATCGTTTCAATACGGTGTGCCAGCATAGTCGGGAATCCTACCAAGACTGTTAGCTCTTTCATAGTATTCTACGAGCCAATAGACGGGCACTGCCCACCCTACTGCCATTCTAGGTCTTCAGTAATTGAGCAGCCGTTTGTCGAGAATGCCCAATACAAGGGTGCGTTTGCTTTGCAGTAGGGCATTAGACAAGATTGGCGATCGTACTGCTACGAGCCAAACAGAAGCTTTAGGAGTTGGAGAGAACCACAAGATTGGCGATCGCGCTGACAAGACTGAGAGCATTCAATTCTCATGGAATAAACAGCCGACCAACCCCTTTATACTGGTCAATGTCTACAGCAATTTCAATCAGGCGGTCAACACATCGTTCTCGATAGTCAGCTTCACTCAGGCGATCAAGGCTCCCAATTGTGATTACTGGGAACGAATGGGCAGTATTCTCCTCACGCATAACCTGTTCAAGCGAATCTTCACCCTGAGAGCATCCCAATCTTGCAAGACTCATTTTGAGAACTGCCCATTGAGATAGGCACAGCGATGCTTGAGCACCTGCGGCACATTATCTTTTTGCCCTTGCGCTCCGGCTAGTTTGATGCGCTGACC
>JAESFW010000410.1_pt1 | contig 17139 bp, 17 predicted proteins | sample 9269481 | NCBI WGS metagenome assembly JAESFW01 (sample SAMN14515350, study PRJNA621654) | algae metagenome | isolation source: Lyngbya sp. HA4199-MV5 and co-occurring heterotrophs from soil with... | place: USA: Ahupuaa O Kahana State Park, Hawaii | collected 2009-07-21
CCACAACCCCGAGTTCACCATGATGGAGTTCTACGCGGCGTACTGGAACTACCTGGACCTGATGGATTTCACCGAGACGCTGATCCGCGAGGTGGCCCTGAAGGCCACGGGCTCGCTGCAGCTGACCTACCAGGGCCGGGCGGTGGACCTGTCGCAGCCCTTCGCGCGCCTGACCATCCGCGAAGCCATCTTCCAGTACACCGAAGCCGGCGCCCACGTGGACGATGCCGCCTGGCTCATCAGCGCCCTCAAGAAGCTGGGCCTGAACGAGGAGAAGGACAAGCTGTCCACCCGTTCGCTGGCCAGCCTGCAGGTGCTGTACTTCGAGGAGACGGTGGAAGACAAGCTGTGGCTGCCCACCTTCATCATGGAGCACCCGACCGAGATCTCGCCGCTGGCACGCGCCAACGACACGCGCCCCGAGGTGACCGAGCGCTTCGAGCTGTACATCACCGGGCGCGAGTTCGGCAACGGCTTCAGCGAGCTCAACGACGCCGAGGACCAGGCCGCGCGCTTCCACGCCCAGGTGGCGGCCAAGGACAGCGGTGACGACGAGGCCATGTTCTACGACCACGACTTCGTGCGTGCCCTGGAATACGGCATGCCCCCCACGGGCGGCTGCGGCATCGGCATCGACCGCCTGATGATGCTATTGACCGATAGCCCCAGCATCCGCGACGTGATACTGTTCCCTGCGCTGCGCCGGGAGTCCTGAGCAACCGGCTGCCGCCTGCTTTTTGGAAAGCCGCCCCAAGGAGTCACCGTGCCATTCACTCCCAGCAGCGCCCCCTACCCCGGCGAGGGCGCATCGCGCAACAGCTTCTCGGTGCTGGTGGTCGAGGACCAGAACTCGGTGCGCGCGGCCCTGGTGGCCGAGTTGCGGCAGGCCGGGGTGGCGAAGATCTTCGAGGCCCCCGAGGGCACGGCGGCGCTGCACCTGTTCAAGGCCCAGCGCCCGGATCTGGTGCTGCTCGATATCAAGCTGCCTGGCAAGGACGGCTACTGGGTGGCCCAGCAGATGCGCGAAAGTGAGGCCGGCGACTGGACGCCCATCATCTTCCTGTCGGGACTGGACAACGAACTCGACGTCTGGCGCGGCATCGAGGTCGGGGGAGACGACTACCTGGTCAAGCCCGTGCGGCCCATCGTGCTGATGGCCAAGCTGCGTGCCATGCAGCGCCTGCTGGACATGCGCCGGCGGCTGGTGTCGGTGTCGGCCGAGCTGCATGTGGCCAACCAGCGCCTCAACGAGATGGTGGAGGTGGACTCCCTCACGGGCCTGGTGAACCGCCGCGGCTTTGACCGCATGCTGCACAACGAGATCCTGTCGGCCCGGCGCGACGGCACACCGCTGACGCTGATGCTCTGCGACCTGGACCATTTCAAGCGCTTCAACGACGCCAGCGGGCATGTGCAGGGGGATTCCTGCCTCAAGGACGTGGGCCGGCTGTTGCGCGAGGTGTGCGTGCGGCCGCGCGACGTGGCCTCGCGCTATGGTGGCGAGGAGTTCGCGCTGATCCTGCCCAACACCCCGCGCTCCGGCGCCATGACCTTTGCGCGCGCGCTGGGGCAACTGCTCAAGGTGCGAGGCGTGGCCCACCCGGACTCTCCGCTGGGCGATACGCTGACCCTCTCGGGCGGCATCACCACCTGCGTGCCCGATGACAGCACCAATGCCGAGAGCATGATCATGCGGGCCGACCAGGCGCTGTACGCCGCCAAGGCCCAGGGCCGCAACCGCTTCTTCAGCTTCGAGATGCAGATGGACACCGTGGAGCAGTTGCGCGGCTGATGGCGATTCTTGTTGTTCCGGAGCCTCGCGCTCTTTTCCCATGGCCACCACTGGTCTGCATGCTTTGAAGACACGTCTGCCCGACTGGGTGCAGGACTGGCTGGAGGTCATCGTGCCCGGCCTGCAGATCCTGCTGATCATTTTCGTCGCCTGGATGCTGCAGCGCCTGCTGCGCCGCCTGGTCGCACGCGCCGCCGCCCACTACCAGTTGCCCGATGAGCTGCTGGTGCCCATCAAGGGCTTGATCCGCTGGATCCTCGTGGCCAGCGCCTTCCTGCTGGTGCTCGAACGCATGGGGGTGTCGGCCACGGTGCTGTGGACCGCCCTCACGGGCTTTGCCACGGTGGGTGCGGTGGCCTTCTTCGCGGCCTGGAGCGTGCTCTCCAACCTGTTCTGCGCGCTGCTGATCTTCACGGTGCGGCCATTCCGTGTGGGCGACTACATCGAGGTGCTGGACACGGCCGAGAAGCCCGGCGCCAAGGGCCGGGTGGCGGACATCAACCTGCTGTACACCACGCTCGAAGACCACCTGCACACGGGTCCCGAGGGCACCTGGCTGCAGATCCCCAATGCCCTGATCTTCCAGCGCGTGATCCGGCGCTGGCGCGGGCCGCCACCCGCCCCGGTGGAAGCTGCGGTGCCGGCGGTGCCCACTCTGCCTGCCGCCGCCCCGGTGCAGGACTCTCCACCCGCCACGCCTGCGCCCTGAACCGAACCAGGGCCGCGGTGCAGAGCATCCTCAGGGAAGCAGGTCCAGCGCCTGCAGGTAGGCGGGCTGGTACATGAGGTCATCCCAGGCCTGGGGGATGGTTTCGGGCAGCAGCGCGATGCGGCGCGATTCGCTGTCCACGCTGGGCTGCCAGCGGCCCTGGGCCCGGGCCTCGGCCAGGCCGTCGAGCAGTTCGTCCACGGCCTTGCCATCGCCCACGCTCTGGTTGCACAGCAGCACCAGGTCGCAACCGGCCTCCAGCGCCGCGAGCGCACCCTCGGTGTAGCTGACCAGCTGGCCGTCCAGGCGGCGCGCGCCCTCCATGCTCAGGTCGTCGCTGAAGATCGCGCCATCAAAGCGCATCTCGCGGCGCAGGATGTCCTGCAGCCAGCGTTTCGAGAAGCCTGCGGGACGGCTGTCCACCTTGGGGTAGATCACATGGGCCGGCATGACGCTGGTGAGCGTGGTGCTGAGCCAGGGGTACGGGGCGGCATCGTCGGCCAGGATGGCCTTCTTGCTGCGCGTGTCCACGGGCACCTCGGTGTGCGAGTCGGCCTTGACGAAGCCATGGCCGGGAAAGTGCTTGCCGCAATTGGCCATGCCGGCCTGCAGCAGGCCGTGCATGAGGCTCTTGGCCAGCAGGGCCACCACGCGCGGATCGCGGTGGAAGGCACGGTCGCCGATCACGCCGCTGCGCGAGCTGGCTTCGTCCTGCCAGTCGAGGTCGAGCACCGGGGTGAAGGAGAAGTCCACGCCGCAGGCACGCAGTTCGGTGCCGAGCACGTAGCCGGCGGCCGTGGCGGCATTGGTGGCGCGCAGGGCACCGCTGCCGGGCTGGGCCTTGGCGCCTTTGCCATCATCCATCCACAGCTCGCCCAGGGCGCGCATGGGCGGCAGGTGGGTAAAGCCATCGGTGCGAAAGCGCTGCACGCGGCCACCCTCGTGGTCCACGCAGATCAGCAGGTCGTCGCGCACGGCCTTGATCGCGCTGGTCAGGCCCAAGAGCTGGGCGCGGTTCTCCCAGTTGCGGGCAAACAGGATGACACCGCCGGTGAGCGGGTGGGCCAGGCGGCGGCAGTCGTCGGCGCTCAGGGAGGTGCCGGCCACATCGAGGATGACGGGTGCGTGTTCGGTCATGCGTTGCTGGAAAGAAAGAGGATGGGGAAGGTGGGCGCGCCAGGGCGGGCCGCCCGCCGGGATCAGGGCGCCTTTTCGACGACGCAGAAGCTGGCCGCGTAGTCGGTCTCGTCGGTCACGCTCAGATGGGCCGTGAGGCCGCGCGATTCGAACCACTCCTTGAGCGCGCCGTGCAGCACGATCACGGGCTGGCCCGAGGCGAGCTTGGCGACCTCGCAGTGGCGCCAGGTCATGGGCATGCGCATGCCCAGGCCGATGGCTTTGCTGAAGGCCTCCTTGGCAGAAAAGCGCGTGGCCAGGTAGCGCAGGCCGCGGTCAGGCCAGCGGGCCGTGCGGGCACGCCAGGTGGCGAGCTCGCCTTCGGACAGCACCTTCTCGGCAAAGCGGTCGCCGTGGCGCTCCAGGCTGGCCTTGATGCGGCGCACGTCGCAGATGTCGGTGCCGATACCGTAGATCATCGGTAGCAGCGCTCAGGCGGCGTCGATGCAGGCGTTGTAGGCCTGCACCGTGGCGGCGTAGCCCAGCTCCAGCGCATCGGCGATCAGGGCGTGGCCGATGGAGACTTCCAGCACGCCAGGCACGCCGCGCACAAAGGCGGTGAGGTTGTCGCGGTTGAGGTCGTGGCCGGCATTGACGCCCAGCCCGGCATCCAGGGCAGCCTGGGCGGCGGCACGGTAGCGCTCGAGCTGCGCAGCCTGGTCCGGGGTGCCCCAGGCGGCGGCGTAGGGTTCGGTGTAGAGCTCGATGCGGTCGGCGCCCACGGCCTTGGCAGCGGCCATGGCTTCGGGCGTGGGGTCCATGAACAGGCTCACGCGCACACCGAGGGCCTTGCATTCGGCGACCAGGGGTGCCAGGCGCTCGGCGTCCTGCGGAAAGCTCCAGCCGTGGTCGCTGGTGAACTGGTCTTCGCTGTCGGGCACGAAGGTGGCCTGGTGTGGACGCACCTGGCGGATGAAATCCATCAGGTTCTGCGAGGGGTTGCCCTCGATGTTGTACTCCCGGTCCGGCCAGGCCTTCATGAGCCCGGCCAGCTCGTACACGTCGTGGCTGCGGATGTGGCGCTCGTCCGGACGGGGGTGCACGGTAATGCCCCGGGCACCGGCCTCAAGGCACAGCTCGGCTGCACGCGTGACACTGGGAATGCCCAGGTGGCGTGTGTTGCGCACCAGGGCGACCTTGTTGACATTGACGGACAGGGCGGTGCGGTGTTGTGCCATGGAGGAAATGGAAGTCAAAGGGACTGCAGGTCCATCATGAGCTGGCGGGTGCGCAGCGTGGGACTGCCGCAATGGTATTGCAAGAGCGCCCTGAGCTGGGGCTTGAGTTCGGCGGCCACAGGTGCGCAGGCGCGCAGGGTGGCGGTGTAGCCGGTGTCCAGCGCGGCCTGCAGCGCCATCCACTGGCCTGCGGGCAATGCGACGCGGTCGCCCGCCGAGGCCCTGCGCAGGCCGCCTTCTGCCACCAGGGTATAGCGCGCGGCCGCCTGCAGGGGCTCGAAGGTCATGGTTTCCGCATCCAGGCTGGGCAAGAGGCCGATCTCGCGCAACAGCAGCAGCTCGAAGCTGCGCAGCACGGGCTCCAGTGCATCGCCATGCTCGCTGGCCAGCACGCGCACCACCCCGGCGTAGGCATCGAACAGCGCCGTGTGCGCGTCGGCCCGCGCCAGCAGGCGCAGCAGCAATTCGTTGAGGTACATGCCCGACAGCAGGGCATCGCCCGTGGGCATGACATGCCCACCCACCCATTCCGCTCCTTTGAGGGTATGGATGTCGGCCGTACCGTCGCCCGAGAGCGTGTAGGTGAGCAACAGCGGCTGCAGGGGCAGCAGCACCGGACGGAAGTTGGAGGTCGGCTTCTTGGCGCCCTTGGCGACCAGGGCCACGCGCCCCTGGCGGCGGCAGAAGACTTCCAGGATCAGGCTCGATTCGCTCCAGTCGTAGCTGTGCAGCACGAAGGCGGGCTCATCGGAGACACGCTTGGCAACGGCCATGGCAACGCCTCAGCCGATCAGGCACGGCAGCACGGACACACCGGCGTCCATGCCCTCACTCGTAGCCAAAGGAGCGCACGCGCGCTTCGTCATCGGCCCAGCCCGAGCGCACCTTGACCCAGAGCTCCAGGAAGACCTTGGCGTCCATGAGCTTTTCGAGCTCCTGGCGCGCCTCGGTGCCGATGCGCTTCAAGCGCTCACCCTTGTCGCCGATGACCATCATCTTGTGGTTGTCGCGCTCGACCACGATGGTGGCCGCGATCTTGACCAGGCGCTTGTGCTGCTTGCTGGCCTCTTCCTCGAATTTGTCCACCACCACGGTGGAGGTGTAGGGCAACTCGTCGCCAGTGAAGCGGAACAGCTTTTCGCGCACAGTCTCGCTGGCGAGGAATTTCTCGCTGCGGTCGGTGAGCTCATCCTCGCCATACCACCAGCCCTGCTCGGGCAGGTACTTGGCGCAGATGTCGAACAGGCGCTCGATATCGCCCTTGTTCTTGGCCGACATGGGCACGAACTCGGCAAACGGGTGGCGCTCCTGCATGCTCTTGAGCCAGGGGGCCAGCTCGGAGCGGCGGTTGACCATGTCGAGCTTGTTGGCCACCAGCAGGGTGGGAATGCCCGGCTTGAACAGGGACAGCACCTTGGCGTCGGCCAGGGTGAAGTTGCCGGCCTCCACGACAAAAAGGATCAGGTCCACGTCGCCAATGGCCCCCATCACGGTCTTGTTGAGCGACTTGTTGAGCGCCGTGGCGTGCCGGGTCTGAAAGCCCGGCGTGTCGACAAACACGAACTGCGTCAGGTCGCGCGTGCGGATGCCGGTGATGCGGTGGCGCGTGGTCTGCGCCTTGCGCGAGGTGATGCTGATCTTCTGGCCCACCAGGGCATTGAGCAGGGTGGATTTGCCCACGTTGGGCTTGCCCACGATGGCGATCACACCACAGCGCTGGCCTTCCACCGCGGCCGGCACGCGCGCCGCGGCCAGCATGGCCTCGAGATCGTCGGGCGACTGGCCAGGGGTGCCAGCCGGATCGTTGGTGGCTTGGTTCATAACTTCTTTGCTTTCAGTGTGGCCAGCATGGCGGCCGCCGCGGCCTGCTCGCCAGCGCGGCGGGAGCCGCCGATGCCGCGTTCAGTCAGGCCCAGCTCGGGAATTTCGCACTCGACGTCGAAAGTCTGGCGGTGCGCCGCCCCCACAGTGGCCACGACGGCATACTGCGGAAGCTTCATTTTGCGGCCCTGCAGCCACTCCTGCAACGCGGTCTTGGCATCCTTGGAGGCCGCCTGCATCTGCGGGTTGATCTCGATGCCCTCATAGAGCCGGTGCACCAGCGCCTCGGCCGGGCCATAGCCGGCATCGAGGAAGACGGCACCGATCAACGCCTCCACGGCATCGGCCAGGATGGAGGGGCGCTGGTGCCCCCCCGACTTGGACTCCCCTTCGCCAAGGCGCAGCACCTCGGAGACGCGCAAGCGCAAGGCCAGCTGGTGCAGGGTGTCCTGCTTGACCAGATTGGCCCGCACCCGGGAAAGATCGCCTTCGGGCAGCGAGCCCAGCCGCTGGTACAGCAGGCTGGCGACTGCCAGGTTCAGGACGGAGTCGCCGAGAAATTCCAGCCGCTCATTGTGGTCGGCCGAAAAGCTGCGGTGCGTGGTTGCACGCTGCAGCAGGGAAGCATCGGAGAAAGGATGCTGCAGGCGGTCCTGCAGTGCTTGGAGACTGGGAGGCACTACTTGGTCTGTCCCTCGAAGCGGTAGACCAGGAACGCCGGGCCGGCCAAGGGGATTTCGCGCGAGTACTTGAAGCTGACCACATTCTTGTCGCCGCGCTTCGTAATATCCAGATCTTTGCCCTGGATGGAGTTTATGTTGTCGATGGCCGCAGCGCGATCAAAGGAACCACGGATACCGGGAACCGTCGTCTCATCCCTGGCGGCCTTGTTGGCCGCCTTGTTGATGGCCTGAAACTCCAGGAATATCGGCAACGATTGCCCACCGATGGCAAATGCGGCGACGCAAAACAGGCCGATGAAAATCACGCCGATGAAGGACAGGCCACGCTGGCGCGAACGGCTGGCAAAACGTTGGGTATGCATGCTCTCCCCTCTCAATGTTGGTGGAAATGGGCGATCGGTCAATGGAAGGGCCCGATGCGCTTGAGATTACCGAAATTCATCCAGACAAAAAAGGCCTTGCCCACGATGTTGGCGTCCGGCACAAAACCCCAGTAGCGGGAATCCAGCGAATTGTCGCGGTTGTCCCCCATCATGAAGTAGTGGCCTTCGGGCACCTTGCAGACGACGCCTTCGACACTGTAGCGGCAGTTGTCGCGGTAGGCAAAATTCGTCGCGCCCTGAATGAATGCGGGAACCTCGGGATTGTTCAGCAGGCGGTGGGGCTTGCCGTCGACCTGCTCCTCCAATTGCTTGAAATAGCGCATGGTGTCTTCCTCGAAGAAGTCCGGGGCATTGGTCGTCGGCACCGCCTGGCCATTGATCGTGAGGCGCTTGTTCAGGTAGGCCACCTCATCCCCGGGCACACCGATCACGCGCTTGATGTAGTCGAGGTTGGGCTGGGGCGGGTAGCGGAACACCATCACATCGCCGCGCACCGGCTTGTTGCCCTCGATGATCTTGGTGTTGATCACCGGCAGGCGCACGCCATAGGTGAACTTGTTGACCAGGATCAGGTCGCCCACCAGCAGGGTCGGGATCATCGAGCCCGAGGGGATCTTGAAGGGCTCGAACAGAAAGGAGCGCAGCACGAAGACGGCGGCGATCACCGGAAACAGGCCGGCGGTCCAGTCCAGCCACCAGGGCTGCATGAGCAGGCGCCCCTGGGCTTCCTGCACGTCCACATCTACCTTCTGGATGCCCATGCGGTCCAGCTCGGCCCGGCGCTGAACGGCCGCGTCCTCGATCGCCTGGGCCGCGCGGCGACGCTGGGGCAGGAAGTACAGGCGTTCAGCCAGCCAGAAAGCGCCCGTGACCACCGTGGCCAGGAACAGCAACAGCGCAAAATTGCCCTCGATGAGGCCAAAGTACCAGGAGCCCATGTAGCCGACGAAGGCCGCCAGGATGGCCGCCGTGAGAATTTGCATGAACTGCTGCATCAATCTTCCACCTGCAAAATGGCGAGGAAGGCCTCCTGGGGCACCTCGACCGAACCGATCTGCTTCATCCGCTTCTTGCCCGCCTTCTGCTTTTCCAGCAGCTTGCGTTTGCGGGTGATGTCACCGCCATAGCACTTGGCCAGCACGTTCTTGCGCAGCGCCTTGATAGTCTCGCGCGCAATGATGTTGGCACCGATGGCGGCCTGGATGGCCACGTCGTACATCTGGCGGCTGATGATCTCGCGCATCTTGCCGACCACGGCCCTGCCGCGGTACTGCGACTGCGAGCGGTGCACGATGATGGACAGGGCGTCGACCTTGTCGCCGTTAAGCAGGATGTCCACCTTGACCACGTCGGACGGGCGGTACTCCTTGAACTCGTAGTCCATGGACGCATAGCCGCGCGAGACGGACTTGAGCTTGTCGAAGAAGTCCAGCACGATCTCGCCCAGTGGCATGTCGTAGGTCAGCATGACCTGGCGGCCGTGGTAGGCCATATTAATCTGCACGCCGCGCTTCTGGTTGGCCAGCGTCATCACCGGGCCCACGTAGTCCTGGGGCATGTACAGATGCACCGTGACGATGGGTTCGCGGATCTCCTCCAGCCGGCCCTGGTCGGGCATCTTGGACGGGTTCTCGACCATGATGATCTCACCGTCGGCCTTCACGACCTGGTAGACCACGCTGGGCGCGGTGGTGATCAGGTCCTGGTCGAATTCACGCTCCAGGCGCTCCTGCACGATCTCCATGTGCAGCAGGCCCAGGAAGCCGCAGCGGAAACCGAAGCCCAGCGCCTGGCTGACCTCGGGCTCGTAGTGCAGCGAAGCGTCGTTGAGCTTGAGCTTTTCCAGCGCATCGCGCAGCGAGTCGTACTCGCTGGCCTCGGTCGGGTACAGGCCGGCGAACACCTGGGGCTGGATTTCCTTGAAGCCCGGCAGCGCCTCCTCGGCGGGACCTGCGTTGTTGGGCAGCTTCTTTTCGAGCGTGATGGTGTCACCCACCTTGGCGGCCTGCAGTTCCTTGATGCCGGCAATGATGTAGCCCACCTGGCCCGCATCGAGCGAGTTGCGCGGCTCGTTGGCAGGCGTGAACACACCCAGGTTGTCCGCGTTATACACAGCCCCCGTGGCCATCATCTTGATGCGCTCGCCCTTGAGCAGGCGGCCATCGACCACGCGCACCAGCATCACCACGCCGACGTAGCTGTCGAACCAGCTGTCGATGATCATCGCGCGCAGCGGGCCATCGGCATTGCCGCGCGGCGCGGGCACCTTGGCCACGATGGCTTCGAGAATCTCTTCGATGCCCATGCCAGTCTTGGCCGAGCAAGGAATGGCATCGGTCGCATCGATGCCGATCACGTCCTCGACCTCGGCCTTGGCGTTGTCGGGATCGGCGTTGGGCAGGTCCATCTTGTTGAGCACCGGCAGCACTTCGACACCGAGGTCCAGCGCGGTGTAGCAGTTGGCAACGGTCTGCGCCTCCACACCCTGCGAGGCATCGACGACGAGCAGCGCGCCCTCGCATGCAGACAGCGAGCGGCTCACCTCGTACGAGAAGTCCACATGGCCTGGCGTGTCGATCAGATTGAGGTTGTAGACCTGCCCATCACGCGCCTTGTACTGCAGCGCAGCGGTCTGCGCCTTGATGGTTATCCCACGCTCTTTTTCGATGTCCATCGAGTCCAGGACCTGGGCCTCCATCTCGCGTTCCGCAAGCCCTCCGCAGCGCTGGATCAAGCGATCGGCCAGCGTCGACTTGCCATGGTCGATGTGCGCAATGATGGAAAAATTTCTGATGTGGTTCATCAACGGGAAGCGTCAAGTAATTGAATTAAAACGGCGCGCGCAAGAAAAAAGGGCGCGTCGAGTGGCGACGCGCCCTGAACCAACAATCATTGGCAACTGCGATAGTTGGATCTTCATTGTAGGCAAAAAGCGTGTCGAGAGCAGCCCGGCACTGGCAGGAAAAGGGTCGTTGCCTGACTGCAACAGGGATTTTATACACAGTTTATTCACAGATCCAGACCCCATGCTGATGAACAACTTGTGGGTGAGCTGTGGATCAGCTGTGCATGAACCCGGAGCATCCCGCATGGTGGAGCAGAAGCTGTTCAATATGCACATAACAGTTGAACAGACCCCTGCATTCTATCGAAACTGGTTGATGCCCCACCCCAAAAGTTAGCGAGAACTAACCTCTCAATTTTTTTTCAGGCCGCAGCAGGGCACCGGCTACAGGGTGGTTTTTCCGGAAAGCCCCACCGCAGCCAGAGGGAATACTCCGGGGGACGCCGTACTCAGCGCAGCGCGCGGATCACCGCATACTGGGTCCACTCGCCGCGCCGATAGAGCACGCTCAAGGGCTTGCTCTTGTCCGCCTTGGACACCACCGCCTCGAAGTCCTTGAGACCCGTGATCTCCGCATTGGCCACCGACAGGATCACATCCCCCTCGCGCAGGCCGGCGCGCGCAGCGGCCTCCGTGGCAGACGCCACAGCCACCCCGCCCTTGAGCTTGAGTTCCTTCTTCTGGGCGTCGGTGAGCTCGAGCACGGACAGACCGAGTTGCTGGGCGGCTGCCGAGGCCTTGGGCTTTTCTTCGCGCTCCACCGCCTTGGCCACCGGCTTGTCGGGCTCGATCTCGGCAACCGTCACCTGGAGGTCCCGCGCACTGCCGCGACGGAACACCGTGATGGAGCTCTTGGTGCCAGGCTTGGTGTTGCCCACCAGGCGCGGCAGGTCGGCCACCTTCTCGATGGGCTTGCCGTCGAAGCGCGTGATGATGTCACCGGCCTCGATGCCCGCCTTGTCCGCTGGCGAACCCGTCTCCACGCCCGTCACCACCGCGCCCTGCGCCTTGCCCAGGCCGATCGAGTCGGCCACGTCCTTGCTCACATTGCCGATCTGCACGCCGATGCGGCCGCGCGTCACGCGCCCCGAGGTGCGCAGCTGTTCACTCACGCGGATGGCCTCGTCCATGGGAATCGCGAACGAGATGCCCATGAAGCCGCCCGAACGGGAATAGATCTGGCTGTTGATACCCACCACCTCGCCACGCATGTTGATCAGCGGGCCGCCGGAGTTGCCAGGGTTGATCGCCACATCGGTCTGGATGAAGGGCAGGTAGTCACCGGTATCGCGCGCCTTGGCGCTCACGATGCCGGCCGTCACGCTGTTTTCCAGGCCGAAAGGCGAACCAATGGCCATGACCCATTCCCCGACCTTGAGGCGACTCACATCGCCCACCTTCACCGCCGGCAGGCCGGTGGCCTCGATCTTCACCACGGCCACATCGGTGCGCTTGTCGGCCCCCACGACGCGGGCCTTGAATTCGCGCTTGTCGGTCAGCGTCACGATGACCTCGTCGGCGCCATCGATCACATGGGCATTGGTCATCACAAAGCCGTCGGCCGTGAGGATGAAGCCGGAGCCCACGCCGCGCGGCTGCGCCTCCTCGTCCTGCTGGGGCCGCTGGGGACGCTGCTGGCGCGGCATGTTGGGGATGGGCACGCCGAAGCGGCGGAAGAACTCCAGCATCTCCTCGTCCATGCCGTTCGCGCCCGAGCGGTCCGAGGCCTTCTCGCGCGTGCGGATGTTCACGACCGAAGGGCCGACCTGGTCCACCAGGTCCGTGAAGTCCGGCAGGCCCCGCACCACCGCGGATTGCGCCATCGCCACGCCCTGGGGCAGCACGGCCACGCTGGCCACCGTTGCCACCATGCCCGACATGGCCAGGGCGCGCAACATACTCCAATCAAACTTGGACATCATCGACCTTTCATGAAATGTGGGGAATGCCAAAAATCTGTCACTGCATGGGAAAGCAGGGGCGGCAAATGGTTCCCGAAACCCACCGGTCCGCAGGACGGGCTCAGCGCACGCGCTCCAGCGCCCCCACGAACAGGCGCAGCGTCTGCATGGGGACCTCACCCACCGCGGTCACCCAGGCATCGGACGCCATGCGCTGGCCCAGCATCTGCGTGGCGCCCACACTGGCCAACTGGCCTTGCGCGCCGTGCCGTTTCAGATCAAAGGGCTCGATGAACAGCGACACCGTTGCCAGGCCATCGGAATACAGGCACTGCAGCACCGGCGACGCCTCGGCAGCACCCGCAGCCGCCAACCGGCGGTGGCAGCTCTGGGGCACGAAGCCGGCCACTGGCTGCTTCAGGCGCCAGCCCTCCTCCAGCGCCGTGGTCTTGGCCGCGGCCGGGGCAATCACCTTGTAGCCCGACACATCGTCCATCATGCGCGCGAGCTTGTCCATGGACACGGCGGCGTTGAGATCGAGCTCGGAGAACGCGGCCTGCTCCAGCACCCTGCCGTCCGCGGCCAGGGTCTGCATCTTGACCACCAGGCCCGACTCCCTTTCGCTCCAGATGCGGTAGCCGAATCGCAGGGGATCGAGCGGCTTGAACCAGACCACGTCCGCATCCAGACCGGCCACGCGCTCCTGGCCAAGCACCTGGGCCTCGTAGTGCCTGGCCAGCGAGGTGCCCTGCACCGAGGGCAACTGCGGGAACAGCCCGCGCGCATCCCCCCGCTCTGTGCGCACGGTGCGCTCCTCAGGCAAAAAGGTGCGCACCTCGTCATTGCGCCGAAAGACCTTGCGCGGCGTACCACTCAGGCCATCCACGCGCTCCAGCTGCTGCTTGCCATCGCAGGCATTCCAGATGCGCGAACTGAACATGGCGCCCGAGGACGACAGCACCACGAAAGTCCCGACATAGGAGCGCTTGCGCGGCGCCTGGTGCATGCGCTCGATCCACTGGGCGACATCCCTGGCTGGGGTCACCACCGACATCGGCGGCAGCGCGGATGCCTGCGGCGCCTGCACGGACTGGGCCTGCGCCCCTGCCACACCCCAAAGAGCCGCACACACCCCGCAGGCCACGCCTGCAATCCAGCGGCGCCACCGCATACGTTCCACGGCCCCCACAAGGGCAAGATCAGGCATCAATCCCATTCCCAGGCAACCGGCAGTTCTCAGCGGTTGGGCGCAGCAAAGGTGGCGTTGCGCAGAAAGCCCGCAGGCATCTGCAGCGCAGATGTACTGCCGAACTGCTTGTGGGCGGCCAGCAGCTCGTCCAGGCGCGGGTCGCGGATCATGACCTGCTGCCCCTCGTTATCGGCCACGGCCACCAGGGGAGCGGATGGCGCCACGCCCTGGGGTGCCTGCGACGCCTGGATCACCGGTGCCCCAGCGGACGCCAGCTGTGCGCCAGGCGCTCCACGCCCTCCCTGCAGCGCGCCGACGGACGACCATCCAATGGCCGCCACAGCCGCCAGGGACGCCACGCCGGCCACCATCTTCCAGCGGAAAACCGACGCATTGGCGGCTGGCGACTCGGCCTGGGCCACCACCGCCAGCGCTGGCTCCGGCACCAGGGCCACAGGGCGCTGCACCGGCGCCTCCTGGGCCATCTGCTCGCGCAGGCGCGACAGCAGCAGGTTGCTGCCATCGGCACGCGCCAGCTCATTCGAGCGCAGGACATCTCCCACCAGGTGGTAGAGCTGCCAGGTGGCCAGGCCTTCGTCGTCATCCGTGCAGGCCATGGCATCCGCAAAGGCATCGCCATGCAGCTGGCCATCGGCCAGCGCCGAAATCTGTTCGCGCTTCGTCGTCACATCATTGTTCATGGTTTCACCTGCATATCTGCCGCCAGACACTGCCTCGCCCTTGCCATCCACCGCACCATCACCACCGTTTGCCCGTCTGGTTTTCCAGCATCGGGCGCACGCGGGCCGAAATTGCCTCCCGCGCGCGGAAAATACGCGACCGCACCGTGCCGATGGGACAGCCCATGGCCGCAGCGATCTCTTCGTAACTGAGCCCCTCGATCTCGCGCAGCGTCACGGCCTGGCGTAAATCCTCGGGCAGCGCCTCCATGGCGGCGTTCACCGCCTGGGCGATTTCATTGGCCGCCAGCACCGTTTCAGGGGTCTCGTCACTGGTTAGTTCGTGTCCGACACGAGAAGTTTCATCTTCGTCATCCGCCCCCCTGAGGGCGTTTTCGGTCACCACCGGGTTGCGCTTCATGTCCATCAGCGCCTTCTTGGCCGTGTTCACGGCGATCCGGTAAAGCCAGGTGTAGAACTGGGCATCCCCGCGGAACTGGTGCAGGGCCCGGTAAGCGCGGATGAAGGTTTCCTGCGCAATGTCCTGGATGATGTCCGTATCGCGCACCATGCGGCCGATCAGGCGCTCGATGCGGCGCTGGTACTTGACGACCAGCAGCTCGAACGCCCGCTGGTCGCCCGCCACCGTGCGCTCCACCAGTTGGAGGTCACTGTTGTCGGGTGTGGGAGGCGGCGTTTGGGCGGTCATCAAATTGGGGGGTTCTTCACGCCAGTCGGCTGTGGATCGGTGCGGGCGCTGCAGCACCCGCGGCGCCCGTTCCGGCGCGCGAATATACCGCACGGCGCAGATCAGGCCAGCGCTCGGGCTGCTGGCGGCACTCCAGCCACAGCCAGGTGCGCCCCCGACCTGCGGCGGCCTGGGCACAGACCCACAGGTGGCCCTGCAGGTCCCACTGCACCTCGGGCGCATTGCGCAAGGGCATCGGCGAGCCTCCCGGCAACCGGCCATCCAGCCACCATTGCTGGCCATCCCAGTACAGCTCTCCGCACCACTGGCAGTACCACCAATGCCAGGCAGCCGCCGCGGCGGCCAACCAGGAGGCGGCACCCGCAAGGGCGGGCACCGCGCCCCGCCCCGTACCCAGCAGCCACCAGGCCAGCAGCACAACCCCAGCGAACAGCGCCACGGCAGCCAGCACGCCCCCGACAGCACGGCTGCGCCGCACCGGAAAGCGCACCGCAGGAGCCTGGCGTGCCATGGAGTTCATGGAAGAAAAGGGAAAGGCCGGGGCATCATCGCCCCGCAGTTTGCCGCAAGCCGCCTGCCGGCATGCGCTGCAAGCCCCAAGACAGGGGCCCGGCGCGCAGACAGGGGCCGGTCATCAGACCCGCTTGAACACCAGGGAGCCGTTGGTCCCGCCGAAGCCGAAGTTGTTCTTGAGCGCATAGTCCATCTTCAGATCACGGGCCGTGTTGGCGCAGTAATCGAGATCGCACTCGGGATCCTGGTTGAACAGGTTGATGGTCGGCGGCACCTTCTGGTGGTGCAGCGCCAGCACAGTGAACACGCTTTCGATGCCGCCCGCGCCGCCCAGCAGGTGGCCCGTCATCGACTTGGTGGAACTGACCACCGTCTTGTAGGCGGCATCGCCCAATGCCGCCTTGATGGCATTGGTTTCATTGAGGTCGCCCAAGGGCGTGGACGTACCGTGTGCATTCAGGTAGCCCACATCCCCAGGGTTGATGCCGGCGTTGCGCATGGCGCTGATCATGGCGCGGCGCGGGCCGTCCATGTTCGGCGCCGTCATGTGGCCGGCATCGGCGCTCATGCCAAAGCCGCTGAGCTCGGCATAGATCTTGGCACCGCGGGCCTTGGCATGTTCGTATTCTTCCAGCACCAGCACGCCCGCGCCCTCACCGAGCACGAAGCCGTCGCGGTCCTTGTCCCAGGGGCGCGAGGCCGTCTTGGGGTCGTCGTTGCGGGTGGACAGTGCACGCATCGCGGCAAAGCCGCCAATGCCCAGGGGAGACACCGTGGATTCCGCACCACCGGCAATCACCACATCGGCATCGCCGTACTCGATCATGCGACCACCTTCGCCGATGCAGTGCAGGCCCGTCGTACAGGCCGTCACCACCGACAGGTTCGGCCCCTTGAAGCCAAACCGCATGGACACGTGGCCCGCCACCATGTTGATGATGGATGCCGGCACGAAGAACGGCGTGATGCGCCGTGGTCCGCGGTTGGTCAGCTCGGCATGGGTGTCCTCGATCAGCGGCAGGCCCCCGATTCCGGAACCGATCACGCAGGCAATGCGCGTGGCGAACTCGTCGTCCAGCGCCTCGCCGGTGGGCAGGCCCGCATCCTGCACGGCCTGCGCCGCCGCGGCGATGCCGAAATGGATGAAGGTGTCCATCGAGCGCGCATCCTTGGCGCTGATGTACGACTCCAGGTCAAGCCCCTTGACCTCCCCTGCAATCTTGCAGGCAAAGTTCGACGCATCGAACTTGGTGATGAGGTCAATGCCGGAATTTCCGGCCAGGACATTGGCCCAGGCATCGGCCACCGTGTTGCCCACGGGGCTGACGCAACCCAGGCCGGTCACGACAACGCGACGACGGCTCATGCGTAAAAACCTTCTGCTGATCGCTCAAGTCAGGCGCAGTGCGCCGACTCAGGCCTTCTGGTGGGTGTTGGCGTAATCGATGGCGTTTTGCACCGTCGTGATCTTCTCGGCGTCTTCGTCAGGGATCTCGATGCCGAACTCGTCTTCCAAGGCCATCACCAGTTCCACCGTGTCGAGCGAGTCGGCACCGAGGT
>JAESFW010000411.1_pt1 | contig 17040 bp, 11 predicted proteins | sample 9269481 | NCBI WGS metagenome assembly JAESFW01 (sample SAMN14515350, study PRJNA621654) | algae metagenome | isolation source: Lyngbya sp. HA4199-MV5 and co-occurring heterotrophs from soil with... | place: USA: Ahupuaa O Kahana State Park, Hawaii | collected 2009-07-21
GAGCGGTTGGCGCAACTCAACTTACCCTTGCGCTGAGGCAGGGTCTCCTTGGGAGACGCATAAACTTGCCCCCTTGGGGGGCTAACAGATGATAAGCCTCCGGCTTTGCCGGAGGTGATTTAACTTAGTCGCAAATCTTAATTTTAGTTTAATTTTTCACACTACGTTATCCACATTTGCTTTGATCTCATCTCTCTAGATATGCTGGAAAAGAGCTAATCGAATGAATTTTGTGTACGAGGATACGGAGGGGTAATTCGTTACGTTGATTATTGCCCTTTCACTCCTCTCTGAATGTTGTAAGAGGCAAATCATTGAATTTTGTGCTGGCGGCTCACCCAGCAGCGTCATGCTTTTAGTGGACAAATTTTTTTAGTTACAAAGCTATACGTGGCTAAAAGGGATTGGGAACGATCGCTACACGGGGCACAGCGAGCCACCGTCAGGAGCACTTTAAAACCGGAGGACAGTCATGGGCATTGCCACAATCAATCCTGCAACGGGAGAATTAATCAAGACGTTTGAGGCGTTAACCGAGACAGAAATTGAGCAAAAATTGTCGTTGGCACAGCAAACGTTTGAGCAATATCGCCACACAAGCTTTGAGCAACGATCGCAGTGGCTGACTACCGCCGCTCAAATTCTGGACGCAGAGAAAGAGGCGTTTGGCAAAATCATGACGCTGGAGATGGGCAAGCCGCTTAAAGCCGCGATCGCGGAAGTTGAGAAATGTGCTCTGGTTTGTCGGTTTTATGCTGATCATGCGGCGAAGTTTCTCGCAGAAGTACCCATTCCCACCGATGCAAGTAAAAGCTTTGTCTGCTATCAGCCGATCGGGGCAGTCTTAGCCGTCATGCCCTGGAATTTTCCGTTTTGGCAGGTGTTTCGCTTTGCGGCTCCAGCGCTGATGGCAGGCAATGTGGGGTTGCTTAAGCACGCGTCCAATGTACCCCAATCGGCATTGGCGATCGAAGACATTTTGCAGCGAGCAGGCTTTCCAACGGGCGCGTTTCAAACCCTATTGATTGGGGCAAATCAAGTGGCAGCGATCGTCATGGACGATCGGGTGAGAGCCGCGACGCTTACAGGGAGTGAACCCGCAGGCGCAAGTCTGGCAGCAACAGCCGGAAAGCAAATCAAAAAAGTGGTGCTGGAGTTGGGTGGTAGTGATCCCTTTATCGTGCTGTCCAGTGCTGATCTGGAGGCGGCGATCGCGACAGCCGTAACGGCACGGATGATCAACAACGGACAGTCCTGCATTGCCGCCAAACGCTTCATCGTGGCAGATCCGATTTATGACGAATTTGAAACCCGGTTGGTTGAGCAGTACCGGGCGCTGAAAGTCGGTGACCCCATGCTGCCCGATACCGATATTGGACCTTTAGCGACTTCTGGCATTCTCAAAGACCTGGATCAGCAGGTACAAGTTGCCATACAACAGGGTGCGCGGGTGCTGATCGGGGGTAAACCTCTGGGCGGAACTGGTAATTTCTATCCACCAACCATTTTGACGGCGATTCCGATCGATAGCTCGACGGCTCAAGACGAGCTGTTTGGTCCTGTAGCGATGCTGTTTCGGGTGGAAAACATTGATGCAGCCATTCAACTGGCAAATAGCACCCCGTTTGGCTTAGGCGCAAGTGCCTGGACAACTGATGAAGCAGAACAAACCCGCTTGATCCTCGAGATTGAGGCTGGATCAGTCTTCATCAACAGCATGGTGAAATCTGATCCACGTTTACCGTTTGGGGGCACCAAGCGATCGGGTTTCGGGCGTGAATTGAGCATTCAGGGCATTCATGAGTTTGTGAACATCAAAACGGTGTGGGTGAGGTAGGAAAGGCAGAAGGCTAAAGAAGTTGTTAGTTGTTGGTTGTTAGTTTTTAGAAAAAGGCTGACCGCTGACTCTAAAGAGGAGGCAAAGGAGATCGGTATTGTTTTCACACGCTGTCGTGTTTTCTCGCGGCGATAATGTCAGCGATACACAACATTTTCCTTTTTATGACTGTGTTCTTTGTAACAAAATAGAACAAGTGTGTCTTTGGATCGTGTTAAGAAGGGTAGGGGCGCTCTAGAAGAAACGTTGAAAAGCGGAGTGGTTTCGCGATCGCTGAAGACGCATGACGAAGCTGTGCAGGGAATACTTAGTTTTTGTGAAGGGGGTAACGGAAATGGGTGAGATGAATACGGCTGAACTGCTGGTACGCTGCCTGGAAAATGAAGGTGTGCGCTACATTTTTGGGCTACCGGGTGAGGAAAATCTGCATGTACTAGAAGCCCTCAAGCATTCATCGATTCAGTTCATTACCACACGCCATGAGCAGGGAGCCGCGTTTATGGCTGATGTGTACGGACGATTGACGGGCAAGCCAGGAGTTTGCCTTTCAACCCTGGGACCTGGTGCCACCAACTTGATGACCGGAGTTGCCGATGCCAACCTCGATCGCGCGCCACTGGTTGCCATCACAGGTCAGGTCGGCACCGATCGCATGCACATCGAGTCTCATCAGTATCTCGATTTGGTGGCGATGTTTGCGCCTGTTACCAAATGGAATGCTCAAATTGTTCGCCCCAGCAACACCCCCGAGATTGTGCGTAAAGCCTTTAAGATTGCTCAGGCAGAAAAACCCGGTGCCGTACACATCGATCTACCGGAAAACATTGCCGCCATGTCCGCTTCTGGAAAGCCACTGGTTAAAGACGGTAAGGAAAAAACCTATGCCTCCTTTCAAAGCATTGAAAAAGCCGCTGACTTTATTGCTCAAGCAGAAAATCCGCTGATCCTGGTGGGCAATGGTGCGATTCGGGCCAATGCTAGTGAGGCGTTGACTGAGTTTGCCACGCGGCTCAATATTCCTGTCGCCAACAGCTTTATGGGAAAAGGGGTGATTCGTTACACCCACCCCTTAGCGCTATGGGCTGTAGGGTTACAGCAGCGTGACTACATTAGCTGTGGCTTCGATCGCACTGATCTAATCATTTGTGTGGGGTATGACCTCATCGAATATTCACCCAAAAAATGGAACCCTGACGGCACGATTCCGATTATTCACATCGGGGCAATGTCTGCCGAGGTAGACAGTAGCTATATTCCTCTGACCGAGGTGGTCGGCGATATTTCCGATTCGCTCCGAGAAATCTTGTACCGCGCCGATCGCTCAAACAAACCTGATCCCCAGGCGCTAGAGTTACGCACCGAGATTCGGAACGACTACGTGCAGTACGCCAAAGACGATGGCTTCCCGATCAAGCCCCAAAAGGTGGTTTACGATTTGCGACAGGTGATGGCACCAGAGGATATTGTCATTTCCGATGTCGGCGCTCATAAGATGTGGATGGCTCGGCACTACCACTGTGAGCAGCCCAATACTTGCATTATTTCTAATGGTTTTGCGGCGATGGGCATTGCGATACCGGGCGCGATCGCCGCAAAGTTAGTACATCCCGATCGACGAGTGGTTGCGGTGACAGGCGATGGCGGTTTTATGATGAACTGCCAGGAGCTAGAGACGGCGTTGCGGGTGGGGACACCCTTCGTAACGCTGATCTTCAACGATGGGGGCTATGGCTTAATTGAGTGGAAGCAGCAAAACCAGTTTGGTAGCTCTGCGTTTATCAAATTTGGCAACCCCGATTTTGTGAAGTTTGCCGAAAGTATGGGCTTGAAAGGCTATCGCGTGGAATCGTGCCTGGATCTGATCCCCATCCTAAAGGAGGCACTGGAGCAGGATGTACCAGCCGTCATTGATTGCCCAGTCGATTACCGAGAAAATCTTCGCTTTACCCAGCGGGCTGGTGATCTAAGCTGCATGATTTAGAGCTAGATGCATTTGCCTTTGTTGCTAGGGACTGTCATCAATGACGACGACACATTACTCTCAGCAAGAGTTACAGCCCCTAGCCTGGTATGTTGGGGCAGTCGCGACAATGCTGATAGCGCAAGGTTTTGGAGCTAAATTGATGGCGTGCCCTAGCGTTGTTTCGAGTTGACAAAGGCACTCAGTTACGCCCAACAAACGCGTCTTTAGCTCACACTCTGGACAGTTTGACACATCAGTGAAAGCTTTCTGAAATGACCGCAGGTCGATACTCAGAGGGCTTCACTTTATATTTCACCAGATTCGCCAGTTCTTGAAGCTGGCTAATGGCTTCTGCGCCTTCCAATTTCATCAGCTCTCGATCGTCTCGCATCTCCGTCCAGGTGATGCCATAGTCAGACACGAGGAACCGAATGAGGTGGTTGTCTGCCAAGCTCACCATGAACGAGGCGCTATTCATTTGCCCGCCACAGGTATAGCAAGATGCCAGATAGCCCTGACGCTCCAGCACAGTTGCAAGTGCCTGAAGATTCATGACGAGATCTTGTACAAACTGACGGTGTTGCTCTGCAAGTCTTAAGAACACGATCGCCCTCCAATCACCACACCTACAACCTTATACCTTTTTAATACTTTCTTAAGAATTTCGGTCGTAAAAGATTTGCCGTTATCAATGATTCAATGCATCCCAGCCCTCTACAAGCTATAGAAACAGCCACGCTTCTAACTTCTATGGCTTGGCGATTACCTTTGTAACCTCAGGTTAGCTAACCAACTCAGTAAGCAACGTATCGAGAAAGACAGTCGCTTAAAAGTTTACGTCTGACAGCCTTACTAGCTAGGTTTTCAATGCCCTCCGCGATCGAACATCTGAACGACAGCGAAAGACACTAGACAATACGACGCAGTTCAGTAGAAAGAGTTCCCCTGTTTGAAACGTTTGGATGCTAACTAATGTAACAAACTATTGCTTGTATTGGCAGCCACTCACTAATCCACCTGCCACTCACTAATCCACCTGCCACCAGCCAAAAGCCGGACCAATGAAACGAATCGTAATCCAAACGGCAACCAGCGTCCCAATACCGATCCAGGCACCTTTTGTGGATAGCTGCACAAACTGATTTGCCTGAGTTTTTGTGACTGGCAACCACGGAAGAATGTTATCTTCCTGACCGTATTTCTCTCCCAGCGCTTCTTTCCGCCGCTTTGATTCGCCCATAGCTGTCATCCACACGACGCTCAACTTCTTGATTCTAGTGGAAAGTCTACGCCATTGTTGCGTGATCTTTCTAACGCCAATCGGTTCAAGCTGCCGGAGCATGACCCTGCGCCGCTGAGAAGTCGATCGTATCGTTGTACCGTTCGGTGTCTGTGGCTTAGTTCATGCAGCGATCCCAATCGATGAGGTGTGTAGCGCTGCTTAATCTAGAACTGAATCTTAATCTAAAACTGAATAGTCACGCTGAGAAAACAGGCTGGGGTCGAGATAGTTGAGGCGTGCCACTGGATGCAGAGCGTTCAGGACTTGCTGCCCGTAGTTGCGATGCACCACCCGGCTATCCAGTAAGGCAACGATCCCCTGATGGTCGCGTACAGGAGCGATCGCACGCTGTAGCTCCAACAGCGCTTCTGGAAGCAGGTACAAGCGAAACCAATCCTGTCGTAGCTTTTTGTAATAGGCGACCCGTCCAGCCACCAGTGGGTTTTCGAGTGAGGGAATGGGGAGGGTTGCGATCGCTAGCAAGTGAGGAGCAGGCAAAACGCTCTGATGCTGCCGCCAAAATTCCCAGCCAGCCACAAGCACCCCATTGTCATCTAAACAGGTGCGTTCAACCTGCACTCTTGAACCAAACTCCGATGCCAGTACAGAGCCAACCTGCGCCTTAAGCGGCACGTCATCCACAAGCAGCACTGTCAGCCCCTGCATCCCTGAGCTAACCCTGAGTAAGGAGTGCATCTCTCGAATGAGCGCCCACTGAAACTCAGGCGTGTTGGGCATGGGCAGACGCTCAGGCAGATAAAGCTGAATGAGTTCATCCTGACGATCGGGCGTAAACTTCAAGCACGTCAGATCGTCCAGTCCTAACCGTTGACGGTAGACGATAGCCTCCGCATCGACATCCAGCGCACCCCCAACCAGAATGACCGCTTGCTGCGACCAGAGCGGCGCTAATGCGGCTGAAACGGTAACCGGACCAGAATGCAACGTGAACTGCCCCTGACGACGCGAAATATCTGCCCAAAGTAGCTGGTTATCAAGCTGGAAGGCTCGTCCAAAGCGTTCCCATACGGTTGGCAAAGGTTGAGCCTCGGCTGTAGTTGCAGAGCGCTGTAAGTCTTGAAGCTGTGGGTCTTGAAGCTGGGAGTCTTGAAGCTGTAGGTCTTGAAGCTGTAGGTCTTGGACGTTTAAGTCTTGAAGCTGTAAGTCTTGAAAGAGTGCTGTCAGCACCTTTTGTTCAAAAAGTTCCAGCAAGCAGCATTCGTAGGGATTCGCTGGGCGCTGGAAGATCGATCGCGTGAGCTGCACACGAGCATCTCGAATGGCTTCTGTATGACTGGGGCAGGCAAGCATCAATTCATCCCAGTCTGCTGGCTGAATATGCGTGGTTAACTGAGCAAATGCCCACGCTTCCAGGTCATCCACGCCATCAAAAATGGTTGGGATCGCCTCTGGGAAACGCCCCTGCCGATAAAGTCGATCGCTCAACCAGGCTTCGGGTGTCGTTAACAACAGCCCTTGAAAGTCTGCGCTGGGGACACGATCGCCGGTACGAATAGATTTTGACGTTTGAATGCAGGTGCGCAGTTGCGGAATTTCTACCATGAGCAACCGCTGCTGCACGGCTTCGGTCGCCACTAGCACCACGGGTCCCTGCCACATGAGCACTGGCACCAGGTAGCTCAGCCTATAGCGTCCGTGGTAGCGAGAAAGGGCATCGGTTTGCATCAGCGCACTGCGACCCAAGCGCAAGGCACGCGCCACCAACCGCGCCATCGTTAAATGATGAGACCAATAGGGCTTTCCCTGCTCTCTTAAGAACGCGCGGAGTTGTTGGTGGACTTCTACCTCAATCACGAATCGCTAGCTCTCTCATGTTGGGTGACTTCATTTTGACACAGATGCTGGGCTGACCCTAGAAGGAGATGCTTCTGTGTCTCAGGCTTAGATATCGCCACGATCGAGCAGCAGCCTGATGGTCTGTCAAGGTTGAACAGAGACCAGGAGTTGATGGCTGGAGAGTGATTGAGTGGATGTATCGGTCAGCCTGCCCGATTGCCGTTAGACATTGACTTGAACGACTCCTTTACCCAGTGGCTTTGTGACTGCTTGACGGGTAAACCAGTCTCCAGACCGTCGTTATTCGTCATGCACCTATGAGATAATGCAGTCTTTACAGGAATCTGCATGGTTGCCGCTTATATTCAAGACGAAACCGAGTTCGACGCGCTCTTAACCGCTGAACCCCTGTTTGTTGTGGACTGCACGGCTACCTGGTGTGGTCCCTGTAAGCTTGTTGCGCCGTTGATGGATCAACTCGCGGATGAGTTTGGCGATCGGGCAAAAGTCTTTAAGCTCGATCTCGACGCGAATAAAGCTCTTGCCAAGCGCTTTGGGATTCGCAGTATTCCCGCTGTCATGTTCTTTAAGGATGGTGAGCTAGCCGAAACGGTAGTCGGCGCTAAACCCTACGAAGCCTTTAGCGGTGCGCTGGTTAAATATTTGACTTAAGCACTATTTGGCTTGAGTCTTTGTCTTAGCTCTTCCTTCACCACGATCGCCTGCCTGCGCTAACTCTGCGTTTTCTTAGCTGCTGGGTATAAAGGTGAGCGATCGCTCTTCTGCGGTCAAATCGCTCTCCTGCACATCTAACCGGAGCACTCTGCCCGTTGGTCCTACAATCAGGCGGGGCAAGGTTTTGTGATCCACGACCTGAAGGGTGCTCATGTTGTAGGTTGTGTAGCGCGTTGAGTTCGTGCCCCAATCAACATCAATCACCGTCAAGGTTTTGAAGGGGGCAAGGTGGCTGTTGAGTAAAGGGCGCGGACCAGCCCCCAAAGCGCTAGTGTGAAGCAGTTCTAGCTTGCCGCTGTGGGCGGGATAATACGCATGATCATGACCGCTGACGTAGGTATGAACGTCGTGCTTTTTGAGCATTGCCTGAATCTTGTCCGCACCAGCAATAATTTCACCTAGCTCATCTCGCCCAACGGCAACAGCATAGAGGGGCAAATGCCCGATGACAAAACGCATTTTAGCGGACTGTGCGGCTGAGCTGGCTAAGCTTTTGTCTGCCCAAGCAAGTTGCTCCGATGGAATCTGAGAAGTTGAGGCATCCCACACAAGATAAAAAATGTCTTTGTGCTGGAAGGTGTAGTAGAAGGGAAAACCCGCCCGATCGACAAAGGGCAAATTGGGATTGTGACCGGGTGCATTCCAGTAAGCGGCTGTGGCTTCACGATCGCGGTTAAACAGAAACTTACCGCCAACCGACAGCGCGCCAGAGGCATCGTGGTTGCCGATCGTAAAGCCAAAGGGCAATCCCGTTTTGCGTAGGGGTGCGCCAATGTGCCGCTCAAACCCATCCCACATGGCTTGAATTTGCTCGCGGCTGAGGGAGGGCGATTGACCCGCAACCATATCGCCGCCACCCAGCACCACGTCTGGTTCCCAACCCGGAATCAGGTCGATCGCCCTCAGCACTTCCGCCTCATAGTCTGTTGAGCCATAGGCACTATTGAGGTCACTAATAACCGCAATGCGAACATCACCCCGCACAGGCGCAAACAGACCTTTGGGCGCGATCGCGGTTTTTGCGGATGCTGCTGTCTGTCCTGCTGTCGTTACGGCTGTTGATGAAGCGCTGGCTACAGGGGTTGGTGGACGATTGGCAGCACTCGTCAACGCTTTGTGTACCAGCGCTGCGGCACCGATCCCGCCCACAATTCCGCCTAAAATTAAGAACTGACGACGACTGAGACTCATAAGGGGAGGGATGAGGGATGAAGGCTAAAAGCCGATGGCAGAAGGCTAAAGAAGTTGTATAACCCTTCGGTCATTCAAGAAAAGTGATCGGTTGTTGGTTTTTAGAGTAAAGCTGTCCCCTGTCCCCTATCCCCTGTCCCCTAAACAGAGGTGAGGAATAAAGGGGGAGCGCGAATAGCTGGTAAGATTGATGCTGCTGAGGTGGCACCCGTAAAAATTTAGCGCGTTTGAGTCTGTTTGTGCTGCCTGGGGGAGAAATTTATGTCAGCAGAACAGCCTTCATCATCAGAACCCACGCCTTCTGAACCGTCAGAGTTACCCTCAGATGCCGTGGTGGATACTTCATCAAACCAAACAGAAGTAGATTTAGAGTCAGCGAAGCCGCCTGAACCATCACCAGACCTTGTTGTGAACGCTTCGTCCGAGCAGACAGCATCAGACGTGAAAGCGGCAGCGCTGTCTGAGGTTGTGGAGCCTGAGCCGTCAGCTTCGGTTGAGGCGCGATCGACCGCTGCCCGTAGACCCCGTCCCGCCAACGATGAAATCTTACCGCAAACCTTACTGCGTCTTTTGGGCGAAGCGGTGGTGTCTGCTCAACCGATCGTCAAACAACAAGGGATCAAGGCTTTAAAGGGAACCATTCATCTTCTAGAACAGGCGATCGAGCGGTTGGAAGCAGAACCTGCACCTAAGCAAGCGTCCAAACGTGCCCCCGCATCGTCTACTCAACCCCGCCCTAGTAAGCAGACACGATCGGTTGCAGCAGACTCGCTACAGGGGCAATTCCAAACGCTCAGGCGACAGCTTTGGCGATCGTGGCAGGGTGTGTTACGGCAACTCCGCGATCGTCTGCCTGCTTCCATCAACCGCAAGTGGTCTGATCAAGCCCTGACGGGAGCGATCGTCGGTGCTGTGGTGCTGCTGCTGTGGTCAACCTCTATCTTTTTGCCTGATCGATCGCAGCCAACCACCGCGGTCAAAGCACCCCCTGCTGAAACGATCGTGACCCCACCATCTCCTGTACCCATGCCGATGCCGATTCCTCCGGTTGTAAAGGCACCGGACGTACCTAAACCGATCGAAAGTAGTCCGCCGACAGTCGTGCCATCGCCCTCTCCCCCACTTAAATTAACGCCAGAGCAAACGTTGATTGCGCGGATTCAAAATCAGGTAGCAGCGATCAGCAATCAGTATGCCAATGGGTTAGTGGAGTCTGTACAGGCAAACTTTCGCAGCAGTCGTTTGATTGTTCACATCAGCGACGGGTGGTATGGGCTGAGTCGATCGCAGCAAGACAAATTCGCCAGCGAAATTTTGAGCCGCACGCAGAATTTGGACTTTCTCAAGCTGGAATTGGTAGATGGTGCCGGAAAACTCCTGGCTCGTAGTCCCGTCGTTGGCACCGAAATGATTATCTTAAGACGCACGACTGACGCGGCACAAGCGGTCTAAACTGCGGACAGCCAAACAAGAAGTGCTGTAACGAATCCTTAGTGCGTCTGAATGGCGGCGTTGTAAGCTTTGACCTGGAGCTCGATTCCTGTAATCGCAGTTCCCACCACGACGGCATAGGCACCCAAATCGAGTGCCTTTCGAGCCATCTGTGGAGAGGCGATCCCTCCTTCGCAAATGATGGGAACCTCGATCGCCTCTACCATTTGCGCTAGCAGATCAAATCCAGGTGGGGTTTGTTGTTGCGTGGCAGATGTATAGCCATAGAGCGTGGTGCCAATCAGATCCGCGCCCGCTTTTGCCGCCGCGATCGCCGCTTCCAGCGTATCAACATCTGCCATCACCAGTTTGCCCAACTCCTTGTGAATGCGGCTTATGAGTGCTGCAACAGTCTCACCACCCGGACGATCGCGACGGGTAGCATCGATCGCAATCACCTCTGCGCCTGCTTGCGCGATCGCCGCCGCATGGTGAAATTGGGGCGTAATGTAAACCTCAAACCCAGGAATTTGCTGCTTCCACAACCCAACAATCGGAGCCGTGATTTGGGTGCGTACCGCTTCAACATGAGCAGGGGTATCCAACCTCACGCCAACCGCTCCCTGGTTGATAGCCGCCTGCGCCATTGCCGCAATGACCACCGGAGCGTGCATCGGCGACTCGATCGGAGCCTGACAAGACACGATCAACCCGTTTTGGATGCGTTGAATCACATTGGACGGTGTTGGCATAAACCGTTTAAGGGCGAGGCAGGCGAGGTTCCACATGGATGCAGAAAGCCTGGTTTCCTTATTGAGGATATAGCGGTTTTCAGTGCGGTACAAGCGTGTGAATTTGAGGCAGAGGGCAGGAGACAGAAGGAAACCCAAGGTCTCGGTGAGGGAGTAAGTCTTCGCAGCCACTCAGTTGGAATGCTACGGGCTGTCACCAATTACTACTACAAACCACTTGCAGCAATGGTTCCAGCCCCTAACCTCGTGTATTGGGATGGGCGTGATCATGCTGATAGAGCAAGGTTTAGAGCTGAGTTGATGACGCGCGCTAGCGGCTGTAGAGTTGCGTGATTGCAAGAAGCCGATCGCTCAACGCCTGCGTCAATAAATCAGAACTACGATAACGCCAGCGCCAGTTGCCATCGTTGTGGCTGGGGTCATTCATGCGACCACGACCGTCTAAATCAAGCAGATCTTGTAAGGGAATAATCGCTAGATCGGCAACAGAGGCTAGGGCAGACTGAATGAGCAACCAATTAATGTCATGGATGGCACTGGGTGACTCATAGCCGAAATATTTTGCCAAAAATTGTTTCTCGGTTTCACTCGCTTGTTGCCACCAACCAATGACGGTATCGTTATCATGCGTACCAGGATAAACCACGGTATTTCTCACATAATTGTGTGGCAAATAAGCATTATTCGGATCATCACCAAAGGCAAACATAAGAATCCGCATACCGGGGAAGTCAAAGCGATCGCGCAATGCCTCCACTTCAGGTGTAATGATGCCGAGATCTTCTGCCAGAATGGGTAACGTTCCTAATGCCTTTCCGAGTGCTTCAAAAAATTGCTCTCCGGGTGCTGTGATCCATTCACCGTTAATCGCAGTTTCTTCACCAGCGGGTACTTGCCAGTAAGCCTCAAACCCGCGAAAGTGGTCAACGCGAACAATATCCACGTATTGTAAGGTGACTTGAAAGCGCTTAGTCCACCAGGCAAAGTTTGTTTTTTGTGCCCGCTCCCAGTTGTAAACCGGGTTGCCCCAAAGTTGCCCAGTCGTACTGAAATAATCGGGCGGCACGCCTGCAATAAAGGCAGGTTCAAACGTGGTTGGATCGAGTTTGAAAAGATCTGGATCTGCCCACACATCGGAGCTATTGTGGCAAACGTAAATGGAAATGTCGCCAATAATTTTGATGTTTTTGCTGTTCGCGTACTGTCGCAATGCTCGCCACTGTTCAAAAAAGATGAACTGCAAAAATTGTTGAAATGCAATGCTGTCCTGTAGGGCTTCTCTTTGGGCTTGGATGGCATCAGGTTCACGTCGGGTGATCGCGGGTTCCCACTGATGCCAACTCTTTCCACCGTTGGCTTCTAGCAATGCCATAAACAGCACAAAATCATTTAACCAGGAGGCTTGTTCCTGACAAAATTGTTTGAATGCTGTAGGTTGCTCCGGCGATCGTGCTTTTTGAAAGCGATCATAAGCCAACTTCAAAAGCTGCATCTTGTGGGCAATCACACGATCGAAGTTGACGCGATCGGGATTTTCGTCTGCGATGGGTGTTACTTCGTTGGCATCCAGCAACCCATCTTGCACCAACTGCTCCAAATCAATCAGCAGTGGATTTCCCGCAAACGTGCTGAAATTCATGATGTAAGGCGAATGCTCGTAGCCCGTCGGTCCCAGAGGCAACACCTGCCACAACGTTTGACCACTGTTCGCCAAAAAATCCACAAATTCGTAGGCGGCTTTGCCCAAATCGCCAATCCCCAAACGGCTGGGTAGAGAGGTTGGATGGAGCAAAACACCACTGGCACGCTGAAACGTCATAGGCTTTGGGGTAACGCGGATAAGAACAAGGGGCAAGGCATCAATAAGAGTTCCAACCCTGAATTGGTGCCTTCGACTTTAACTAAAATTGATCGCCATACCCAGTATGAAGGGACGTTGATTAAGCGCACCTATCCTTGGAGCAGTGTTTTTGGGGGCTGACCGCGATCGAAAGGCAGATCTTTGTCGTGCTATGCAAAGAGAAGACTGTATCCAAAGCAGTCAGTCGTCATCTAACATTTAGAGCTGAACGCTGAACGTTAAACGCTAAAAGCCAGACAATGAAAGCAAAAGCGACGTTCCTACCTTTGCAAGATGACGAAAAGCATTGTTTTAGTTAACTTATTTGAGACATTTGCGCCAATGGACAGTGTGATCTTGAAAAACGATCCCTTGTGGTTTAAGAACGCCGTTATTTACGAAGTGCCTGTACGCGCCTTTGCGGACAGCAATGGTGATGGTATTGGCGATTTTCGAGGACTGACCGAAAAGCTGGACTATTTACAAGATTTAGGCGTAACAGCCATCTGGCTGCTGCCCTTCTTTCCCTCTCCCCTGCGCGATGACGGCTATGATATTGCCGATTATGTGAACGTCAACCCCATTTATGGCACGCTGGATGACTTCAAGGAACTGCTCCAAGCCGCGCATCAACGGGGCATTCGCGTCATTATCGAACTGATTGTGAATCACACGTCCGATCAGCATCCCTGGTTTCAGCGGGCACGCAAAGCGCCAAAAGACAGTCCAGAGCGGGATTTTTACGTCTGGAGCGACACGCCTGAGAAATATCAAGAAGCGCGCATTATTTTTCAAGATTTTGAAACCTCCAATTGGTCGTGGGATGCCGTTGCTAAAGCGTATTTCTGGCACCGCTTCTACTCCCACCAGCCCGATTTGAACTACGACAATCCAGCGGTACGTCAGGCAGTCTTCGATGTGCTGGATTTTTGGCTGGATATGGGAGTCGATGGGTTGCGGATGGATGCCGTGCCGTACCTGTATGAACGCGATGGCACGAACTGCGAGAATTTGCCCGAAACCCATGCCTTTTTGAAGCAATTGCGGAAACATGTCGATGAGAAGTTTCCCAACCGGATGCTGCTGGCAGAGGCAAATCAGTGGCCTGAGGATGCAGCGGCTTACTACGGTGATGGCGACGAGTGCCACATGAACTTCCATTTTCCGCTGATGCCTCGCCTGTTTATGGCACTGCGAATGGAAGACAGCTTCCCGATCGCCGATATCTTGCAGCAAACGCCCGCCATTCCTGAGAACTGCCAGTGGGGCTTGTTTCTGCGGAACCACGATGAACTGACGCTAGAAATGGTGACGGATGAAGATCGGGACTTTATGTATCGGGTTTACGCTCAAGATCCAGAAATGCGGGTGAACCTGGGCATTCGACGACGGTTGGCTCCCTTGCTGGGGAACGATCGCCGCCAAATTGAACTCCTCAATAGCCTGCTGCTCTCGCTGCCGGGAACGCCTGTGCTGTATTACGGCGACGAAATTGGCATGGGCGACAACGTGTACGTGGGCGATCGTAATGGGGTGCGAACTCCCATGCAGTGGAGCTTTGACCGGAATGCCGGGTTCAGCCACGCCAGTCCTCAACGCTTATACTTGCCGCTCATTGTGGAAGCGGAATATCACTACGCCACCGTGAACGTCGAAGCACAGCGGGCGAATCCAAACTCCCTGCTTAACGCCACGAAGCGGCTCATTGCGATGCGGAAGCGCTTTCAGGCATTAGGCAGTGGTGATCTGCAAATTCTGCATCCCGAAAACCGTAAAGTGCTGGCGTTTACTCGTACCTATGAGGACGAACAGATTCTCGTGGTAGCAAACCTGTCTCGCTTTGTGCAAACGGTGGAATTAGACTTGGCGACCTATAAGGGGCGGGCACCCGTTGAAATTTTTGGGCGCACGGAGTTTCCGGCGATCGAAGACGCGCCTTACTTCCTCAGTCTGGGTTCCTATGCGGTCTACTGGTTTACGCTCAAGCCGCAAGCAACGCCTCCAGAATCCTTACAGCCGCAAGCCGATCGCCCCACCCTGGTCATGACGGGTGAGTGGCAAACGGCGTTCGCATCCTTGCAATCGGCACAAACCCGCAGCTTTACAGCCAGCTTAGAAACCTTGCTGCCAGAGTATTTGTCGAGCCAGCGCTGGTTTGGCGGCAGAACGCGTACCGTACAGTCAGCTCGCATCACAGACGCGATCGCCATCCCCTACGACGATCGTCAGGCACACCTGTTGGGACTCCACGTAGACTACATTCAGGGCAACCCAGAAACCTACCTGCTCTTCTTAGCTTATGCCGAAGGGCAGGACGCACATCAATTACTGACAGAGGCACCCCAGTCCGTGATTGCACAGGTCAAGGTGCTTGAGCGGGATGAACTGGCTGTACTGTTTGACGCGATCGCCGATCAGTCGTTTCTTACGGCGTTGTTAGAGAGTATTGCCCAGAACCAGCAGTATAAAAACACCGTCGGTCAACTGGTTGCCAAAGCCACGTCTCGATTTAACGAGTTGAGTGGTGATACGCTGCCTTCCGACGCGGCACCTTTGAAGGGAGTCCACAACAATACGTCGATCGTGTATGCCGATACAAGTGGTGTCGTTACTCAAAACCGATTCATTCTCAAGCTGTTTCACAAAGTTGAAGAAGGCATTCATCCTGACCTGGAAGTGCGACGCTTTTTAGATGAAACCCAGCGCTTTGACTTTATCCCCTCCATTGCAGGCACCCTGGAATATCACCGCTCCAGCACAGAACCGATGACGATCGGCATCCTGCAAGAATACATTCCCGATACGCGCAGTGCGTGGGACTATACGCTTGACGGTTTGCGCGACTACTTTGAGCTTGTGGTGATGCATCAGTCAGACATGACCGAAGTGCCCACACCGCCCAGTTCGCTTTTAGAGGTCATACAGTCCGCGTTTACAAAGGAGCCAACCGCGGAGAGCAACGAACCAACCGATGTCTTTTTTCCGTTGCCATCCTGTCCACCCAATTTGTCGTCCTCTCAGATTCCTGCTTGTAAAGCCATCAACACCTATCTGGCAAACATCCAGCTTTTAGGGGAACGCACTGCTGAACTTCATCTTGCCCTTGCTTCACAGACAGAAAAGCCTGCCTTTGCGCCAGAGCCGTTTACGTCGCTTTACCAGCGATCGATCTATCAATACAGCCGTAACTTAACGGGGCATGTCTTTCTACTGCTTAAAAATCGCCTCCACACCCTGTCACCGGAAACTCAACCGTTTGGGAAGGCGGTGCTGAGTCAACAGGATGACTGCTTGCAGCGGTTTCAGTCGGTGCTGAACCACAAAATCACGGCACTCCGCACGCGCTATCATGGCGACTACCACCTGGGACAGGTGCTCTACACAGGTAAAGACTTCTTCATCATTGATTTTGAAGGCAATCCCGCTCGTAGTTTAAGTGAACGACGGATGAAGCGATCGCCCCTGCGAGACGTGGCTGGTATGCTGCAATCGTTTTATTACGCAGCCAACGTCGCGCTTGATCAAGAAATTGAAAGCGGCATGAGTCAGGCAGAGCAACTGCCCCAGATGCAGCAGTGGGCAGAATTTTGGCAACAGTGGGTAAGCGTCACTTTTGTGCAGGCGTATCTCGCCACAGCAAACCACGGCAGCTTTTTGCCCAAAACTGAGCAAGAGTTGCAGATACTCTTAAACAGCTACCTGCTGGAACAAGCCGTTCACAACTTAGGACAGGAGCTAGTCAACAATTCCGAGCAAGTGAAGATTCCCTTACGACGCATTCTGCAACTCTTAGCGATCGTTTAGAAGCTGTAAAGAAAGCCATCGAGAGGTTGTGCCTGCCAACCATCAGCGCTTAGCCGGACGAGAAAAAGCGGGCTTTACTGTAGGAATGAGAATTAAATAAGATCGGCTTTTGTAGGATGTGTATAGCCTACTCTTCGAGAAGCAAGCTACGGCATGGCTTCGCTAAAGGCGCTAGCTGTAACGCATCACAAGCCCCGGAGACGCTGCGTTACGCTGCGCTTTTCTGGGATGCCGGAACGGCTTTACACATCCTACGCAAAAATCCGGCTTTATTAAATCCACGATCCTTAGCTCGACTTTAGCCAATCACGCAGCATAGCAGAGTAGGTCAGACCAAAGGTCTAGCAATTCTGAAGGAATTTTTTGAGCTGTAGGGGTTTCAACCGACCATTCAAAAAATCTGGCAGC
>JAESFW010000412.1_pt1 | contig 16944 bp, 13 predicted proteins | sample 9269481 | NCBI WGS metagenome assembly JAESFW01 (sample SAMN14515350, study PRJNA621654) | algae metagenome | isolation source: Lyngbya sp. HA4199-MV5 and co-occurring heterotrophs from soil with... | place: USA: Ahupuaa O Kahana State Park, Hawaii | collected 2009-07-21
GGGGCGGGTGGGCACCACCACGGGGATGGTGATGATGGTGGAGCCGCCGGGGCCGGGGGTGGTGGTGACGGGTACGCCGTCCACCGTGGTGGGGGGCGGGGTCACGGGGCCGGGGTCGGCCGGGGTGTGGTTGGTCACGGCCGTGGCTGCCAGCGTGGCGGCATCGTTGCCGGCCAGGTCCTGCAGGGCGCTGGCGTCGTCGCCGGCCGTGGGGTCGGTGTAGGCCACGGTCACCGCCTGGCCGTGGGCCACGGGGGTGGTGAGGGTCAGCGTGGCGGTGCGGGCGGCGGCATTCACGGCCACGGCGGTGACTGCATTGGGCGCGGCGCCCACCAGCACGGCAAAGGCGCCGGGCGCGGGGGCGTTGGCCGCGTCGAGCGCGCCCGCATCGGTGTAGGTCAGCACCAGCGTGCTGCCATTGACGGTGGCCGAAGCCAGCACCGGGGCGGTGGGATCGATGGTGAGCGCCAGGCCCGGCGAGGCTGCGCTGGCATTGCCCGCCGCGTCCGAGGCCTTGGTGCTCAGGGTGTGCGCGCCTGCCGCCAGCGGTGCGCTGGTGATGGACCAGTGGCCCGCACCGTCGGCGGTGGTGCTGCCGCGCACGGTGCTGCCATCGGTGTCGTACAGGGTCACGGTGCTGCCGGGGTCGGCTGTGCCCGTGAGGGTGGGGGTGGTGTCGGCGGTGATGCCGTCGCTGGGGCTGCTGCCGGTGTCGCTGGCGGCGCCAAGCGTGGCGGCGCTGGGGGTGGCGGGGGCGGTGGTGTCCAGCGTATAGGCCTCGCCAGCGGTGTAGCCGCCCGTGATGGCCAGGCCCGTGCCGTTCTGGATGCCGGTGCCGCTGTTCTTGAGGTCCAGCCGCAGGTCGCCGTCGCCGCCCAGGCCGCTGGCGGTCAGGGTCCAGGTGGTGCCGCTGCCGCTGATGCCGGTCACGCTGCCTGTGGCGGTGCCGGTGGTGGTGAGGGTGAAATCGGCAGGGTCCACGCCGGTCACGGCCTGGCTGAAGGTGACGGTGTAGTCCACGCTGCTGGCGTTGGTCAGCGCCGGGCCGCTGGCGCGCACGATGCTGCTGACCGAGGGGCCGGCCGTCACCACCAGGGCAAAGGTGTCGCTGGTGCTCAGGCTGCCATCGCTGGCCGTGACGCGGATCTGCAGTGTGCCTGCGTCGCCCGGCGCCGGGGTGCCGTCGAAGCTGCGGCTGCCGGGGGTGAAGCTGAGCCAGGCCGGCAAGGCGCCGCCGCCGTCGAGCGTGGGCGTGTAGGTAAGCGTGGTGCCGGCGTCCACGTCCACGAAAGCATTGGCGGCGAAGGCGAAGTTGAAAACCTGGGTGGCCTGCGCTGCCTGGTCGGGCAGGGGGGTGGCGAGCGTGGGCGCCTCGTTGGCGTTGGTCAGCGTGACGGTCAATGCCTTGTCCACGCCCAGGCCGCCTGCATCGGTGCTGCGCACGGTGACGGCGTAGCTGGCCTTGGCCTCGTAGTCGAGCGCGGTGCCCGCCTTGAACTGCAGGGTGCTTCCGCTGATGGCGAAGTCGCCCGCGTCCGCGCCGCCGACGATGCTGTAGGTGAAGCTGTCGCCCGTGTTGGGGTCGGTGGTGGACAGGGTGCCTATGGCCAGGGGCGTGGCCGTGGGCGTGTTCTCGGCCACGCTGCTGGCCGAGAGCGCGACGTCGGTGGGCGCCTCGTTGACCACGGTAACGGCGCTGCCCGCGCCATTGGTCACCGCCGTCTGCCCGCTGGCCATGCGGCTGCCGCCGGGGCTGAGGGTGAGATCGGTGTCGCCGTCGATGGACAGGCGGTAGGTCTGCCCGTTGGCCAGGCCGCTGCGGTCGTTGAAGAAGGCGCTGATGCGGTAGGTCTCGTTGCCGCCCTGGGCCACGGAGATGGCCAGGCCCGAGAAGGTGATCTCGTTGGTGCCCGCGTTGTAGGTGCCCACCACGTTGCTGGCGTCGGGGCCGCTCAGGCGCCAGGTGACCTTGCTGAAGTCGCCCGTGCCCGAGGTGTGTACCTTGAGCTGCGACACCCCCAGCGCCAGGCCGTCGCTGCCGCCGCCGTCGGCGAGGCGGAAGTCGAACACGTCCACCGCCTCGGCCGCGGTGTCGGCCGTGCTGGGCAGGCCCACGGGTTCGTTCACCCCGGGGCCGGCGGTGAGCGTGCCGTCGGCATTGGTGGCGGGAACGGCGTTGTTCAGGTAGAGCTTGACGGCCCCCTCGTAGAGGGGCACCGTCCAGTTGCCGGCATAGAAGGCCACGGCCACGTCGACATCGCCATCACCATCCACATCACCCGCCGCCAGGGCCCGGCCGGGCACCGGGCTGCCGTTGTACATGTAGGCCGGGTCTTGCAGCACCACGCCCGAGTCGGTGAACGCGCCCGCGCCGTTGTTGAGCATGATCTTCTGGCCCAGGCCGTCGAGGTCGCCATCGCCGTCCACATCGGCAAAGGTGCCGGGCGCCTCGGCCCGGGTGAAGACCTGCAGCTGGTTGCCCAAGGCGCCGCTGCCGTTGTTCTGGAACAGGATGAGGTTGGCGCTGGCGCCGTTCATACCACTGACCAGGGCGTCGGCGTGGCCATCGCCCGTGAGCTCGGCCGACAGGGCCGCGCCGCCGAAGGCGTCGCCAAAGCTGCTGTGCGGGGTGAAGCCGCCGCTGCCATTGTTGGCCAGTATGCGCACTGCGTTGTCTTCGACGACCAAGGCATCCCTGTCGCCGTCGCGGTCCAGGTCCACCAGCGTCAGGGCCACCGGGTCGGAGACCTTGGCGGGGCTGGAGTCCAGGGTGAACGCACCGGCACCGTTGTTCTTGTAGACCGCATAGTTGCCCTGGAAGGTGCCGATCAGCACATCCAGGTCGCCATCGCCATCGAGGTCGGCGATATCGGCCGCCTGGATGTTGCTGCCGATGGTCCCGCCCGCGGTGAAGGTGCCCGTGCCGTTGTTCTGCCAGACCTGCAGGGGCGACTGGTAGCTGCGCGTGACCAGCTCCAGCTCGGGGTCGGCGTCCAGGTTGAGCAGCCACGATTGCACGATGCGCGCCGCAGGCAGGCTTTGGTGCAAGGTGAAGTTGCCGGCGCCGTCGTTCTTCCAGATCTGGCTGGGCTGGTTGCCGCTGGCCTTTTCCACGCCGATGAAGATGTCCAGGTCGCCATCGCCATCGAAGTCGGCGAAGCGGGCCGTGCTGGCGCTGGAGTTGTCGGTGGCGTTGGCGTAGGACCAGAGGGTTGGGCCGGTGGTGTAGGCGAGTGCCATGCGCGGGCTTTCGTGGGCCGGTGGGTGGGGCCGGTCAGTGCGTGGTGGGTTTGATGACGCTGGCGGCGCTGCGCGTGTCGGTGCGCCAGAAGGCCATGTCCTGGTACTTCTCGAAGATGTCGGGTGGCAGCAGGGTCTGGCGCTCGCGCGGCGCCACCTTGCGGTGCACCTGGTGCATGCCGGCCATGCCCATGGCCTCGTCGAATTGCGGTGCGTCGTACTCGACGTTGTCCACGTCGTGGCCGTCGAACCAGGGCTCGCCGATGAAGGCATAAACGAGCTGCAGCACCTTGAGGGGCGCGCGCACCAGCAGGTCGTAGTCCACCAGCAGCAGCTGGCCGGCATGCGGGCCGTAGTAGGCCTCCTTGAGTGCCGCCCAGGGAAAGCCGATCAGCCGGTCGTGCCGCGCCAGCGCGGCCATGCGGCTGTAGATGGTCAGGCGCTCGGCTTCGCTGGCGAAGAGCTTGGTGTTCTCGAACGGGTTCTTGTGCAGCTGGTTCTCGATGCTGTCCATGATCCAGGGGATGTCGCGCACGCAGGCGATCATCCGCGCCCCGGGGAACATGTCCTCGACCAGGGGCATCTTGGCGCACCACAGGCGGTTGGTGTCGAAGACCACCTCCTTGCCGATGCTGCCGTAGTACGCGTCGAACAGCCCGCGCAGGATCTGCTTGCGCATGGGCGGGTCGATCAGCAGCGAGAGCTCGCCGCCCGCGCTCATCAGGCGCAGGTTGGCCGTGACCAGGCCGCCCACCGGGCTGGTCATGCCGGCATGGAAGCGCGGGTTCTGCAGCAGCAGCGCGGACAGCAGGGTAGAGCCTGCGCGCGGCAGGCCGGTGATGAAGTGGTACTTCTGCACGGGGTTCCAAAGGGCCAACAAGGACACGGCGCGACGGGACCGCGCCGGAATCACGCATCGCCACATCTGGCAACACATGGAACGGTTTGTAGCCCTGCCGCGCAGGGCGGTAAACCCTACCGAGGGAGGGGCAGGCGCGTCCGCATTTATGCCGCGCGTTGTGGGCCCACCCATGCCCCGCAACACTGCGAGGCATGCGCAATCCACTGCCTTCCCCACCACCCCTGGACCTTGCCGCCGGCCTGCCAGCCCAGGCCGCCGATGGCATCACCGCACGGGTCGCCAGCGGCGAACTGGGTGCCGACGAGGCGCTGGCCCTGTTGGCCGAGGCGGCCCAGGCCGACGCCGCGCAGCAGCGCCGCGAGGCAGAGGCACGCGCCGTGCGCGTGGGCGCGCTCGGCCGCAGGCTGCTCACCCTGGCGCAGGAGCAGGTGCAGCAGCGCCAGGTGACCGAGGAGCGCTGGTACAAGGATGTGCGCCAGTTCAACGGGCAGTACGACCCGGGCATGTTCGGCGACGAAAGCGAGTACGGCAGCCGCGTCTTCGTGCCCCTCACGCGGCGGTTGTGCGGGCTGGTGGAGGCGCGGCTGTTCGACATGCTGTTCCCCAGCGAGGAGCGCAACTTCGTGATCGAGCCCACGCCGGTGCCGGAGCTGGACGAGGCGCTGGCCCTGGCCGGTCAGTTGCCGCCGGCCACGCCCATCCAGTCGCCCGAGGGGCCGATGGTGATGGCCGGCGACATGCAGCAGTCCATCGGCCAGATGCTGGACGAGGCCACCAAGCGCTGCGACGCCATGCAGCGCGAAATCGACGACCAGCTGGCCGAGTGCAGCTACCCACGCCATGCGCGCGATGCCATCCACGATGCGGTGCTGTACGGCACGGGCGTGCTCAAGGGGCCGGTGCCCATGTTCCGCACCACCAAGCGCTGGGCGCAGGATGCGCGCGGCGCCTACCTGATGCAGCTCACGCGCCGGCCGCTGCCGCAGGCCTCGCGGGTGGACTTGTGGAACTTTTTTCCCGACATGAGCGCCACGCACATCCGCGATGCGGAGTTCGTGTTCGAGCGCCACTACCTCACGCGCCAGGAGGCAGCCGACCTGCAGGACATGCCCGATGTGGATGCCGATGCCCTGCGCCGCCTGCTGGGCGCCGAGCCGGGCACGCCCACCAACAACTACCGCGAGCGCCTGCGTGCCATCAGCGGCGCCAGTGGCGCCAAGGACCGGCGCTACGAGGTGTGGGAGTACCACGGCCCCATCAGCGCGCAGGACCTGATCGACTGCGGTTGCCAGGTGGAAGACGACCCGCTCAAGACCTACACCGGCGTGGTCTGGTTCGGCAGCCAGGGCGAGGTGCTCAAGGCCGCGTTGAATGCGCTGGACAGCAACGAGCACCCCTACAGCGTGTTCACCTGGCAGATGGACGAGGCCAGCATCTTCGGCTTTGGCATGCCGTATGAGGTGCGCGACAACCAGGAGAGCGCCAACAGCGCCTTTCGCGCCATGCACGACAACATGGGCCTGTGCGTGCTGCCCCAGGTGGTGGTGGACGACCAGGCCATCGAACCGGTGGATGGCTCCTGGCGCATGGCACCGGGCAAGTTCTGGCGCAACAAGCGCCCGGGATCGGACGCGCGCCAGGGCATCCAGTTCATCGCCATCGACGCGCGCCTGCAAGAGCTGCAGGCCATCTTCGGCATGAGCAAGCAGCTCATCGAAGAGGTGGGCACGCTGCCTGCCTTTTTGCAGGGCACCGAGGCGCCCAACTACATGCAGAGCGCCACGGGCGCGAGCATTGCCTACAACGCGGCCAACCTGTGGGTGCGCCGCGCCGTGCGCAACTGGGACGACGACATCGTGACGCCGCTGGTCACGCGCTTTTTTGACTGGAACATGCAGTACAGCGAGAAGGCCGAGATCAAGGGCGACAGCCGCGTGCGCGCCCTGGGCATTGCCGCGCTGGTGGAGCTGGAGGGCCAGGCCCAGCGGCTGCAGGCCTTCATGCAGACGGCGCAGGCCATGGGCCTGCCGCCGAGCAACCAGATGCGTCTGATGCGCGAGTTTGCGCGCGCCTTCAAGCTCGACCCCGACCGCGTGCTGCCCACCGAGCAGGAGATCGCGCGCATGCAGCAGGCCGAGGCGCAGCAGCCCCCGGGGCAGGGTGGTAAGGGCGGCAAGGTCGACCCCGGCGCTGAGCGCGTGGCCCAGCAGCGCGAGCAGGCCGCCATGGAGGGCGAGCTGGAAAAGGCCCGCCTGCAGCTGCGGCGCGAGGAAAGCCTGGCCCAGCGCGAGCTGGCGCAGCAGCGCATGGCGCTGGACGCCGCACGCAGCGCTGCCCGCGAGCGCACCGGCCAGGCCGAGGCGCAGCGCCGCCAGGCCTTCGAGGTGCAAAAGACCCGCGCCGTGCTGGCCGACCGCCAAGCCGACCGCGACAACCGCGCGCAGATGCTCAACGCCGAGATGCAGTTCGCTGCCATGAACGGGAGGGGGATATGACCGGAGGAAGTCTCACATGAGCTGGATGGAGCAGATCAACCCCGCCACGGCCGTCTGGCGCGGCGTCGAGGCCTATGCCGCCGAGCGCATGGCCGAGCTGACCACGGTGTGCACCACCGTGCGCTCCAGCGACACCGAGATCCGCGCCGCGCAGGCTGCCATCCAGGAGCTGCAGGCCCTGCTGGCATTGCCCGGCCGCATTGCCCTGCAGGCGCAGCAGCGCGGCACCACCGACCGCAGCAAAGGATACTGACCATGGCGGAATACACGCAAGACCAGATCAACGCGGCATACACGAACGCCAAGAACAGTGGCATGAGCGATGCCGACATCTTCGACTCCGGCGCCAAGAACTTCGGCGTGACGCAGGACCAGTTCAATCTGGCCAGCGCCGCCTACGCACCGGCGCCGGCATCACCACCAGTCGCATCTGCCCCAGCACCTGCCGCTTCGGGCTGGGAGGGCGGGCGCGACCTGACCGCCGACGAGATTGCCACGGCACGCCAGTGGTCGGTGGGCAAGACCAGCCAGCAGGCGGCCCAGCAGGCCAGCGGCCTGGGCCTCACACAAAAGCAGTTCGGCCAGATCTACGGCTGGTCGGCCGAGGACTCGGCCAAAGGTGGCTACGGCATGCAGGGCGGTCTGGAGAAGCCGTACTACGACTACACCTACGACGCCCAGAAGGGCTGGACCAAGGATGCAAAGAAGCCGCCCACCACCGGCATCAACCTGTCGCAGCTGCAGGGCATGACGCGCTGGGACGTGGCGCCCAACGAGACGGTGCGCAGCCAACTGCAGCAGATCATTGCCGACGACAGCCCGCTGATGCAGCAGGCCCGCGCCCGCGCGCTGCAGACGGCCAACACGCGTGGCCTGCTCAACAGCTCCATGGCCACGACGGCGGCCGACGCGGCCATGTACGACGCGGCCATGCCCATTGCCCAGCAGGATGCCAGCACCTATGCGCGCGCCGGCGAGTTCAATGCCAACACGGCCAACACCTTTGCGCGCGACAACAACCAGTTCGTGCGCGACGCCTACATGGCCGACTTCAATGTGCAGGCCAACGAGTGGGCGGCGCAGCAGCAGTGGGACCGCGACTACAAGATGCTGGACCGCCAGCAGCAGCTGCAACTCGAGCGCGACGCCATCCAGAACGGCTACCAGTCGGCGCGGGACCAGTTTGCGGCGCAGAACCAGATGGCGATTGCCCAACTGGAAGCGGCATCGCGCGCGGCGGCCATCCAGCCCGACACCAGCATGGCGCGGCTGAATGCGCAGCTTGAAGCCGATGATCGCCGCGCGCAGCAGCAGATCAATGCGGATGACCGTGCGTCGTTGAACAACCTTCGTGCGGAGTACGCCAACAAGGTGTTCCAGATCAACACCGCCGACCTCAGCCCAGAGAAGGCGGACCGGGCAATCTCCGATCTGGCAGCGACCTACAACCCCCAGCTGACGACGCTGGCCAATCGCTTGGGCTACAACCCGGACAGTTGGATCATCAAGACCGAGCCGAAGTCACCCGCTCCAGCGCCAGCGCCTGCGCCACACACGAATCTGACTGAAGAAGCGGGCGGCGGAAACGCCGGGCCTGTATAGGCCATGAGCAACATCCGCCGCGCCACGCGCGATGACCTGCCCGCCCTGGTTGCCCTGGCCCTGCGCGAACACGCCGCCAGCCAGTTTGCCCACCAGCCTATCGAAATGGCCCAGGTGCAGGCCTCGTTCCTGGGGGTTATCCATGGCCTCTCGGGCGCCGTGTTCGTGAGCGAGCAGGGTGGCGAACTTCGGGGGCTGATTGCGGGCATGGTTCAGCCCGGCTTGTTCAACCGCCGACAGACCGCCTTCGAATTGCTGTGGTACGCCGAGGATGGCACCGGCCTGCGCCTGCTGGCCGCGCTTCGCGACTGGGCGTGCCGCATGCGCGCTGTGCAACTGGTGGTGCACGACTACGCCGGCATCGCCGATCCGGCCCGTTTCAACAAGGTCATGGCCCGCCGTGGCTTTGGCGTCATGGGCACGGCCTACGTGTCCGCACTGGAGAACTGATCCATGGCCATCGTCGTTCCTATCCTTCTGAGCTACACGGGCGCCGCAGCCGCCATCGGCACTGCCATCGGCATCTCCGCCACGGCGGTGACGGCCATCGCTTCGGTGGCCTTTCAGGTCACGGGCATCAACAACAAGATCAACAAGGCCGCATCGAAGGTGTTCGGGGAGGACCTGGTGATGTTCGCCAACATTGCCGGGGCGGTGTACGGGGCGGTCAATGGCGGGTTTGGTGGGGGTGGCGGCGCCGAGAGTGCTGCCGGCCTGACCGAGGCTGGCGGTGCACTGAGCACCAAGGCCATGCTCGACGGCACCACCGCCTTTGGCGCGAACTCGGCAGCGGGCGCCTTCGACCTGGCGGATGGCATGAGCGCTCTGACGACGGGCGATTTCTCGGGCACGACGGACGCGCTGGGGAACAGCACCTACAGCCCGGGAGATATGAACTCTGTCGAGTTGAACTCCATCGGGCCCGCCAAGGGCGTGAACCTGATGGACAGCGCCCAATCTGTGTGGACCGACACCAAGGCCATTGCAGAGGCAACAACCACTTCCAGCGCTGCTCAGACCGGCGCGACGGCACCAGACGCCGCTGGGGCAAAGGCATCCGCCACGCAGACCGTTGTTTCGAGGCCGGACGCCACTGCGGTGAACGCCGCGGCAGATCAACCACTGAAGGCGGGCGACATCACCAAGGGCGTGCAGGCGCCAACGGCGCCAGCAGGAAGCACGACGACCCCCAAGACGGGCAGCTTCTTCGACAAGCTGCTCAGCAACGACAAGGCCGTGGGCGAGGTGATCAAGGGCGTTGGCACCGGCATCGTTGGCGCAGCCCAGAGCAAGGCCGAGAAGGACAAGCTGGCCTGGCAGAAGCAGCGCTACACCCAGACCCCGACGACCCGCGTCTTGCAGTAAAGGACCACCACCATGAACCTCAACGACATGGCCCAGCAGGGCGCCCCCGGGGCTGCAGAAGACCCGGCCGCCGGCACCTCGGGCGGCAAGACCCCGGCTACGGCCGAGCAGCAGGCCCAGTTCGACATGTTGCTCGGCCGCGCGCGCACCATCATGGGCGAATCCGCTGAAGAGTGGAAGGCCGCGATGCAGATCGACCCGGCCCGCGCGGCAGTGAAGATGGGGACGCAGACGCTGCGATTCCTGGCCCAGCAGTCGGAGAAGGCGGGCCAGCCCGTGGATCCGATGGTGCTGCTGCACGCCGGCATCCAGCTGGTGAAAGACATCGCGGGCATCGCCAACGATACCGGCCTGCTGCCTGACAGCCAGATCGAACCGTTCCTGCAGCAGGTCATGCAGGAGTCGATGGCCGAGTACATGCGCATGGATGCAGAGGAGGGCCTGATGCCACCGCCCGAGCATCTTCAGCAACGGCAGCGCGCGGGGGCCGGCCGACAGCCGAAAGCGCCTGGATCGCAAGGGATGGCTCTTGCGCACAAGGCGCGGCAGGAGGGGATGCAATGAGCTTCTTTGCCAATCTCCTGGGCGGCGCCATGCAGGGTGTCGGCTCGGGCATGACGGCCATGGCGGCTGACGAAGAGCGCCTGGCGCGCGACCGTGCTCTGGTCCAGGAACGCAGCGCAGCCGCGCTGGAACTGCAGCAGCAGCGGATTCAGGACCGGCGCGACCAGCATCAACAGATGATGCAGATGCGCTCCGAGCCAGGCGGCGTTGCCGGGAGCGGTGGCAAGGGAATGAACCTGGCCCAGATGGCCATGCAGGCGCGCACGCCTGAGGAGCAGGACCGCATCGTCGCGCTCGCACGGACGTTCGAGGGCGACCATGCGGTCGACAAGATGGTCGATACGATGTTCGGTCGGCCGCGCATGGTGAGCGTTGCCCCCACCGCGGGCGACTTTGCCCGCTACGACCGTGCCGGTGACATGAACGCCGCCCCGCCCACCACCACGCTGGAGCGCGCCGCCTACGATCGCGAGAAAGGCGCCCAGGCGCTGCAGCGGCTGTACACGCTGTTCCTGGACCCGGGAAAGATCGACGCGCATGCGCGTGGGGAGCGCCAGTTTGGCCTGAACGACCGGGCCGAGGCCAGCGCCATGGCGGTGGAGCAGGGCGGTGGCTCGGCCCTTGACGTGGCCGCGGCCTTCCAGCGCGGCAGTGCCCCGCAGCCCGAGCGGCCAGGTGTGCGCCCTGGGGCAGAGTCTGCTCTGCAGCCCATGGGCTCCGTCCCCCATGGTGGGACTGGCGCCGGTTCGCTGGCAGGCACCGGCGCCAGGCTGGCCCGGCCGCTCTCGTCCGCGCCGCGCGACGGATCGGTGGTGCGCGACGCCAATGGCCTGCAGTACGTGGTGCGCAATGGCCGGCCTGAACGCCAGGCAAAGGCGCGGTGATGGACTGGTCCCGGTTTGAGCTGGTGGATGTGCCGGGCGTGTCCGATGCGGACGTTGATTGGCCTCAGTTTGAGCTGGTGGCGCTGGGGCCGGGCGATGGCGCGCAGCAGCCGCTTTCTTCGCGGCCGGACGCGGCGCCGGCAGCGCCTGTGAACGACGGTTGGCGCCCGAACGCTGCCCGACGGGGCGATGCCTCCGTGCCATCGATCGTGGCGGATGCGCCGCCCGTTGCGCGCAGCATCGCAGGTGCCGCGCCCAAGGCTCCCGCACGCAAGGGCTTGCTCGGCCGCTTGGGCGATGAGCTCACGCAACTGCGCGACGAAGTCTTTGCTGGCGCAACGAACGCCTCCGCCAACCTGCAGGCCATGAACGCCAGCGCCGCGGCCCACCAGTTGCTGCAGCGCCAGGAGATGCTGGCCAAACTGGTAGGCGAAGGCCGGGGCGACAGCGCCCAGGCGCAGGGCCTGCAGACCTATATCGCGCACGCCTCCCGGCGCCTGGGCGGCATGGCCGCCGACACGGCTGAGGCCGGCGCCCTGGCCGATGCCGCAAGCCGCATGACCACGCGGCCGCAGGTGCGCGCGGTGACCGAGGCCAAGAGCTTTGGCGAAGCCTGGGAGGCTTTCAAGAAAGACCCCTATGCGGTGGTCGCTGGTGTCACGGCCCAGTCTGCTGCGCAGATGATTCCGATGGTCATCGCCGCTGCAACGATGGGCCCCGTCGCTGGCGCGGCTGTGGCCGGCGGCACCAGCGCGCTGACCGAGTTCGGCAGCGGCATCCGCGAATTCGCGCGCGACAACGGCGTGGATCCGTCTGACAAGGAAGGCCTGGGCAGGCTGTTTGCCGATCCGAAGATGCTGCGCGAAGCCACGGCCTATGCCGGGAAGGGCGGCGCCATCGTGGGGACGATGGACGCAGTCTCCGGCGGCATTGCGAGCAAGACGCTGGTGCCCAAGGGCCTCATCAAGAACCAGGCCGTGCGTCAGGCCATCAACGCGCCGCTGCAGGCCGGTGTGCAAGGTGCTTTGGGTGGTGCCGGTGAAGCCGGAAAGCAATGGGTGCAAAAGGGCGAGATCGACCAGCCCGGACAGGTGCTGGTGGAGGTGGTCGGCGAGCTGGGCGGGGCCCGCAATCCCTTGCGGAAAACATCGGCAAATGTTGTCGAAACGGTGGCAGGCGTGCAGATGCCCGGCCTGCGCCCCGCGTGCCAGCCCAGACGGCGGCACCGACCGCTCCCGTCGGATCGCCCGGCACTGCAGCGCGTAACCCGGATGCCAATGGGCTGCAAGCTGTGGCCTTGTCCACTGTCGAAGAGGAAACGCGTGCCGTGACAGGCAGCGATCTAGACGTGTCGGAGGCACCCACCGGGCACCCTACCGGCGGCGGGATTTTCGTCCAGCCGGCCGAGGCGATGGGCGGGCAACAGCTTCCTGCCACCGTTCCAGGCTTGCATGAATCAGTCCCACAAGGCGCAACAGCCCTGGGTTCGCCCGCACACGTGGCGGTAGCACCCTTTGTCGGTGCAGTCCGCTTGACCGACAAAGGTACGCTGAGCGTGGAGGGTGATCCCCGTGCGCTGGAAACTTTTCTGGGCAAGGCAGGCGTAGACAAGGTGTTCCTGTTTGACCGCAGCCTGTTGGTGGCTCCAGAGCAAGCAGCGCAGGCGCAACGGGCGTTGGCGGCGTTGCCGCTTTCCTTGCCTGGGCGCAACGGCACGGGCGTGCCGCCCGCCGCACCTGTTGGCAGCCAGGTCATTGCGCTTGCGTCCGGCATGCTTGCTGTGCGTGGCGATCCAGATGCCATTGAGGCGGGGCTGCTCGCAGGTGGCGTGCGCGACGCGAAACGGTTCTCTGAAGGAATGATGGTGCCGGTGCACGAGGCCGCTCTGGCAATGGGTTTGCTGGCGTCACCGGATTTTGCGCAAGCCGCTTCCTTGGATTCCCGACATCCACCAGCACTCCATTCCGTGTTGGCCCGTGAGGATCCCCCCGGAGAACCTCCACCTGCAGGCAATTTGCCGACGCAGCAAGAATCGGATGCTGTCTCCGCACCATTCCTTGTTGGCAGCAGCAATCCGCAACTGCGAAATGCCGATGGGCAGTTTGTAAATTTGTTCACGGACCAGCCCGACCCGCGCAGGCTGAAGAGGGGTGAGCTAAGGCAGGGGAGTGATGGCCGGTGGAAAATCCATGGCTCCGGTGAGCCTCTGACAGCAAAAGGAACCTACAACTATGTAATTCAGGGGGGACAGATCTTCGTTGGACTGGCTGGTGGTCAAGAGAAGCAAGGGCATATCGACATTGCGCGAGGGCAGCCGGTGGAGTACGCTGGAAAAATAAAATTTGGATCAGGAAAGAACAGCAAAGGAACACTTATTCGATGGACGAATTCATCTGGGCACTACAGGCCGGAGCCGGTAAGATCTGACTGGGCACAGGAATTCAGATTGCCATTCGATAAATTTGAGGATCGTCACGATGACTATTAAGGCGGGTCGAATGTATTATTCTTCGATCGATGAGATTCGACGAGCCATTGGGTCTCATGCCATAGATAGTCGAATGGAGAATGGCATTTCCCAATATGTGAACCATGCTGAAAGAGAGTGTGCTTGGGAGTGCCTGGATTTTTTACTGACGCACGAAGTGTCAAAAGTGAACTCCATGGGGCTTCGTGTTTTCAGGCGAGCAGTTCGTGACCGGGTATTGATGCAAAGGGCTCTTCGGCTGAGCTTTCAGGTCACAAGGCTTCCTGAGCTGCGTTACTGGTATCGCCATATGCTCCCACGATTTCCGTGGGCAGCTCTTGAAAGGGATTTGTGGGGTGAAGTCCACCGGCGAGAAGGGGATATTGATTTTTCCATTCATCTTGCTGATTGTTTGAGATTGCTTCCTAACAACAATCGAAATAAGAAGAGGGAAATCATCAATCGATTCGTTCGGCATGTCCTCGAGCGCGTCGAAAAAACCCCTGCTGACAGTCCTTACAGAGGCATGCCAATCATCGGGTTGCTGAAAGGTTCTGCCAAAGCAGCCTCATGAGAGGAGAGGCAGTGAAGTTCAAACAGAAAGATATGGATGGGCTGGCCTCTTTTTTCGCGGAGTGGCGCGGTGAAAACGCTTTCTTTGCCGGCTACGTCGATGGCCATGACCGGTTCACCATCGGATTGCAGCGCAGTGGCATTTCGACGGGCTTCATTGGCGTGACATTTGTGCAATGCGTGTATATAAGTGGCCCGGTTCGCTGGTCTGGCTGTGATATCCAATGTGAGACAGTGGCCCTGCCAGAGGGAGAGCAAGGGCTCGAGATTCGCGACCGGTCGAACGGATTCGTGGTCCGGTGGGAAGGCCCGGTCTTCATTGGCGGGGGGACGGCAAGCTATCCAGAGTAGTAGCCTGGCGGGCTCCTCTGTTCACTGCGACGGCGGAGTACCGAGGGACGGTGCGATCAGCAGGCCATGCCAGGTGCGGGCCGGTGGGCTGGACCAGCGCCAGGTGCGGGTGGGGCGCTTTACGCCGCCAGCGGCCGCGCGATGGGCCGGTCGACCTGTGACATGCGCAGGGCGCTGGACACGGTGATGTCCAGGCGGTGGGCCCAGGAGTCGAGGTCGTGCCGCTGGGCGGTGTCGTGGCGCTCGTTCCAGCTGAGTTCGGCCACCAGGCGGTCGGGCAGGTCGAGCACAGTGCGGAAGGCGCGGTCGTTGGCCAGGAGTGTCCAGTTGAGCAGCACGGCCTGGGCGTCGGTGGAGGCCGACACGCTGGGCGCAAACCTGCAGACGCCGGCGCGGGTGAATTCGAAGAGTGCGGTAATCACGTTGGGTATGCCACGGTCGCTGGGTTGTCCAGAGCTGGTGCCCCAGGACCATGGCACCAGCGGGGCGCTGTTGCTGCTCCCCCTGAGGCCTGGCGCGCGCGGGGCGAGCATGTCTGCCCTTGGCAAAACAATGCTTGCCTTGGGGCATCGAACGTGATTGGAGCCTAAATCGCTGGCGCGCGGTATCCCCCAAAAAGGGGGGCTGTCAGGAGGGTCCGGGCGGTCACCGGCTGGCGATGCGGCCCCCTGGGGGCCTTGACCTGCCGCCAGCGGGGGGTACGCCCTGGGCTCCGCCCCAGTCCCGGCGGCGGCCCCTCTCTGCAGGCGTGTGCTTCCTCAGATGTATTCCAACCCGGTCTCGCTCAGGCCCACCAGGTTGATCTTGCTGGCCATGAAGTCGGAGCTGGCCACGGCCCAGGCCAGCGAGGCGTTGGTGTAGCTGCCCGATTGGAGCAGGCTGGCCGACAGGGCCTGCACGGTGCCTGCGTCGGCCGCGGTGCCGAACAGGTTGGCGTAGAGCAGGGCGATGACCTGCTCGGGCGTGGCCGAGGGGCCGGCCACGGCGGCCAGACCCAGCTGGGCCAGCTGCTGGGGCGTGGCGCCGGATTCGTCCACCGCCTTGATCACTGCGCCTACCAGGCCGCGGTTGCTGAGGGCGCCGGGGCCCAGCAGGGTGCTGATGAGGCGCGCGGCGGTGCCGGCTGCACCGTCCAGGTCCAGCGCCACCGAGTGGTCGGCAAAGCGCACGCGCTCGATTTGCTGCAGGGTGTCGATGCCATCGATGCCTGCGCCCTTGTCGTTGAGCCGCCAGTTGCCGCTGCCGGTGGGCTGCAGGGTGTAGCCGCCGCGGGCGCCGTGGACCACCAGGGTGTCCACACCCGCGGCACCGGTGAAGCCCTCGCTCGCCGGCTTGCTGTTGAACAGGTCGGCGTCGGCCGTGCCCTGGGTGCCGTCAGGCAGGTTGGGGCTGCTGGGCGTGGGCACCGGCTTGGGGGGCGTGGGTGCCGGTGTCGGTGCGGGGGCGGGTGCCGGTGGCTTGGGGGCCGGGGCTGGCGTGGGCGCTGGTGCAGGCGTGGGCGCCGGCGCCGGGCCGGGGGCGGGCGCAGGGGCGGGTGCGGGTGGGGGGGCCGTGTCGAAGGTCAGCGTGGGGCCCTTGGTGGAGTTGAAGCCGTAGGTGCCGCCCAGGCCGTCGCGGCCGTAGAGCCAGTCCAGCGCGAGCAGGTCGTAGGCCTGGAACGTGGTCTTGTTGGGGCCGGCATGCGTGTACGACATGACGGTGTTGTTGGTGTTGTCCTGGCCCGCGGGCAGGGGGTGCGAGGAGTCGAAGGGGTGCGACAGGCCCAGTGCATGCCCCACCTCGTGCAGCAGCACTTCGTAGCCTGCGCCGCCGGCGGTGGGCTTGTTGTTGATGCCGGCATGCTCCGCATTGTCCAGGTAGACCACGGCCTCGATGTTCAGCGAGTTCACCGTCTGGTTGGGGCCGGAGTAGCTGTAGCCATAGCCCGACGATGCCAGGCCCGCGGTGGAGGGGCCCTGCAGGTTGGTGGCGGCAAAGTGCAGATCGGCCTGGGCCGAGGTGGCCACCTCGGTGAAGATGATGCCGGTGACGTCCGAGGCGTGCTTCAGGATCTGCAGGGTGGACTGCTTCTGATCGGCATTGAAGGCGGTGACCGGCCCGCCGGTCTTCTTCGTGGCCTCGCTGCCGGCGCTGGCGTCGAAGGTGTAGTAGATCACCTTGCGGCCGTCGGGCCAGAAGTTCCAGATGGGCGTGCCACCCAGCAGGGCATCTGCCTGGGGGTTGCCGGAGAAGCGCATGTTCTGCAGGTCGGGGACGGTAACGGCCATGTCGTAAGGAATGGGTTGGCGTGGATTCTTCGGGCGGGGAACGCTGGCCACGGGGCCGAGCGAGGCGCGAATCTATCACCGGGGTGCCGCGCACACTGTGGCGCGAAACCAAATGTCACGACATGGCGCTGCGCGCCGACGGGCGGTCGCCGGGCGGCGCTGGACGGTGCGTTGCGTGCCCTAGATCGGGGCACCCTTAGAACCTGTTTACCATCTCCCAGGGGTCGCGCAGCGGCCTTGGCGGGCGGTATGCAAGGCGCGGTGCGCAGTTGAT
>JAESFW010000413.1_pt1 | contig 16890 bp, 4 predicted proteins | sample 9269481 | NCBI WGS metagenome assembly JAESFW01 (sample SAMN14515350, study PRJNA621654) | algae metagenome | isolation source: Lyngbya sp. HA4199-MV5 and co-occurring heterotrophs from soil with... | place: USA: Ahupuaa O Kahana State Park, Hawaii | collected 2009-07-21
AAAGCCTCGCCGGAGAAGCCCGCGGCCGGGGTGAAGACGACCTTGCCCTGGGCGTCGAGCAGGACGGTGCCGCCGCTGAGTGCCGCGACCGACAGGATCGCGAGCGCATCGCCGTTCGCATCGCTGTCGTTGGCGAGCAGCGTCGCCGGATCGATCGCCAGCACCGCGCCATAGGCCGTGCCGAAGCCGCTGTCGTTGCCCGCGACAGGAGCCGCGTTCGGCGGGGCGATGGTCAGGCTGACGGTCGCTTCCGTCTTGCCGCCCCGTCCATCATCCACGAGCACGGTGAAGCTGTCCTCGCCGGTGAAGCCCGTTGCGGGGGTGTAGCGATAGGTGCCGTCCGAATAGACGAAGACCGTGCCGTGCGACGGGCCCTGCTTGAGGCTGAAGATCAGCGACGCACCGGCATCCTGATCCGAGGCCGAGACCTGACCGGTGACGAGCGTGTCCTTCAGGCCCGCGACTTCGCTGTCCGCGGCCGTGGGAGCGTGGTTGACCGGCAGTACGTCGCCCGCATCGGCGATCTTGACGAAGTGGACGTCGTCGAGCGCCACGCCCGCGCCCCAAGAGTCCTTGACGCCCGTGTCCATGAACTCCAGCCGGTTCGAGCCGTTGCCCGAGCCGCCCTTAACCTCGAAGCTCAGCGTCACCCAGCTCGCGCCTGTCTGCGGCGGCAGGCCGTCGAAGATGACCTCGCCGTTCCACAGCACGACGATGCCGTCGTCGAAGCGCCCGGTATCGGAGTCGGAGAGCGAGAAGCTGACCCGGTAGGTCGCGCCTTCCTCAGCCAAGGAAATCGTCTGGCCGATCTTGTTGCGGGCCGTCTGGCCGGCGCCGTCCATGTCGATCCAGAACTTGCCGTCCTTGGCGACGACGCCCCCGTAGTTGTCGAGGTGCTGTTCGATGCGCTTGAAGTTGGCATTCGTCCAGCCGAGGATCTGGCCGTCGAGGTTCCGGTAGCCCCAGTCGGCGCCGCCATTGTAGCCGCTGGACTCGCTGATGTCCTCGAAGCTGCCGTTGATGATGAGGTCGGTGCCGATCGCGATCTGCGAGGTCGACGACTTCACGGTCAGGTCGATGGTTGCGGTGTCCTTGCCGCCGCGACCGTCATCGACGAGATAGGTGAAGCTGTCGGCTCCGCTGAAGCCGGCCGTGGGTGTATAGCGGTAGGTGCCGTCCGTGTAGACGAAGACCGTGCCATGGGCTGGGCCTTCGGCGAGGCTGTAGATCAGCACGGTGCCGGCATCCTGGTCCGAAGCCGAGAGCTGGCCGGTGATGAGGGTATCCTTCATACCCTGGGCCTGGCCGTCGACGGCGACGGGTGCCTGGTTGGCCGGCAAGATGTCACCGGCATTCGCGATCTTGACGAAGCGCACGTCGTCGAGCGCCGTGCCTGCGCCCCAGGAGTCGGTCACGCCCTTGTCGATGAATTCGAGCCGGTTCGTGCCGTTGCCGGAGCCGCCCTTCACCTCGAAGTTGAGCGTCGTCCAGCTCGCGCTGGTCTGCGGCGGCAGGCCGTCGAAGATGACTTCGCCATTCCACAGGACGATCACGCCGTCGTCGTAGTTGTTCCTGTCGGAGTCTGAGAGCGAGAAGCTCACCTTGTAGGTCGCGCCCTCTTCGACATGAGCGATGGACTGGCCGATCCGGTCGACGGTCGTGCCCGTCTGCGAATGGTCCATGTCGATCCAGATCCGGCCATCCTTGGCGACGATACCGCCATAGTTGTCCCAGTGCTGCTCGATGCGCTTGTTGTTGACGTTGGTCCAGCCGACGATCTGGCCGTCCTGGTTGCGGTAGCCCCAGTCGTTCGCGCCGTTGTTGCCGGAGGATTCGCTGAGGTCCTCGAAGCTGCCGTTGACCATCAGGTCAGTGCCGAGAAGGATGCCCTGCGCGACATTGAAGCTAACGACCGACTCGACGATCCCGCCATGCCCGTCGTTGACGAGGTAGCTGAAGCTGTCGGTGCCGGAGAAGCCAGCGGCCGGCGTGTACTTGTAGGTGCCGTCGGCGTTGAAGACGAGCGTGCCGTTGGCCGGGCCGTCACCCAGGCTATAGGTGAGCTGGTCGCCATTGGCGTCGGTGGCCACGACCTTGCCGTTGAAGGCGACGTTCTGGCTGGTGGTAAGGTCGGTGTCCTCAGTCTCCGGCGCGACGTTGCCCGGCACAGGCATGACCGGATCGGCAACCTTCACCAGGCGCAAGTCATCGAGCGTGGCCGCGAAGCTGCCCCCCGCGCCCTCGAAGACCAGATCGTTCGAGCCATTGCCTGCGCCGCCCTTGAGCATGAAGTGGAGCTTGTCGCCTGCGGCAGAGGGGATACCCTCATAGACCACCTGGCCGCCCCAGAGCACGCGCACGCCGTCATTGCCCGTCGGCAGATCGGCCAGCGAGAAGCTCAGGCGATAGACCGCGCCGCTCTCGACGCTCGGGATGTCGTAGGAAAGGGTGCCTTCAGGAAAATCGCCGGCGGCGACGAGGTCGGTGCCGACCGTGACCGTCGAGGGGATCGCGAAGGCGGGCGCATTCGCCAGCACGTCCTGCAGGCCGGGCAGCACGGCCGCGACTTCGGCATCGGTGCCGTCCACGGCGAGCGCCGCGAGCTCGGCGCCGGTCAGCGTGAAGCCATCGGTGGTCGTGATGGAAGCGGGCTGATGCGCCGGATCGACGCCGTTGAGCAGGACGAGCGCGTCGTTGCCGGCGCGGATGATCAGGTTGTTGCCGTCACGGATGACGCTGACGCTGGCCGGGGTGACGCCGTCGAAGACGATCGTGCTGGTGGCGTCGAGCGAGACGAGGTCGATGCCGTCGCCGGTGCGGAAGACGATCTTGTCGCCCGTCGCGACGATGACGTCGTTGCCGGCGCCGCCGGTGAGGATGTCCGAACCCGTGCCGCCTTCGAGATAGTCAGACCCCGAGCCGCCGACGAGCTCATCGTTGCCGGCGCCGCCGAAGAGAAGGTCGTTGCCAGCATCGCCATAGAGCAGGTCGTCGCCCACGCCGCCGCGGACGATGTCGTCGCCCGACATGGCGTAGATGACATCCTTGTCGGTGCCGCCGTTGATCTCGCTGCCCTGGTCCGTGCCATAGACGACGGTCCGACCGTTGAGGAGCTTTTCGAGCGCCGGGCGGGCGAGCTGCGTGTTGTCGTTGATGATGCCGTCCACGCCGAGATTGAGGGCGTTCTGGACATCGGCCTCCGTGCCGGCGACCGTCCAGCCATTGACCTTGAGGCCGGCAGCCTGCGCGGCCGCGACGGTGTCCTTGTTGATCAGCGCCATCTGGGGCGCGAGGCCATCGAGCTCGCCCATCGTACCCTGCGGGTTCGTGGCGTTGGCAATCTTCGCGTCGGTGATGTTGTCGGTCAGCCAGACGAGCGGGAAGTCGACGTCGTACTTGTTGTCCATCAGGTCGCGGAGGACCTTGTGGTCGGTCGCGAAGGTCTGGAAGACGATGCGCTCCGGATCGGCGAAGTCGGCCGCAACGAGATCGGCCAGCATGGCGTCATAGGTCGAATAGCCGGTGCTCTTGGTCTCGACGAGGATGCCGAGCTTACGGCCGGTCTCGAGTTCCATCTGCTTGGTCAGCGCGATGATCTCGTCGAAGGTGATGATGCCTGGCACCGCCGCCTTCACCTCGGCATAGGTCATGTTCGCGATGCCGCCCGGAAGGTCGTCATGGTAGCTGACCAGCTCGCCGTCCTTGGTCAGGCGGAGGTCGATCTCGATGAAGTCCGCCCCGTACTTGAACGCCCATTTGTAGGCGTCCGTCTCGTTGTCCGTGTAGGGGTTGGTGCCGCGATGGGCGTAAAGAACGGGCTGGTCAGCCATGACTCATCTCCAGAAGCAGGCAACAGTCGATCGTTCCCGGCAGCGGGTCCGCTGCGGGCATGCGTGAAGAACGGATTCTTGATTGCGAGCCGCGCCCGGCCGGGCGCAGCTTCTTTTCGTTGGGTTAGAGCCGGATCCGATCAGGTTGGAACGACCTGATCGGTGAATCCGCCTCTAAACAATGGATTGAGAACGCGTGATCCGATCGGATTGCTGCGCAATCTGATCGGCGCGTGCTCAAGGCCTCACGGCCGTCTCCGAACTGCTGACGAACTGGACGCCGGACTGGTCCAGCATCTGCCGTATGGTGGCCGGCGGTTCTGCGTCGCAGAACACCGCGGAGACCTGATCGATGCGTCCGCCATGGACATGGGCGGGACGCGTGAACTTCGACGAATCGAGGACGAGGAAGGACCTGCGGCAGTTGCGCATCATCGCTTCGCGGGCACGCACCTCCTCCTCGGAGAAATCCAGCAGCGAGCCGTCCTCGTCGATGCCGCCAACGCCGAAGATCGCGACGTCGACCTTGTAGGACGCGAAGAAGCCGTCGACCGTCGGGCCGCAGACGTCTACATCGCCGCCGCGGACCGCGCCGCCGGCGATCGCCAGCGCGAAATCGGAGTTCTGCCCGACCATCACCGCGAGCGGCAGGTTGTTCGTCACGATCTTCAGCTGACGGTGCGACAGCAGGGCCTCGGCGACGAACTGCGTGGTGGTGCCGATGCCAAGCGAAATCGATTCTCCGTCGCTCACCCGGCTCGCGACGGCGGCTGCGATGCTCTGCTTGGCTTCGCGATTCAGCACGCGACGATCCTTAAAGGTGAGATTGCCGCTGCGGGTCAGGCTCTCGATGCCGCCATGGCGGCGCCTGGCGACACCCTGATCGCAGAGCGCCACCAGGTCGCGGCGGATCGTCTGCGTGGCGACGGCGAAATGCGTCGCCAGCTCCTCGACGCTGATGAAGTCCCTGCTGCGCAGCATTTCGGCGATCGCCATCTGCCGCCCGTCCGAGCCCATCGCGATGTTCAAATGAAAGCCGTTCATGTTCATGTGACTGCGATAGCGTCGCCCTGTGACGCTCGTGCGACGGTTAAGCGATCCTGAACGCGAAACCGAAAAACGGGCCTCGCCATGATCTGGAAGCGTGCAGGAGCGACCCAGGACTCGCCCTGGATCAGGTGTGCAGCCGACGGAAGTTCGTCGTTCAGCCGGCGAATTTGGCGGGCGCTTGGGCGGATTTTCAGCTGAATCATGTCCGGCATTTGGCATCACAGGTGCCGGGAGGGCCGCCGGTCGCTCATCGGCGCAGCGGCGCGAGCGAGCCTCGACGACGGTTTCTGGGCGGCGGGGGAGAGCGCACAGCATCGGTCGAGGAAAGAGGTTCATGTGAGCTTCTTGTGAATGTCGTCCGCACGCCCCGCGCAACAGCAAGCGCATCGGGCCGGATTTTGAGGGCCGGAAAGCCGACAACGCCTTGTCGCCAGCTTCTCCACCATCCGCAATCGCTTCGCGCCGCCAAGCCGCGTCGCTCAGCTATCGCCACTGACCTGCATCGGTGCCAGGTCGCGCCTGGCGGCGCATTCCTGCGGGCTCGCGTTCAGTGGCGGAAGCTGCGCGCGAGCTGGTCCTCGAAGGGCTTGACCAGATAGGCGAAGGCGGTCCGCGTGCCGGTCTGGATGAAGGTCTCCACCGGCATGCCGGGCAGCAGGGTCTTGCCGCCGAGGCGCTTCAGCTCGGAGCGGTCGATCGCGAGGCGCACGGTGTAGAAGGTCGCGCCGGTCTGCTGGTCGGTGCTGGAATCGGCCGAGACATGGATCAGCTTGCCCTTGAGATCCGGTGTCGTCGCGCTGTCGAAGGCCGGAAAGCGCAGCATCGCCGGCTGACCGATGTGCAGGCGGTCGATCATCGTCGGCTCGACCCGGGCTTCCACCACGAGACCGTCGGATTCCGGCACGATCAGCATGATCTGCTCGGCCGGGCCGATGACGCCCCCGATCGTATGCACGATCTGCTGGTGCACGAGGCCATCCTGCGGAGCACGCATCTCGATCCGGTCGAGCTGGTCGCGTGCCGCGACGCGGCGCTCGGAGAGATCCGCGATCTTGCCGTCGACATCGCGCAGCTCGGCGGTGACCTCGCGGCGCAGATCCTCGTCGATCTGGATAATCTGCAATTCGACCTCGGCGATCCGGCCCTTCACGCGCGCGGTATCGGAGGTCAGGCTGCCCTGCTCGCCGACGAGGCGCGAGGCTTCGCGCTGCAGCGCGGTCAGCCGCGAGATCGCGACCAGGCTCTGGTCGTAGAGCTTCTGGACGCCGTCGAGCTCCTGGTTGATCAGGTTCGCCTGCGTCCGGCGCGCCTCGATCTGAGCGGCCAGGCCCCTGATCTCCTCATGCGACTGGGCGATCCGTTCGCGGAACTGCGAGCGCTGGACCTCGGCCGCGGCGCGGCGGCTGCGGAACAGGCGCTGTTCGCCGGCGACGGCTGCCATGGCCATCGGCTCGTGGGAGCGGTTGCCGAGCTCTGCGGGTAGCTCGAGTTCGGCCGCGCCGTCGCGCTCGGCCTCGAGCCTCGCCTTGCGCGCCAGGAAGCGCGTCAGTTCAATCTCGATCAGAGCCAGACTGGCGCGCGCATTGGTTTCGTCGAGCCTCACCAGCACGTCACCGGCCTTGACCCGGTCGCCCTCCTTGACGCGGATCTCCGCGACCACGCCGCCGGAAGGGTGCTGGATACGCCGGACATTGCTCTCGACCACGACCTTGCCGGACGCGATCACGGCGCCGGAGAGCGGCGCGGTCGCCGCCCAGAGGCCGACCGTGCCGGCGAGCACCGCGATGGTCGCCACGCCGAACAGCGTCGCGCGGCGGATGTCGCGGCGCGGGTCGGGGCGCTTGCCCGGCGCCGGAGCCGTGCCTGACGGCGACGGGATGCGGCCCGCCATGTTCTCGTTAACCGCGCGCATCGGCTGCCACCATGATCCTGGGGTTGGAGGGCGTGGGCGCAACCGCGGCGGGCTTGGCCGCCAGGCTCTTGCGAAGGACCTCCTCCTTCGGCCCGAACGCCTGAACCTGGCCATCGGCCATGATCAGGACGAGGTCGATGCAGGCGAGCGCCGAAGGGCGGTGGGCGACGATGACGACAATGCCGCCGCGAGCGCGCACGCCGGCGATCGCGGCGGTCAGGGCGGCGTCGCCATCGGCATCGAGGCTGGCATTGGGCTCGTCGAGCACCACGAGGAAGGGATCGCGGTAGAGCGCGCGCGCCAGTGCGATGCGCTGGCGCTGTCCGCCGGACAGGATGCCGCCCGCCTCGCCGATGGGCGTCTCGAACCCCTTGGGCAGACCGAGGATCAATTCATAGGCGCCGGCGGCCTTGGCGGCGGCCCGCACCGCGTCCTCGCTCATCGCGGGATCGAAGCGGGCGATGTTGTCGGCCACGGTTCCGGCGAAAAGCTGAACGTCCTGCGGCATGTAGCCGATGATCTCGCCGCGCACCTCTTCGGGCCACTGGTCGAGTGTCGCGCCATCCAGACGCAGGCTCCCGCGTTGCACCGGCCAGACGCCGACCAGGCTGCGCGCCAGCGTCGACTTGCCCGAGGCCGACGGGCCGATCACCGCCAGCCCCTGGCCAGCCTCCAGCGTGAAGCCGACATCCTTGACCGTCACGGTCTGGCTGCCAGGCGGCGCGATGAAGGCATGCTCGAGCACGACACGCCGCGTCGGCCTTTCGGGCGCTGTCGCCGGCTCCGTGGCATCATCCGTCAGCGCGGCCTGCAGCCGGCGCCAGGCCTGCCGCGCGCCGATGAACGGCCGCCAGCTGTTGATCGCGAGGTCGATCGGCGCCAGCGCGCGGCTGCTGAGCACCGAGGAGGCGATCATCACGCCGGACGAGGCCTGGTCATGCATCACCAGCCAGGCGCCGACGCCAAGCATGGCCGATTGCAGCATGAAGCGGATGACCTTCGAGATGCCGCCGAGGCTGCTGGTGATGTCGGCGGCACCGAGGCTGGCCGAGACATGGCGGTCATTGGTTCGCTCGAACAGGAGCGTGATGCGCTTGCCCATCCCCAGCGCGCCGATGACCTCCGCATTGCGTCGCGCCGTCTCGATCAGCGCGGAGCGCTCGCTGCCCGAACGCGCCACCTCCGCGCTCGGCCGGCGGGACATGACCTCCGTCAACAGGGCGAGCACGGTGAGGATCAGGGCACCGGCGACCAGCGTCCAGCCGAGATAGGGATGAAGCACGAAGCAGAGCCCGCCATAGAGCGGGATCCAGGGCAGGTCGAACAGCGTCGTCGGGCCAAGCCCGGCGAGGAAGCCGCGAACGCTGTCGAGATCCCGCGAAAGCTGGCTGCCGCCAGATGCCCCGCGCACCTGCCCGGCCATAATCGCGCCGAGCACCGGCCCGCCGAGCTTGCGGTCGAGTTCGACGCCGATGCGACTGAGGATGCGCTGGCGCAGCCAGTCGAACACGCCGAGCAGGATGTAGAGCGCCGCGACGATGAGCGACAGCGCGACGAGCGTCGGCACGCTGCGCGAGGGCAGCACCCTGTCGTAGACCTGCAGCATGTAGATCGAGCCCGCCAGCATCAGCACGTTGACGAGGGCGGAGAACAGGGCGACGGCGAGAAAGGCCGAGCGGCAGGAAGCCAGCGCTTCGCTCGCGGCGTTCTTGGAGGTTTTTGGAAGCAAGGGCCGTTTTCCCGGATGCAAACCGAACTGGACGAGTCCGCGGCCTCCCGAGGGGATCCTGAAGCCGAGACCTCCGCGAATTCGCTCGCCGACGACCGGCCTGATGGCCGCGTGCCGTCGGTGAGCGGCGCGAAGCGTTAGGGAGCGCATATGACACTGCGGTGAAACTGCTTGCCGTTCGCCGGCAAAGCATAGCGATGCAGCGCTCTTTCCCACAGATGCTGGCAGCCGCATCCGCACCTCGAGCACCGGTCCCGAGCGGATTCCAGCCTCACCCGTGCAGGTGGGCGCACCAGTTCAGCCGGACCATCGGGACAACGTCGGCGGCCGACACGCACGCCAGTAACGCCGAGCTGCCGCCTCGCACTCGGTGGCCGTCGAAAAAAAGGACTCGGTTAAAAAACCGTTAAATCACTGTCATCGTCAGCAATTCTTTAGCGCGCCGAGGCCCGGTCATTCGCGGGCCTGGCTGCGGCCCTGCGGGGCTGTGGCCTGCCTGTCTTGACCTAAAGGAATTTTGCTATGGCGCGCCCAGTCGGTACGGTCAGCTTTGTCGGAACCAGCCCTGACGCCGGTGGCGGCGTCACGTTCCGGGTCCTCGAACCCGTGCTCGCAGGCGACGTGATCACGATCCGGCAGGACGGCTCGGACGAGTTCGGCGGGAGCGCGGCAAGCTGGACCTGGACGGCCGACCGCGACATCGATGCGGGCGAGACCGTGACGGTTCAGGGGCTGGGCGCGGGCGCCGTCGAAGCGCAGCAGGATCCGGAAACCACGGGCAGCGTCGGCTCGTCGCAGTCCATCGGCGGAAGCTCGACGAATCCCGGCCTGATCGACACGACGCTCGACAACGACTTCATCGATCCCGCGATCAATCTCGGGACGCCGGCCTCGAGCCCCGTCTTCAGCCGTGCGGCAAATGTCGCAGTTGACACCGGCGCCGGAGATGGCGGGCGCGCGGCGCGCAGCAGCGTCTCGGCCTTCAGCGCCAGCATGGCGACCGAGGCACTTGCGGCAGAGGAGGCGGCTTCGGACGCTGCGCCGGCAGCCGAGGTCGTCACGTCGACCAACCCGTTCGGCGACGGCAATGACAGCTTCACCAATGATGAAGTGCTGTTCAGCGGCGTCTCGATGCTCGGCGGCGACGACACGCTGGTCAATTCCGGCACGATCATCGGCCTCGACGGCGTTGCCATCGACATGGGCGACGGCAACGACAACGTCACGCTGCTCGAGGGCTCCAACATCTATGGCGAAATCCGGCTCGGGGCCGGCGACGACCGCCTGGATGCGAGCAAGGTCGAGGACGATCTCGTCGTCGATGCCGGCTCCGGAAACGACATCGTGGTTACCGGCGCGGGCGACGATCTCGTGCGTGGCGGTGCGGGCGACGATCAGATCGACGGCGGCGAAGGCGACGACGCGCTGCATGGCGGCGACGGCAACGACCGGTTGGTCGGTGGCCTGGGCGATGACTTCCTGCTCGGCGGGGACGGCAACGACACGCTGGTCGGCGGCGAAGGCAATGACCTGCTCGACGGCGGCGAAGGTATCGACACGGCCGACTACTCGGCCGAGACGACCGGCGTGACGGTCGACCTGCCGACCGGCAAGGCGACCTCTGAGGACATCGGCACCGACACCCTGCAGGGGATCGAGAACGTCGTTGGCGGCGCGGGCAACGACGTCCTGATCGGCAACGACCTGGCCAACGTCCTGAATGGCGGCGCGGGCAATGATCGCATCGTCGTCGGCGCCGGCGACACTGCAATCGGCGGTGAAGGCGACGACAGCATCGAGGTTAAGGCCGGCGCCGGCGCCGCCACGATCGTCGATGGTGGGGCGGCCAACGACATCATCAAGCTCCTCGGTTCCGGCACCGGCTCGCTCGCCGCATCGACCGGCGTCGAGCGGCTCGAGGTCCAGGGCGGCAGCTGGTCGGTTGCCGGCAGCGCCGCCTACAACGAGATCGCCATCCGCAACGGAGCGACCGTCACCTCCGGCATCGTTATCGACAATAACGACAAGGTCGGGATTGGTGCCGGCGGCAAGCTCTCCGTCGCTAGCAATGCCGTGACCTGGGCGGGCGGCGGCAACGCCGTGCTCACCAATGCCGGCCTGATCGAAGTCGCGTCCGGGCGCCTGCTACAGACGAGCGCCGGCGCAACCGGTTCGCTCACGATCGACAATCTCGCCGGCGGCACGCTGCGCGGCGCGCTCAATCCGAGCCAGGCCGGTGCGGCCACGGCCAGCATCGTCGTCAACAATGCCGGTCTGATCGAGGCCAACGGGCGTGTGCTCGACTTCCGCGACTTCGACACCAACGGCGCCAGCGCCACGATCAACAACCTCGCCGGCGGTGTCATTCGCCAGTTTGGCACCAACACCGACGTGATCCGGCCGGGCCAGAACGGCACCGTCAACAACTGGGGCACGATCGCGGCCGAGGCCGGCGCTGTTGGCGGTGGCGACCTGATCGACTTCCAGAGCGACACCGGCGGCAAGGTGAACAACCGTGCCGGCGGTCTGCTGGACGGTGCGCGCCACGCCATCACCGGCGATCATGCTGTCACGGTCCTCAATGAAGGCACGATCATCGGCCGCAATGGCTCGGCGGTGAACATCGACAACGACGGCACCGAAGCCGACCGCGTCAACATCACCAACCATGGCGTCATGCAGGGCCGCTCGGCCGGCCTCGCGGACAGCGACGGCGACGCGATCGACGTCGACGGGCTCGTCTACCTGCTCAACACAGGCACCGTCGAAGGGCTCGGCGCCAATGGCTATCACGACGGCGAGCCGAACGTCTCGGAAGGCATCGCGGTCGGCGGCGGCACCATCGTCAACGACGGCACGGGCAAGATCTACGGCTATGGCCGCGCCATCCAGGTCGACAACTCCAGCAACGCGAACGCGCTGGGCGCGACCCTGATCGTCAATCGCGGCCTGATCCAGGGCGACGGCCACGGCCCCGAGAACGTCTCGGCCACGGACGCTGCCCGCTTCGACCTGCGCGGTAACGAGGCGATCAATCTGGTCGGCGGCTATGCCGACGAGATCATCAACACCAGCGGCGGCCGGATCATCGGCGGCGTCTCCATGGGCGGCGGCAATGACAAGCTCGGCAACTCCGGGCTGATCAAGGCCACCGGGGGCTCCGCCATCGACATGGGCGCCGGCGACGACCACCTGAACCTCTATGTCGGCGCCTCGGTTGAAGGCAGGATCCTGCTCGGCGAAGGCAACGATCTCGTCACCGCCACCTCCTGGGGTGATTTCGACATCGACGGCGAGGAGGGTGACGACCAGATCTATCTCGACGCCGGCGACGACACGGTTCGCGGCGGCACCGGCAACGACACCATCTATGCCGGTGCGGGTGACGACTTCATCGACGGCGGCGACGGAAACGACGTGCTGAACGGCGAGGCCGGCAACGACACCATCCATGGCGGCGCGGGCAACGACATCATCAGCGGCGGCGCGGGCGACGACACGATCTATGCCGGCGCTGGCGACGACGTGATCAAGGCCGGTCCGGGCAACGACTATGTCGACGGCGGCGACGGCTACGACACCCTCGACCTGTCGGCCGCCAGCGGCGCCCTCTATGTCGACATGGCCTCGGGCCGTGTCGCCGGAGCGGGCATCGGCATCCAGACCTTCGCCAACATCGAGAACCTGTCCTTCGGCGACGGCGACAATGTCGTCACCGGCGGCAATGGCGACGACAGCTTCGACGGCGGCGCCGGCAACGACACGCTGAATGGCGGCGCCGGTGACGATGCGCTGTTCGGCGGCCTCGGCAACGATACGCTGAAGGGCGGCTCGGGCGACGATCTCGTCGATGGCAGCGCCGGCAACGACGATGTTTCCGGCGGCTCCGGCGACGACGTCCTGCTCGGCGGCCTCGGCCAGGACGTGCTGAACGGCGGCTCGGGCGACGACGTGCTCGATGGCGGCGCGGGCGACGACATCCTGACCGGCGGCTCCGGAAACGACAGCTTCGTCTTCGCCGCAGGCTTCGGCCGCGACACGATCACGGACTTCGCCGGCGGCGAGGACGTCATCGAGTTCGGCAGCGACGTCTTCGCTGATTTCGACACGCTGATCTCACATGCGACGCAGGTGGGGTCGGACGTCGTCATCGCCGTCGACGGCAGCAACGCGCTGACCTTGAGCGGCGTGCAGCTGGGCTCGCTCCACGTCGACGACTTCCGCTTCGTCTGATCGAGCGGAAATGCGCCAGAGCGCTATCCGGGGGTGTCCGAGGACGCTCCCGGATGGTGCAACCGTGCCTCCCGGCAGGCCGCTTCACCTTGAACCGTCCAACTTGCTCAGGCCGCGATGTCGCGACCGTGACCCTCTTCTTTGCGCTTCGGAGTCACCCTCATGTCCGACATCGTTCTTCTCGCCCATCGCGGCAGCAATCCCTATCCGGACCATACGGTCGAGGCTTACAGCTGGGCCGTGAACTGGGGCGCCGACTTCATCGAGCCCGACCTGTACCTGACCAAGGACGGTGTCCTCGTCGCCAGCCATGATGACCACAACTACGCCAACCTGACCTATGCGGAGGCCAAGGCGATCGAGCCGGCGCTCATGACCTTCGGCGAGGTCATCGAGCTCGCCAAGGCGATGTCGGTCGAGACCGGGCGCGCCATCGGCATCGTTCCCGAGACCAAGAACACCAGCTACGCAACCAGCGAGGCCGTCATCAAGGTGCTGGTCGAGCACGGCTTCACCGATCCCGATCTGGTCGTGATCCAGAGCTTCAGCCCGACCAATCTGCAGCAGTTGCACGATACGATCATGCCGCAATACGGCGTGGACATTCCGCTGGCCTATCTGCGCAGCGGCATCGGCGACCCCGTCGCGATCGCGACCTTCGCCGACATGGTCGCGCCCGCGGTCAACTCCTTCACCGCGGCGGATGTCGCGGCGGCGCATGCGGCCGGCCTCAAGGTCGTCACCTGGACGATCCTCGGCGCCAAGGCCGATGTCCAGAAATACGTCGACATGGGCGTAGACGCGATCTTCGTCGATGACACCAAGCTCGCCCGCGAAAGCATTGCGGAGATCGCCGGGGCGAAGGCGGTCTTCGGTTCGACCCAATGGGATGTGGTCAACGGCTCCGAGGGCGCCGACGTCATTTATGCCATTTCGGGCGACGACATCCTGCGCGCCGGTGACGGCAATGACGTGCTCTACGGCGATGCCGGCAACGACCTGCTGTTCGGTGGCGCCGGCGACGACCGGCTCATTGGCGGTTCGGGCAACGATTATCTCGCTGGCGGCTCGGGCAGCGACGTGCTCAGCGGCGGCGCCGGCAACGACGTGATCGTCGCAACGGGCGATCAGGTGGTCTTCCGCGCCGGAGACGGCATCGACCTCGTCTCGCTCGACTCGACAAGCACGATCCTCTTCGACGGCATCACGCCGGTCTCGGTCAGCGTGATCCGTGACGGCAGCAACCTCATCATCCGCTCCGGCAGCGACGCGATCGTCCTGCTGAACGGCGTCGACGCCGCGCATCGGCCGGCCTCGATCACCACGGCCGACGGCTTCACGCTGAGCGGCGCCGAGCTTGCGGCGCTCGCCGTGGACGGAAGCGATACCGAGGTCGCGGCCCTGCTGCCGGGCCTTGAGGACGTGCTCGCCACTGCGCCTGCCTTCGCCACCCCCTCGACGATCGCGCTCGGCACCGACCTCGTCGCCGAGGGCGATTTCGAGGGCGGCGTCCTCTCGCAGCGGATCGAGGATGCCGAGACCGGCGCGACCTACCGTCTGAGCTTCTCGCTGTCCGACCTGCCGACGGGCGATGACGGCGTGCGCGTGACGTGGGGCGGCCAGGTGCTCTTTGAAGGTGTGCCGTCCGGGGCCGGCAGCGACCTGCATTTCATCGTCAAGGGCGGGGCCGGGGACGGCTCGAACCAGCTCATCTTCGAGGGCATGGGGACGGGCTTCGGCGCCGCGCTCGACGACGTTCATCTCGTCAAGCTCGCCGATGCGGTCCTCCCCGTGCCCGGCAACGCCGCGCCCGAAGCCGATGACGACGCGCTCGTGATCAGCCAGGGCTTTTCCTATCGTGGCCAGGTCGCGGCGACTGACGCCAATGGCGACATGCTGACCTACAGCCTCCTCGACGGCCCCGCCCATGGCGCGCTCGTCCTCAACGCTGACGGCAACTACCGTTATGTTCCGGAGGCCGGCTTCGCGGGCGCGGATGCGTTCAGTGTCCTCGTGAATGACGGCCGCGGCGGCGTCATCGAAACGAGCGTGAATTTCAATGTCGTGCCGGGCATCGTCATCGGCACCGACCTCGTCGCCAATGGCAGCTTCGAGGACATCTCGGCATCCACCGGCAACAACGGCCCGAGCGACTGGGGTTATCGCAACCCCAACGGCATCATCGCCGGCTGGACCGACGTCAACGGCAACCGCATCGAGCAGCATTGGGATTCGCCCAACGGGGTCGTCGCCAAGGACGGCCGGATGTGGCTCGACATGGACGGCTACAACACCAACACCCACATCGTTCAGCAGGTCGGCCGTGTCGAGGCCGGCGCGACCTATGTGCTGAGCTTCTCGCTCGGTGATGCCGATACCGCGCTGTCCAATGACGGCATCCGCGTCGTCTGGAACGGTCAGCTGGTCTATGAGGGCATCCCGACCAATCCCTGGCAGACCCTCAGCTTCCGCGTTACCGGCGGTTCAGGCGACGGATCGAACAAGCTCGAATTCATCGCCACCGGCACCGGCCTGAACACCTACGGCGCTGCGCTCGACGATGTGCGCCTGGTCAAGCTCACGGAGCCCGGTACGGCTCCCGAGCAGAACACGGCGCCCGACGCCCTCGACGGCACGGCGAGCGGAACCCGGGGCAAGCCGATCGACGGCCAGCTGGCCGCGACGGATGCCGATGGCGACGTCTCGTTGACCTATGCGCTCGCCACGGGCCCCTCGCACGGCACGGTCGAGATCGATGCCGATGGCAGCTACCGCTACACGCCGGCTGCCGGCTACATCGGGCAGGATAGCTTCACCTTCACCGTCAGCGACGGCTATGGCGGCACGGATACGGCGATGCTGAGCCTGACGATCGCGCCGTCGACCGCGGTCGGCCCCGAGCTCATCGTCAATGGCGGCTTCGAGGACCTGACGGGAGCCGATGACGCCGCCAGCTGGGGTTATCGCAACACCAATCCCGCCGGCGTCATCGCCGGCTGGGTCAATACGGGCGACACCCGCGCCGAGGTGCATCGCGACACCGTCGGCGGCATCGGCGCCGTCGAGGGGACCTACTGGTTCGACATGGAGGGCGCGCCCAAGAACGCGCGGCTGGTCCAGACCGTTGCCGGCGTGACCGAGGGCGAGACCTACCGGCTGAGCTTCGCGATCGCCGACACCGACACCGCCCAGGCCAGCGACACCATCACGGTCTACTGGGGCGGGCAGATCATCTACACCGGCATCCCGAAGAACAAGTGGCAGGAGATCACGATCGACGTGGTCGGCGGTGCCGGTGACGGCTCCAACAAGCTCGAATTCGCGAGCACGACGGTGAGCCCGAATGGCGCCGGCGTGGCGCTGGACAAGGTCTCGATGGTCTGGATCGACCAGAGCCCCAACCTGATCGTCAATGGCAGCTTCGAGGACCTGACCGGCGCCAACAACGGCAATTGGAGCGGTGACTGGGGCTATCGCAACGACAGCGGCGTCATCGCCGGCTGGACCCAGACCAACACCGCCGCCGGCGGACGCGCCGAGCTGCATTTCGACACGCAGAACGGCGTCAGCGCCAAGGACGGCAAGGTCTGGTTCGACATGGACGGCAACGGCAACAACGCCAGGCTGGTCCAGAAGGTGGCGGGCGTCGAGGCGGGCGCGACCTACCGGCTCAGCTTCTTCATCGCCGACGCCGACGCCAGGACGACCGATGACGGCATCCGCGTCTACTGGGGCGGGCAGCTCGTCTATGAGGGCGTGCCGACGAACAGCTGGCAGGCGATCACGGTCGACGTCGTCGGCGGCACGGGCGACGGCACGAACGAACTGATCTTCCAGGGCACCGAAGCCAACCTCAACGGCTATGGCGCCGCGCTCGACGATATCTCGCTGCGCAAGATCGCCGACGCCCCGCCGCCGAACGCGGCGCCTGTGGCTGGCCATGACAGCGGCTTCGGCACAGCCTATGGCGCGGTGCTGGCGATCGATCCGGCGACGCTGCTCGCCAACGACAGCGATGCGAACGGCGATGCGCTCACGATCCTGTCGGTCGCGGCGCTCAGCGGCGGCACCGTCCTGCTCGACGCCCAGGGCAAGGTCGTCTTCACCCCGGCCGCGGGCTTCTCCGGCGAGGCCTC
>JAESFW010000414.1_pt1 | contig 16483 bp, 20 predicted proteins | sample 9269481 | NCBI WGS metagenome assembly JAESFW01 (sample SAMN14515350, study PRJNA621654) | algae metagenome | isolation source: Lyngbya sp. HA4199-MV5 and co-occurring heterotrophs from soil with... | place: USA: Ahupuaa O Kahana State Park, Hawaii | collected 2009-07-21
GACCATTCTTGCTGAAAAGCAAGCCGCCAAGTAAGGAGCCGACATGACGGAAGCTAAAAAATCCCTCAAGCGCACCTTGATCGGCAAGGTGGTCAGCGACAAGCGCCAGAAGACCGTGACCGTGCTGATCGAGCGCCGTGTGAAGCACGAGCTCTACGGCAAGATCGTGGGCAAGTCGAGCAAGTACCACGCCCACGACGAAAAGGGCGAGTACAAGCTGGGCGACGTGATCGAAATCACCGAGAGCCGTCCGCTCTCCAAGACCAAGAACTGGGTTGCCACCCGCTTGGTGCAAAAGGCCGGCCTGCTCTAAGCCCTCCCGGCTGACTGGCAGCACTGCCCTCCAAAACGACCCACAATGTGGGTCGTTTTGCTTTGTGGGCCGTGCTTTGTCGAAAGCGGCCCGCCGGGCATGCGTACACCCCCAACAAACCTAGGAGAGAGAACCATGATCCAAGTCGGCGACACCCTGCCCGCAAGCACCCTGATGGAATATTCGGAAGTCGAAGGCGAAGGCTGCAGCATCGGCCCCAACCCCGTTCCTGTGGACAAGGCCACGGCAGGCAAGACCATTGCGCTGTTCGCGCTGCCCGGCGCCTTCACGCCCACCTGCTCGGCCAAGCATGTGCCTGGCTACCTGGAGAAGGCCGAAGAGTTCAAGGCCGCCGGCGTGGACGAAATCTGGTGCGTGAGCGTGAACGACGCCTTCGTGATGGGCGCCTGGGCGCGCGACCAGAAGACCGCCGGCAAGGTGCGCATGCTGGGCGACGGCGATGCCACCTTCGCCAAGGCCACCGGCCTGACGCTGGACCTCAACGGCAAGGGCCTGGGCCTGCGCAGCAACCGATACTCGATGCTGGTGCGCGACGGCAAGGTTGTCACGCTCAATATCGAAGCCCCCGGCAAGTTCGAAGTCAGCGACGCGGCCACGCTGCTGGCACAGGCCAAGGCGGCCTGATTTCAGTCCTTCGCCGCCGCTTCCCCGTCTACCGGCGCGAAGCGGATGGCGTCGAACAAGCGCTGCAATCTGGCAGCGCGCGCTGGCGCCAGCCATTGGCTGGCCCAGCGGATTTCTCCCTCCAGCCGCGCACGGTCGCCCGCCTCCACCCAGGCCTGCTGTGCCAGCCGGTGCAGCCGCGCCTTGAGCGTGTCGAACTGCGTGCGGCTGTAGTTGGCCCGTTGGTTGACCACCAGGCCGGTGACGGTCTGGCGCTGGTGGGCCGGCATCACACGGGTCTTGTCGGCCCGCAGGGCAAACCCTTCATCCTGTGCGATCGCAGCGACCCAGGCGCGCAGTGCAATGAACTGGCGCCGCAGGGTTTCGGGGCCTGAAAACACCAGATCGTCGGCATAGCGGGTGTAGTTCGCGCCAAAGCGCTGCGCGAGCGCCTGCAACCGCACATCCAGCCCAAAGGCGCACAGGTTGGCCAGCGCAGGCGAGGTGGGCGCACCCTGGGGCAGATGGGGCCGGGCCAGGCGCTGGGCCATGGCGCGGCGCTGGGCAACGAAGGCCGGAACCTCGGGCATGCACTCCAGCAGCCGCTCGCGCACGCCCGCTGGCGTGGGTGTGGTGCTCAACCGGGTGAGCAGCTCGGCAGCGGCGCGCCCGTGGCCCAGGGCGCGCCACAGGGCCCGTACGCGCGTGGCGTGGATCTGGGTGAAGAAGTCCGCCAGGTCGAACCGGATGACGACGGCCTGGCCAGTGTGAACCTGTGCATGGCTGCCCACGCTGCGGCCGCGAACGAAGCCGTGCGCTGCTTCGTGCAGGGGAATCGCTGCCAACAGCGTGTCCAGGATGCGCCGTTGCGCATGCATCAGGCGTGGGCGCGGAGACTCCAGCAGGCGCAGTCCGCCGCTGGGCTTGGGCAGCAGCCGGTAGCGGTAGTGCGAAGGCGGGAGTGCATGGCCTGTGGTGTGCCGTTCACGCCAGAAAGCGCCCTGGGGCGCCAGCCACGACAGATCGTCCAGCGAGACCGCCAGCATCTGGGCCACGTCGGCGGCGGTGGCCAGGAGCGGGGGCGCGGTGCTGCGCTCCATCCAGGCCGGAGGGGGGGCTGCTTCGGCGGGGCGCAGCAGCCAGCGCCGTGGAGCGGCCGTGCGTGCGGTGGCGGCCCAGATGCGGAACGCCTGGGCCAGGCGCGGCGCCGTCCAGTCGGTAGGGGGCAGGTCGGGCAGGGCGCCATCGTCGTCGCTTTCCCCGTCGGGTTCAGCGAATTCGTCGCCATCTCCATCCCACGTCGGCGCGTCGCCATGGTCAGCGGCCCAGGGCAGCCCGCCCTGGCGCAGGCCAGCGCTGCGCCACCAGTGGCCCCAGCAGAGCCAGGTGGCCACGTCTTCCGGTTCCCAGCGCGACCATTCCAGCGAGGGCATGGCGGACAGGCGCCGCAATTGTTCCAGCACGCAGGCCGGGAGCGTGGGGCCTGCCCTCGCCTCCAGGCCCAGGCAGGCCTGCACCCGCGCGACAAGGGCCTGGGGCGTGCGGTGGCCGGGCGTCTGCGCGTCGGCCAGCACCGCCATCGCGATCGCCTTGGCCAGCACGCGGGAGCGGACGGAGGGCTTCACAGCGTGTCAGCGCGATGGTGGGCGGTGGGGCAGGGCCGTGCAATGGCCGCAGTGTGGGTGGCCCGGCGCCAACCTGCGGGTTGGGCGCGAACCTGGTGCCACGGATGGCAGGAGGTTCGCGCGCCGCGATGTGCGCTTGCCAGATACACCGTGGGGCTACCCCACGGCCCGAACCGGTGAGGGGTCGGAATGCTTGGCGCCAGGCCGCTGGGATTCTATCGTCGCCATCCCGACGATGGCGAGCCAGGCCCGCGCACCAACACTGCCGGCCACCATCGCCCTCAGGAGATATCCACCTTGAGGTAGTGCGAGCCCGCGATGGGGTTGTGGTAGTAGGGAGGGATCTGCTCGAAGCCCAGGTCGGCGTAGAGCGCGCGGGCCGACTCCATGCCGTCGAGCGTGTCGAGCAGCACGCAGGCGTAGCCGGCGCGGCGCGCCTGGTCCAGCATGGCCTCGGCCAGTTCGCGGCCCAGGCCGAAACCCCGGAAGGCCTTGCGCACGTACAGGCGTTTCATCTCGCTCGCATTGGGGTAGTCGGCAGCATCCAGCGGGCGCAGGGCGCAGCAGCCGGCAATCGCGCCTTCCACCACGGCCAGCAACAGGTGGCCGCGGGGGGCGGCATAGTCGCCGGGCAAGCGTGCCAGTTCGCTCTCGAAATCCTGGAACGCCAGGTCCACGTCCAGGGTGCCGGCGTACTCCCGGAAGATGTCGCGCACCGCTTCCATCTCGGTGGCGGACGAGGGATTCATCAAAGTGACGGCGGGCTTGTCCAAGGCGGCAACTCAGGAGCTGGGGAAGGGGCAGTGTAGCGCCATGGCCCTGGCCGAACCCCGTGGGGGTTCAGAACGCGGGGGCCCCAAGGGTCGACACCCACCAGGCCAGCCCCGCACCGAGCGCCAGGGCCAGCACCGCCGCCACGCGGCTGAGCAGGTCGTCGCGCGAGGGCGCCACGGGCTGGGGCAGTTCCTTGTCGCCATGCAGCATGGGCCGCACCAGGCGGTGCTTGCGCACCGCGATGTAGAACACGATGGCCAGCAGGTGCAGGGCGACCAGTCCGAGCACCAGGTACTGGCCGATCTCCTTGTGGTAGCCCGTGGCCTGGCCCACCACGGCATTCGAGACGAAGCGCGTCAACGGGCCCGAGAAGGCGATCTCATCATCGCTCAGCAGGCCCGTGCCCACCTGAGCGGCCAGCACGGCCAGCAGGGCGAACACCGACAGCGCCCCCAGCGGGCTGTGGCCCACGGCATCGTCGGGGTGGCCCGCACCGCGCAGGTAGCGCATCAGGCGTGCGGGCGAGTACAAGAAGGCGCCAAAGCGCGACCAGCGCCCCCCTACCAGCCCCCAGACCAGCCGGAACACCAGGAGCGCCAGCACCACATAGCCCAGGCGCAGATGCCAGACCATGGCATTGCCGCCGATTTTGGCCGTGACCACCAGGGCGATCACGCTGGCGGCCAGGGCCCAGTGGAACAGGCGGGTGGGCAGATCCCAGATGCGGACGGTGTGGGTCATGGTCGTGCTCCGGCGCTTGCCGTGTCGTGGGGAGTTCTTGGCCGCATTGTGCGCGAGATGGCCGGCTCCGCCAACGCGCACCCATGGACATGCCAAAACCGCCGCAAAGCGGCATACTGGGGGTGGCTGGTTGGTTTTTGCTCCCCACGATACAAGGAAATATCCGATGAAAACCCTCGCTGTAGTCGCCCTTGCCGCGGCCGTCACCACGCTGTCGGCCCCCGCATCTGCCCAGTTCGCCAAGCCCGAAGACGCCATCAAGTACCGCCAGAGCGCGCTGTTCGTGATGGGCCAGCACTTCGGCCGCCTTGGGGCCATGGCCAATGGCCGCATCCCCTTCGATGCCAAGGCGGCGCAGGAGAACGCCGACATCGTGGCCGAGATGGCCAAGCTGCCCTGGGCCGGCTTTGGCGCCGGCACCGACAAGGGGGCACCGACCAAGGCCCTGCCCGAGATCTGGACCCAGCAGGCCAAGTTCAAAGAGCATTCCGACAAGCTCGAGGCCGACACCGTCAAGCTCGCCGCTGCGGCCAAGACCGGCAACCTCGACAACCTCAAGACCGCTTTTGGTGCCACCGCCAACAGCTGCAAGGCCTGCCACGACAACTACCGCGCCAAGTGAGCGCTGGCACACCTGGGTGTGCCGAATAAAAAAGCCTCTTCTTTGGAAGAGGCTTTTGCTTTTTGGGAGCGGCCCGGTGCCCGGGTTGGTTCTGGCTCAGGTCTCGGCCAGCAGCTTTTCGATCAGCTGGTGCAGCTCGGCGAAGTTGGGGGCGCCCACATAGGTCTTCACGATCTCGCCGCGCTTGTTGACGATGAAGGTCGAGGGGGTGAGCCGCACGTCGCCCCAGGCCTGGGCCACGGCGCCGGTGTTGTCGATGGCGACCTTGAAGGGCAGTTTGCGCGTCTCGGCGAAGTTCACCACGTAGCTGGGCGGGTCGTAGCTCATGGCCACGGCCAGGGTCTCGAATCCCTTGGGCTTGTACTTGTTGTAGGTGGCAATGATCTCGGGCATCTCGGCCACGCAGGTGGTGCAGCTCGTGGCCCAGAAATTCACCAGCGTGACCTTGCCGCGCAGGTCGGCCGTGGACTGGCGGGAGCCGTCAAGCAGCACGAAGGTGGACTGCGGTGCTGCCGAGCGGCCCGTGTCCAGGTACACGTAGGCACCCACGGCGGCAAAAGCCGCCACCGCTGCACCCGCTGCCCACTGCTTGATACCCATGGTGTCGTTCCCATCCCTGACTGGCGGGCCCTTGCGGCCCTGCACGGTATTGTGCCGGACATGCCGCTCCTGCGCAGGCGCAGCATGCCACTCCTTTAGTGGAGTGCGCTCGCGCGCAAAAGTTCGCGTTCCCGGGCCGCTTGCACAAAAGAAGTGCATCCCTGCCGATAATGGCCCGATGAACTGGACTCTGATCGGCGCCGCCAGCGCCCTCCTGGGCCTGGCCGCCTGCAGCCCGGCGCTCAACTGGCGCACGGTGCCGCTGCCCGAGGCCGCGCTCACCATCACCTTGCCCTGCAAGCCCGACCACGCCACCCGCAGTGTGGAGCTGGCCGGTGCGCCGGTCGACCTGTCCATGGTTGGCTGCGAGGCCGATGGCGCCACCTTCGCCGTCTCGCATGCCACGCTGGCCGACCCGGCACAGGCCGGTGCGGCGCTCGCGCATTGGCACGCCGCCGTGCTGGCCCGCCTGGGCGGCCCGCAGGCGCAGACCGGCGAGCAGCCCTTCGTGCCGCGGGGCGCGCTGCCACTGCCGCAGTCGGTGCGCGCCGTGGCCCAGGGCCAGGGGCCTGGCGGGCGCGCGGTCGCCGCGCAGGCGGTCTGGTTTGCCCGCCCCGTGGGCCCGCAGATGCGGCTCTACCACGCCGTGGTCTATACGCCCAAGCCCCGCCCCGAGGTGGCCGACACCTTCTTCACCGGGCTGGTGCTGCCATGAGCGCGGGGGTGTTGCCGCGGCGCATGGCCGTCATCGTCTTTCTGGCCTTTGCCTTTGCCTACTTCCTGTCGGCCCTGCTGCGTGCCGTCACGGCCACGCTCGCGCCCACGCTGTCGCAGGAGTTCACGCTGCACGCCAGCGACCTGGGCCTGCTCGCGGGCGGCTACTTCCTGGGCTTTTCGGCCACGCAGCTGCCGCTGGGCGCCTGGCTGGACCGCCATGGCCCGCAAAAGGTGCTGCTCGGGTTTCTGGGCGTGGCCGTTGCCGGCTGCCTGGTGTTTTCCATGGCCACGGGATTCTCGGGCCTGCTGGCGGGGCGCGTGCTGTGCGGCGCGGGGGTCAGTGCCTGCCTGATGGCGCCGCTCACCGGCTACCGCCGCTGGTTCGACCCGACGGCGCAGATGCGCGCCAACTCCTGGATGCTGATGACCGGCTCGCTGGGCATGGTGGCCTCCACCCTGCCTGTGCAGTGGGCCCTGCCGCTCGTGGGCTGGCGGCCGCTGTTCTGGGGGCTGGCCGTGCTGATCGGCGTGGCCATGGTGGGCATCGCGCTCTGGGTGCCGCGCTGGCATGCGGCCCAGCCCGCGTCAGGCGCAGCGGTGCCACCTGCCCCAGGGGGCTATGGCGTGGTCTGGCGCCACCCCTACTTCCAGCGCATGGCCCCGCTGGGCTTTTTCGTCTATGGCGGCATGGTGGCCATGCAGACCCTGTGGGCCGGTCCCTGGATGCAGCAGGTGGCCGGCTACAGCGCGCTCGAATCGGCCGTCGGCCTGTTCTGGATCAATGTCTCCATGCTCTGCACCTTCTGGACCTGGGGCATGGTCAACCCCTGGCTGCTGCGCCGCGGCCTCGGCGCCGACCGGCTGATCCTCGCGGGCCTGCCGCTGTCGCTCCTCATCCTGCTGGCCATCATCGTCGCGGGGCCGGCGGCCGGAGGCGCCGCATGGGCGCTGTTCTGCGTCTCGTGCACCTTTGTCTCGCTGTCGCAGCCCGCGGTGGGCATGGCCTTCCCGCAGGCACTGGCGGGGCGTGCGCTGTCGGCATTCAACCTGGTGATCTTTGCCGGCGTGTTCGTGGTGCAGTGGGGCATCGGCCTGGCGGTGGACGCCTTTGCCGCCGCAGGCCTGTCGACGACCGAATCGTTCCGGGCGGCCATGGGGGTTTTCCTGGCCTGCAACACGGGGGCCTACCTGTGGTTTGCGCGGGCCCAGCGCCATAATGTGCTCCAAACCTCTGTCCCATGAGCACCAGCATCCTCCTCATCGCCCATGCCCCCCTGGCCCATGCGCTGCGCGAATGCGCCCTGCATGTGTTTGCCGACTGTGGCGACAGCGTGGTTGCACTCGATGTGCAGCCCAACGAGCGGCCCGAAGAAACCCTGGCCCAGGCCCAGATCCTGCTGGACCAGCTGGGCACCGACTCCACCCTGGTGCTGACCGACGTGTTCGGTGCCACGCCCTGCAACGTGGCGCAGCGCCTGGTCGATGGCGTGCGCTCGCGCCTGGTGACAGGGGTCAACCTTCCGATGCTGCTGCGTGCCGTGAGCTACCGCGCAGAACCCCTGGATTCGGTCGTCACCCGCGCGGTGGTGGGCGGCACCCAAGGGGTGATGCAGGTGGCCATCGCCGCGCCGCAGAACCAGTCCCGACGCAACCGACATGATCAAGACCCGTACGACCATCAGCAATAAACTGGGCCTGCATGCCCGCGCCTCGGCCAAGCTCACCAAGCTGGCCGGCAGCTTCCCCTGCGACGTTTTCATGAGCCGCGGCGACCGCCGCATCAACGCCAAGAGCATCATGGGCGTGATGATGCTGGCCGCCGGCATGGGCACCGAGGTCGAGATCGAGACGAATGGCGAGCGCGAGCAAGAGGCCATGGACGGCCTGCTGGCGCTCATCGCCGACAAGTTCGGTGAAGGCGAGTGAAGTCCCGCAAGGGGGATTGATGGCTGAAGAAAGGGACTTCCCATGACCTTTTCCGTCCACGGACTCGCGGTGGCACGCGGCATTGCCATCGGCCGTGCCGTGCTCGTGGCCTCGAGCCGCGTGGACGTTGCCCACTATTTCATCCAGCCCGAGCAGGTTCCCGCTGAGATCGAGCGTGTGCGCCAGGGCCGCAATGCCGTGGTGGAAGAGCTGCAGCGGCTGCAGGCCGACATGCCCGCCGATGCACCGCACGAGCTCACCGCCCTGCTCGACGTGCACCTGATGCTGCTGCAGGACGAGGCCCTCACGGGCGGCGTCAAGCACTGGATCACCGAACGCCTGTACAACGCCGAGTGGGCACTCACCACCCAGTTCGAGGTGATTGCACGCCAGTTCGACGAGATGGAGGACGAGTACCTGCGCGAGCGCAAGGCCGACCTGGAACAGGTGGTCGAGCGCATCCTGCGCTACATGAAGGGCGTGGCCAGCCCCGTGGCGCCACCTACCAGCAGCCCGCGCCGCAAGACCCAGCAGGACCTGCTGCTCGACGACACGGTGGATGTGCCCCTGGTGCTGGTGGCGCACGACCTGTCGCCGGCCGACATGCTGCAGTTCAAGGAGAGCGTGTTCGCGGGCTTCGTGACCGACGTGGGCGGCAAGACTTCGCACACGGCCATCGTGGCGCGCAGCATGGACATCCCGGCGGTGGTTGGCGCGCGCGCGGCCAGCCAGCTGGTGCGCCAGGACGACTGGGTCATCATCGACGGCGATGCCGGCGTGATCATCGTCGACCCTTCGCCCATCATCCTGGCCGAATACGGCTTTCGCCAGCGCCAGACGGAGCTCGAACGCGAGCGCCTGTCGCGCCTGCGGCACACGCCGGCCGTCACCATCGATGGCCACCGCATCGAACTGCTGGCCAACATCGAGCAGCCTGGTGACGCCGTGGGGGCTGTGCGCGCCGGGGCCGTGGGTGTGGGCCTGTTCCGCAGCGAATTCCTGTTCATGGGCCGCACCGGCAACCTGCCGGGCGAGGACGAGCAGTACCGCGCCTACCGCGAGGCGCTCGATGGCATGCAGGGCCTGCCGGTCACCATCCGCACCATCGACGTGGGGGCCGACAAGCCGCTGGACAGCAAGGCCCACAAGGACACGCACCTGAACCCGGCCCTCGGCCTGCGCGCCATCCGCTGGAGCCTGGCCGACCCGGCCATGTTCCGCACCCAGCTGCGCGCCGTGCTGCGTGCGGCCGCGCATGGCAAGGTGAACCTGCTGTTCCCCATGCTGGCGCACTCCAACGAGATCCGCCAGACCCTGGCCCAGGTGGACCTGGCGCGCGCCGAACTCGATGCGCGGGGCGAGGCCTACGGGCCTATCCAGCTCGGGGCCATGATCGAGGTGCCGGCTGCGGCCCTGATGGTGCGCACCTTCCTGCGCTACTTCGATTTCCTGTCCATCGGCACCAACGACCTGATCCAGTACACCCTGGCCATCGACCGCGCCGACGAGGCCGTGGCGCACCTCTACGACCCGGTGCACCCGGCCGTGCTGCGCCTGGTGGCCGACGTGATTGCCGAAGGCGAGCGCCAGGGCAAGAGCGTGTGTGTCTGCGGCGAGACGGCGGGCGACGTGACCATGACCCGGCTGTTGCTGGGCCTGGGGCTGCGCAGCTTTTCCATGCACCCAGCGCAGATCCTGGCGGTCAAGCAGGAGATTCTGCGCGCCGACACGCGCAAGCTGGTGCCCTGGGCGCAGCAGGTGCTCGATGGTGAGGAGCCGGCGGCATTGCTGGCGTCGTAGGAAACTTCCAATTCAATAGCTGCCAGCGCTTGCTGGGCAAGCGCTGGAGATCGGTTTGGCCCATACCCCGGTAGTCCCCGCTGACGCGTCCCTGATCGACTCGCGCCAGGCCTTCCAGCGCCTGCTGGCCACACTGGGCCTGGTGGTGCTGGGCAACAGCAGCATGTATGTGGTGTCGGTCGTGCTGCCGGCTGTGCAGAGCGAGTTCGGCATCGGCCGGGCCAGCGCCTCGCTGCCCTACACCCTGATGATGGTCTGCCTGGGCCTGGGAGGGCTGCTGACAGGCAGGCTGGCGGACCGCCATGGCCTGACGCCCGTGCTCTGGCTGGGCGCGCTGGCCGTGCTGGGCGGCTTTGTCGGCGCGGCCTTTTCCAGCAGCATCTGGGCCTTCGGCCTGGCGCATGCGGTGATGGGCTTCATCGGCGGCTCGGCCACCTTCGCGCCGCTGCTGGCCGACACGGCGCTGTGGTGGAACCGCCGGCGCGGCATTGCGGTGGCGGTGTGCGCCAGCGGCAACTATGTGGCGGGTGCGCTCTGGCCCCCCATCGTGCAGTACGGCATCGACACCATCGGCTGGCGGCCGACCTACATGGCGCTGGGCGTGGTCTGCGGCCTGGGCATGCTCGCACTGTCGCTGCGCATGCGCCAGCGGCCACCGGCCATCCAGGCCGTGGCGGCGGGCACGCCGGCTGCCGCCGTGGACCGCACGCGCCCCTTCGGCCTGGCACCGGCCGTTGCCCTGGGGCTGCTGTGCGTGGCCGGTGTGGCGTGCTGCGTGGCCATGGCCATGCCGCAGGTGCACATCGTGGCCTATTGCACCGACCTGGGCTTCGGCGCCGCCCAGGGGGCGCAGATGCTGTCGCTCATGCTGGCCTGCGGCGTCGTGAGTCGGCTGGTCTTCGGGCTGATCTGCGACCGCATCGGCGGCATCCGCACCCTGTTGCTGGGGTCGGCACTGCAGGGCGTGGCCCTGCTGCTGTTCCTGCCCTACGATGGTCTGGTACCGCTGTACGTGATTTCGGCGCTCTTCGGCCTGTTCCAGGGCGGCATCGTGCCGACCTACGCCATCATCGTGCGCGAGTACTTCGCGCCCACACGGGCGAGCGTTCTGGTGGGCGCCGTCATCATGGCCACACTCATCGGCATGGCGCTGGGTGGTTGGCTGTCGGGCTTCATCTTCGACATCACCGGCAGCTACCATGCTGCCTTCCTCAACGGCATCGGCTGGAACCTGCTGAATCTGTCCATCACCGGCTGGCTTTTCCTGCGTTTGCGCAGGGAGCGCCTGCAGCCCGGTCTGCCCACCGGGGCGTGACCTGTGGGCGCTCGGCCTGCCTACTTCTGCCGCAGGCCCAGGATGGCCGCTCCGATGATCATGGCCGTGGCCAGCGCGATGCTGCCGCTGAAGGCACGGCCGCTCACCACGATCAGCAAGGCGGTCGAGGCCAGCGGCGTGATGTAGCTCAGGATGCCGATGTGCCGCGCATCGCCGAGCTTGAGCGCCTTGTCCCAGAGGAAGAACGAGGCCCCGAGCGGCCCCAGGCCCAGCACGGAGAGCAGCAGCCAGTCGCGCGCCACGAGCGTGGCGGCCGGCTCCAGCGCCGCATGGCACAGCAGCGAGAGCACCCCCGAGACCAGGCCGAAGAGGCCGATGGCGGTGGTGGGAAAGGCCGCGACGCGCTTGGTCATGAGCGAGTAGCTGGCCCAGATCAGCGCTGCCGCAAAGGCTGGCACATAGCCCCAGGCCAGGGTGCCGCTGAGGCCGCGTCCGCCCACGATGGCGATCGCCGCGCCGCCAAAGCCCAGCAGCGCCGCCAGCACATGGGGCCAGCGCAGCGACACGCCGGGCAGCACCACGGGCGCGAGCACCACGATGAACAGCGGCCACAGGTAGTTGACCAGGTTGGCCTCCACTGGGGGCGCGTGGCGCAGCGCGATGAACAGCAGGAAGTGGTAGGCGAAGAGCCCGTACACCCCCAGGGCCAGCGTGCGCAGCGGAATGCGCCATTGCGACGGGTCGCGCAGCACGAAGGGCCAGGCCGGCACGCTGCCGACGATGAGCGCCACGCCCGTGAGCAGGAACGGCGGCACATGGGTCAGGGAGACGCCCAGCGAGGCGAGCGAGGCCCACAGCGCGATGGCACCCAGGGCATAGAGATTGGCTTGCATTCGGCCAATGTAGGGGGTGGCATCGTCGCGATCCGACGGTGCATCGTCGCGATCCGAGGGTCGGGTGCCTCAGTCGCGCCGGAGCGCCGCCGTGAGTGCGGAAGGCGAGCGGTAGCCCGTGCGCCGTGCCACTTCGGCCACCGCCATGCCGCCCGAGCGCAGCAGCCGGGCATGTTCCAGCCGCTGGCTGCGCAGCCAGGCCATGGCGCCCTGGCCTTGTTCCTCGCGGCAGCGCGCGGTGAACTGGCTGGGGCTCAGGTGCACCTGCTCTGCCATGTCCGCCACCGACAGGGGCTGGTGCCACCGCTGGCCGGCCCAGCGGCGCAGTGCCGGCCAGTCGATGGTGCGGCGCCGGGCCTCGAGTTCGAGGGGGGAGGGGGCTTGCAAGGAAAGGAGCGACGGGCTCCAGGCCTCCAGCAACAGTGCCGGGCCATGGGCCTGGGCCAGCGGGCGGCCCTGTTGCAGTGCGCTGGCCAAGTAGCGGGCCAGCGCCAGCGCGGGCGGGGGTGGCGCCGTCTGCAGCGTGGGCGTCGTGCAACGTGTCCAGCCCATGTCACTGCTGTCCAGCACCAGGCACAGGCTGCCGCCGCGGGCCTCGAAATCATGGTGCGCGCCGGGGACGATCACACAGCCGCCGCCAACGGGCACGCGCATGCCGCGCCCGTCGATCTCCAGCTCCAACTGGCCGGCCAAGCCCAAGAGCACCTGGAAATGGCCATGGCTGTGGCTGCCCGGGGACGGCCCGTACCGGCGCAGCGAGAGCGAGCCGGGGCTGTCCATGGTGCGGCGCGCTTACACGCCCGCGGCGTGCGCCTGCTGGTCGGCGTGGTAGCTCGAGCGCACCATGGCACCCACGGCCGCGTGGCTGAAGCCCATCTTGTAGGCCTCTTCCTCGAACATCTTGAAGGTGTCGGGGTGCACGTAGCGGCGCACGGGCAGGTGGCTGTTGCTGGGCGACAGGTACTGGCCGATGGTCAGCATGTCGATGTCGTGCGCGCGCATGTCGCGCATCACCTGCAGGATCTCTTCGTCGGTTTCGCCCAGGCCGACCATGATGCCGCTCTTGGTCGGCACCGTGGGGTGCAGGGCCTTGAACTTCTTGAGCAGGTTCAGGCTGAACTGGTAGTCGGAGCCCGGGCGCGCTTCCTTGTACAGGCGGGGCGCGGTTTCCAGGTTGTGGTTCATCACGTCGGGCGGGGCGGCCTTGAGGATTTCGAGCGCGCGGTCGTCGCGGCCACGGAAATCGGGCACCAGGATCTCGATCTGCGTGAGCGGGGAGAGCTCACGGATGTTCTGGATGCACTCCACGAAGTGGCCGCTGCCGCCGTCGCGCAGGTCGTCGCGGTCCACGCTGGTGATCACCACGTACTTCAGGCGCAGCTGGGCGATGGTGCGTGCCAGGTTCAGCGGCTCGTCCTTGTCCAGCGGGTCAGGGCGGCCGTGGCCCACGTCGCAGAAGGGGCAGCGGCGCGTGCACTTGTCGCCCATGATCATGAAGGTGGCCGTGCCCTTGCCGAAGCATTCGCCGATGTTGGGGCAGGAGGCTTCCTCGCACACCGTGTGCAGGTTGTTTTGGCGCAGGATGTCCTTGATCTCGTAGAAGCGTGTGGTGGGCGAGCCCGCCTTCACGCGGATCCACTCGGGCTTCTTGAGCACTTCGCCCTGCTCGACCTTGATCGGAATGCGCGACAGCTTGGCCGCAGCCTTCTGCTTGGCCAGCGGGTTGTAGGCTTCGGTGGACTGCGCTTCGCGGACGACGTCGGTGGTGCTCATGGCTTGGTAGCGGTTCAGGGAGACAGGCGGATGCCGAGCTGCTGGCCCAGCACCTTGGCGGCGTCGTCCCAGGTGGTTTGGACCCCGATTGTAGAAAGGTCCACGGTTTGCAGTCCCGCGTAGCCGCAAGGGTTGATACGGTGGAAGGGTTCCAGGTCCATCGCCACGTTGAGCGCGGCGCCATGGTAGGTGCTGTGGCGGCTGACCTTGATGCCCAGTGCCGCGATCTTGCCCAGGCCTTCAAAATCGGGCTCCACCGGCCCCGCAGCTTCGCGCTTTTGTGGGCGCTGGGGCAACATGGCATGGCTGTGTGGGTCGTCCAGGCGCACATAGATGCCGGGGGCTCCCGCCACGCGGTGGCCGGTCACGCCGAAGTGCGCCAGCGTGCGGATGATCGCTTCTTCCAGGCGGTAGACGTATTCCTTGACGAAGTAGCCCGCGCGCTGCAGGTCGATCAGCGGGTAGGCCACGACCTGGCCCGGCCCGTGGAAGGTGACCTGGCCGCCGCGGTTGGTGGGCACCACGGGGATGGCGCCGGGGTGCAGCAGGTGGTCGCTCTTGCCCGCCAGGCCCTGGGTGAAGACGGCATCGTGCTCGCACAGCCACAGCGCATCGGGTGTTTCGGCCGTGCGCGTGGCCGTGTAGTCCTGCATGGCCTGCACGGTGGCGGCGTAGTCCACCCGCCCAAGCGTGCGCAGATCGATGGCCACGGGCTACAGCACCACTTTGACCAGGGGGTGGGAGGACAGGGCGCGGTACAGGTCGTCGAGCTGCTCGCGGCTGGTGGCCGTGATGGTGACAGTAACTCCGAGGTAATTGCCCTTGCTGCTGTCGCGCAGTTCAATGGTGGCGGGATCGAAGCTGGGGTCGTACTGGCGGGCCAGTTCGGTCACGGCATGGACAAAGCCATCGACCTTGGCGCCCATGACCTTGATCGGAAACCGCGAGGGGTACTCGATCAGCGAGTCCTTGCGGGCATCCGCAGCGGAGGAGTCGAGGATGGTGAGGTTCGGAGGCAAAGGAGTGGACGTCATGGAAGGCTCTGGTTGCGGTCGCCGTGCTGGCGCTGCCATTGTGCGGCAAGCCCCTTTGGGCGGCGGGGGTGTGTCACATGCCGGTGCACGTTTTCGGTGCATAACACGGGGTTGCTTGCCATTGGCGTGCGTTGGCGACTCACCACAACAGTGCCGGCGGGCGCACGCCATCGGACCTGGTTTGCAGGTCTTTGTAGTTCACAACGGGTTTTTACTTATAATTAGAGGCTTTGTGAAATTTGCAGTCTGTAACAGGGGCGTTACTCAACAATGAAAACAATCGCCCCCGAGACTGAAGCTGAGGCTGAAGATTCTGACTTCAAGCCCCTGACCGCGCAGGAAGCGCAGCAGTGGCGAAGCCGCAACCCTCCCGTCTCGATGTGGAAGGTGGTGGCAGGTCAGGCGCTTGTCGGCATGCTCGTGGCCCTGGTGGCCTGGGTGCTGACGGGCAGGACCGAGGTGGGCTGGTCTGCCGCCTACGGCGCGCTTGCAGTGGTGGCTCCGGCCGCATTGTTCGCCCGTGGGTTGTCGCGCCAGATGGCGTCCGCGAATGCGGGCGCCTCCATGGCGGGGTTCTTCGGCTGGGAGATTGCCAAGATCGTGTTCACCATCGCGCTGCTGGCGGCGGCCCCCTGGGTTGTGCCCGGGCTGGTCTGGCTGGCCTTGCTGGCGGGAATGGTGATCACGATGAAAACGTACTGGGTGGCGCTCATGGTGCGGCCCGGTGTCCGAAAAACCGATTGATAGATACAAGAGAGTTGTCCGATGGCCGCAGAAGCGCACGCTCCGACTGCAAGTGAATACATCGTTCACCACCTGCAGCATCTTCAAAACGTCAACCAGACCAAGATTGTTGACTTCACGGTCATCAACTATGACTCGATCATCATTGGTTTGGTTCTGGGCGCGCTGACCCTTTTGATCCTGTGGTCCGCTGCCCGCAAGGCCACCTCCGGCGTGCCCGGCCGCTTCCAGGCGGCAGTGGAGATGCTGGTGGAGATGGTGGACAACCAGGCCAAGGCCAACATCCACAACGCCGAGAGCCGCAAGTTCATCGCTCCCCTGGGCCTCACGGTGTTCGTCTGGATCTTCCTGATGAACTTCATGGACATGCTGCCCGTGGACCTGCTGCCCGCCATCTGGGCCAAGATCTATGGCGCTGCCGGCCACGATCCACACCATGCCTACCTGCGCGTCGTGCCCACGGCCGACCTGTCGACCACCCTGGGCCTGGCATTCGCCATCCTGATCCTGCGCTTCTGGTATAGCGTCAAGATCAAGGGCGTGGGCGGCTGGAGCCATGAACTCGTGTCGGCCCCGTTCGGCACCAGCAAGAATCCCATCTTCGCCCTGATCCTGGGCGTGGTGAACCTGCTCATGCAGGTCATTGAATATGTCGCCAACACCGTGTCGCATGGCATGCGGTTGTTCGGCAACATGTACGCCGGCGAACTGGTGTTCATGCTGATCGCCCTGATGGGTGGTGCGGCTGCGCTGTCGCTGTCGGGTGTGCTGCTGCCTGTGGGCCACGTCATCGCTGGCACCATCTGGACGCTGTTCCACATTCTGGTGATCTCGCTGCAAGCCTTCATCTTCATGATGCTTGCGCTGATCTACCTCGGTCAGGCGCACAACGCGCACTAACGGTTCCCTTTCGTTTCCTTTTCAACCTTTCCTTTTTTTAACTCAGGAGTCATCATGGAAAACATTCTCGGTCTCGTCGCTCTGGCTTGTGGTCTGATCGTTGGCCTCGGCGCTATCGGCG
>JAESFW010000415.1_pt1 | contig 16464 bp, 16 predicted proteins | sample 9269481 | NCBI WGS metagenome assembly JAESFW01 (sample SAMN14515350, study PRJNA621654) | algae metagenome | isolation source: Lyngbya sp. HA4199-MV5 and co-occurring heterotrophs from soil with... | place: USA: Ahupuaa O Kahana State Park, Hawaii | collected 2009-07-21
CGATTTCGCAACCCTAAAGTGGATAACAAGAAGTCTGCTTAATCGCTGATGGCGTTGTTCCTGCCATCTCACTCACTTCTTGCAAGGAGTTGAGCCGTTCCCACGTGCCGTTAGTCTAAACTCCAGGCAGTAGCATCACCGTTAAATCAGTCATTTCAATGTCTGAACATGAGCATAATTGAGAATTTTTTGATCAGCCGTCAGCAGTGGAACACCGAAAATTCTAGCGGTTGCCACAATGATTTGATCAGCCGGATCGCGATGGAATCCAATAAGTTGAGTGGATTCGACAATGATAGGTAATGTTAAATCTAAGCATTGAACGCCAGGATAGGCGAGACCAGCATTAAGCCATCGATCAACAGCGAAAGGGAGCACGAATCGCTGATTTTCGACCAGCTTGGCAACTTCCCAGCAGGAAAAGATGCTAACGCCTAACCCTTGAGGTTGATAGTTTTGTAGCCATTGCTGATGTTGTTGAGTCAATCGTGGATCAGCCTGCACCCACCATACCCAAATATGAGTATCGAGAACGATCATTTAAGGGCTTCCCAATCTGTGCTGGCAGTAGCTGGTTCAAATGGGTCATCGTACTGATAAGGGCGCAGTCTTTGCAGGGCGTACAGATTGTTCCCATTAGAAGCCTTGACATCAGCACGATCGCTGTCCTTTGATCGTTCTAAAACAATGACTTCAACGGCTGTTCCAGCAGCGAACGGTAGATTGGTAATGGTCAGTGTGCCATCTTGATTAAGGACGGCTTCAGCTTTGTAGGCATTCATATTGCTTCAGATTCCAGGTAAGTTCACTATAGCAATGAGCAATCGCCCCCACTCTAAACGCGATCGCTTCCTTCATTTTCTGCTGGTGATGCTGTCGCATACGTGGCGATCGACTAAGACAGCGTCACTAGCAACGTTTTGGGTTACAAAAGAGACATCTGATCGCTGGACGTTGCCTCATGCCAGAAGAGTCTTCCAACCAATCTTCCATCCCTAATCAACTAGCTGAGTTGGCAATTAAGGTACTCAAGCCCGGAGGTGCTGGGGTGGGTGGTGCTTATGGACTCTGGCTGCTCGTCATGGAGCATAAAACGGCAGAGGCGATCGCAGCGACTTTAATCGGCGTGTGCTTTTCCTACGGTGGCAATCTACTAGGAGAAATTCATAAGGGCAATCAGCGGCGTTTAGAACAAACAGGCAAAGTAATCGATGGCTCGATCGACCACACCATTGAACAGGTGTTTGCCAAGGCAACCCGCGCCGAAGATGCCTATTTGATTACGCAAGCGCTCGATTGCCGCGACTATAAACCAGAGGGAATGGGTGCCCGCGATCGCATCTTTATGCCTCAGTTGCAAGAAGTCTTTGTGCCCCTGGAATTAGATGCTAGCGCCATTACACCGGGGTTACAGCCGCATAGTCGGCACACCATCGCAGCATTGCAGGAGCTTAAAATCTGGGATTTTCTGAAACGGGCAAACCAGCAGCCTGCCTATCGTCAACTGGCGATCGTGGCATGGGGTGGGTTTGGTAAAACAACGTTGCTCAAGCACCTTGCGTTTATGTACGGAACCAGGCAACACGGTGCATTTAAGGTGCCGTTGCTCATTCCGGTGCTGTTGCCGTTACGCAGCTATCGATCGCTCTTCACCCAGGAGAACCCACCCGATTTGCCCACACTGGTCATGCAGCATCACGTCACCCAGTTAGCCGAGATGAACCCACGGCTCAAACGGCTTCCTGCTAACTGGTTTCTGGAGGTGCTGAAAAAGGGCGATGCACTGGTGATGCTGGATGGTTTTGACGAGATCCCTGAAAGCGAACGCCCCGCGCTGAGTCGTTGGATCACCACACAGATGAGACGGTTCGATCGCGCCGTGTTTATCCTCACATCACGCCCCAGCGCTTATAAAGAGGATTTTGCTGAACCATTGCGAACCAAGCTCTGGGTACGACCGCTCAAACCCAGCCAGCAAGAAGCCTTTGTACGCCAGTGGTATCGCTGCCAGGAACGGCTTGATCGCGGCGGGCGGGATACTCCAGAGGTTGATCGCGAGGCAACCCGCAACGCCGACAATTTGCTGAGTCAGATTCGCAATGTCGATCGTCCCGAGCTGGCAGATTTAGCCAAAAACCCGCTGCTGCTAAACCTCTTAGCCACCTATCACCGCAGCGATCCGGGCGTAGAGCTACCGCGCCAACGAGCCGAACTGTATCAAGATATTTGCACGCTGCAACTCCGCAAGCGACCGGCTGCCCGTAACATTGAACTGTCGTTAGCCTGGGAAGACCGTCAAAACGTTCTACAAGCAGTTGCCCTGACGATGATGCAGCGCACGCTCAAGCTGATTCCAGAGGCAGACCTGGTGCCGTTGGTGGCGCAAGCGCTGAAAGCACAGGGACACTCCATTGCACCAGAAGCACTGCTCAAGCAACTCATTGACGTGAGCGAATTAATGGTGCGCCAGGGCTTAGAAGGCTGCGAGTTTGCTCACCTGAGCTTTCAGGAGTTTTTGGCGGCAAAACAGATTAAAGATTCGCGGCAGGAGGGCTTGCTCTATCCTCATTTGCAGGCTGCCAGCACCAACGGCACTGACCCGTGGTGGCGACAGACCATTTTGCTCTATGCCGCCCAGACTGACCCCACCCGTTTAATTCAGGAAGCCATTAAGCAAGACGCAAACGACCTTGCCTATGCCTGCTATCAAGAAACCCGCCGCACGCTCAAGCCCGAACTCCAGACAACGCTCCAGGCACTCAAACCCGCACTTAAAGCCTCTCGCTATGCCACGCTAGAGAACCTGCTGAAGACCCAGCAATGGCGCAAAGCGGATTACGAAACCTATCGGCTGATGATTACCACGGTGGGCAAAGAAGAGGGGCAATGGTTCGACCCCGAAGAGCTTGAAAACTTTCCCTGCGACGACTTGCGAACCTTAGACCAACTCTGGGTCAAGTACAGCCACGGCAAATGGGGCTTTAGTGTACAAAAACGCATCTGGCAGGAATGCGGTAGCCCGAAGGAGTACAATGCTGACTGGGAACGGTTTGGCGATCGCGTGGGCTGGCGCAAGGACGGCGACTGGTTGAGCTATGACGACTACACCTTTGACCTTGTTAAATCTCCCGTCGGAGAATTTCCGGGTGGGTGGTTTTCTGGTGTTGACGCGCCGATACGAAACACGACTGGAGAATTCTCTTCTCTCGCGCAGAGACTTGTGAACTGTAGCACATCGCAGTCCTAAGCATTTTTTAAAGTTTGTAAATGGTCGGTTTCTACACGGTTTATCGTCCTTTCAGCGTTTCGTTACCTGGCACCCGGAACCCGGTTTCTCAGGTCATAGCGGCTCAAACTTAAGGCTGGCGATCTTCGGGTCATAGCAGTTTGCCAACACAAACGTTTCTGCCACCTTGCGGATTGCTTCGGTAGGAGCGTTCCAGTCATCCCACAACGATTGCTGCCCCGGACTCGGTTTTTGCTTGAGCCGACTACGTGCCTTCATCTGCGCCAGCAGTTTACTGCCCCAATGGTGCCGCGCTTCGGGTTTGGGCTTGGACTTATATTTTTGGCAAAACTTGCGATACGCCGCTGCACATAGTTCCAGCGAGACTCCCAACGCCAAAAACGCTGGATGCCATTGCGTCATGCCATCCGTAGTCAGGCGCTCATAGGTGCCATAGTTGCTGTAGTCATAGAAAAACCCCTGCTGCATATTCGCCGCTTTGGGGTTGGCGTGAATATAACGCAAGGTGTTTAAGGCGCGGCGTTGATCGCTCACCGGAAACCCGGTGCTGTGATAGCGCTTCTCCCAAAAGTGCCCCGTGCGATTGAGCATGCGGTTAAAGCACATTGCCGTATACCAGTTGAGCCAGTGCATGATGCGGGGTAAGTCTTCTGGTTGCTGTGGCTCTAGCAAATAATGCACATGGTTGCTCATAATGCAGAGCGCATAGAGCTTAAAGCCATAGGTTACTTGACACGCCTGGATCGCATACAGCAACACCTCGCGGCATTCATCCCGAAGCAGGCGAAACTCACGATTGTTGCAGCGCACGGTCACGTGGTAGCAGTAGCCAATTTGCAGTTGACGCGGTTGACGAGGCACCCTGTAGACTCCAGGCGGTTTTTCTCATCGTGCGCGATTGGCAGTTGGGGGTTCAACCCTGTTGTTTGAAACTCGCTTCTAGCCCTGGTGGTCTAACAGCCAGATTCAATCTGCGTTGACGATTTTGGGAACTTTGAAAAAATCGCCATCTCGATCGGGTGCCGATTCTAGCATGGACTCTCGCTCTGGGTGCGATTGCAGCACATCTTGACGAACGACATTGCTGACATCGATCGCTCGTGTCGTGGGTTCAACCCCTGTAACATCCAGCTCATTTAATTGTTCAAAATAACCCAGGATATCGCCAAGCTGAGTGGTCAACAGGGTCTCTTCGTCTGCGGTCAATTTGAGACGGGCAAGATGAGCGACTTTACGAACTTGTTCACGATCGAGCATGGGTAGTTGTTAGTAATTAGTTGTTGGTTGTTAGTTGTTAGTTGTTGGTTGGGGTAGACAGCCAGTAAAAATCGTGGAGGTTTAAAGGCTGGTGTTTGAAGTAAAAATGATCACGACAGTAGCAACGTTAGCTCTTTCCTGCTAACAACCAACAACCAACAACTAAAAGCCACTAAAAGTAAACATCGATTTGCGATCGCCCGGTGGTCTTCAGCCAGTTCTGAGCTTCGATATAGTTGTTGGGCGCAACGCGAATGGCGCGTTTCCAGTATTCGGCGGCTTGCTGGTAGAAGCCTTCTGCCTCGTCATCCTTGCCTGCTTCTTTCGCCAGTTCACCTTTATAGTGCAAGATGACCGCGACATTGTTTAGGGCCTGAGGCAGTCTGGGGTTCAGGTCTAGCGCTTGATGGTAGTAGTCTAGCGCACGCTCGTGATCGCCATTGCTGGCGTGGATCAGCCCCATGTTGTAAAGGATGTAGCTGCGATCGTAATCGTCATCCTCTAGCTTGAGCGCTTCGTTGTAGTTATCGAGCGCCTCAGCATATTCGCCATCACCCTGGGCAGACATACCGTCGCGGTAATAGGCAAATGCTTCTTTCTCTTTCTTTGTGGCGGGCAAGATCTTCAGGATGATGTCTGCCATCACCGTAAAGCTTTTGTCGATGAAATTGTCGTTGCGTTGAGATCTTGGCATAGACCGCAAATGGTTGTGAAACGAGTAGAGGAGCCGAGAAGACAGAGCTTAGCGACTGTTTATTAGTCTAGCGCCCATTGGGAACGGTCGCGCAGAAGATCTACGGCAAATTGGCTGCACGATCGTTTTTGGCGATCGTGGGAACAACTAGCGCAACAGCAGTATTACTGAAAGATCTGTGTGATGGCAGTCACTAAAAGCGGTGAACTCAGTCAGTCTGTGGTGCCGGGTTCGTCACAGCCTGAGAAGACCATGTTCACAGGGCGAACCGCTTTTTATCACTCATAGGAGTGAGCAAATCACGCATAGTGAAGCTCAGGGCATCTACTTAAAGTCTGAACTGATCGTGTTGCAGAAGATCCGTATATTTCTGCTGGTTCCGTAAAGCTACTGAAGTGCTTTTTACAGCATTGAATCAGTAGCACTCAAGGTTTAGCAGGACGTTCCTTTTAGGGGGCGGTACCTTGCGGCATCTTGTTGACTCACACCCACTCATGCAAAAGCCAGGGTCGGCTACCACACCACGCCCTGGCTGACTCCACCGTTTAAAAATTGAGGAGCTAACATCTCATGGTAAACAAAAAGGCTCAAATGGTAGACTGGCAGACACAATTTTCTGATCAGTCGATCGCGCCGACGAGTCTTAACGCGCATTCCTGTTTGAACAAGCGGGATTACGCTGATGCCGATATTATTCGTTTGTCAGCCTTCATCCGCGATAACCCAAACCCAATCCTGGCATTTAACCCAAACGGGGAGGTGATTAGGACAAATCCTGCGGCTGTGCGGCTACTTAAACGGTTGCATGTGGAACCCTGGGCAATTTTGCCAGCAGAGCATTCGCATATTGTGATGGCGTGTTTGACCAGTCAACAAATGGATCACACGATCGAAGTCACGGTCAATAACCACATGCTGGCGCTAACCTACCATTCGCTACCTGCTTTTAAGCTGGTGTATTTGTATGTGATTGAGCTGACTGACTATCGGCAAGCAGAAGCAGAACTGTTGCGCATTGCTGCAAAAACGGTTGACCTGGCGAAACAGGCGGTCTTACAACTTCAGGCATTTCGCAACGCGATGCCTCAAACGACCGTGGCGATCGCCCCCTCATCGCAGACAGAGATCTCTAACGCTTACGCAGCCCTTGCTGATCTGTTTGTCTCAATGGATGGGTGTATGTTTGCATCAGCGGGAGGTGAACCGGGCAGCAAATAGGGGAACGCCTTCCCGTTTTTAGAACCTGAAGCAACGACTTGTCCGGGTAGTCGATCGTAGGCGGTGCTGTCAAGGCATCGCTTGCTTTCTCCCAACGGGTCATACCCAGTTCTACGAAATCGCCTTACAGATTCATTCATGTTGCTGACGGCTGACCGCATGCACGGCGATCAAACGGCTGGCGCTCCTCCCGCTTTGCTTAATGCTGCCGATCGCGCCTGGATTTCTGTAATCGCAAAAACTGCCTGGAAGGGGATGCCAACCTGTTCATATAGTGCGGCTCCCCCTTGCAGGCGATCGACCAGCGAAATAATGCCATTGACCTGATAGCCTGCCTGCTGCAACCGTTCCACCGCCTTCAGCGCCGATTGACCTGTTGTGACAACATCTTCCAGCACTGTTACGGCGCTCCCTTCGGGCAAGCTGGGACCTTCGATGTAGGCACGCGTCCCATGCCCTTTAGCCTCTTTGCGAATGATGAGTGCAGGCAGTGAGAGACCCTCGTAGGCGGCAACCACGCTCACAGCCGTCACGATCGGATCGGCTCCCAACGTTAGCCCAGCCACCGCTTGAGTGCCTTGAGGGAGCAGCGGCAACACCAGACGACCGACTGCCAGCCCGCCTTGAGGATGGAGCGTGACCTGCTTTCCATTGATGTAATAGGAGGCGCGCTGCCCGGATGTGAGTAGAAAATCGCCTTCTTGATACGCAACCTGACAGAATAGATCCAAAAGTTGTTGGCGCAAGGTGAGTAAATCAACCGTTGCCATTGATGGTGATGCATCGGTCAGCGATCGAGTATTTTTAGTCATCGATTTGCGTAAACTCAGTAAGATTAATACAGACTAGGAACGTGCAGACCCAGAGGTAACTTTGGTGTAGACCCAGAAGTAACTTTTTGGTGCAGACCCAGAGGTAACTTTGGTGTAAACCAAGAGGCAATTGTGGGTAGACTGCCATCAACGGATGAGCCAGTAGCTAACACTAAGTGGCTGTGAAAGCTTTGAAGCTGAAATGCTTTAGGCGAACCTCGCAACATTATTGCTCTGGTCTTGCATCTTAGTCCTAAAGACAACCGTTTACAGAGCAACACATTGAGGAGTGATTTTATGGGCATTAGCTCTAAGAGTGCGACCGTTGGACTTGCAGTTATTGTATTCTCTAGCATTGCAGCTTCCGCCGCGATCGCCCAGGACACTTTTGACAATCCGACAACGGGGGTGCCCAACAACATTCCCGATCAATTGGAGCAGGTGCAGTACTCGAACGATCGTGACTTTTTTAGCAATCGTTCTATTCCCAGACAGGTCAGCTACATCTTTGGACCGGGCATTTTGGTGCGAAACTCCTTTCCTGACAACGAGATTGCTCGCGACGGTGAGGCGATTTTTGAGTTCTATCAGGATCTACTGTCGCGTCAGATGGCAAGCCGCCCCGTGATTCGCACCCCCGATCTGCCGACCCCCTTTAACCAATCGATTCGGGAGATCTCCTTTGAAACCGAGCGTCCCCTGACGACGACTCTGCCGCCTGTAGAATCCACTCCTCCCACGCCAACCACGCCCTTGCAAAACCGTCCTCGTGTGCCAGCACTTTGGTAAGGAATAGGGCTTGGCATGCGGCAGGTATGCTGTCGGCTATGGCAGAGGCTTTTGCCCACAGGCTAGGGGCTGTCATCAATTACTACTACACATAAGTTGCAGCAAGGGTTCCAGCCCCTAGCCTGATGTGTTGGGACGGGCGTGACACTGCTGATACTGCAAGGGTTCGGAGCTAATTGATGACACGCCCTAAGCCCCTACAGGGTTACCGATTTTATGTTGTTCTCGTTCCTAAGCCAGCGATCGATGAGCGTGATGTCACGATCGCGTTGAATGGTTTCTCAATTAAATGGTTTCTCAATGGCAATCCAGGGTGCAGGGGTCGAACCTGCCTGAGGCGAATTATGAGTTCGCTGCCTAAACCGCTCGGCCAACCCTGGGTTGCCATTATTGTATCCCGATTTTTGGTTCCCGCTTTTCTGACTTAGCTTCTAGTTAAAAACAGGTTGTGGTGGGTTATTTAGAGACGATCGCTCCTGGCGGTGGACTAAAATGTTTGTGCTGCATTGCCAGCGTCTGTGTCTAGAATTGGAACGATCGCATTCATGTTGGAGCCGTGCGGTCGTTTTGCGGTCGATCGCACACCCCCTTGCCTCCAGCTAACGACTCCCCATGAAACTGAACTCTACGGTAACGCTAACTCTGCTTTTACTGGTGTCGATGGTTGTAGCCGGGTTGGTGAGTGCGTCTTGGGGGGCTTCGCTCGGTCGGGAGGCGCTGAAAGGGATTACACAGCCAGATACTCGTCCTACAAACAACAAGGTCGGTGGGCAGGCAGGCAGCGTGCGGCGAGAAGAGCTTGCCGTCTTGCCAGAAGAAGACATCATTGCCAATGTCAAAGCCCGGATGAATGGCGGCACGGTGAAAGAGGTAACGCCTAGCCCCTCAGCCAGCCCAAAAGCGACTGCTCCAACCGAGGCGGCAAAAAGTCAGCTACCAATGACAGCGACCAGCCAGGATGTAGTGTTGGAAGTAAAATCGGTACGGAAGGAAGGGGAGTCTTTGGTACTGGCAGTGAGCCTGCGTAATAACGGTAAGCAACCCGTCCGCTTTGTCTACGATGCGCTGACCGTAACTGATGATCAGGGGCAACCCCTCAAGGCAAGTACAGATGGTTTGCCTGCCGAGTTGCCAGCCGCTAGCAGCGCTTTTCCTGGTAGCATTAGCATCCCGGCGAACCTGTTGGGTGGGGTGCAAAAAATCTCGCTTTCTCTGCCTGATTATCCAGACAAGCGGCTCCAGCTACAGGTGTCGAATATTCCCGTTCAGTAGAGGATTTTCGCTTCACTCTTCTACAGGTCACTCTTCTACAGGAGAGCCTTTCGATCGTGCTGTACATCATCGGCTGGTTGCCGCGTTGCTTGATGGTTCCTCTGGGGCTGATCGATCAATCCACCGCCTCTCTTTCGGGATCGGCAATCTTGTCACGGATGCTAGCGGTATTGCTGCTGATTGCGATTAATGCGTTTTTTGTGGCGGCTGAGTTTGCCATGGTGTCGGTGCGACGATCGCGCATCATTCAATTAGTGGAGGCTGGGGATGTGCAGGCACGCACGGTGCAAGACCTCCAGCAGGGCATCGAGCGGCTGTTATCCACCACTCAACTGGGCATTACGCTGTCTAGTTTAGCGCTGGGTTGGATTGGCGAAAGTGCAATGGCAAGCCTGGTGGTGCATTGGCTCAACCAGCTACCTGTACCCACGGCATATCGGCAAGTGTTGACGCATTCAGTGGCAATCCCGACCACCTTTTTGCTGCTTGCCTACCTGCAAATTGTGCTGGGCGAACTCTGCCCCAAAGCGGTGGCTCTACTCTATGCCGAACAGTTGGCACGCTTTTTGGCGGCACCCAGTTTGGCGATCGCCCGGTTCTTTCACCCGTTTATCTGGATTTTGAACCAATCGACCCGGCTGCTGCTTCGTCTAGTCGGCATTCAATACACTGGGCAGGGGTGGTCAAATCAGGTAACGCCCGAAGAACTACAGCTCATCATTGCCACGTCCAGCGAATCCACTGGGCTAGAGGCTGAAGAACGGCAGTGGCTCAGCAACGTCTTTGAGTTTGGCGATGTGTCTGCGGGTGAGGTGATGATACCCCGCACCAGCATTGCGGCGATTCCTTACGATGCCACTTTTAAGCTGCTGCTAGAAGAAGTTGCCCAGTCTGGTCACTTACGCTACCCGGTTATCGGTGAATCGCTGGATGATGTACGCGGGCTGATTCACTTTCAAGAACTAGCAGAGCCACTGGCACAGGAACCCGTTGATCTGTCTCGTCCGCTTCAAGCTTGGCTGCGCCCCGCCCGGTTTGTACCAGAATATATGTTGTTAAGCGAACTGCTGCCCCTGATGCAGCGATCGCGCCAAACCATGATGATGGTGGTGGATGAATATGGCGGTACGGCTGGTCTGGTGACGATCGAAGACCTCATTGCCGAAATTTTGGGCGACATTGTGGAGACTGCCAGGAACGAGGCGACGGGCATCCAAATTCTGAACGAGCAAACGTTTCTTGTGCAAGCGCAAATGGATCTTGAAGCCGTGAACGAGACCCTCAATCTGCATTTGCCGCTCACCGATGATTATCAAACGCTGGGCGGGTTTGTCCTGTTCCAACTCCAAAAGATTCCTTTGCCTGGAGAAACCTTACGCTACAGCGAGTTTGAATTCACCATTATTTCTGCGGAAGGACCTCGTTTGCACCAGATTCAGATTCATCGGTTGGATGCTTCGGAGACGACTCTGGACGATTTTGCACTGTCCCCCTCAGAAACCGATGCCAGCCCGATCGATCGTTTCACCGATCTGGATAACTCTCCTTTTTTGTAATACCCAAGACTTACCCATGTTGACTAAACCCTTGGAGGTTTAAGCGACTACATTCATGACGGTGCTTAATACCTGGTCAAAACTCCGAGGTTTGCGTAAGTTCTAACTCCAAACAAAGCGATATCAGACTCGATCGTGTGAACGTTTGGCTGGTTAGCTGCGAGGAAGAGCATACCAATCGCGTCCGTTACCTAGCGCAAACTGAAGTGAATGGTGAAGCGTTTTGCTACACTGCGTCACAAAAATGAGTACCGACAGAAACGCTAAGACGCTAGCCAAGCCAAAAATGCCCCGGTAGCCAATCGATTCAGCCAGAAAACCCAGCGCTGGTCCTGCGATCGCAATGCCCAGGTCAAACCCACCGACGCAGAGCGAAAAGACGCGTCCACGTTCATGCGCTTCAGAGCGATCGGCAACGAGTGCAATCATCAACGGCAGGAAAATGCCCGTACCAGCCCCTTCGAGTAAGCCTGCCAGCAAAAACGCACTGGCACTGTGAGCAGACCACAGGAGCAGCATTGTAAGGGCATAAAGCAGCAGCCCCAGCGTGATAAACCGCCCACGCCCATAGCGATCGGAGGCTCGTCCAGTTAACAGACGCACACTAAAACCAGCCAGAGCTGCTGCCGTATAAAACAGTCCTGCATTGAGGCTCACGCCTGCTTCTTGAATAAACAATGGCACGAAGGTACTCAACACTCCAAACGCCAGCCCGACTAGCAACAGCGCTAAGGTAGGCGTTCGCAGTCGTGGGCTGAGCAGTAAGCGCCAAAATGATGATCGATTAGCCTCTGTGCTCGGCTGCATGACGGGAGCTGGTGCTTGCAGCCAGAGCGCGCCCACTAGCCCGACGATGCCCAACCCGGCTGACAGCAAAAACAAGGGTGTGTAGCCTGCCCACGCTTGCACCAAGCCCCCGATCGCAGGACCGATGGCAACCCCAACCGGATTGACTAAACTCATATAGCCAATAACCTCTCCCCGACTGGAGGGTGGCGACAAGTCAACGGTCAACGTACTATATGCCGTTGTAAAGGCGGCAATGCTAAGCCCATGAAAAACGCGTACTGCTATCAGTAAGGGAATTGCTTGGGTAAGCAAATACCCAATTGGCGCGATCGCCGTCGCCGCTAGCCCCATAAGCAGCACTAACCGACGACCGCGGCGATCGGCTAAATGCCCCACCCAGGGGCGAAATAACAGCAGACCCACCGCAAAGGCACCGATGACAATGCCAACCTGGTAAGTTGCACCGCCGACATCTCGAATGTAGAGCGGCAAGGTTGGCAGCAATGTAGCGAGACTCGCCCAAAACAGCAAACCAACAGCAAACAGAAGCAATAGATTTTGGCGAGTTGCTGGTTCAAGGGTATTGAAAATTTTCAAGAATGCCGTCCTCTAGCAAACAAATTCTTGCCGACTCTGAGGGTTAACCGTTGCAGTAACAGGCTTTGCCACACGATCGCAATGCGCGCAGAGCTGACTGGAGCAGCCGTTCATTGCAAAAGTCTGTTGCTCAAACAAGCCCTTCTCTTATGATGAAGAATTTCCAGCTAGATGGCTATGCAGCGATCGGGGATAGCGGTGCGATTGTCCTCGACCACGCGCAAAACGCGCAAAAAAATCAGAGCCGATCAAGGCTCTGACGACGCAATGGCATTTCAATCATGGGATGCAGGCAAGAAAGCGTTACAGCGATTAAAGTGTTTGACGAGAAACTAATTTTTCAAAAGTTGCCTGAGTTTGATGCAGCATTTGTTCACGGCTGTCGCCAGTTTTCGTTAAAGTTGGCACTAAGTTGCGTGCCTGAAGCGCCATATGAAGCTGAAGGTGAGCCACATACTCGCTGAAATCTTCCCGACAACTATTTGAAGACTGATGTAGAGGCGAATTCAAAGCGTTCTCCTTCTCGACACTGGATCGTAAACCAACGTTACGAACGTAACATGAAGGCTTTTTTTGCCCTCAACTTCGCAATGAAGTTTAACGGTTAACCAGGGAAACGATTGCGAAACGTGAATTTTATCGGTCTTTCTGTCCGCCTCTTCAAGCTACACTCATGAATGCTGCCAATACTGCATCTATTCAAACCGATCGCCCAGACGGTCTTGGTCACATCGATCACGCAGATGCTTTACCTACACTGTCCCTGTGCTATGGTCATCTACTGTGCTCGGACGCATAGCTCAGTTGGTTAGAGCACCACGTTGACACCGCCGTCTAGCCTAACTGGCTATGCTTCCTAACTGGCTATGCTTACAGTAATAACGCTTAGCTCTTTTACTTAGGATCGTGGATTAATTAACCTGAACCACTTCCCGTCTGTAGGGACGTTACATGTAACGTCCCTACAGATCGCCGACCACACGTTTGAAACACCACCAGGGGGCGCAGATTCTCAAGTCATGAGTTCAGATGAGACAGGGGACTTGCGTTCTTGTTCAAGTTTCATTCACCTCATCGCTGCGACCAAGTTCTAAGAACACTACTTCAACAGTTCTGGTATGGACTGCCGAATAAACGCGATCGCTCCATTGGCAATCAGTTCAACCGCGATCGCGAGAATCAAGAAGCCCAAAACCCGATTCAGTGCTCCAATGCCGTTTTTTCCCATTGCCTGAATTAACGGTTCACCCAATGCCAAACACAGGTAAAGCACCGTGCCAAACAAAACGATGCCAGCCAGACACCCCGCATACGCCATCCAGCCCTGCGATCGCTCCGATAGTCCAATCACCACTCCAATCGCACCCGGACCACTAACGATCGGGATTGCCATCGGTGTGAATGAGATGTCTTCTTTATCGATCGCCTCCTGGTGTTCAGAGTCGGTCAACTTTTGTTTGGCGGTTACCATTTCCCAGGCGGTATGCGCCACAATTAATCCCCCAGCAATCTGTAGCACGCCCAGAGAAATGCCAAAAAAGGACAAAATCAGCCGACCGATCAGCAAAAATGCGACGAGAACCAGGACGACATTGATGGCTGTTTGTCGAGCCTGACGATGACGATAGGCTTTACTGTCGGGTGCTGTCAGGCTGTAAAAGATAGGCACCGCACCAATCGGATTGGCAATGGGTACCAATGCTGCAAAGATACCCAAAAGAGAGGAGAGAAAAAGCTGATCCATGCTGTGCGATCGAGGGTTGTATTTTCAAGCAGAAGCGGTGTATCTCATCTTGTCAGTATGGTTGAGCAGATTCAAGTGTAGGTTTTAGAGCGCGACGAAGCGCCTGTCTCCATAGATGCACCAGAATCGATAGTCCGATAAAAATAACGATCCAATAGCCGATCGGCAACAAGTTGATCACTGGAATGTTTAATACAATGCTGATTGGCATTCCATCCCAGAATCCATGCAGCAGAGAAACGAGCAAATAAGTCAGGATTACTTTTCTAGTCATTCTAAATCGGTTTGGGCTGCTTTCACGAAACAGAACGGCTGCGAAGATGGCTGTCCACACTCCATGTCCAAACGGGGTCAGCAAGCTCCGAAGGGTGGTGACGGCGATGGCGGCTAAAAGGGGAAACGTTTCGGGTGCATGCGGTCTTAACCCCTGGGCAAATGCTTCTAGAAAAACAGTGAATGCATAGCCAGTGCTTTCTAGTGCTGCAAAACCCAGCCCAACGGCGGCTCCTAAAAGTAAGCCGTCAAGCTCCAGATGATGCCGCATTCGACGAGCGACAAACATCACTGCCAGCAGTTTAGCGAGTTCTTCAATCAGTCCGACTTGCAGTGCCGTCACCAGGTTAAATTTTGGACCATTAATCAACAACTGCTCCAGGAACCCAGCTTCCAGAACCGCCACAACGCCACCCAGAAGAAAGCTCAAGCCCAAACTCGGCAAGGTGATGGTACTGAACTGCTGACGCTCGTACAAAAAGGTCACGAACGTCACAGGCACTAAAAAGTTACCTAACAAAATCAGAGTAGGAAACAGATTCGGGTTCTCTGTCAGAACCACCACCACCAGACTAATGAAATAGAGTAAAAAGCCAGTCAAAAATACCTGCAACCAAACGCGCTTTGGACGTGCTGATAGAGTCTCTCTTCGCATAGTTCGGTATTCCTGGTTGCAATGATTGGGATTTAAGTTCGATCGTACTGTGTGAAACCCGTTCAAAGGATCAAGATTGTCAGGTTAAGCCACAACTTAACGATATTTGCGTTCGGTCGCAGCCTAACAAACCAAACAGTGTCCAAGCACCGAGGCACGAGTCTTAAAATTAAGAACAAGCATCGAAATCGAGGCAACTGATATATGCTCTAGTCAAAATATTTTAGTGAAAAAATTTATTAAAGGAATAAGTAAATTTAAACAAACTTAAGTGGTATGAATTGAACAAATGTTGAAGAATGAACCATAACGGTAACAACCAAGAATCGCGGTAGGCGATCGCTACAGGCATGTGAGTATAGCTGCTCGTAAACCTAAGGTATGACCTGATCAGGAGAGTCAAATGATTGCCCTACCTGGAGTTTCCATCCAGCGCAAGATCTACGAGAGTTCGGTATCGCTGGTGTATCGGGGTGCTAGAAAGGCGGATGGTCGAGCGATCGTCATCAAGCTACTGAAGCAAGATTATCCCTCTCCTCAAGAGCTAACCCGCTACCGACAGGAATATGTCATTACCCGTTCTCTGAATCTAGAGGGCGTGGTTAAGGCATACAGTCAGCAGGATTATCAGCGCACGCTCGTCATGCTCTTAGAAGACTTTAGCGGCGAATCCCTGGAATACTGGATGCAGCAGCGACCAGATTTCTGTCCCATGCCCTTAGACAAGTTTCTTCAGCTTGCCATTGACCTGACAGACATTCTGGGCAAAATTCATGCTGCTAACGTTATTCACAGGGATATTAACCCTGGCAATATTGTTCTGAATCCCGATACGGGCGTTGTTAAAATCATTGATTTTGGGATTGCCACCCAACTTAACCGCACCAATCCAACATTCAAAAGTCCGCACGTTTTAGAAGGCACCCTTGCCTACCTGTCTCCAGAGCAAACTGGGCGGATGAATCGTGCGATCGATTACCGCACTGATTTTTACTCGCTGGGTGTGACGTTCTACGAACTGCTGACTGGATACCTGCCGTTTCCCACCACAGACATCCTTGAACTTGTCCATTGCCATATTGCCAAACTGCCTGTTCCACCGCATGAGATTGAGGGTGTGGGGTGTGGGGTGTGGGGTGTAGGGGAGCAGGGAGGACAGGAGGCAGAAGGCAGGAGGCAGAAGGCAGAGGGCAGAAAGCAGGAGATAGGAGATAGGAGTCAAACCGATTTCCCCTACACCCCACACCCTAACCCCCACACCCCAATTCCTCAAGCGGTTTCCGACATTGTGATGAAACTGATGGCGAAGAATGCCGAGGATCGCTATCAGAGTGCCTGGGGCATTAAAGCGGATTTAGAACGGTGTGCTGAACAATTAGCAACAAGTGGTCAAATTAATGACATCCAGCTGGGTCTGCAAGATGTCTCGGATCAGTTTCAAATTCCCCAGAAGCTCTATGGACGAGAGAGGGAGATTGCCGCGTTATTGGCAGCGTTTGAAAGGGTAATGGGGAAGGGGGAAGGGGGAAAGGGGAACGGGGAAACCTACCCCACACCCCCC
>JAESFW010000416.1_pt1 | contig 16417 bp, 12 predicted proteins | sample 9269481 | NCBI WGS metagenome assembly JAESFW01 (sample SAMN14515350, study PRJNA621654) | algae metagenome | isolation source: Lyngbya sp. HA4199-MV5 and co-occurring heterotrophs from soil with... | place: USA: Ahupuaa O Kahana State Park, Hawaii | collected 2009-07-21
ATGTACCAGTCGACCAGTCGCCGGACCTGACGCTCGGTGTAGCCGCGCTGGGTCATGCGCTGGACGAATTCGGCATGCTGTTTCTCGGTCGAGCTGTCCTTCTTCGAGCCGAAGCTGATAACCGGCAGCAGGTCTTCCACCTGTCCGAACATGCGCTTCTCGATCACGTCGCGAAGTTTCTCGTAGCTCGTCCAGGAGGGGTTGCGCCCGTGGTTCTTGGCACGGGTGCGCAGGGTGAATTTCACGACTTCGTTGCGGAAGTCCTTGGGGTTGGCAATGCCGGCCGGCTTTTCGATCTGCGACAGTTCGCTGTCCAAGATTTCCCGGTTGAGGATTTGTCCGGTGTCGGGATCTTTGAAGTCCTGGTCCTCCAGCCAGGCGTCGGCATAGGCGATGTAGCGGTCGAAGAGGTTCTGCCCGTATTCGCTGTAGGATTCCAGATAGGCCTTCTGGATCTCGTGGCCGATGAACTCGGCATAGCGGGAGGCGAGTTCGGACTTGATGAAATCGAGGTAGCTCGCTTCCGTTTCTTTCGGGAACTGTTCGCGGCGGATCGCCTGTTCCAGGATGTACATGAGGTGCACCGGATCGGCCGCGACCTCCTTGGTGTCGTAGTTGAAGGTCTCTGACAGCACCTTGAAGGCAAAGCGGGTGCTGATGCCGGTCATGCCCTCGTCGACGCCGGCGGCATCGCGATATTCCTGCACCGACTTCGCCTTGGGGTCGGTGTCCTTCAGGTTCTCACCGTCATAGACCCGCATTTTGGTGTAGAGCGGTGAGTTCTCGTGGCGGGCAAGGCGGGTCGAGACGGTGAAGCGGCTGAGGCTTTCGAGCACTTCCGGCGCGCAGGGGCTCTTCGTCAGCTCGCTTTCGCGCAGCAGTTTTTCATAGATCAGGCGTTCTTCTGTAACGCGCAGGCAATAGGGCACCTTGACTACCAGGATACGGTCGAGGAAGGCCTCGTTGTTTTTGTTGTTCTTGAACTGCAGCCATTCGGACTCGTTCGAATGCGCAACGACGATGCCCTGGTAGGGGAAGCCGCCGAAGCTTTCCGTGCCGTTGTAATTGCCCTCCTGGGTGGCCGTCAGCAATGGGTGCAGCACCTTGATCGGCGCCTTGAACATTTCGACGAATTCGAGCAAGCCTTGCGTCGTGCGGTTGAGGCCGCCGCTGTAGGAGTAGGCGTCCGGGTCGGCCTGGCTGTAGTTTTCAAGCTGGCGAATGTCCACCTTGCCAACCAGCGAGGAAACGTCCTGGTTGTTCTCGTCGCCGGGTTCCGTCTTGGCGATCGCGACCTGGCGCAGGCGAGACGGCATCAGCTTGACGACGCTGAATTTCGATATGTCGCCGTCGACTTCGTCGAGCCGCTTTGTCGCCCAGGGCGAAATCAGGCCGGTCAGCCGGCGTCTTGCGATCCCGTATTTGTCTTCCAGCAGGTCGGCCATGCGGTCCGGATGGAAGAGGCCCAGGGGCGATTCGAAGACGGGGCTCACCTTGCCGCCGACCGCCAGCGTGTAGATCGGCTGCTGCTCCATCAGTTTCTTCAGCCGCTCGGCGAGCGACGACTTGCCGCCGCCGACGGGGCCGAGCAGGTAGAGGATCTGCTTGCGCTCCTCGAGGCCCTGCGCGGCGTAGCGGAAATAGCCGACGATGCGTTCGATCGTATCTTCCATGCCGTAAAAGTCGGCGAAGGATGGATAGATCTTGACGGTTCGGTTGGAGAAGATGCGACCGAGGCGCTCGTCCGCGCTCGTATCGATCAGGGTCGGACTACCGATCGCCGTAACCATCCGCTCCTGCGCGGTGGCATACATGCTTTTGTCGTCACGACATGCGAGGAGGTATTCCTGAAGGCTGATTTCTTCTTGCGCTGCACTGCTGTAGATCTCCGAGAAGAGATCGAAGACGTCGCATTCGCTCTTTTGCATCATGCTCTCCCGCGGCCGCTGGCTGAGACGGGGATCGCTGCTTATCGGCTCGCTCATTCGAATAAACGGCGTCCCATTCGCAAAGTTCCTTCAGAGTACTCGCTTTCTTGTGATTCTCGAAGGGGTTGCTTTCAATGTTTGAAAGATCGTGAACGGAGCGTCACGAAATTTGATCGCGTTCCGGCTAGGTAAGGCCATTCGACGCCTCCAACCACCTTTCGGCGATCCCTATTGCTCGCGTGCGCGCAAAGGTGGCGACGCTGATTTTCTCCATCTCAGCGCGGAAATAGAATTGCATTCCTTATAATGCATATAGTCTATGTGTTTTATAGATTAATGCGGTGAGCGACCGCGGCAATCAGGAACACGGCGACATGTCCTATCTGCTCAGCCTTCTCGACAAGAGCCCTCTCGACCCGGGGCAAACCGGGGCCGAGGCCCTGCAGGCAACCGTGCGCCTTGCGGCTCGTGCCGAGGAACTGGGTTATCATCGCTTCTGGGTCGCCGAGCATCACAACATGTCGAGCCTTGCAAGCTCGGCGCCGGAAACCCTGATTGCCTATCTGCTGGCAAGAACGTCGAAGATCCGCATCGGTTCCGGCGGCGTGATGCTGCAGCACTACAGCGCCTACAAGGTGGCCGAGAGCTTCAATCTGCTCGCGAGCCTTGCGCCATCGCGCGTCGATCTCGGCGTCGGCAAGGCGCCGGGCGGCTTTCCGCTTTCGACGAGGGCGTTGCAGGTCGGGATCGACCCGGCTCTACGGCCGAGTTTTCCGGAGCAACTGGCTGATCTCAACCGCTATCTCCTGGCAGGCGGCGGCTCGGCTTCGGAATTGCTGGCAACGCCGCTGCCACCCGTTGCGCCCGAGCGCTTCCTGCTCGGCGCAAGCGTCGACAGTGCCCTGCTTGCCGCCGAAAAGGGCTGGAAGCTCGTCTTTGCCGGCCATCTCAACGGCGATCCCGACAATCTGCAAAGAACGTTCGATGCCTATGAGCGCGCGACCGAAGGCAAACGGCCGCTGCTGGCTCTGGCAGCCCTTGCTGCCGACAGCGAAGAGCGGGCGCGGGCGCGTGTCGCCGACCTGAAGATCTTCAAGCTGCTCTTCGGCAACGGCCAGAGCGTCAATGTCGGCAGTGAGGACCAGGCGGCCGAATACGCCCGCCAGGCCGGCATCAGCGATTACCGCGTCGAGGAAAAGACGCCGAGCGTGCTCACCGGGACGGCACTTCAGGTGCGCCGGGAACTCGACGATCTGCACCGGCGCTACGGCGTCGAGGAGTTCGTCATCGACACGCCGTCCGTCGGGACCGCCGAACGCGTCGCCTCGATCGAACTCATCGCGCAAGAGCGGTTGTCTCTTGCCGCTTGATCATTCCGGGAAGGATCTGTCATGACCAAGAAGAACGTCACTTTCGGCATCATGCTGCAGGGACCAGGCGGCCACATGAACGCCTGGAAACATCCAAGCGGGCCCGCCGATGCCAGCGTCAACTTCGGCTTCTTTGTCGACACGGCGCGCAAGGCCGAAGCTGCCGGCATCGCCTTCGCCTTCGTCGCCGACGGCCTCTACATCAACGAGCAGTCGATCCCGCATTTCCTCAATCGTTTCGAGCCCTTGACCATCCTGTCGGCGCTCGCCGCTTCGACCTCCAAGATCGGTCTGGTTGGTACGGTCTCGACCTCCTACAGCGACCCGTTCACCGTCGCCCGCCAGTTTGCCTCGCTCGATTTGATCAGCGGCGGCCGCGCCGGCTGGAACGCGGTGACCTCACCGCTCGAAGGGTCCGGCCGCAACTACGGCCGCGAGCATCCCGAGCACGAGCTGCGCTACGAAATCGCCGACGAATATCTCGACGCGATCAAGGGGCTCTGGGACAGCTGGGACGACGACGCCTTCGTACGTGACCGGATAACCGGCGTCTATGCCGACAAGACGAAGCTGCGACGGCTCAACCACAAGGGACGGTTCTTCCGGATCGAGGGCCCGCTCAACATCGAGCGTTCAAGACAGGGGCAGCCTGTTGTGTTCCAGGCGGGTGCCTCCGATTCCGGCGTCCGGCTTGCCGGCAAACATGCCGATGCGGTGTTTACCAACGGCGGTCCGATCGAGGATGCCAAGGCCTTCTACAAGCAGGTCAAGCAAAGTGCGGTGGCGCAAGGGCGCGGAACGTCCGAGATCGGCATCTTCCCGGGCATCGGACCGGTCGTCGGCGCGACCGCGGAGGAGGCCGAGGCCAAGTACCGCGCTATCCGCGATCTGGTGACGATCGAGGAAGCGCTGCTTTATCTCGGGCGCTTCTTCGACCATCACGATTTCAGCGCCTATCCGCTCGACGCGCCATTTCCTGACATCGGCGACATTGGCAAGAACAGCTTTCGCGCCACGACCGACCGCATCAAAAAGACGGCGCGTGAGACCGGCGCGAGCCTGCGCGAGATCGCGCTCGATGTCGCGACACCAAGAACCGCCTTCATCGGTACGGCCGACCATATCGCCGACGAGATCATCCGCTGGATCGACGAGGACGCCGCCGACGGTTTCATCCTCGGTTTCCCGGTGATCGCCGAAGGGCTTGCCGACTTCGCGGCCCACGTCCTGCCGATCCTCAAACGCCGTGGCTACTTCAAGCCCCAGCTCGAAGGCGAAACGTTGCGAGACCATCTGGGTCTCCCCTACCGCGAAAGCCGTTACGCGGCACCGGAAGCGGATGTTGAACGGGGGAGGGCCGTCGGGGCCTGACGGCTTCGGCGGAAGCGCGCCCATGAACCTCATCCTTACCGACACCCAGAGATCCGCCGCGGTCGAGCGTGGCCTTGCCACCTTTCTCGACGAGATCGTCGCTGTCAGGCGCGACCTGCACCAGCATCCCGAGCTTGCCTTTCAGGAGAAACGCACCAGCGGCCTCATCGCCGATCTGCTCACCTCCTGGGGCTACGAGGTCAGCCGCGGCATCGCCGGCACCGGCATCGTTGCGTCTCTCCGGCGCGGTCAAGGCGGTAAGGCGATCGGTCTTCGCGCCGACATGGACGCCCTGCCGATCGAGGAAGCGACGGGGCTTGCCTATGCCAGCCGCCACAAGGGCGTGATGCACGCCTGCGGCCATGACGGGCACACGGCGATCCTGCTCGCCGCCGCCCGCTTCCTGGCCGAGGAGGGGCGCTTCAACGGCACGCTGCGGGTGATTTTCCAGCCGGCCGAAGAAATCGGTGCCGGCGCCCGCAAGATGCTGTCGGAGGGGCTGTTCGAGCGTTTTCCGGTCGACGCCATCTTCGGCTTGCACAACTGGCCGGGCGTGCCCGCCGGCCGTTTCGGCTTCGTCGCCGGTCCCGCCATGGCGTCTGTGGACCAGGCCAACATCACGGTCGTCGGCAAGGGCGGGCATGGTGCTGAGCCGCATCTGACCGTCGATCCGGTGCTGGCAACGGCATCGCTGATCACGGCACTTCAGAGCCTGGTGTCACGCAATGTCGACCCGCAGCATATGGCCGTCGTCACCGTCGGCTCCATTCATGGCGGCCAGGCATCGAACGTCATTCCCGAGAGCGTTTCCTTGAGGCTGACCCTGCGGGCCTTCAATGGCGAGGTCCGTCGCCTGCTTGGCGAGCGTGTTCAGGCACTGGCGCGGGCGCAGGCGGAAAGCTTTGGTGCAAGGGCTGATGTCGACTACCGCCTCGGCTTCCCGGCACTCGTCAACCACGCGCATGAAACGGATTTTGCCCGTGGGGTCGCTTTGAAGGCGCTCGGGCCCGACGCGGTTATTTCCGACTTCAAGCCGCGCACGGCCAGCGAGGACTTTGCGTTCTTCCTCGAGGAGAAGGCGGGCAATTACGCCTTCGTCGGGAACGGCGACAGCGCGTCCCTTCACAGCGCTGAGTACGACTTCAACGACGCAATAATCGCACCGGCCGCCCGCTACTGGGTCCGGCTGGTGGAAACTTATCTCGCATGACGACCAAGGGATGGCGAAAGACATGAGCGACACGTTTCTCTACACCACGCCCCTCGATCCCCGCGCCAAGCCGCTGATCGACGAGTTGATCGTCGAATATGACAGCCGTTACGGCAATTACTTCAGCGAGGAGGGGGCGGCTGCCGAAATGAACCGCTACCCGGCGGAAGTCTTCGCCCCGCCGCATGGCGGCAATTTCGTGCTCCTGGTTCGCAACGGCGAAACCATCGGCGGCGGTGCCTTCAGGCACTATGACGACCGCACCGCCGAGTTCAAGCGGATCTGGACGCGCTCCGATCTCAGGCGTCAGGGGCTGGCGCGCAAGGTGCTCTTCGAACTCGAGGCGCAGGCGGCACGCCAGGGTTATTCGCGCATCTATTTGACCACCGGCTTTCGCCAGCCGGAGGCGGTCGGTCTCTACCTTGCCAACGGCTATACGGCGCTCTTCGACGTCGACGCCGATCCGGAAGTCTACAAGACGCTGCCCTTCGAGAAGAACATCTCCCATCTGGTCACCACACTGGCGTTTCTGGCCGAAGTGCCGCCGCCACAGCCACAGGCCGCGAGCCACGCCTGACCGTGATTGACCGCGCCGGTCGCAAGCGCCGGACGCCCCCGATTTCAAGAGAGGATCCAAAATGGCAGTTCTGAGCGATCTCGCCGGCGCGCCCGGCGTCAGCCGCACCAGCGAGCCGAACCCGGGCTACGCGCACTATCGGATCGTGCCGGCACGTCATCCGGGCCGCGCGCTCGGTACCTTGTTTGCCGCACTTGTCATTGCCGGCGTGCTCTATTCGGTACTGACCAATCCGCGCTGGGGCTGGCCGGTCTTTGCCGAATGGTTCTTCGCCGAACCGGTGTTGGCGGGGCTCGGTCGAACCCTGCTCTTGACCGCGCTTGCCACCGTCTCCGGCTCGCTGCTTGGGACGGCACTGGCACTTGCCCGCGTGTCCAAGTCTCCGCTGCTTGCGAGCCTCTCCTTCGGCTACATCTGGCTGCTGCGATCCATCCCGTTGATCGTGCTTCTGCTGGTACTCAACAATCTCGGCTACCTCTACGAGACCATTGCGATCGGCGTACCCTTCACCGACACGGTCTGGCTGAACTACCCGACGACGCAGCTGTTGACGCCGTTTGCAGCGGCTTTCCTCGGTCTGACCCTCAATCAGTCGGCCTTCTTCGCCGAGATCGTGCGTGGCGGCATTCTCGCCGTAGATCAGGGTCAGCATGAGGCCGCCGCCGCCCTCGGCCTGCCGCGCCGCCGTCAGGCCTTCCGTATCGTCCTGCCCCAGGCGATGCGCTCGATCCTGCCCACTGGCTTTAACGAGATCATCGGTCTCGCCAAGGGCACGTCGATGGTCTACGTGCTGGCGCTGCCGGAACTCTTCTACACGGTGCAGGTCATCTACCGCCGCAATCTCGAGGTCATCCCGCTGTTGATGGTGGCGACCGTCTGGTACCTGGTGATCATGACCGGGCTCTCGATCGCCCAGCACTATATCGAGCGCTATTATTCGCGCGGCGCTGTGCGCAATCCGGTGCCGCTGCCTTTTCAGGCGCTTGTTGCACGCTTTCGTCGGCCGCTGCCGGAGGTCGCAGGCCAGAAGGCCGGAGCCGCCCGAACCGGTTTTCGCGACGCACAGGTTCTGCGCACCGGCGGCAACGTGCATGTCCACGGCATATCCAAGAGCTTCGGGCCGCTCAAGGTTCTCGACCGGGTCGAATTGAACCTGTCGGCGGGCAGCGTCACGGCGATCCTCGGACCGTCGGGTTCCGGCAAATCCACCCTGCTAAGGGCAATCAACCATCTGGAGCGGGTGGACGACGGCTTCATCGCGATCGACGGCGAACTCGTCGGCTACAGCCAGAAGGGCGACACGCTCTATGAACTCAACGAAACGGAGATTTTGAAACGGCGCGCCGATATCGGCATGGTCTTCCAGAACTTCAACCTCTTCCCGCATCTGACCGTGCTCGAAAACCTGATCGAGGCGCCCGTTCACGTGCGTGGCCTCAGCCGGGATGAGGCGGTGCGCCTCGCTCAGGACCTTTTGGATCGCGTCGGCTTGAGCGACAAGATCAACGCCTATCCGCGCCAGCTCTCCGGCGGCCAGCAGCAACGTGTTGCGATTGCCCGGGCGCTGGCGCTTCGCCCGAAGGTGCTGCTCTTCGACGAGCCGACCTCGGCGCTCGACCCGGAACTCGTCGGCGAGGTACTCGACGTCATCAAGGAACTCGCCCGCACCGGCACGACGCTCGTCATCGTCACCCACGAAATCGGCTTTGCCCGCGAGGTCGCCGACACCGTCGTCTTCATGGAGGCGGGTCGTGTGCTGGAGGCAGGGCCGCCGGCGCAGGTCTTTGCCGACGCCAAGCATCCGCGCACCCGCGAATTTCTAGCGCGCGTTCTCTGAAATCGCTGTCTGCCATTTGCCGATGGCGAAGCTCTGTCAACACCAGCAACCAAGGATTGAAAAGGAAAGAGACATGACAATACTCGACACTGCAAAGTTGCTTCTGGCCGGCGCCGTTACGGCCGTGACCCTCGGCTTCAGCCCCGTCCAGGCAGAGGAGAAATTCGACCTCAGCCCCGACACGTCGAACCGTGTGCGCACGGAAAAGAACGAAGCCGCGATCAAGGCGATCGCCGCCGACTTCAAGTTCGTAAATCCGGGCAAGTTCACCGTTGCCATCAACCCGTGGGATCCGCCGATTGCCACCTATGCCTCGGATTCGAAGACCGTCGTCGGCGCCGATCCGGATGTCGCTTCGCTTCTCGCCGACAGTTTCGGCCTTGAGCTTGAGCTCGTGCCCGTCGCTTGGGCGGACTGGCCGCTCGGTGTGGCCTCCGGCAAGTACGATGCCGTCATCAGCAACGTCACGGTGACCGAGGAGCGCAAGGAGAAGTTCGATTTCTCCACCTACCGCAAGGACGTGCTCGGCTTCTTCGTCAAGTCCGACAGCAAGATCACCGAAATCAAGGAACCGAAGGACGTCGCCGGGCTGAAGGTGATCACCGGTGCGGGCACCAACCAGGAGAAGATCATTCTGGAGTGGGACCGCCAGAACGTCGCTGCCGGGCTGCAGCCGATCGAGGTGCAGTATTACGACGATCGCGCCGCCGGCGATCTCGCCTTGCAGTCGGGCCGCGCCGATGTCGAGTTCAATCCGAACGCGACGCGGGCCTATGCCGCCTCGATCAAGAACAACACCAAGGTCGTCGGCATCGCCAGTGGCGGCTGGCCGCTGACAGCCGAAATTGCGGTGACCACCCGCAAAGGCGGTGGCCTTGCCGATGCCGTCACCGTCGCGCTCAACGACCTGATCAAGAACGGAAAATACGGCGAAGTGCTGAAGCGCTGGAGCCTCGGCGCCGAAGCCGTCGATGCCGCCCAGACCAACCCGCCCGGCCTGCCGAAGAGCGGTTCCTGATCTTGTACCCGCGGATCGGCGGTACCACCGCCGATCCGGCTCTTGCATTTCAATCGGAGACCTCCTGCATGACCGGCAAGTCCGCCTTTCCCCTTCTCGCCGCCACTGCGGCAGTCCTTCTGCTTGTCGGCTCGGCCGTTGCCGATACCGGCTTTGATCTCAGCCCCGAACAGCCGGGGCGCATCCACGCTGATCGCAACGAGGCGGCTGTCGCTGCAATCCCCGCCGATTTCAAGTTCGTGACGCCGGGCAAGTTCACTGTCGGGGTCAGCCCGGGCGGTCCGCCGCTTGCGACCTACGCCACCGACGCTCGCACCGTCATCGGAGCCGATCCGGAATATGCCGGTGCTATCGCCAACAGTCTCGGATTGGAGCTGGAACTGGTGCCCACAGCCTGGATCGACTGGCCGCTGGGGTTGACATCGGGCAAGTACGACGCAGTCATCTCCAATGTCGGCGTCACCGAGCAGCGCAAGGAAAAATTCGACTTCTCGACCTATCGCCAGGGCCTGCACGGCTTCTTCGTCAAGGCCGACAGCGGCATCACGGTGATCAAGGAGCCGAAGGATGCAGCGGGCCTCAGGATCATCGTCGGCGCCGGCACCAATCAGGAGCGCATCCTGCTCAAGTGGAGCGCGGAGAATGTCGCGGCCGGCCTGAAACCCTTGGAGCTGCAATACTACGACGACGAGGCGACGAGCCTGGTGGCGCTCTCCTCGGGGCGCGCCGACGTCATCGTCCAGCCACATGCGCAGCTCGTGTTCATCGCCGCCCGCGACAAGAACATCAAGCGCGTCGGTACTTTGAGCGCCGGCTGGCCGGAGCGCTCGGACGTGGCGATTACCACCCGCAAGGGCAGCGGCCTTGCCAACGCGCTGACCATCGCCACCAACGGCCTCATCGAAGACGGCACCTATGCGAAGGTCCTGGAGCGCTGGCACCTGCAGGAAGAAGCGCTGCCGAAGTCCGAGACCAACCCGCCTGGCCTGCCGAAGTTCTGAGGCGCCAGGAATGACCAACATATCCATCAGCCAGATCGGTTTCCTGAGCCCCGGCAACTATGCGCCCGAAAATCCGTTAGACGGGCTCGAAAAGACTCTGTCGCTGCTGCAGTACGGCGAGGCGCTCGGCTTTGCCAGCGCCTGGGTGCGCCAGCGGCATCTGGAGCCGGGCATCTCGTCGGCCGCCGCCTTTTTGGCGGCCGCCACTCAACGGACGAGTCGTATCGAGCTCGGCACCGCCGTCATCCCGATCGGTTACGAGAACCCCTACCGGTTGGCGGAGGATCTCTCGACCGTCGATGTGCTGTCACGCGGCCGGCTGAACGTGGGTCTCAGCGCCGGCAAGCCGCCGCATCTCGATTTGATCGGACCGCTTGCCTTTGATGGCGACTGGTCGGCCTATGATTTTTCCCATCAACGGGTCCTGCGATTTCAGGAGAACCTGCGCAGCAATTTGCTCGGCGACGATGATACTGTGATCAAGACGCCTTTCGGCGCCAAACGGCCGCGGCTGCAGCCACACGCGAAAGGTCTCGCCGACCGGCTCTGGTATGGCGGCGGATCGCTGCGCTCGGCAAGCTGGGCCGGCAGCCACGGCTTCAACCTCCTGATCGGCAACGTGACGACGGGTGAGGAAACGGATGCATTTTTCGTAGCGCAGGCGCGACAACTGGCGCTCTATCGCTCCTCGGGCGGTGAGGGCAAGCGCGTGGCGCTCGGCCGGGTGATCGTGCCGCTCGACGGTGCCGATGCCGCGACCCGCAGGCGCTACCGGGACTATGCGGCCGGCCGTTTCGAGCGCACGCTGACGCCACAAGGCGAGCGGCGCACGCTTTATGCGGCCGATCTGGTTGGCAGTGCCGACGAAATCCTGGAGCGGCTGTTTGCCGATCCTATCCTGCCTCACGTCAGCGAACTCCGGCTGGAGCTGCCCTACGAATTCGAAGAGGACGAGTATCGGCAGATCCTCGAGGATTTTGTGCGGCTGATTGCGCCGGAACTCGGATGGAACGGCGCGCTGTCCTTGAAGCCTGCACCGATTGATATCGAAACCGGGCCCGTCCGTCGTCCGGTCCGCGGGCGCTGAGCTGGGATCCAGCATGAGGTCGGCGCTGCGAAGGCCGGCGCGACAGGCTACTGGCGAAGGCACGACCCGCTCGTCACCCCGTGGACGGGCTGCCGGAACCGGCGATGCGGGTGCTAAGGCAACGGGACGCCGATCGCGCGCTCGACTTGTTGCGCGGCACGCTGTCGGCGAGCCACCGCGCCAGATCGCGTTTGCCTTTCGTCGCGTGCCCGTCTCGACGACGTCGCCACGCAGCGGGAAGCAGGCTCGAACCTGACCCCTCAGGAGAGCCAGGTCGGAAGACGCGCCGGGGCGCGGCCAGTCAGCGCCGCCTCGACGCAGTCGGCGAGGCTGCCGAAGCGCACGGCACGGCCGGAAAGGCCGGGGCCGTAGTGGGCGTATTTGCCCGAATTGGTCATCAGCGCCCGCGTCCTCGTCGGGAACACAGGCTCAGAGATCGAGCACCAGCAGAGATCGGGCAGGACCTGGATACCGCTCGCCTCCAATCGGGCAAGAAGTCCTTCGGCGCGAGCAGCGGCGATCGCGTCGCGTCCGGCGGTGACGATGACGGCGACATCGCCGTGTCGCTTGCGGCCGTTGATGGCGTCGGCGAGCGCCCGGCATTCCTCAAGCGAGGCATGCGGACTGCCGATCGCGACAAGCTCGACTTCGGCAGGGCCGTCGTTCAGGAGCGACCAGGCTGCAGTCATATCGGCGCGGGTGATCGTCGTGTGATCGGCGTCGTCGGCCGCAGCGCCTTCCGCTTCCGGCGTCACGCCGTCCACATGCAGCATGGGTGCGGCCGAGGTCGTGCCGAAAGCGGCGCAAAGGGCCTTCATGTCGTCGCGTGAAGGCTTTGCGGAAGCGAGCCCGCGCAGCAACGGAATGCGGTCGGGTGAAGCTTTGCCGGCGAGGTAGCCTATCAGCGGCCAGAAGGCATCGTCGATCGCTTCCGGCAATTCGACGTCTATGATGCGGGCAGCCTTGCGCGGCGCGTCGAGATAGACGCCCGAGAGCGGCGCGCGGCCGGTGAGCGCAATGCAAAGGTCGAGGAAGTCGGGGTGTTTTGCCGTGCGGGCGCCAAGCACCGTGTTGGCGAAGATCACGGCATTGGATTCGGCCCAGGCAATCGACTCTCCGGCCTTCGGCGCGCTGTCGAGCAGATAGGGCGAGCAGGTGAAGGTCGGGCGGCAGCCCATGCGCACATAGGCGTCGGCGAGCCGTGCAGCCGGATCGCCGAAACTTTCCGGCACGCCCTGCGCCTTCCAGTTGGCGCGATCGACCGAGATCGCGTTCATGGTCGTCGGAACGCAAACCTTGGCGCCCATGTCGGCCATCTTCTCGGCGAAGGTGAGGTTGGCGGGGCTTGCATAGATGCAGCCGTCGATATGGCCCTGGACGACGTCGATCAGCTTTTCGGCGCCCTGCTGAGCCGCCATCGCCGCGATGATGCGCATCGCCTGCTGGACGGCAATGCCGTCGCGGCCGTCAAGCATGGCGCGGTCGTTGTCGGTCAGATCGAGGGTTGCCGTTGCCGGCGGTTCGACCGCAATCGTCAGGCCATCGGCCTCGATCGCCTTGTCGCTGATCCGTGCCGACTTTGCCTGCGCGAGCGCCTTGAAGGCTTCGCGGGAAAGCCTGAGGACCGGCAAGGACTTGCCGAACATTTCGGCTGCAATCAGCGCGCCGAGCGTCAGCACGTCCTCGGCCTCGCTAAAGATAATCGCTGCCGGCGCTCGGCCGGTGAGCGCCATGTCGAGCAGGACGCCCGAGCCGGTGCAGGAACCGCGGCTCGACGGCATCATCAGGATGCCGCCGGTGAGACAGAGCCCGTGCAGGGGGTGGTGCACGTCGATGACCCGGCCGGTTGCCGGATCGACCCCGCCCCAGAAGCTCAGCGCCTCCTCGGTGGCGATGATCGGGCCATCGGCGGAGCCGGAAAGAATGCTGCGGGCGGAGATCGCTTGGGTCATTTTACGACAAATCCATGTGCAAAGGGGTCGCGGTCATCGATGAAGATCGTGTTGATGCCGGTCATGCGGGCCCAGCCGGCAATCGAGGGGATAATCGCGTCACGGTCGGCGACCTTGGTCGCCGCCTCGACGCGGCCCTTGAACAGCGAGCCGATGATCGACTCGTGCACGAACTCGTCGCCCACCTTCAGCTTGCCCTTGGCAGCAAGCTGCGCCATGCGCGCCGAGGTGCCGGTGCCGCAGGGGGAACGGTCGATCGCCTTTTCGCCGTAGAACACGGCGTTGCGCGCATGTGCCTCGGCGGTCGTCGGCTTGCCGGTCCACTGGATGTGGCTGAGGCCCTGGATCTCTGGATGCTCCGGATGGACGAACTCGTACTTGGCGTTGAGGGCCGCGCGCAACTTCGGGCTCCAGCCGACAAGTTCGCCGGCCGTGTGGTCGGCCATGTCGCGGAAATTCTTCTGCGGCTCGACGATGGCGTAGAAGTTGCCACCATAGGCAACGTCGACAACGATCTCGCCAAGGCCCTCGACCTCGGCAGTCAGCCCTTCGGCATAGAGGAAGCCCGGAACGTTGGTGAGGCGCACTTCCTCGACGAAACGGCCTTCCTGGCGATAGGTGATGTCGACCTTGCCGGCCGGCGCATCGATCGACAGCTTGCCCGGCTCGCGCGGAGTGATGAGGCCGTTCTCGATCGCCATGGTGATGGTGCCGATCGTGCCGTGGCCGCACATCGGCAGGCAGCCCGACGTTTCGATGAAGAGCACGGCGACGTCGCAGTCGGGACGCGTCGGCGGATAGAGGATCGAGCCCGACATCATGTCGTGGCCGCGCGGTTCGAACATCAGGCCGGTGCGGATCCAGTCGAAATCCCGCAGGAAATGCGCCCGCTTCTCCAGCATGTTGGCCCCTTCGAGCCGCGGCCCGCCGCCGGAGACGAGGCGGACCGGATTGCCGCAAGTGTGGCCGTCGATGCAGGAGAAGGTGTGGTTGGCCATGATGTATGCTCTGTCAGAAACGTTGCGGCGAGAAGGGCTTCATGTCGATCGCCGGCTGGTGGCCGGTCAAAAGGTCGGCTACCAGCCGTGCGGTACCGGCCGATTGCGTAAGGCCGAGGTGGCCGTGGCCGAAGGCGTAGACCACGCGGTCGGTGGCACGGGCTCGGCCGATCGCCGGCAGGCTGTCGGGCAGCGACGGGCGGAAGCCCATCCACTGCACGCCGCCTTCGCTTTTCAGGCCCGGCAGGAAAGCCTGCGCCTTCTTCAGCATCGCCTCGGAGCGGCGGAAATTCGGCGGCAGCTTCAGTCCGCCAAGCTCGACGGCGCCGCCGACGCGGATGCCGGTCGAAAGCCGTGTGACGACGAAACCGTGGCCGCCGAAAGTGACTTGTGTACGCAGATCGAAGGCGCTCTGCGGCAGCGTCGTGTTGTAACCGCGCTCGGTCTCAAGCGGAATGCGTTCGCCAAGCGTGCGGGCGACCTGATGCGAGAAGGCTCCGGCCGAGAGCACGACGTGAGGCGCGCGCCGCGAGGTACCGTCCTTGCCGGTCAGCTCGACACCACCGCCGATCGGCTTCAGTGCAGTGATTTCGGCGCGTTCGATGACGCCGCCCTTGGAGCGGAAGTGATCGGAGAGCGCCAGCGTGTAGAGCTTGGGATCTGCGATCGAGAACCAGCCGGGCGTAAAGGTGCCGTGGGTAAAGCGCGGCGCCAGCCCGGGCTGGATCTCGGCCATTTCGGCCGCACCCATGTGGCGGAACTCGATGCCGTGCTCGGCGCGAGCGATCCAGCCGGGAAACGATGCCTTCAGCTCGGCGTCGCTTTCATAGACCTGGAGGTTGCCTTCCTTGCGCAGCATCGGCAGCGTGCCGGTTGCGGACAGGAACGGTTCCAGCTCGGCCTTGGAAAGATCCATGATCGCCGTCTGCGCCGCCGTCGAATGCGCGACGCGGCTGGGCGAACAGGCGCGCCAGAAGCGGAACATCCACGGTGCGATCTGCGCGGCATAGGCCGGCGGAACGCTGAGCGGTCCGAGCGGGTCGAGCAGCCACTTCGGCGCCTTTTTCAGGATGCCGGGCGAGGCGAGCGGCAGGATGTCGGTGAAGGCGAAGGCCCCGGCATTTCCAGCCGAGGCACCCGCCGCCGGGCCTTCCCGGTCGAGCACGGTGACATGAAGTCCCCGTGCCTGGGCGGCGATTGCCGCAGAAAGGCCGACAACGCCGGCGCCGATGACGATCACGTCAGGCTGAACTGCATCCTTCATGATCGGCTCAGTGCGTCGCGGCCAGGAACTTCTGCAGTTCCGGGTCCTTCGGCGCGCCGAAAAGCGCCTCCGGTGCGGCGATTTCGGCCATCACGCCCTTGTGGAAGAAGGCGACGCGGTCGGAGACTTCACGAGCGAACTTCATCTCGTGCGTAACGCAGATCATCGTCATGCCTTCGGACGCGAGCATGCGCAGCGTGTCGAGCACTTCGCCGACGAGCTGCGGATCGAGTGCCGAGGTCACTTCGTCAAACAGCATGTATTCCGGCGACATGGCAAGTGCGCGGGCGATCGCCATGCGCTGCTGCTGGCCGCCCGACATGCGGGTCGGATAGACACCGAGCTTTTCGCCAAGGCCCACGTGCGTGAGCTGCTTGACAGCGATCTCCTCAGCCTTTTCCTTCGACAGGCCCAGCACCTTGCGTGGCGCCAGCGTGACGTTTTCAAGCACGGTCAGGTGCGGGAAAGCATTGAACTGCTGGAAGACGATGCCGAGCTTGCTGCGAAGCTTGTTGAGGTTGGTCGACTTTGCGTGGACCTCGGTGCCGTCGACGAGGATGCGGCCGGCATCGATCGGCTCGAGACCGTTGATGCAGGTGAGCAGCGTCGATTTGCCGGAACCGGAGCCGCCAATGATGGTCAGCACCTCGCCCTTGTTGACGGTGAGGTTAATGCTTTTGAGAACCTCCAGCGAGCCGAAGGATTTGCGAACGTTCTGGATCTCAATCATTGGACCACCGTTTTTCAAGGTAACCGCCGAGCCGGGCGATCGGGAAGCTGATGAGGAAGTAGATGGCGCCGCAG
>JAESFW010000417.1_pt1 | contig 16121 bp, 15 predicted proteins | sample 9269481 | NCBI WGS metagenome assembly JAESFW01 (sample SAMN14515350, study PRJNA621654) | algae metagenome | isolation source: Lyngbya sp. HA4199-MV5 and co-occurring heterotrophs from soil with... | place: USA: Ahupuaa O Kahana State Park, Hawaii | collected 2009-07-21
TGAGCGGTTGGCGCAACTCAACTTACCCTTGCGCTGAGGCAGGGTCTCCTTGGGAGACGCATAAACTTGCCCCCTTGGGGGGCTAACAGATGATAAGCCTCCGGCTTTGCCGGAGGTGATTTAACTTCTAGCTTCTCCCGTAAAACTGGCTTGTCTCTACAAACAGTGGCGCTAAAGGCGTTTGCCCGTGTTATTTGCCCGCTTTCGCTGTTGGATTGTCCTGGATATACCGCAGCAACGCCTGATACTTGGGAGCCGTTGTTAGATCTTGTCCCAGGTATTCCAGCGCGCCCCACATGCCGTATTTGCTGGGCGTGCCAATGTCGCTGAAATGGTTGAAAGAGCTACCACCTGCGGCTTTCCAGTTATTGAGATATTCGGCGTACAGGTTGCCCATACGAGGATTGCGGTTGACCTCTGAGTACAGCTTAGTAATTTGAGGCTCGTTGCTCCCAAATTGGAAGCTTGTGAGCTGCTGCCCGCCTTCATACGCCCTGAGCGTTAGTTTGTATTTCTGAGCGAGCTTTGCTGAAGCGACCATGTGATCTTTGATGGAACCGCGAATATCGGCTTGCAACAGGTCGAGTACCTGATCTTGCGACATTTGGGCAATTTGAGCCGCTTTGTCACCATTTAGCAACGTCTCTCTGGCATCAAAGTAGGGGGCGATCGCGTAGGAATCGGCTTGCTTATAGGCATCTTTCCAGGCAAGAATTTGCTCGCCCGACCAGGTATTGACGGCTTGTGCGGCGATGACTCGATCGAGTCGCTTCGTTCCCCCAAACACCGTTTCAGCGATCTTGAAAATCTCGATCGATCGCTGCGAGTAATACTTTGCCCCAGCCAGGTATTGATCCTTATCCAGCCCCAGCTTTACGCCCTGATCTTTAGCGTAGGTTGCCTGTTCAAAGCCGAAGTTCCAGACTTCGTTGGAGTATTCAATGTGAACGGTCAGCGATGGATCAAGCTTGTCGCGTACCAGTGTGGCAAACTGACGCACATAGTCATCATTGGCGCGAATGGGAATGGTAAACCAGGGATCGGCGTGCAGGGTGTTGGCAACCCGAATCATGTACTCCAACGAGACCCCGTGGACGGCTGATTGAGTCGCAAACGATGGCGTGGTGCGATCGCCCCAGTTGGCAAGCTGAGAGCCATTCGTGCCCGCCCAATCCATAAAGCGGAGGATTTTGAACGGAGCCAGAGCCTTGAGAAACTGCGGGTTAAACGGCTGGGTCTGATAGGTTTTCTCGTACCCCGGCATAATGAACCGGATGTTGCGAAGCGGATTGGCTGGGTTGGTCGATCGCAGGTTGAGCTGCACACCATCCGCCTCTGTCGTCACCTGAATGACCCTACGCCCCGGCGCTTGGCTGACAACGGTAAGCCCTTTGCCGCTGTTCGGAGTGATGTCTAGTTTGCCTTCGCCGTCATACAGCAGCGTGTAGTTTCCAGAGGGGTAACGCCGACCGTTATCCAGCAGCCCGGTTGTAGCGTACTGTCCGGGTCGTAACGATGCCACCCATCCCTCGCGGGTCAGAGCTAAGGGACCACCCTGATCCCACCCTGCGCCTTCGGCATTGGAAAACCAGGTGTGCGAAGTCTTAAAGACATCTACAAAGGGCAGTTCAGTACTGTAGCTCACGACTCCCGCCAGGTTAATGCCCAGAGGGGAACGATCGTTTGGCTTTCCAGCACCGCCAGAATCCTTGCCAGCTAGCACTGTACTGGTCACTGGTTGCATTGCCAGCGGATCGCCGCTACTCTGAGTGCTCACTGTGGCGCGATCGCTACGGTTAACGCTGTCATTCGTGCTGCCAGGAAATTGGCTACAGCCAGCTACCACTACGCTTAATTCTAAAACCGTCGCCATCAAGAGGACGCGACCCAAACGACTAATCAAACGATTGTTCAAAAGACTTGCTATCACACCATTACTCATGCTTCTGTGACTGCGAGAGGGCTTGCTTGTCACCCACGACGACCTTCAAACGGCGATTGTGTCCCTGATGGCACCATGATAGCTGGCAGTCCTTCGCCATCTGAGAAGGCGCGTTGCTCGATCGCTGAGGCTTACGGCGTTTGAAGGATTTAGATGGAGGATCAAGAGGGGCAGGGAGCAGGGGGGCAAGGGAGCAGGGGGGCAGGGGCAGAAGGAAAGTTTTGAGTTCAGGAGTCAGAAGCCCACTTTTTAGCTTTTAGCCTTCTGCCCTCTGCCTTCTGCCTCCTGCCATATGCCTACCCCAAACAATCTTTCCCCGATCGCGCCAACTCTACCGATGGTCGCGGCAATTCCTCCCTATAATTGAGTTTGCAACTAGCGTGGCACGTCTGCTTTGCGCGAATGCTGCATCCTTTCTTAAAGAAGCTCTATGTCCTCCGATCGCGCTCAACCCAACGACCAAAGTAAGTCAAGCCTGGACGAAATTCGTGCAACCCGGTTGGAGAAGGTGGGGCAACTGAAACAGGCGGGACAGAATCCCTATGCCTATCGGTGGGAGATGACGCACCATACGGCGGCGTTGCAGTCGAAATACGCGGACTTGCCTAGCGGTGAGGAAGTGCAGGTTGAGGTGGCGATCGCGGGACGCATTCTAGCGCGTCGAGTGTTTGGCAAACTCGCTTTCTTCAACGTACAGGACGAAACGGGCACCATTCAGCTTTATCTGGAAAAGGCGCGGATCGATAACGGGATGCCGGAGATGCCCGATGCCTTCAATCAGTTAAAGCAACTGACCGATGTGGGCGACATTATCGGCGCAAAAGGCACCATTAAGCGCACCGAGAAGGGCGAACTGTCCGTCTACGTCAGCGAGTACGCCATGCTGACCAAATCGCTGCTGCCCCTGCCTGACAAGTGGCACGGTTTAACCGATGTCGCCAAGCGTTACCGTCAGCGCTATGTGGATTTGATTGTGAATCCTGACGTGCGCGAAACCTTTCGTCGTCGGGCGTTGATTACGGCTGCCATTCGGCGCTATTTGGATCAGCAAGGCTTTATCGAAATTGAAACGCCCGTGCTGCAAACAGAAGCGGGAGGAGCCGATGCGCGTCCCTTCACCACCTATCACAACACGCTGGAAATGCCGCTCTTTCTGCGGATTGCGACGGAGCTTCACCTCAAGCGGTTGATTGTAGGCGGCTTTGAAAAAGTGTTTGAACTGGGACGGATTTTTCGCAACGAAGGCGTTTCCACGCGACACAATCCCGAATTCACCACGATCGAAATCTACCAGGCGTATGCGGACTATCACGACATGATGGCGCTGACCGAAGCGATCGTCGTCTATGCCGCGCAGGAAGTCCTGGGAACGTTAAAAATCACCTATCAGGGCACAGCGATCGACCTGACTCCACCCTGGCGCAGAGTGACCATGAATGAGGTCGTTCAGGAAAAGACGGGTGTTGATTTTAGTCAATTCACGACGCTAGAAGAGGCAAAAACGGCAGCAACAAAAGCGGGCATCACAGAAATTGATGGTGTCAGTTCGATCGGCAAGCTCCTCAACGAAGCCTTTGAGCAAAAAGTCGAAACCACACTGATTCAACCCACGTTTGTCATGGATTATCCGGTGGAAATTTCGCCCTTAGCCAAGCCTCATCGCTCCAAGCCCGGATTGGTTGAGCGGTTTGAGCTGTTTGCCGTCGGGCGTGAAACCGCCAATAGTTTCTCCGAGTTGACCGATCCCGTCGAACAGCGCGATCGCCTGGAAGCCCAGGCTGCCCGCAAAGCCGCTGGCGATCTCGAAGCGCATGGCGTGGACGAAGACTTCATCACCGCGCTGGAGTATGGGATGCCTCCCACAGGTGGCTTGGGCATTGGCATCGATCGCCTGGTCATGCTGCTCACCGATTGCGCCAGTATCCGCGATGCGATCGCCTTTCCATTGTTGAAACCCGAAAAAGCGGAGACAGAGGAATAAGGGTCTTAATTGATTGAAGTATAGGCATGAGAAGGCAGAGGGCAGAGGGCAGGAGGCAGTAGGAAAACTGTGTACGTCTTGCTTCTGCTTTCCGCCTCAAAATTCAAAAACTCATACCTCACTCGTACAAAAATTGCGATGGGCTGCCTCAAAAGTAGAGTCTTTACGAATGCCAAGCTCGTCCTCGTGATAGTCACTGATTGAAGCCCGTAATCCTATGCTGGAGGCAATGTTTTCAGGTATGTCACGATGAGCGAACCGACCGAAAAACCTCCAGCTAAGCATAAAACTCAGGCTGAACAGCTTAAGGAAGATGGCATGTTTGATCCACAAGAACTGGTTTCTAAAGGTGGTTACGTAGGCGATCCCAGAGAAATCATCGAAAATCCTGCGGTTGCGCCCGAAATGCTCGATCGCCCCGAAGACCTGCGCGATGACATGTTAGCCGAACCTGAAGACAAACCGTAGGGCGATCGTACCTTCGGGGACGCGGTTGTTCACAATTTCTGTAGGGACGTTACATGTAACGTCCCCACCAATCGCCGACCACATGTTTGAAACACTAGCCGCCCTTTCAATATGGGTGAGGACGTTTGCTGAGCGAATCTGCTAACGTTTTAACCGTAAAAGTGTTGCGATTCCACGATGGCAAAATTTGAAGATCAGCTTGAAAGCGTTTATGCGATCGATCGTCCAGCGTGGCGCGACTGGTTGACCCAAAATCACGCTACATCCATTGGCGTGTGGTTGATTTATTACAAAGTGAAGAGTGGTAAACCGAGCATTCAATACAGTGAAGCGGTTAAAGAGGCGCTGTGTTTCGGCTGGATTGACAGTAAGGTGAAATCGCTGGATGAAGACCGCTACAAGCAGATCTTTACGCCTCGCAAACTGGGTAGCATCTGGTCAAAATTAAACAAGCAATATCTTGAAGAACTCATTCAATCTGGGTTGATGCAGAATATGGGTTTGCAAAAAATCGCGATCGCAAAGCAGGATGGTTCCTGGGTGACATTAGACGCGATTGAAGCCTTAATCATTCCCGCTGATTTGCAGCACGCGTTAGATGCAAACGACATTGCGAATCAGAATTTTCAAACGTTTAGCAACTCGACGAAGAAAACGATTCTTTTCTGGATTGCTAGCGCCAAACGAGCCGAAACAAGATTGAAGCGGATTGAGCAAACGATTCAGGCAGCCGTGCAAAACAAAAGTCCATTGGCACGATGAAAATGGGTTTGTGAAATTCCATTGGCTCAGGGCGATTTCATTCTGTCGATCGAATGCTGGCAACGGATGGCAAACGGATGAAACAGATGGCTTCATTCGCGATGCACAGATCATTTATCCGCTTCATCCGCTATACATCCGTTGCCAATGACACTGGCTCAATAGCATGAAATAGCCCTGATTCTTCTCACCCGATCGACCTGGATGGCAACAAGTCCTTGCATTTCAAAATATCCAAAAAGGCGAAAACGGCGGGAACCTGAAGCGCATCGGCAAGTACTGCAACTCCAATCACCCGATAAATCGGCACAGGCAAACTAAAGATTTGTACGCCAACAGGGATCGGTTCAGCCGCTAAGCGAGGGAGTACCGCAGCACCCAATCCACGCGCCACCATACTGACGATCGTCGAATCGGTATTCACCCGATAGGCAACATTCAATGTGCAGCCAAACTTGAGGCAATGGGTATGAAATTGCTGCATGGTAGCATCGGTTTCAGGCGGCATGATCATCGGATGGTGGGCGAGTTCATCCCAGGTGAGGTGCGCCTTTTTGAGCTGAAAGGTGGGTGGAAATAACGCTACAAATTCATCTTGCAGCAATTCCCAAACCTCAAAATCTTCGTTAGTAGGCAAATAGGTAAAGCCAATATCGGCGCGTCCTTCCCGGAGCGTTTGCTCGACTTCGGGCAGGTCTTCATGGTCAGTGAGACGCACCGTAATCTCTGGAAACCGCTGCCGAAACTGCGCGATCGCCTCTGGTAAGATGTGAGTCGCCACACTGCGAAAGGAGGCAATTCGCACCTGTCCGCCCTGCAAGCCTTTTGCCAGGTTGGCTTCCTTGAGCATGCCATCTAGCGATTGCATCATTTGCTGGGCATAGGCAAGCACCCGATCGCCTACAGGGGTTAGCGATGCACCATGACGACCCCGCGAGATCAGCACGACACCGAGCATTTCTTCTAGCGTGGCGATCGCGTGGCTCACGGCTGACTGTGAAAGCCCCAACTGCAATGCCGCTTCACCAAAATTACCGCGTTCTGCCACTGCAATCAGGGCACGCAGTTGAGATAGTTTAATTTGGCTTTGACGGTTCTCAGTCATCGGGATACGTCAGGTTCCATCGATTTCGTTCATGGATGTGATAAGAGCCGTCTTTTGATTTATGTAAAGTTAGTCCGTTAGAGTAATCACAGTTCGAGGCTGCTTTCTGTTATGTCTGTAACAAATTTCAAAATTCTTCATACCAGAGGCATCTTGCTGCTCGTAGCGACTACCCTGGTTTGGGGCACCACCTTCCCGGTTGTCAAAGAAACCGTGGTGAGCATTTCACCCATGGCGCTGATTGCCGTTCGTTTTCTGCTGGCAGCGCTGGTCTTTTTGCCCTGGCTGCGACGCATCAACGCTCGACTCTTGCGTGATGGCGTGTTGTTGGGAATCGCTTATCTAGCATCCTACATTACCCTCACGATCGGCGTTGAGACGATTTCGGCAGGTCGAGCCGCCTTTGTGTTGAGCCTGAACGTCATTCTAGTGCCGTTATTCGGGCTGTTTCTGGGTCGTCGGCTAAAGCGCATGGCGGTCTATGCGGCGGGACTGGCGATCGCAGGCATTGGCATCATGTCTTGGGAAGGAGGCGGACTCAGCATCGGCGACTTTTGGGTGATGGGCGGTGCCCTGAGTTATGCGGTTTACATCCTCCTGCTCGAAGCCGCGACGCTACGCCATCCCCCCCTGGCGCTGTCAGCCGTGCAACTGGTTCTGGTGGCTGGAGTGACGACGATCTGGGCGGCTCCGGCAATAGTGGTGGAATGGGATGCGATCGCGTCTCACTGGGGTCAACTCCTTTACCTGGGGTTGGTCGTCACCGCTACCACTACGATTACGCAAGCGATCGCCCAGCAGTGGGTTTCCGCCCATGAAACGGCTCTGCTCTATACACTGGAACCCGTTTTCGCAGCCATTTTCTCGTTCTGGCTGCTGGGAGAACAGTTTGGAGTCAGGGGGCTGCTGGGAGCCGGACTCGTCCTCATCGCAATGGTGCTGAGTCAGGGGCAAGCGGTCATCGCCCAATGGTTAGGCAGAACACGCCCTGATGACGCGTCGATCTTGTCGTTGGTCGCCTTGCCATCAACAGACTTGTCATCAACAGACTTGTCATCAACAGACTTATCAACAACGGAGGTTTCAAGATGAAACTAGCATTACAGTGGTTTACACAATCCAAGCAACCCGCAACGGGCGATCGCACTCAGCTATCTCTTATGGGTTGGGTCGAGCAAGCCTCTCAGTTTCTGGTAGAACGTCTGATGACAGATGCCGAACCACGGGTTTGGTACACGTCTGATGCGGACGGTTGCCTCTTATGGCATGCCTATGATCCGGTCACGGGTCGATCGTTTACCGATGTTTCGGAAGCAGAGATGCGCGCCTGGATTGAACAGCGTTATACCGCAGCGTGCTAGGGGCTGTCATCAATTACGACTACACATCGCTTACAGCAAGAGTTCCAGCCCCTAGCCTCGTGTGTTGGGGCGGGCGCGACAATGCTGATACCAAAGGTTTCGAGCTGAATTGATGACGCGCCCTAATAGCACTGAGTGTAAAGTGTTGAAGGATAGCTGACCACAGCACATCCTTCAACATAGGTTCTCCTTTGATGCTGCATACGGTAGGGCATCCGGTGCCAGCGCGAAGGAGCGTGAATTCCAACGCGATTCTATCTCTCCACACTCCGCGTCTTCCTCTCTCTGCCTCATTTCCACTCACTCCCCCAAGCATTAGATGCGCCCATCTGTGATCCTTAGCTCTTCACGCTCCCAATGACCCCTTCGACTAACCAAGCCATTTTCTCTAGCTCAGTATCCTTCTGCTTAAACTCTTTACCAGCGGGAATAACAACTTTACCCGTGTTGTCTTTGAGTGGTCCTTTATAAATGATGAGGGTTTCTGCTTCCAGCTTTGCCTTCGCTGCATCCGCATCCTTCTTGGCGGCATCCGTCACCGCAGGACCGTAATCTGAAACTTTGACATAGCCTTCCTTGTAGCCGCCACGAACCAGGTGAGGAATGCCACCATCCGTGACGGATTTTCCTTCCTGAATGAGCTTGGCATATTCGCCATAGATCTTCGACCAATCCCATTCGGCTCCGGTCAGATAACCTTTTGGCGCTAGTTTGGACTGATTCGTGTGATAGCCTGTGCAGTAAATTCCTCGTTTCTCCGCGGTTTCCATAATCACTTTGGGGCTATCCACATGGCAGGTAATGACCTCAACGCCCTGGTCTGCCATGCTGTTGGCGGCTTCCGCTTCTTTGACGGGTAACGACCAATCGCCTGTAAAAACCACTTGCGTCCTTGCTTTGGGGTTCACAGTGCGAGCACCCAGCGTATAGCTATTAATATTGCGTACTACTTGAGGAATGGGTTTGGCGGCAATGAAACCAAGCTTGCCATTCTTAGCCATGTGTGCGGCAACAATGCCAGCAACGTACTGTGCTTCGTCGATATACGCAAAGTAGCTGCCCACATTCTTGGGGTGCTTGCCTTCCACATACAACCCGCCCGCATGGAAAAACTGCACGCCTGGATTATCGGGTGCCACTTTGAGAATGTGTGGATCAAAGTAGCCAAAGGACGTAGGGAAAATAACGGTAGCTTTGTCCTGGGTGATCATGTTGAGCATGACTTCCTGGACTTCATTGGTTTCAGGCACGCTTGCCTGTTCAACCGTTTTGACCCCAGGCAGTTTGGCAACCCCTTCTTTGCCTTCAAAGTGTGCCTGGTTCCAACCGTAGTCATCTTTGGGACCAACGTAGACGAAGCCCATAATGACTTCTTTAGCGGGACTCGCTGAGCCACTAGCGGCAGGGCTGCCAGCACCCGGTTCGGGAGTGGGTGCTGGGGTGCAGCCAACCCAAAGGCGGGAGGTCGCACCAAAGGCACCCGCAGCTAGTAAGCTGCGAATGACCTGACGACGTTGTAAAAACAAGGGACGCTTCATACTCACAGTCAACTCCTCAATATTTGCAAAGGGCATCGAAAACCAGCGGACGACGGGCGATCGCTTCAAGCATGGTTGTGGCTTCTATCATTGCCTTTCGGCAAAGGAATGTCATGCTTCATATGAGTTTTAGCGTCTTTCGGAGCACCCCGCTTGCTGCCAAAGGTAGCGCCAGGTTCTCTTCAACATTCACGCCGCGATCGCCCAACACGCTCACGAAAGAATTGTAACCGTACAATCAAGGCAGTAGAGATGAATCAAACCTGGCGGGCTGCATGGCGATCGTCATCAGCATTGGGATACCAGGTCTTGTTGAGAGTCTTTCACCACTAGCATGGTCATTGCACATAGAGATTGAATTTTGGGTTATGCGAACTTACGACTGGATTGTAGTTGGGTCAGGCATCACAGGAGCAGCGCTCAGTTATGAGCTTGCAAAACAGGGGCTTTCGGTGTTGCGCCTGGAGCGGCATGAGACTTTGCAAGGGGCAACTCGCTTTGGCTATGGCGGGATTGCGTATTGGTCTGGCACCACTGACCTCACGCGTCAACTCTGTGCTGAGGGTATTGCCTTACAGCGCACTCTGTCCGAAGAACTGAACGCTGACACCGAGTTTCGTGAACTTGACCTGCTGTTGACGATCGCCCCAGATGAAGATCCAGAGACGATTGCCCAAGCTCATGCTCACTTTGCGATTCCACCACAGTTGCTCAGCGTGACCGAAGCCTGTGAACTGGAACCATTGCTTAACCCACAGGCGATCGCAGGGGCGTTGACGGTCAAACACGGTCATGTTTCAACGACTGCGATCGCCGCTGCTTACACGAAAGCGTTTATCCGTTTAGGTGGCATGGTGCAAATCGATCAGGTGAATGGGCTACACCACGGCGAGGAAGGACGCGTCACCGGAGTCAGGGGGCAGGATGCGTCTTACTACAGTGCCAATGTTGCCATTTGCGCGGGTGCCTTGAGTCGATCGCTCCTCAAAGCGGCAGGCATTCCCGTCCGGCTCTACTTTACCCACGCAGAGCTGATTGAAACCCCACCTGTTGAGGTCACGCTGCGATCGCTCGTGATGCCTGCCAACACCAAGCGCTTTCAGCTCGAAGCCGAAGCCAGCACCGCCGACCTGGACACACTCTGGAATCAACCTGGAAATGAACCCATGCCAGCCATTCTTGATGCTGGCGCGATCCAACTCTTAAATGGCAGCCTCAGAATTGGGCAAATGAGCCGAGTGTTGACCGATCCCAATGCTCCCATTGATGCGGCTGCAAGTGAAGCCACGATGCGAACGTCTGTTGGAGCGATACTCCCGGCGTTGGGAGATCTTCCTGGCACTTGGCATCATTGTCTGATTGCCTTTAGCCACGATCGCCTGCCGCTCATTGGTGCCGTTCCAGGTATTGAGAATGTCCACCTGTTTTCAGGGTTCAGTAATCCTCTAGCAGTCGTACCAGCGTTAGCCAGACGGTTTGCTCACAGTGCGATCGGGCAAGCGGATGAGTTACTGGCTCAACTTTTGCCCGATCGGTTTGTGTAGTTGTTAGTTGTTGGTTTTTAGTTGTTAGCAGGACTTACGCAGTTAGATCCCCCAACTCCCTTAAAAAAGGGGGCTTTCAGAGTTCCTCCCTTTTTAAGGGGGCTTAGGGGGGATCGAGGTTTTGAGCTTCAAGCGCGTAAGTCCTAATTAGTTTCCTCTAACTAACAACTAACAACCAATCGCTAAAAACTAAACTGCGCCCGCAGGTTGCCCACAAACACTGTGGGGTTGCTGTCGAAGTTATTGGCGTTAAAGATCGCGTAGAACGCAGGTACCAGCGCCAGGTTATCGCTCAGCGGGTAGAAGTAAGACGCTTCTAGCGAATACATCGTGCCGCCATCCCCTGCGCCAGCCGCAAAGTAGCGTTCACCGCGAATGATATCCATCGGCACCATGAAGGTGACAACGCCCAACGCACCTTTTTTGAACAAGTCGGGGAAGCCAGCCCCAACCTGGAAGGACTGCACATCCACCGCTTTGTCGATCGGCTTCAGGTTTGTGTTACCAAAGCTATAGCGACCAAAGATACCAAAGCCAGGAGTAATCAACCAATCGAAGTTAAACGCCAGCGTATTCGCAAACGCATACTTCAAGCCACCGCCGACCAAACCTTCCGAGAAGCCTGGACCCGCATCCAGATAGCCGTAGGGAATGGGTTCGCCGATCGCCCCACCAACCTGCCCACCATACGCCTGGATGCGGCTGTAGTTGTAGGTAAACCGGAAGTTAAGCGCTTGGCTGGGCGAGAAGGTCAACTCAGCCGTTGAGGTGTTTGTGCCCCCAAATAGACCAAACGCTGGACTGCTGGAGGTGTTGAAGCCAAATTGACTGGGCAGAAACTCCGTATTCTCGCCCAGGTAGGCAATGGCTAACCGGAATTGCTTGTTGATGTTCCACTCAATGACCGCACCCGACCCACGATCGATCGCGTTGGTCTGCGTACTGCCGATCGAGTCGAAACTGCTTGCCCCTGTCAGGAAGAAGGTAAAGCGGTTGAAATCAAAATGGCGGTACCAGTTGACGCGTGGACCAACCGTGATTTTGATGGAGTCATTCAGCGGAAAGCTGTAGAACAAATCGTGGATCACAACATCGCTGCGACCGTTGAACGTTCCTCCCGTCTGATCTGTAAACGGAGCACCAAAGGCGTTAAAGAAACCCGCCGACGCGTATTGGTTAATCGGTGTAATACCGTTTCCAGCCGTAAACTGTGTCACCAGGCTATCTTTACCCGAAAACGAGGTGTTAAACGTCAGCCAGGTCAAAAAGCTAAACGTCGGCTCTGGCGACCCGGTGACTTGTCTGGTTGGCTGACCATTGGTGCGGGTTGTAAAAAACCGTCCATTAGCCGCATCGGCAACACTACCAGGAGGTCCTTCAAAGGTGACATCCCGACTAGCGTTTGCCGTAGAGAGGTTAAACCAGACCAGTCCATTCAGTTTGGTCGTGGTTGAAAACTGCTGCTTCTCCAGGGTGGCGGTGCGGGCTTCTAGCGCACCCACGCGACCACGCAAGGTTGCCAACTCAGCCGCAAACTCCTCTTGCAGCTTTTGCACCGCCAGCAGATCTTCTTTTTTCACCAAATCGGCGGTACCCGCAGCAATGAGTTCATTGATGCGATCCATGCAGGCATTGAGACCGGCTGCAAACTCATAGCGACTGAGTGCCCGATTGCCTCGATAGGTTTTATCGGGATAGCCCACAATACAACCATAGCGCTCAACCAACGATTGCAATGCCTGAAATGCCCAATCAGTCGGCTTAACATCCGTTAGCTGTGACACAGACGTTACCTGATCCAACCCATTCGGCTCAGCCGCATCTGCTTCGGCGACAGTAAGCGGTTGAATCTCTGCCACAGGAGCAAGCGAATCGGTAGATCCGGGCAAGGCAACGGCATTGGCTACTAGCGGCGCAGGGGATGCTGGCACCGCAGCAATAGGTTGAGTGCTAGCAGAACCAGCAGGTGCTTGGGGTGCAACAAGACTGACCGCATCCACCACGCTCTGTGAAGCACTCATGGCATCCTGGGATGCCTTTGCGCCAGACGCTAACAGCCCGGTTGCCGTACCAGCAATAAAGAGGGACATCCACAGGCTAGCTGGCGAAAGCAGCAAAGACCTCCATCGATCGTTAAAACTAGACATCTAATCCTCACACCACGCGATTACACAAATCAAAACGTAAGCATACTAAAGCCTATGAGTGAAATATGTAATTTTGAACACACTAAAGGATACCAAAGGTGGTTGACAAGTGCGAAAAAAGTTCTATCTTGGATCGGAAAGCGCAGACTGAAAGTACCGTTGCTCAGGCAAGAAATCCATGTGGTCTCCTGATAAGCGTACCAACAGTTCAGTCTTTGAGTGCTTCCCACTGTTTAGGAACGAGAACAAAGTAAATACCGATTTAAACAACCTTCTGGTCAAAGGCAAATAATTGTAGGGGCGAATTTGGTTGAGCTTTTTGGGTTCAAGTTGATGGTACTGGCTAAACCCGCCCCTACAGGCATCTGCCCTATGCTCAATTTAATCTGTAGGGGCGTAGCATCCGGCAGGTATGCTTTCGGTGATGGCAGCGGTTTTCGCCCGGATGCTACGCCCTCATGATTGCATTTGCTTAATTCACGATCCTAAGCAGGCTTTTCGCGATCGCCCCACTTCCAGATCGTGCTGGAGATTAAGTTTGTGACAATATGCGCCACGATCGGCACCAGAAGGTTGCCCGTCAGCAGAGCGCTGTAGCCTAGCAGGATGCCAATTGCGGCTGCCCACACCACGTAAGACCATTGCCGGGGACTGCTCAAGTGCATCACGCCAAAGCACAGGCTAGAGATGATCACCCCTTCAACCGTCAAACCAAAGGCAGGCAGCATGACTCCACGAAACAAGAGTTCTTCGCTCAAGCCTGGTAAAAGTCCCAACCAGATAAGATCGGGCAAGACCAACGGTTTGAGCACCAGCGCCAGGTAATAATCTGCACTTTGACGATACGCAGCCCAAACGCGATAGACAACAGCACTTGCCAGCGTTATCACAAGCCCTAGCCCAAAGCCTTGCAGAATGGCGATCGACGACCATCTTACGGGGAGCAAGATGACCGTACCAAACTGCACCCATAGTTTGGCAATGAGCAGCAGCACAACGGCTGTCACCCCCATCGCAATGAGCACCTGAGTACGGCTAAGGGATTCAACTTCTGGCTGGTCGGGGCGTTGTTGTACCACAGGGCAAAGGCGGTGAATGGGGAAGGGCTAGATGGTGCAGGTTAGCGGCTTTGTTGGCGATCGTGTTCGCACTGCGGTAGCCGACCACCCAGGAACACATCCATGTGACGTGAAAACACCAGGGCAATGGATCTTCATTAGTCTAACGCCTTGGGTTTAAAGTGCAGCTTCCCCTTCATCGAAGGTATTGAAGGCGATCGATTGCACAAGCCCTATTGCTTTAAAGTCATGACATCACGGCTCCAGACGAGAAAGCGATCGCATCGACGGTTTCAGCGCCGCAGCACTAATGCCAGCTCGTTGCGCCACCAAGCATCCCAAGACTTCTAAATAAGAACTGACCTGCGTTGCCGCTATCCCGAGCGCCTGAGGCGGTACATGCATTGTCGTCTGGTTATCTTGCACCGCAATAATGCGGGTTGCCGTTGCGCTCGAAGCCGTTACCGACCGACTGAAACTCATCACGGCGCTCCCTCCGCAAGCTGTAGCAGGCACAACAACAGCATCCACCCGATCAGCCCACAAGTCGCACGGTTGAGGCATGAATCCAGGCTGCGATCGCACGATAAATTGCGGTGCGCGACTCAACCCGACCAGCACACAGGGTAAAAAGGTATAGCCCAATTCTTCCGCCGCCGATCGAGGTGCCACATGCGGATCAAGCGGCAGGGGTAGCAAGGCTGGCGCATGGGCACAGGGTAGCCGAAACGTCCGCACAATCAGATGGCTAATCACCGCTTCTGCCCCTGCGATCGGGTCTACCCCCTGCCCGTGACGATAGTTTTGCAGTGCCTCACTTTCGGTATCGTCTGGGAAACGCGCCACAACCGCGATCGCCGTCGCACCCGCTTTCTGGATCAACGTCTCAGCCGCACGCAACAGACTCGCAGGGTTTTGAATGGTGCCCCAGGTTGCGCCAGAAGTCGCGGTTTGCAGGCTTACATCAAGCGGCGCATCGGTCATGACGTACTCAGTGAGATCCAAGCCCAGTGTCGCTCTTGCAGCATCGGCAGCTTGAAGGTGACGCAGCCGCAAATCTGGCTCAATACCCTGGTCGAGAATCAGCCCAACCTGATTTTGATGGACGGGACGCAAGCCCCAATGACCTGCGGCAAACTGATCCAGCCCATAACCTTCTACATACAGCACATTCGGCAGGTTCCAATAAAGCTGTGCCCCATTCAGCACGTTCGGATGGGTAATGAGGCAGTCAGCCACTTGCGCGATCGCCCGTGCCACAGGTAAAGCATCACCTGCATAACCACCGATCGATGCTCCAATGCCTGTTGGCACAATTAAGACAACGGTGAAAGGGCGAGTCATAGAAGGGATGGAGGATGGGGGTGAAAGATGAAAGCTAAAGGATAAGGGATGAAAGCTAAAGGATCAAAAGCTGACCGCTGTAGCTTGCTTCCCGCAGGGTTAGCTGACTGCTAGACAGGAGAAAGTAGGGGACAGAAGGCAGAGAGGTAAAAATTTTAGCCTTTAGCCTTCATCCTTTCTTGTGATGATCGCTTCCACAATGGCTGTCTGCGTGGCGACATTCACGTCCGTTATCGCCCAGCGTAGGGGATCACCATAGGTTTGCAACTGGGACTCGATCGCGCGTTGCAGGTCGGCGGACGATGCTTCAAGCTTAATTTCGGCGGTGATGAATTGTGTAACCATTGGGCTGCTCGTTGCAGGAAAGCATTGATACCACGAGTAGCGGTGACAAATTACTTTACTGTTGTATCGCTCAAAGCTGGTCGAGTCGCACTGGTAGAACCAGTGGCTTACCCTAAAGAGTCAGTTAGGATGTGATAGACGTACAATATGCAGGCACTCTCCGGAGCTATGCTGCAACATTTCGGACAAGTATGACAGCTATCAGAGAACTCGATTTGCAGAAGCGATCGATCAGGCTTGTGCAGAGGTTCATCGTATGGTTCTTGAACGGCAGGCTGAATCAATCTACCCTTCACAAGCCCGTGTTTCGGAGCGGATGAACAAACCAGGATATTTGAGGTTTAAGAAAGTTTGGGCTGCTTTACAGGAAGCAAAAGTTGCAGCTAAAACCTAAATAGGCAGGGTAAACGCATCTAAAAGGGAGCGGATCAGGGTGTAAGGTCAGGGGCTTTCCCCTGGTTGTATGCCTCCGATTGTCAGTCGAGACACACTCTCTGCCTGTTTAGAACAATACTTTGGTGCGATT
>JAESFW010000418.1_pt1 | contig 15633 bp, 11 predicted proteins | sample 9269481 | NCBI WGS metagenome assembly JAESFW01 (sample SAMN14515350, study PRJNA621654) | algae metagenome | isolation source: Lyngbya sp. HA4199-MV5 and co-occurring heterotrophs from soil with... | place: USA: Ahupuaa O Kahana State Park, Hawaii | collected 2009-07-21
GAAATTCACAGAAAAGACTGATTGGCTCTTGTGGTTTTTGGAATCGGTCTTTATGTAGGGTCCAAACAGACACGCGGTGCGTGGGGCTGAATCATCGGCTTTACGCGCCGTAATGGCGTGAGCATTACATGGCATCCAAAACGAATCCGGTAACGTTTCTGCAGCAGGTACGCTCTGAGACGTCGAAAGTAACTTGGCCTTCCCGGCGTGAGACGATGATCTCGACGCTGATGGTTTTTGTCATGGTCTTTTTTGCCGCTGCCTTCTTCTTTGCTGCGGACCAGTTGATGGGTTGGGCGATCGGCCTCATCCTCAACGTTGGTGCTTGATTGGGTGGAGAGTAGCATGGCAGCGCGCTGGTATATTGTTCACGCCTATTCGAACTTCGAAAAGAAGGTCGCTGAATCGATCGAGGAAAAGGCCAAGCAGAAGGGTCTCGAGCATCTGTTCGAGAAGATTCTGGTGCCGACCGAGAAGGTTGTCGAAGTGCGTCGTGGCCGCAAGGTCGATGCCGAGCGCAAGTTCTTCCCGGGCTACGTTCTGGTTCGCGCCAACCTGACGGATGAGGCGTTCCACCTTATCAAGAACACGCCGAAGGTGACCGGTTTCCTCGGGACCGACAGCAAGCCGGTTCCGATCCCGGACCATGAAGCCGAGCGCATCCTTGGCCAGGTCCAGGATGGTGTCGAGCGTCCGAAGCCGTCGGTTTCGTTTGAAATCGGCGAGCAGGTTCGCGTTTCGGACGGTCCGTTCGCTTCGTTCAACGGTGTCGTTCAGGACGTCGACGAAGAGCGTTCACGCCTCAAGGTCGAAGTTTCGATCTTCGGCCGCGCGACGCCGGTCGAGCTGGAATACGGTCAGGTCGAGAAGGTCTGATAAGGCCTTGACAGAGATAGGGCGGGCTTCGGCCCGTTCTGGCGGAGAAATCCGCATGCGCGTGGAAGGGTGCCGGCCTTAGCCGGGTTCGGAAGTCCCGCACCACGCAACCGCAGCCGCCGGCCTTAAGGGTCGGCAATGGTCGGGAAACCGGCATAACAGATCCCCGGTGCGCTCCGTCGCCTGAGGATTTCAGAAAAGGCAGAGAGAAATGGCTAAGAAAGTTGCAGGCCAGCTCAAGCTGCAGGTGAAGGCTGGGTCGGCCAATCCGTCCCCGCCGATCGGTCCTGCGCTTGGTCAGCGTGGCATTAACATCATGGAATTCTGCAAGGCGTTCAATGCCGCCACGCAGGAAATGGAAAAGGGTATGCCGATTCCGGTCGTCATCACCTATTACCAGGACAAGTCCTTCACCTTCGTCATGAAGCAGCCGCCGGTCAGCTACTTCCTGAAGAAGGAAGCGAAGATCCAGTCCGGTTCGAAGACCCCCGGCAAGGGCGGTTCGGCCGGCAAGCTCACCAAGGCTCAGATCAAGTCGATCGCCGAAGCCAAGATGAAGGATCTCAATGCTGCCGATATCGACGGCGCAATGGCCATGATCGAGGGCTCTGCCCGCGCTATGGGCCTGGAAGTGGTAGGCTAAGACCATGGCGAAGATTGCAAAGCGAGTACAGAAGTCCCGCGAGGGCGTCGACCCGACGAAGATCTACGGCCTCACCGAAGCCGTATCGCTGGTCAAGGACCGTGCGACTGCCAAGTTCGACGAGACCATCGAAGTCGCGATGAACCTCGGCGTCGACCCGCGCCACGCCGACCAGATGGTCCGCGGCGTTGTCAACCTGCCGAACGGCACCGGCCGCTCGGTTCGCGTCGCTGTTTTCGCACGTGGCGCCAAGGCTGACGAAGCCAAGGCTGCTGGTGCTGACGTCGTTGGCGCTGAAGAGCTGGTGGAAATCGTCCAGGGCGGCAAGATCGATTTCGATCGTTGCATTGCGACCCCGGACATGATGCCGCTCGTCGGCCGTCTCGGTAAGGTTCTCGGCCCGCGCGGCATGATGCCGAACCCGAAGGTCGGAACGGTCACCATGGACGTTGCCGGTGCTGTCAAGGCATCCAAGGGCGGCGCTGTCGAGTTCCGCGTCGAAAAGGCCGGTATCGTTCACGCCGGCATTGGCAAGGCTTCGTTCGACGCCAAGGCTCTCGAAGAAAACATCCGCGCGTTCGCTGATGCCGTCATCAAGGCAAAGCCGACGGGCGCCAAGGGCAACTACGTGAAGCGCGTCGCGATTTCGTCGACGATGGGCCCGGGTCTGAAGATCGACCCCGCCACGCTGAGCGTCGCCTAATCATATCCGGGCTTCGGCCCGAGCAAGAATTTCCGGCCCTTCGGGGCCGGAAATCCGGATTTCGATCCGGAACTCCTGTCCGAGATTGCGGGTGGTTTTACCTTAATCACTTCGGCCTGCATGAGACGGGTAAGATCTGAATTTCACCATGGCGCCGGAGGCGTCGAAATTCGGTTCGAACCTCGCTTGCCTTGTGTCAGACCCGGCTCTTCCGGGAACGCCAAGGGACAGGATCCTTAAGCGTTACGTGGGATCGAGCCTCGATCTCGGGTGACAAAGGCAAACCCGGCAGGGCTGCATTATTGCAACCCTGTCTACTGGAGACAGACAGTGGAAAGAGCGGAAAAACGCGAATTCGTCACGGAGCTGAACGAAGTCTTCAAGGCTTCCGGTTCGGTTGTCGTGGCCCACTATGCTGGTGTCACAGTTGCGCAGATGAACGACTTCCGTTCGAAGATGCGCGCTGCTGGCGGCACCGTCAAAGTCGCGAAAAACCGCCTGGCCAAGATCGCTCTTCAGGGCACCGAGTCGGAAGGGATGACAGATCTCTTCAAGGGTCAGACGCTGATCGCATACAGCGAAGACCCGATCACGGCTCCTAAGGTTGTCATGGATTTCGCCAAGACCAACGACAAGCTCGTTGTTCTCGGTGGCGCCATGGGCACGACCACGCTCAACGCCGAAGCAGTCAAGTCGCTCGCGACCCTGCCTTCGCTCGACGAGCTGCGCGCAAAGCTGCTGGGCCTTCTCAATGCCCCGGCAACCCGCGTCGCAACGGTTGTACAGGCACCGGCAAGCCAGCTTGCTCGCGTGTTCTCGGCCTATGCCAAGAAGGACGAAGCCGCCTAAGGCGGATTTTCGCTGTTGTATTTAAAACCAGTTCGAACCGAACAAAAGGAAAAGTAAAATGGCTGATCTCGCAAAGATCGTTGAAGACCTCTCCTCGCTGACCGTCCTGGAAGCTGCTGAGCTTTCCAAGCTGCTCGAAGAGAAGTGGGGCGTTTCGGCTGCTGCACCGGTAGCTGTTGCTGCTGCTGGCGGCGGCGCTGCTCCGGCTGCTGCTGAAGAAGAAAAGACCGAATTCGACGTAATCCTCGTTGACGCTGGCGCCAACAAGATCAACGTCATCAAGGAAGTCCGCGCTATCACCGGCCTCGGCCTCAAGGAAGCCAAGGACCTCGTCGAAGGCGCTCCGAAGCCGGTCAAGGAAGCAGTTTCCAAGGCTGAAGCTGCTGACCTCAAGAAGAAGCTCGAAGAAGCTGGCGCCAAGGTTGACGTCAAGTAATTCGGCTACATGCAAGGGGAGGTGGCCTTTTCAGGCCGCCTCTCTTTGACCGTTTTTAGAACATATTACCCAAAAGCCTGTCGAAAAACGGCTTTTGGGTAATGGGTTCTTCAAGAGGATGGTCTCGAACGGAAGGCAGCACAGCAATCCGCGCTGAGCGTTTTCCGTTAGTTGGACGAGATTGAACAACTCATTGATTGACGGGGTCGACTGGCCATCGGTTCCCGTCCGTTGCAGGCCCGGATGCAAGATTGACAAGGAGCGACGATGGCTCAGACCCTTTCGTTTAACGGTCGCAGGCGCGTACGCAAGTTTTTTGGTAAAATTCCAGAAGTCGCAGAAATGCCGAACCTCATCGAGGTTCAAAAGGCATCCTACGACCAGTTTCTGATGGTTGAAGAGCCCAAGGGCGGTCGCCCTGACGAGGGGCTCCAAGCTGTTTTCAAGTCGGTTTTCCCGATCAAGGATTTCTCGGGCGCATCGATGCTCGAATTCGTTTCCTACGAGTTCGAGCCGCCGAAGTTCGACGTCGAGGAATGCCGTCAGCGCGATCTGACCTACGCAGCGCCGCTCAAGGTGACGCTGCGCCTCATCGTGTTCGATATCGATGAGGATACCGGCGCGAAGTCGATCAAGGACATCAAGGAACAGAACGTCTACATGGGCGACATGCCGCTCATGACCGACAACGGTACCTTTATCGTCAACGGCACCGAGCGCGTCATCGTTTCGCAGATGCACCGTTCGCCGGGCGTTTTCTTTGACCACGACAAGGGCAAGAGCCACTCGTCGGGCAAGCTGCTCTTCGCAGCCCGCGTCATCCCGTATCGCGGTTCCTGGCTCGACATCGAGTTCGACGCCAAGGATATCGTGCACGCCCGTATCGACCGCCGCCGCAAGATTCCGGTGACGTCGCTGCTGATGGCGCTCGGCATGGACGGTGAAGAGATCCTCGACACCTTCTACACGAAGTCGCTCTACCAGCGCGACGGCGAAGGCTGGCGCGTGCCGTTCCAGCCGGATGCGCTCAAGGGCCAGAAGACGCTCGCCGACATGATCGACGCCGACACCGGCGAAGTCGTTGTCGAGTCCGGCAAGAAGCTGACCCCGCGCCTGCTGCGCCAGCTGCAGGACAAGGGTCTGAAGGCGCTCAAGGCGACCAATGATGACCTCTACGGCAATTATCTCGCCGAAGACGTCGTTAACTTCGCCACCGGTGAGATCTACCTCGAGGCAGGTGACGAGATCGACGAGAAGACGCTTCCCGTCATTCTGTCGGCCGGTTTCGACGAAATCCCGGTTCTCGACATCGACCATATCAATGTCGGCGCCTACATCCGCAACACGCTGACCGTGGACAAGAACGAGAACCGTCAGGACGCTCTGTTCGATATCTACCGCGTGATGCGTCCGGGCGAACCGCCGACCATGGATTCCGCGGAAGCCATGTTCAACACGCTGTTCTTCGATGCCGAGCGTTACGACCTCTCGGCCGTCGGCCGCGTCAAGATGAACATGCGCCTCGACCTCGAAGTCGCTGACACCGTTCGCATTCTTCGCAAGGAAGACATCCTGGCCGTCGTCAAGATGCTCGTCGAGCTGCGCGACGGCAAGGGCGAGATCGACGACATCGACAACCTCGGCAACCGCCGTGTTCGTTCGGTCGGCGAGTTGATGGAAAACCAGTACCGCCTTGGTCTGCTCCGCATGGAGCGCGCGATCAAGGAACGCATGTCGTCGATCGAAATCGACACCGTCATGCCGCAGGACCTGATCAACGCCAAGCCGGCAGCCGCAGCCGTCCGCGAATTCTTCGGCTCGTCGCAGCTGTCGCAGTTCATGGACCAGGTGAACCCGCTTTCGGAAATCACCCACAAGCGCCGTCTCTCGGCACTTGGCCCGGGTGGTCTGACCCGCGAGCGCGCCGGCTTCGAAGTCCGCGACGTTCACCCGACCCACTACGGCCGTATTTGCCCGATCGAAACGCCGGAAGGCCCGAACATCGGTCTGATCAACTCGCTTGCAACCTTCGCCCGCGTCAACAAGTACGGCTTCATCGAGAGCCCGTACCGCAAGATCGTCGACGGCAAGGTGACGAACGACGTCGTCTATCTCTCGGCCATGGAAGAGGCGAAGTATCACGTCGCCCAGGCAAACTCGGTTCTCGAGAGCGACGGTTCGTTCGCTGAAGAGTTCGTTGTTTGCCGTCACTCCGGCGAAGTTATGCTGGCGCCGCGCGACAACATCAATCTGATGGACGTTTCGCCGAAGCAGCTCGTTTCGGTCGCCGCGGCGCTCATCCCGTTCCTCGAGAACGACGACGCCAACCGCGCACTGATGGGCTCGAACATGCAGCGTCAGGCCGTGCCGCTGCTGCGCGCCGAAGCGCCGTTCGTCGGCACCGGCATGGAGCCGGTCGTTGCCCGTGACTCCGGCGCTGCAATTGCAGCCCGTCGTGGCGGTGTCGTCGACCAGGTTGACGCGACCCGTATCGTTATCCGCGCCACCGAAGACCTCGATCCGTCGAAGTCGGGCGTCGATATCTACCGTCTGCAGAAGTTCCAGCGTTCGAACCAGAACACCTGCGTCAACCAGCGCCCGCTGGTCACCGTCGGTGACATCCTGAACAAGGGCGACATCATCGCTGACGGTCCGTCGACCGACCTCGGTGACCTGGCCCTCGGCCGCAACGCGCTCGTCGCGTTCATGCCCTGGAACGGTTACAACTACGAAGACTCGATCCTGCTTTCCGAGCGGATCGTGCGCGACGACGTGTTCACCTCCATCCACATCGAAGAATTCGAAGTGATGGCGCGTGACACGAAGCTGGGTCCGGAAGAAATCACCCGCGACATTCCGAACGTTTCGGAAGAAGCGCTGCGCAACCTCGACGAAGCCGGTATCGTTTATATCGGTGCTGAGGTTCAGCCGGGTGACATTCTCGTCGGCAAGATCACGCCGAAGGGCGAAAGCCCGATGACGCCGGAAGAAAAGCTTCTGCGCGCCATCTTCGGCGAGAAGGCCTCCGACGTCCGTGACACGTCCATGCGCATGCCTCCGGGCACCTTCGGCACCGTCGTCGAAGTTCGCGTCTTCAACCGCCACGGCGTTGAGAAGGACGAGCGCGCGATGGCGATCGAGCGCGAGGAAATCGAACGCCTCGCCAAGGACCGCGACGACGAACAGGCGATCCTTGACCGCAACGTCTATGCACGTCTCGTCGACATGCTGCGTGGCCACACGGCCGTTGCCGGTCCGAAGGGCTTCAAGAAGGGCACCGAGCTTTCGAACCTCGTCGTCAGCGAATACCCCCGCTCGCAGTGGTGGATGTTCGCCGTCGAAGACGAAAAGGCTCAGGGCGAGATCGAAGCTCTGCGCGCCCAGTACGACGAATCCAAGTCGCGCCTTGAACAGCGCTTCATGGACAAGGTCGAGAAGGTCCAGCGCGGCGACGAAATGCCTCCGGGCGTCATGAAGATGGTCAAGGTCTTCGTTGCTGTTAAGCGCAAGATCCAGCCGGGCGACAAGATGGCCGGCCGTCACGGCAACAAGGGTGTCGTGTCGCGCATCGTGCCGATCGAAGACATGCCGTTCCTGGAAGACGGTACGCATGTCGACGTCGTTCTGAACCCGCTCGGCGTGCCTTCGCGCATGAACGTCGGCCAGATCCTCGAAACCCATCTTGGCTGGGCTTGCGCCGGCATGGGCAAGAAGATCGGTGCGATGCTCGACGCCTACAAGGCGGGCGAAGACATCAAGCCGCTGCGCGACACCATCGACAGCGTCATCGGGTCGGGCCCGAAGGGCGAGCCGATCAAGCAGTACGACGACGAGTCGATCGTGCGCCTGGCCGAGCAGACCCGTCGCGGCGTCTCGATCGCAACGCCGGTCTTCGACGGTGCTGTCGAAGCCGACGTCAACGAGATGCTGGAGCAGGCGGGCCTCAAGGTAACCGGTCAGTCGACGCTTTACGACGGCCGTACCGGTGATCAGTTCGACCGTCAGGTGACCGTGGGCTACATCTACATGCTGAAGCTCAACCACCTTGTCGACGACAAGATCCACGCCCGTTCGATCGGCCCGTACTCGCTCGTCACCCAGCAGCCGCTGGGCGGTAAGGCGCAGTTCGGCGGTCAGCGCTTCGGGGAAATGGAGGTCTGGGCGCTGGAAGCTTACGGCGCGGCCTACACCCTGCAGGAAATGCTGACGGTCAAGTCGGACGACGTTGCCGGTCGTACCAAGGTCTACGAAGCGATCGTCCGTGGCGACGACACCTTCGAAGCGGGCATTCCGGAGAGCTTCAACGTTCTCGTCAAGGAAATGCGCTCGCTGGGCCTTTCGGTCGAGCTCGAAAACTCGAAGGTCGACGAGGCCGGCGCGGCACAGTTGCCGGACGCAGCCGAGTAAAGAGACCCAAGGTGCGTGCCGCCCAAGCGGCGCGCACCGTTTCCGCCTGGAGACGGTGACGTCTCCGGCAGGAACGAAGCCGCAGCCAATGCGGTTTTAGCTGTTTAAGGGGCAGGGGCCGGCGCCCGGGATTTGCCGGCACCCTCGCCAAGCTCAGGGCGTAAAGCCCGTAAAGGAGACAGGCATGAACCAAGAGGTCATGAATCTTTTCAATCCGCAGGTGCCTGCACAGACCTTCGATTCCATCCGGATTTCGATCGCCTCGCCGGAGAAGATTCTTTCCTGGTCTTACGGTGAGATCAAGAAGCCGGAGACGATCAACTACCGCACGTTCAAGCCGGAACGCGATGGTCTTTTCTGCGCCCGTATTTTCGGTCCGATCAAGGATTACGAATGCCTGTGCGGCAAGTACAAGCGCATGAAGTACAAGGGCATCATCTGCGAAAAGTGCGGCGTCGAAGTCACGCTGTCGCGCGTTCGCCGTGAGCGCATGGGCCACATCGAGCTCGCCGCTCCCGTTGCCCACATCTGGTTCCTGAAGTCGCTGCCTTCGCGCATCTCGACGCTGCTCGACATGACGCTGAAGGATGTGGAACGCGTTCTGTACTTCGAAAACTACATCGTGACCGAGCCCGGTCTGACGTCGCTGAAGGAAAATCAGCTCCTCAGCGAAGAAGACTACATGCTCGCCGTCGATGAGTTCGGCGAAGATCAGTTCACGGCCATGATCGGCGCTGAAGCGATCTATGAAATGCTCGCTTCGATGAATCTGGAGAAGATCGCTGGCGATCTGCGCGCCGAGCTCGCGGAGACGACTTCGGATCTGAAGCAGAAGAAGCTGATGAAGCGCCTGAAGATCGTCGAGAACTTCATGGAATCCGGCAACCGTCCGGAATGGATGATCATGAAGGTCGTTCCGGTGATCCCGCCGGATCTGCGCCCGCTCGTCCCGCTCGACGGCGGCCGTTTCGCGACGTCGGATCTGAACGATCTGTACCGCCGCGTGATCAACCGTAACAACCGTCTGAAGCGCCTGATCGAACTGCGCGCTCCGGGCATCATCATCCGCAACGAAAAGCGCATGCTGCAGGAATCTGTGGACGCGCTGTTCGACAACGGCCGTCGCGGCCGCGTCATCACCGGTGCCAACAAGCGTCCGCTGAAGTCGCTGTCCGACATGCTCAAGGGCAAGCAGGGCCGCTTCCGCCAGAACCTGCTCGGCAAGCGCGTCGACTATTCCGGCCGTTCGGTTATCGTGACCGGTCCGGAACTGAAGCTGCACCAGTGCGGTCTTCCGAAGAAGATGGCGCTCGAGCTGTTCAAGCCGTTCATCTACGCCCGCCTCGACGCCAAGGGTTACTCCTCGACCGTCAAGCAGGCCAAGAAGCTGGTCGAAAAGGAAAAGCCGGAAGTCTGGGATATCCTCGACGAGGTCATCCGCGAGCACCCGGTTCTGCTAAACCGCGCTCCGACGCTGCACCGCCTGGGCATCCAGGCCTTCGAACCCACCCTGGTCGAAGGCAAGGCGATCCAGCTGCACCCGCTCGTCTGCACGGCCTTCAACGCCGACTTCGACGGTGACCAGATGGCCGTTCACGTGCCGCTGTCGCTCGAAGCGCAGCTTGAAGCACGCGTGCTGATGATGTCGACGAACAACATCCTGCACCCGGCAAACGGCGCGCCGATCATCGTTCCGTCGCAGGACATGGTTCTCGGCCTCTACTACTTGTCGATCCTGAACCAGAACGAGCCTGGCGAAGGCATGGCGTTCTCGGACATGGGCGAGCTGCATCACGCGCTCGAAACCAAGTCGGTGACCCTGCACGCCAAGATCCGTGGCCGCTTCAAGACCGTCGACGCCGAGGGCAACCCGGTTTCGAAGATCTATGAAACCACCCCTGGCCGCATGATCATCGGCGAGCTTCTGCCGCGCAACGTCAACGTGCCGTTCGACATCTGCAACCAGGAAATGACCAAGAAGAACATCTCCAAGATGATCGACACGGTCTACCGTCATTGCGGCCAGAAGGACACGGTCATCTTCTGCGACCGCATCATGCAGCTCGGCTTCGCCCATGCATGCCGCGCCGGCATTTCGTTCGGCAAGGACGACATGGTCATTCCGGACACCAAGGCAAAGATTGTCGGCGACACCGAAGCGCTGGTGAAGGAATACGAGCAGCAGTACAACGACGGTCTCATCACCCAGGGCGAAAAGTACAACAAGGTTGTCGACGCCTGGGGCAAGGCAACCGAAAAGGTCGCCGACGAGATGATGGCCCGCATTAAGGCTGTGGAGTTCGACGACAACGGCCGTCAGAAGCCGATGAACTCGATCTACATGATGTCGCACTCGGGTGCTCGTGGTTCTCCGAACCAGATGCGCCAGCTGGGCGGCATGCGCGGCCTGATGGCCAAGCCTTCGGGCGAAATCATCGAGACGCCGATCATCTCGAACTTCAAGGAAGGCCTGACCGTTAACGAGTACTTCAACTCGACCCACGGTGCCCGTAAGGGTCTGGCAGACACCGCCTTGAAGACCGCGAACTCCGGTTACCTGACCCGTCGTCTTGTCGACGTTGCGCAGGACTGCATCGTCAACTCCGTCGATTGCGGTACCGAAAACGGCCTCACCATGACGGCGATCGTCGATGCCGGTCAGGTCGTGGCTTCGCTCGGCGCGCGTATCCTTGGCCGTACGGCCCTGGACGACATCGATCACCCGATCACCGGCGTTCGCCTTGTCGACGCTGGCCGGATGATCCTTGAGCCGGACGTCATCGAGATCGAGAAGGCTGGTATCCAGTCGATCCGTATCCGCTCGGCGCTGACCTGCGAAATCCAGACGGGCGTTTGCGGCGTCTGCTACGGCCGCGACCTGGCACGTGGTACGCCGGTCAACATGGGCGAAGCGGTCGGTGTTATCGCCGCACAGTCGATCGGCGAGCCGGGCACCCAGCTCACCATGCGTACCTTCCACCTTGGTGGTACGGCGACCGTGGTCGACCAGTCGTTCCTGGAAGCGTCCTACGAAGGTACGGTCCAGATCAAGAACCGCAACATGCTGCGCAACTCTGACGGCGTTCTCGTCGCCATGGGCCGCAACATGGCCGTCCAGATCCTGGACGAGCGCGGCGTCGAGCGTTCGTCGCAGCGCGTCGCCTACGGCTCGAAAATCCTCGTCGACGACGGTGACAAGGTGAAGCGCGGTCAGCGTCTCGCCGAGTGGGACCCCTACACCCGTCCGATGATGACGGAAGTGGAAGGTACCGTTCACTTCGAAGACGTCGTCGACGGCATCTCGGTACTCGAAGCGACCGACGAGTCGACCGGCATCACCAAGCGTCAGGTTATCGATTGGCGCTCGACGCCGCGCGGTACCGACCTGAAGCCGGCGATCGTCATCAAGGACAAGAACGGCGCAGTCATGAAGCTGTCGCGTGGTGGCGACGCCCGCTTCATGCTTTCGGTCGACGCCATTCTGTCGGTCGAGCCGGGCACCAAGGTCAGCCAGGGTGACGTGCTCGCACGTTCGCCGCTGGAAAGCGCCAAGACCAAGGACATCACCGGTGGTCTGCCGCGCGTTGCCGAACTGTTCGAAGCGCGCCGTCCGAAGGATCACGCCATCATCGCTGAGATCGATGGTACCATCCGCTTCGGCCGCGACTACAAGAACAAGCGTCGCGTTCTGATCGAGCCGGCGGAAGACGGTGTCGAGCCGGTCGAGTACCTGATCCCGAAGGGCAAGCCCTTCCATCTTCAGGATGGCGACTACATCGAAAAGGGCGACTACATCCTCGACGGCAACCCGGCGCCGCACGACATCCTGGCGATCAAGGGCGTGGAAGCACTTGCTTCCTACCTCGTGAACGAAATCCAGGAAGTCTACCGACTGCAGGGCGTTGTGATCAACGACAAGCACATCGAGGTTATCGTCCGTCAGATGCTGCAGAAGGTGGAAATCACCGACGCAGGCGACTCGACCTACATTGTCGGCGACAATGTCGACCGGATCGAGCTTGAAGACGTCAACGACGGCCTGATCGAACAGGGCAAGAAGCCGGCATACGGCGACCCGGTCCTGCTCGGCATCACCAAGGCGTCGCTGCAGACGCCGTCGTTCATCTCGGCCGCTTCGTTCCAGGAAACCACCAAGGTCCTGACCGAAGCTGCGATCGCCGGCAAGACCGACGGTCTGCAGGGCCTGAAGGAAAACGTCATCGTCGGCCGTCTGATCCCGGCCGGCACGGGTGGCACGATGACCCAGATCCGTCGCATCGCAACCGCGCGCGACGAGATGATCCTGGAAGAACGTCGTCGCGGCACCGGTGCGGACGTGGCAACGCCGATGCTCGCCGATCTCGCAAGCGAGAACGCGGCAGCCGAATAATGGGGGAGGGCGTGTTTCGCCCTCCAGCCTCACAAAAGAAGAAGCCGCCGAGAGCGATCTCGGCGGCTTCTTCTTTTTGCAATACGGTCTTGGGAGGTGGTGCGGGGCCTGGTTCGCGGCGTCTCAGCTGAAGCGGATGATCGCCACTTCGCCTTCAAGCGCGCCCTGATAGGCCGAAGCGTGCGGTTCTTCGCTCGGAACGTCGGTCAATGTGCCGATCTGATCCAGGTCGGCCTCGAGAAACCCTTCCTCGGCAAGGGCATTCAGCGCCTCGCGCACGGCAGTATCGTCATCAGGCGCCTTGAGCATCACGTGAATATCCACGCCATCTTCGTCGCCGTCGGTCTCGTAGGCCTTGCCGATGATGATGAACACCATCGGTTCGTCCGGGGCATTGTCATTGTCTGGGGTGACGGCCATTTTGTTTCCTTTCGATTGGCTAAGGCAACCTTAGCGCCCTTTTTGATCGAGTGCGACGGAAATGCTTTGCCGCTGGGCGGTGCTCCCGACCGGCCGACTCAAAGTCGGTGGAAAACCGCCACAAAGTGGTTGCCGATTCCTTAATCCCATCAGAGACTCCGGGGCGGGAAGGGCAAGTGCGCCGGGCGGCAAGGCTCCAAACCATGTGCAAAAGCCTTGTTTTGCAGGCATATGCGGTCTGCGCGCGACAGAATATTTCTTAATTGCCCTTGACTGTTGGCCTTGAAATCAGTACACCCCGCCGCATCGGAGCCCATGTGAGGCTGGCTGGTTCGGAACGTCGCGTTCTGGAGTTCGCCTCAAACAAGGTTCGAAACGCACGCCGACGACTACAATGCTGCACGCACGACGCACACGATAGTGCGTCCTCTGCTTTATTTGGGGCCATCTGCGAAAAAGGCGGATCGGCCCTTGTTTTGCGCATTTCATGAGGCGTTCGAAACTGCCGGCGACGGCAACGATCCGCCCGCAAGGGTAACGTGACAAGATTTTGCAAGGGATGGGTATATGCCTACCGTAAACCAGCTGATCCGTAAGCCGCGTCAGGCACAGGTAAAGCGCAATAAGGTTCCTGCTCTGCAGGAAAACCCACAGAAGCGTGGCGTTTGCACCCGCGTTTACACGACGACCCCGAAGAAGCCGAACTCGGCTCTGCGTAAGGTCGCCAAGATTCGTCTGACGAACGGCTTCGAAGTCATCGGCTACATTCCGGGTGAAGGCCACAACCTTCAGGAGCACTCGGTTGTCATGATCCGCGGCGGCCGCGTAAAGGACCTTCCGGGCGTTCGTTACCACATCATCCGTGGTGTTCTCGATACCCAGGGCGTCAAGAACCGCAAGCAGCGCCGTTCGAAGTACGGTGCGAAGCGTCCGAAGTAATTCGGTTTTGAAAATCCCGGCGCTGCGCGAGGTCCTCCGCGTGGTAAAGCGCTGAAACAGTTTGAAGAGACGAAAAGTATGTCCAGACGTCACAGAGCAGAAAAGCGTGAGATCAACCCGGACCCGAAGTTCGGTGATCTGGTCGTCACGAAGTTCATGAACGCCATCATGCTGCACGGCAAGAAGTCGGTCGCTGAAAGCATCGTTTACGGTGCGTTCGATGCGGTTCAGACCAAGCTGAAGCAGGAGCCGATCGCTGTATTCCATTCCGCGCTCGACAACATTGCGCCGCACGTCGAAGTGCGTTCGCGCCGCGTTGGTGGTGCAACGTACCAGGTTCCGGTCGATGTTCGTCCGGAGCGTCGCCAGGCCCTCGCCATCCGTTGGCTGATCACGGCCGCACGCAAGCGTAACGAAACGACCATGGTTGATCGCCTCTGCGGCGAACTCATGGACGCAGCGAACAACCGTGGTAGCGCCGTGAAGAAGCGCGAAGACACGCACAAGATGGCTGATGCCAACCGTGCGTTCTCGCATTATCGCTGGTAATTCTGGCGCGAACGTCTCAAGAGGCAGTCCACTATGGCACGCGAATATAAAATCGAAGACTACCGTAACTTCGGTATCATGGCGCACATCGACGCCGGCAAGACCACGACGACCGAGCGCATCCTTTACTACACCGGCAAGTCCCACAAGATCGGCGAAGTCCACGACGGCGCCGCTACCATGGACTGGATGGAGCAGGAGCAGGAACGCGGCATCACGATCACGTCTGCTGCGACGACCACCTTCTGGAAGGGTCGTGACGGCAAGGCTCGTCGCTTCAACATCATCGACACCCCCGGCCACGTTGACTTCACCATCGAAGTCGAGCGTTCGCTGCGCGTTCTCGACGGCGCCATCGCGCTGCTCGACGCCAACGCCGGTGTTGAGCCGCAGACGGAAACCGTCTGGCGTCAGGCTGAGAAGTACAACGTTCCGCGTATGATCTTCTGCAACAAGATGGACAAGACCGGCGCGGACTTCTACCGCTCGGTTGAGATGATCAAGACCCGCCTGGGTGCGATCGCCGTCGTCATGCAGCTGCCGATCGGCGCTGAAACCGAATTCAAGGGCGTTGTCGATCTGATCGAGATGAACGCTCTCGTCTGGCGCGACGAGTCCCTCGGCGCACAGTGGGACGTTGTCGAAATCCCCGACGACCTGAAGGACAAGGCTGAAGAATATCGCGAAAAGCTGATCGAGACCGTTGTCGAGATCGACGAAGCCGCGATGGAAGCCTACCTCGAAGGCAACATGCCGTCGAACGACAAGATCCGCGAACTCGTTCGCCGTGGCACCATCGAGGTGAAGTTCCACCCGATGTTCTGCGGTACCGCGTTCAAGAACAAGGGCGTACAGCCGCTGCTCGACGCCGTCGTCGACTACCTGCCGTCGCCGCTCGACATTCCGGCGATCAAGGGTATCGACGCCAAGACCGAAGCTGAAATCGAGCGTCATGCTGACGACGCCGAGCCGCTATCGATGCTTGCGTTCAAGATCATGAACGACCCCTTCGTCGGTTCGCTGACCTTCGCGCGCATCTACTCGGGCAAGCTCGAAAAGGGCTCGTCGGTCATGAACACGGTCAAGGACAAGCGCGAGCGCGTCGGCCGCATGCTGCAGATGCACTCGAACTCGCGTGAAGACATCGAAGAAGCCTTCGCAGGCGATATCGTTGCTCTGGCGGGCCTCAAGGAAACCACGACGGGTGACACGCTCTGCGACCCGCTGAAGCCGGTTATCCTCGAGCGCATGGAATTCCCCGAGCCGGTCATCCAGATCGCGATCGAGCCGAAGTCCAAGGGCGACCAGGAAAAGATGGGCCTCGCGCTCAACCGCCTGGCTGCTGAAGACCCGTCGTTCCGCGTCAAGACCGACCAGGAATCCGGCCAGACGATCATCGCCGGCATGGGCGAACTTCACCT
>JAESFW010000419.1_pt1 | contig 15546 bp, 29 predicted proteins | sample 9269481 | NCBI WGS metagenome assembly JAESFW01 (sample SAMN14515350, study PRJNA621654) | algae metagenome | isolation source: Lyngbya sp. HA4199-MV5 and co-occurring heterotrophs from soil with... | place: USA: Ahupuaa O Kahana State Park, Hawaii | collected 2009-07-21
CCGTGCTCGGGGACCGCAAGCTCCTGCCCGGAATGCCCGTCGAGGTCATGATCACGACCGAGGAAAGGACAGCCCTCTCATTCCTGACGAAGCCGTTCACCGACCACGCCAGCCGCGTCTTCAACGAGCGCTGAGGGCGGCCGTACGGCGATTGACGGGTGACTTTGGGGCTTAGCCCGAAAGCATTCGTAATCGGGCTTATCTCCGAGTTGGAGGCAAGCTCCCTGAGATGATCATGGCCGCGGCGGCCGTGACGCAACCAGGGAGATCAAGATGGCTGCCGGGCCGTGCACACCAACCACGGCGCGCCGCAGCGGACCGGATGATAGCCCGGATTGTCGTCCAAACACATTTTGCTTCCGAAGACAGACGCAGATCACAATCGCCGCATCATCGTGAATAAAGCTGACGTCACTTAGGTCATACCCTAGGTGGGGTGTTGAGCCATGGGCGCTGATTATGACGGCGGAAGGGAGAATGGCGGGCGGCATAGGCGGGAGCGATTGAGAATCCCGGCCTATTTCTGTGCGCTCCGACTCGATGTCTTCAATCTTGCATCCATGTCCGTGTGCGCCTGGCGGCATCCCGTGCTGTCGATCGCATTGCCTTACTTGTATCAATGGCGGCAGTCTCTTCCATGGATGAACCGGCTTGGCGACTGAGATGGCTGGATCGAAAGCAACCCCAGCCGTCGAGCGAGCCCCCACGTTTCGAAGATGTCGTGATACCCAACCTGGATGCGGCCTACAGCCTGGCACGCTGGCTGGTACGTGATCCCGTTCTCGCGGAGGACGTCGTGCAGGACTCTGTCGCGCGCGGTCTCAGTTACTTCGCCTCGTTTCGCGGTGGCGATGCCAGGGCCTGGCTGATGCGGATCGTGCGGAACACCGCCTACACGTCGCTCTCGGCGCGCCAGAAGCTGCAACGGGAGCAGGTGTCGGAAACGCTCGCGGATGACGATGAAGCGCTCAGTGCACGGGATGCAGCACCAGACCCGGAACAGATGCTATTGCGGAAGGAGCAGTCAGAGCAGCTGGAAAAGGCCCTCGCCATGCTGCCGGCCGAACTCAGGGAATGTTTGATCCTCAAGGAGGTCGAGGAACTGTCTTACAAGGAAATTGCCCAGATCACCGGCATACCAATCGGCACGGTCATGTCCCGCCTTTGGCGTGCGCGCCAGGCGCTCATGCATCTCGTCAGGTCGGGAGACAGCCATGACTGATCAGTCGTGCACAGAGATGCATCTGCTAATTCAAGCCGATGTCGACGGTGAGCTGGAGCCTGCCGAAGCCGGAAGGGTTGCGTGGCATGTCGAACGCTGCCCAAGCTGCGCGCGGCTTCAGGCGGATCTCTCCGCGCTTTCGGGCAGATTACGGGACGAAGCCACCCGCTACAACGCGCCGATGCAACTGCGCAGGGCCGTGGTCGACCAGCTGCCACGGCGTCGGCGCTCCTGGTTGTCGCGCCCGGCGCTCGCGACAGGGATTTCGGCAGGCCTGGCAGTCGCAGCCAGTCTCGCGATCTTCGCGGTCATGCCGCAAACGGACGCGATGCCCGATTGGGTCGTCGCTGCGCACATCCGTGCGCTGCAACCCGATCACCTCGTCGACGTGGTCTCCGCCGAGCAACACACCGTCAAGCCGTGGTTTGCCGGCCGGCTTCCATTTGCCCCACCGGTGAAGGATCTGTCGGGGCCCGGCTTCCTGCTGCAGGGCGCGAGGCTCGACGCATTGCCAGGAAGCACCGCTGCGACGCTTGTCTACAAGCGCCGACAACACCTGATCGACCTGTTCATCTGGCCGACCGGCGAGAATGAGCCCCGTGGGCGCAGTTCGGGCGTCCGGGAGGGCTATAATTTCGTCCGGTGGCAGTCAGGTGAGATGACCTTCTGGGCCGTCTCCGATCTAAACATGAAAGAGCTCGACGATTTCGCCAGCCATTGGCGCTAATCCGGATCAGGACGCGCTCCCGATAAATCGTCCACGCCTCGTGAATAAACCGCCACCGCCTGCGGTCTGCTGTCTGGAGACGGCGGAGGCTGACCGAGATGGCACGGCAATGCGCGGGGTCAATCAACCGCGAGAAGAGGTCGCATGGCGATCTCAAGCGAGAAGCGCGCACTCGGCCTCCCGCTCAGCAAGAGGGCAAGTTCGGCGTTGGCGCGAGGACATGACGGTTCTCGCGACCTCTCTGCTGACCGGCGTCACGATCGGTCTCTCGATCGCGGCCCCGATCGGCGCGACGAGCATGCTGTGCATCCAGCAAACGCTGGCACGCGGTCTGCCGACCGGGTTCGCTGCGGGATTTGGGGTGGCGACAGTTCATCTCATCTACAGCACGCTTGCCGCGGCCTCGGGCACGCTGCTGCTGGGCGGTTGGTTTAGCACGACGCCTATCCTCGTTCTGTCGGGAATGCTGCTGCTGGCGTTCGCTATCCGCGTCTACCGACGAGACGTCATCGTTGGCGAAATTGCCGAAGGACAGCGAAAGCTTATTGCGTCCTATTGTGGCGCCATCGGCTTTGGCTTCCTCAACCCAGTGACGCCCGTTCTCTTCGCTGCCGCGATCCCGAGCATAGTCAACCAAGGCCATGAAGCGATCCCGATTACCGTTGGCGGCATATTCGTCGGCTCGGCCTGCTGGTGGGCCTTCCTGGCCGTGGGCGTGAGCCTGCTTCGCCAACGGGTCACAGGACAGCGGCTGAGGCAGATCAATAAGTGCGCCGCACTCCTGATGGCCTATGTCGCGGTGGGAATGGTGCTGGCTGGGTTTCGAGCGGCAGGTTGATCTCGAAATCAACGGCGATGGTCGCACTGGTCTTTGTCGACCTGCTCGACCCATCAGTCTCCTCGGGCCCAGTGGAGGGTCGAGGTCTAAGAGGACTTCCATCCCGCCATAGCGACTGCGCTAGTTATAGAAGGTGGCATCGCTGATCCCGGCCTCCACTCACTAGGGCGCATCCGCCTTGCAGCCACCAATCGCGAGCGAACAAGGATCAAACTCGATACGGGACATTAGCCGGAGAATGATATTTACTCCGGCGGACCGCCCGCCAAGGAGAAGCGCATGACCCCGGTCGAACGCCGCGCGCTGTTAGCGAGCACGATAGGATTTGCTTTGATGGGATTGTATTGGTTGGTCAATTGATATACCCCTACCCTTCGTTCATGGCCCGCTGATGGCTGATCGTCTCGCATGATCTTCGCCGGCCGGCATAAGATTGGTCGTGAACGACCGGGGCCTGACCTACGGAACAACATCGCCTTTGGCGACCTACAATGTCATCATCAGCTTAGCGTAACGTGCTTTGACGGTTTCAAGCTTCGAGAGGCTGTAGTCGAGTTCCAGAGAGTGGAGCGAGCGCTGTAGTGCTTCCGCGGCGCCGATTTGATTTGGCAATGCGTCGAGGTCCCATAGCACGTCCTTAGCTAGCTCCAGCAGGGCTGCAAGATCGTCACAAACTATGTTTTTCGCCCGGTCTCGCAATTCGCTCATTGCGGCAGAACGCCGTCAACCCGAGCCGCGTTCCAACAATGTGGTCTAGTCCGCCGAAAGGGCGACCGGGCGAGCATCACTCATTCCGCATCGCCTGGGCCGGGAGCATCTCGATCTCGACATCACACTTCCGATCCGGTTTGGCCGCCGCATCGAAGTTCGAGTTTACTGCGCCAACGGCTTCGCACCCCGCCCGCCCGGCTGGTTCAAGGCAAACTCCGCAGACACGCATTCATTAAACGAAACCCGTCTTGAACGCCGTTCGGTGGTCTCCGACGAGACGAGCCGCAAGATAGTCGTGCCAAAGCTGCGGGACCTTTCGACGAAGCATAAACATATTGCCGCACGCGAGGCCGGCTGAATGTCGGCGTTCTCCGTCGCGCATTTGATCAGGGCAGCCGAAGAACCAGCAGAAATGGCCACATTCACGGTGCCGATTCCAACGGCCATGACGGCAAGCAAAGCTGCCACGGTCATCGCAGCTATTGCCCCTCTCCGCCCTGGCCAAACCATCGACTTCGTCACCGCAACCACCAAACCCCGCTGCTCGCTCATTAGGCAGAAATCATGGAGACCTGACTCCTCAATTAACGTAGGCGGATCAATTTCATCCGAAGGGGCACGGTCCGCGAATGGATCGGATATCATTCGTCCTCCGCCCCGATCCTGCGTCGGCGCTCCCTGGGCCGCGGCTCAGCCGGCAACATGTCCGCCTTGCCACCGTCGATCACGGTCAGGCCAGTCATGGATGGCGGCAGATCAGTTGGTCGCGGGGACATCAGATCCGGGCAATAACCTCCGCACCGATGCCCGTACTTCTGCGGCTTCCGCGCGGGGTGGTGTGGGTCCGAGGGGCAGCCGCCGATGAAGACCCGCAGAAGCCGCCCTGCCGCTATGCGGGGATCTTCAAACCTGATCGATCGGCCAGGAGTGGGATGGCGAACTGAATCGGGGTACGTCTGCCGTCTAGACGCAGCCCCGTGAAGATCACTCGGGCATCGACCTGGCGCTTCAAGAGATGAAGAGCGAGGTTCAACTGAACGGACGCGAGGATCCAGGCGCCGCACGCCCGATCCACAATGGCGCTAATGGGCCGCCGCGCTCTCGCCAAGCAATGCATGCGCTAGTTTCAGCCACGAGCAGCGAGATCTCAGGTCGCCGCTTCCGTCCGAGAGGCCATTGGCGACTCACGGAGCTCGCCACACTCTCTCGCCGCCGCTTCGAACGCCGATCGCGCCTCCGCCGTGCCTGCCTCACCTTTGATCCCGGCCATGCACGTTTGGACGCCGATTTTCCAATCAGGCCCCATCCCTCGGTCGCGCCACGAAAGCAGAAATTCTGCTGCCCTTTCGATGTTGGAAACGGCGTAGCGCGTACCGATCGGGTCGATCGCGACGTAAACGGGAGGGGAGAACCAATGCAGCTTCATTCCCATCAATACGCCGGCATGCTCAATTCGTTCCCGCGGGATGATTTGAGACATCCGGGCAGGCGTCCAATCATTTGATGTTTGCGGCACCCTCCCCTCCGTTGAGAATGCGGAACTCGGACCTGTAGAGGGTTGCCCCATGAAAGATAAGACCTCGATGGAACGAGCCTTCGAAATTGCAGCCGAGGGCCCCTGCAGATCGGTGGAAGTCATCCGCAGGCGTTTGGCGCGGGAAGGCTACGATCCCCGTCAAATCACCGGGCAGTCGCTTTCTCGCCAGCTCCTCGCGATATCAAAGCAGGCAGACGCACGAAACGACGACCCATGATGGCGGGCGGCGCCGCGTTCTCCGCCAAGTTTGGCTAATTGGCCCCGTCGGCTTCGAATACCGTACGCTGCCTCACCAATTTGTCCAAGGCAGCCTGTTGGTCGCTGAGCAGCGACGTGCTGTAGCCCGCTCCATCAGCTCCGAGATATTGCGCCGGGCGAGCGCAATGCGATCGGCAAGATCCTGCAGGGTCGCTTCGCTAGGCATCAGGCTCTCCGTCCTTCTTTACGCCTCGCGCAACGATCTGCAGTGAGCCGTCAGGGAATTGACGCTGAAGCCCCCTCGCCTGTTCGCATGGCGCGGTCATCCAGGTCTCGCACTGCTCAGGCGTGGTCAGGATGACCGGCATCGCTTTGGAATGGATCGAGCCGACCTCCGCATTCGGCTCGGTCGTGAGGAAGGCATAAAGATCTGCCCAGACCTCGCCTTCCCTGAGCTTCCGCACGCTCCTCCACTGCGGCGTCCAGATTCCGGCAAAGAACGCCGTCGGCCGCGTCTCGCCGAAGGCAAACCAGATGTCGCCACCCTCGGCCTTGTTGAACTCACTGAACGAGGTGAACGGCACCAGGCAGCGATTCTCGACGCCGAGCCAGCGCCGCCAATGCGGGCTGAGCAGAGCCGATGTCTGCTGCCCACCCGTTGCAGCCCTCCTTTGACGACCCTATCGCCTGATCAGGCTCCAACCAACGATTCATGGGAAGGTGAAATAGAGAAACACTGCTACGGCGGCGATTGTCGCTGAGAGCCGAAGCAATTTCTGCAGCATATCGATCTGACGGTGTGAAGGGTTTTGCTGTCGGTCGTCGTCGCTTATTGGTTCCTCGATTCTGGCAGGTGCTGCTGTCCGTTTCCGACCCTTTTGAGACCTCTGGTACGCCACGATGCGGCTCAGCGTGCTCGGCAGAATGGTAAGCGCAAGCAATCGCAATCAGGCAAGAGTTTGCCGATCGCGCGCCACTGCTCGCGCATTCTGCTGAACCGTTGTCAGGACTCGGGCAGTCTCAAGCCTGCCAAGAATGTGGCAGAGCTTAGAGAGTGATCAGGCAACGCCGAGCAATGACGTTCGACGGCTTGGACAATGTATTCGTCGTCGAGGTGCGACAGCCTCGATGGGGAACTTTGCCGAAGGAGATCGACCAACCACCGACCTACGGCGGCATGAAACTCTGCCGCAGACGTTCGATGGTGTTTCATCCACATTTCACAAGTAATGTAGTCCTGTAGGAAATCGGCTTTGCGCCGCTCGGCCCCCTCCGCGGGCAGCAACATCGCGGCCACCAAGCTGGCCGCCAACAACCTCACCACCATTGTCGCCCTCTCGCTGACATCAATCGTCGCCACCCACGCGCCGACGCCGTTCTTCGTGCCTCGGCTCGGCCGGGAGCATGTCCGTCTTGCCGCCCTCGATCAAGGTCAGGCCCGTCATGGACGGCGGTAGGTCGGGCGGCCGTCCGGAGATGAGATCGGGGCAATAACCTCCGCACCGATGCCCGTACTTCTGCGGCTTGCGCGCGGGGTTGTGTGGATCCCAGGGGCAGCCGCCGATGAAGACCCGCAGAAGCCGCCCTAGCAATGCATCGGAACCATACTTCGCGGCGAGCACGGCCAGGCGCGCGTCGCCGCCGCGCTCGCAGACGTGGCACCGGAAGCGGATCACAACGTAGGGATAGTCGCGCAGCGAAGTGTGGACGGTCGGTAGGCCGGGTTTGCTCACGGTTCATTGTCGACCGCCATGGGCCGCGCGCCTGCGGAGACGAAAACGCTCAGGAAGTCCCGTGAGGTCGAGCGATCGGCATCCTCCATCAGCACTGTAAGATCGTGCAGGAGAGCCCTGATTGCGGCACGCTCGGACCCATGCTCGGCGATCATTTCATTGATGTCGGCCTCGATTTCATGCTCTGGCGACAGGTCGTCGGCCGGCTGAGCGGATGGCTGCGCGGACATAGATTGCGTTCCCGAAACTGAGAACATAATGAGAACAAACCGCAACCCGGAGTCAAGCCATGGCGACCGTCGACACGTTCTTTCTCCAACCGTTCAAGACCCATCGCAAGCGGCTCGTACCCGGCCAGCGCGTGCCCGCGAAAACGAAGCATCATGCGCTCAGCGAAGGTGAGCGCATCGGCCGTACTGCCGAGGGCGTCGCGGTGATCCATGTCATCGCCGACGACGAAACCGGCGAGGTTAGTGCGCTCGACGTGCTTGCGCGGCACGGCGCGATTCCGGAAGAATTCGAAGAGCAGATCCGAGCGCTGTGAATCGCCCCTGCGACGCGCACACAATCCAGATGGTGCCGAAGTCCGGCCGGCTACGGTCGGAGGAGCGCGCGCCCTGGGCTGATGCCGCGCTGAGATCTGGTGCACCACCTGCAATCACCACGGCGAAGTCAGCACCGAGAGCATGCCTGACGAGCTGCCGATTCCCGACATCTGCCTGCGCTATCGCTGCTCGCGTGGCGGCGGGAAACAACTGCTGTCGCGAATGAGCGTCGACGAGTTCTACGAGATCCTTCAGGCGAAAAATGGAATGAGCCACGGCGAAGGCAAGCCGAAGACGTGAGGAACCGATCTGCGTCGGTATCGTTGATGACCGCGGAGAATAGCGATGAAGATCAAGACCGATGACGAATACCAAGCTGCGAAGGCCCGCATCGCGGAACTCGCCGGCTGCCCGGAGGACTCGCCGGAGGAACATGAGCTGGTCACGCTTGAGCTCGCCGTAGCCGTCTGGGAATCCAAGAAGCGGGTCGGCTAGGAAATCTCGAAGATGTCGCCGCTCGACACGATCCGGCATTGGATCGAAGCGCAAAGCAGCTTGCCGGGATGACCGGCCGCGCTTCGGCGTCGGCGGTGATTGGACGGATTCGGCCGATAGGCCGACGCGCAGAACTCGACGCGCACACACGAACGCAACTCCAACTCGACAGAGTCTGAAACGGAGGCATCGGCGAATCGTTCCGCCTGGGTCAATGAACGCCAACGCCGCCTGAGAAGCGACATGCCCTACCCACCCGATTCCCGCCCCCCGTCGTCTCGATCCTTGCCGGCCAGGAGGTGAGCACTTGGTCAGAGGCTTGGAAGGAGTTGTGTGAGGTGCGCTTTCTCGCGGGATTGCCACTCACAAAGCGCAATCAGCTCCTCGACGGCGTGAAGGACGAATTGCGCGGGATCAGGACCATCCCGCGCGACGCGGCTGTTGAGCGAATTAGGGCCGAGATCGATCGGTACGCGACGCTCGCCCAATGGCCCTGCTTTAGAGACAGGGCCAAGTTTGGCAACGCAGCCGGTCCCTTTCCGGCTGGCACACGCTAGAGCTGAAAACCGTGGGCAATGACCAAACCTCAACCGACACCAGAAAGTTGCGTCGAACGGTGTAACACCCGTGAATGAAGAGGGCCCGCCCTGTCGATTGCAAGGCCGGGCCAGTTCAAAATACCAGCGGTCCGCGAGGGCTCGACCGTCTGGCTTGCCGCCGAGGCGTGCCGGGCTCGGCGACTCCAGTTGAACTCGCGACTTGTCGTATGGTTGCGGCAGCTGCTCATCTGCGAAGAAGCGCTCGACCGCCCGCGCGCCAAGCGGAAGGCTTGGGTCTTCCCGCCAGAGTTCGGGAATGATTGCGGCAAGGCGCGACCTTGCCCGCTTTTGAGCCGCGACCGATCGTATGGACGCTGTTCACGCCGATCCAGGCCGCATCGAATGCGTTGGCAAGCTTGGCGAGGTCATGAGGTTCGGCAACGATCGAACGAAACGGCATGACTCACGGCCGGCGGGACAAAGGCCCGGCCTCACCGAAGCGTGACCGGGCCCGCCACGGTCGGCGGCCGGAAGGAACGACCGCCCCGGACTATCACCGAACCTCGCCGCATTCGGTGACAATGGATTAACGCATGCCTTGGCAAATCGTTCAGCTTGATGTCGCGCTCTTGGAGTTCAGCAGCGCTTCTTCGTCTACGAAAAAGGCCCGATCTCGTTGTGGCGAGGTCGGGCCAAGTATGCCAGCCGACCGGTGTCACGCGCCGGCCGATCGTCGAGGGAGCTGATACCCCGACGACAAATGATCAACGTTAAGAAGTCGGGATTGGTTCGATTGAGTTCAGAGCTTGTCGATCAGCTTCGCGATTCGGCAATAGCCCGGATCTCGCCCAGATTGCCCACCTGTAACTAGCTCGGGCTTTGAGTGCAGAAGCCGGCAATTGGTGGTCTCACATGCGGGATGGCGAACTATGACATACCGCCCAACCGGAGCGGCCGGTAAATCCGCGGCTCGCATCGGTTGGGGATAGCTTGTGCGGCACGCCGGGAAAAGAAAAGGCCCGGACCCGCCGAAGCGAGACCGGGCCTCCCACAGCCAGCGGCCGGATCGGAAACGGCCGCCACAGTGGCGTCGAGCAAACGTGCTCGGCAGGAGTTTGTTCGCATTCCCGACGAAGAAAGTTCGACCCGCCGAGGCGAGACCGGCCGAAACTTCCGTTCGGCCTCGAACACGGTACGTCAGATGCAGCAACCCGCACAAATTTGGATCGAAATCGCATCGAAAACCCGGACGATCGCGAAATTAAACTCGAACCCAACGGAAATTGGGCCGAATTGAGACCGGTCTAGCAAGTTGGTGCAATGGAGGCTTGCGTCCCGAGGCTGCGACCAAGACCCTTGTTAGAGTAGGTTGTGCAGGCGCCCGGGGAGTGTCCGAATGCATTCCGTACCGCCAGCTTTTGCTTGCACCGACTGCGGTGCAAAGACCATGCACATTCCTCAGTGGACCCATGACGATGCCTTCATCGAATGCGCGGGGTGCGGCAAGCCGTTCGCGACGATCAGGCAGCTGAGGGAGCGGCTGGAGGCAGCGCTCAAAGAGAAAAATTTGCCTTTAGTGGACGCTCCGTCGGAGTGGTCAAAATGAAATAGGCCCGCCCCCGCCGAGGCGAGACCGGGCCCACCACTGACGACGGCCGAATGCGCGACCGCCCGGGCGGTCACCGAAACCTCGCCCGTTGCGGTGACAATGAGCCAACGCGGACCAGATCTGATTAGTTCGGCAGCTTCAAAACGAAAAAAGGCCGCCGCTCGCGAAGGAACGGCGGCCCAGGCGGCGGGGTTGCTGGCAGTCTGGCAGGCGGACGAGACGCAGGCGAGCGCCGGCGCCGCGACGACGCGGAATATGGAAATTCTCCGATAATGGATGGGAATGAGCGGCAGGCCATCGCCTCAACTCATTGATCTTCTTCCGAAGCCGGGATTGCGGCGCCGCTTTCGTCACCGCCTTTAGATCAAGCGCCCGAGGTCATCCTTGCGGACGTCGAAGCTGGGGCAAGCCTTGGCGACGTACTGGTTATGCCCGGTGACCTTCTTGACCATCAGGTAGCGGGCGATAAGTGCCTTGACGTGCGCAAGTAGCGCGGCTTTCTGCGCCGGCGTGCGGGTATCCTCGGGGTTGCCTTTGGCATCGACGCCGCCGACGTAGACGTGCCTGAGCGTCCCGGTGTTGTGGCCGGCGACATGTGAGCCAACCTGCGCCTCCGGCCGGCCGGGCTTCACCGTGCCGTCGAGCATGACGACCCAAGCCCTGGCCGATATGCCAGTCCCGGATCGTCTCGACCGTGACCGCGCGGCCGTCCGGCGTCGCTATGCAGTGGATGATGATCTCGTCTATCCGGCGCGTTGCGCGCGGCTGAGCAAAGCCCGGAAATGCTGGCGTCGGCGTCGCCGCCTTGGGCTCTGTCCTCTCCGCGACCGCCGCCTGCAGCGCCTTGATGGTCTGCGGGCCGATGATGCCATTAGCCACGAGCCCCTTGCCCCGCTGGCAGGCCTGGATCGCCGTCCTCGTCTTCGGCCCGGCAACGCAGTCGATAGTCAGCGAATAGCCAAGCGCGACCAGCGCCGCTTGCCCGTCGCGAGTGTTCATGGTGGCATGTCCTCTGGGGGGCACCGGCCGCTATGGCGGCCATTTGCGTTGAGGCATCACATGTTGTTCAGCAATGGCGCCATCGGCGTCTGGCTTCTCACCGCTTTCGTGGTCGCGTTGACGTCGCTGTTCGTAAACGCAGCCGCCTGCGCAAACCCAATCGCCTGTAAGCTCTGCGGTTCAACTTCCATCAGCGTGCGTCACTGGCCGCATGACGATGCTGTGATCCGTTGCGGCAGATGCGGTGATGAACGCGCAACGCTTGGACAGATGCGCGAGCGTTTGGCTACGGCCGAAAAGCGGCCACGACAACGTTTCGACAACGACAACTACCGCATACCGCTGGAATGGTAGAGGACGTCGGCCGCTCCCACAGGCCCAGCGTGTCCGACCTAGCTGTTTCGCCCGAACGCTGCCGAACTGCCTTCACTGGGCCGCGAGCGAGCGTCGCTGGAGTATGCAGTGTCCCGATATCTGTGCTCGCGCGAGCGTCAGCCACGTGAAGCCTCTGAGCCAACAGAGTTGGTTCGATCTGACGAGTGAGCGCGCGGCCATTTGCAGAGCCCCGATCAGGCGCTGCGGCGGAACCTCATCGTGTCGACGGATGTTTGCCATCCTGACAGCGACAGCATGAGATACGCCATGCCTTACAGTCGAACCGATCTGGAAGCCGCAATCGAGCCGCGGCGAGCCGCAATCTACTCCACCAGAGTGAAGCGGCTTCGTGACGCCTCCGCGCGAGCTCTCTTGGTCACGATGCTCGGCCTCGTCGTCGGCTGGGTCTGCGCCCGCCTTGGGGTTTGGTTGTTCAATTGAGCGGCGGACTTGCTCGCTGCAATACGCAGTCGGTTGGGGAACGGGATAGGCACCAGCCCCACACAAGAATCCTCTGCGAGAGTCTGCCCGGGGATTTACGCAAACGGCGAACCGCGCGGCGGGACTTAGCTCCTGACGTTGCGATATCCGACCATTGGCCGACTGGCATGCCACACGCCAATAGGGAATGTTCCCCGCGAAATTGGCCGCTTGGGGGGCGCCGACGATGGCTCAAAATTGGCGTAACGCGACCGTGATCGTCGAGCACAAGGGATTCAAGATCGCTCCGAACTACGTTGGTTTCGGTCTGCGAACCGTCGGCGGCGAGGATTTGCTTTTCCAGATGAAGCCAACCGATCTCAAGCGGATGGCATTGTCGTTGCTGCTCACGGCCGGCACCGCTTCGGCCGTCGAATCGACCCGTGAAAACTTCGCTCGCGTGGAAGCAGACGTCCTGACCGATCATGTGCTGGCAACCGTCAATGACACACTAGAATTTGGAGTGCTTTCGTTTGGAGGTGGGGAGTTGGGCGCAGGATCGCTCACAATGCCCATCTCTGAAGCGTCCATAAGGACGCTGATCCGCGTGCTGCCGAAGATTCTTCAGGCGATTGCTCCGCCGCACACCGCATGATCGGGCGCCCAATCGCCGTAGATCCGGATCGGCGCATTCCAACAACGTGGGTTCCCACGGAAGCGCAATTCAGAATGATTTGGGGACGTTGGTCCCGGAATCCCAGAAGCCGCGCCATAAACTATTTCATCGTTTCGCTGATGATCGCCGCTGCAACGGTCACGCTGGCAGTGGCCGGTTTACCGAGCGATCGTTTGGAGGCGGAGCACCATGACGCGCGCAAAGGCTCGATCATTGAGATCACAAATTGCCCTGACATGCCGGAGATGATGAAGGTCAATTCGGTAGGCTAAGCCCCACGCGATCAGCGCCGCGACATCCGGGTTGGCCGAGAGGAACGCGGCGATCTTCTCGACTGGCGACGGCGTGGAAACCACCGGCGGCTCACGCCACCCCATCCTCCGCCATCACCGCATTGGCAGCCTCCTTCCAATCTTCCAGGATCGTGAGTTTCGGACTCGGCGTACGAGAAGCTCCGCGAGATAGGCGCCGGGCGCGGGATCAGGAACATTCTAGGCGACGCGGCGGTTGTGCGGCTGAGGGCCGATCTCGATCGCTCTGAAACAAAATGGCCCTGCTCGCGAGACAGGGCCAAGTTTGGCAACGCAGCCGGTCCGTTTCCGGCTGACCCACGCGAGAGCTGAATGCGGTGGGCAATGACCAAACGTAAGCAGAGAACGAAAGTTGCACCGCGGGGTGTCACAACCCCGTGAATGAAGAAGCCCCGCCCTTGCCGCTGCAAAGCCGGGCCAGTTGAAAACACCAGCGGTCCGCGAGTCTGGCTTCCCGCCAAGGCGTGCCGGTCTCGGCGAAAGTGGAACGCGCGGATGGTTGCGATTCGCCCCGCCAATCACCGCGGCCGCGCTGACTGGGCCCGGTTACTCCGCAGCCAAGAAGCGCTCGATTGCTCGCGCCCCGAGCGGAAGGCTAGGCTCTTCCCGCCACAGCTCGAGAATGATTGCGGCAAGGCGCGACCTTTCCCGCTTTTGCGCCACGTGACCTATGGTATGGACGCTGTTCACGCCGATCCACGCTGCATCGAATGCGTTGGCAAGCTTGGCGAGTTCGTGCGGTTCGGCAACGATCGAACGAAAAGGCATGACTTTACTATCTCACGGCCGCGGCAGCGCCGTCACGAAAAAAGGCCCAGCCCCGCCGAAGTGACGCTAGGCTAAGTATGGCATGCGGCCGGTGTCACGCCGGCCGGTCGTCGAGGGAGCTAAGATCCTGACGACAGCTGAATAACGTCACAGAAATCCGATGGTTCAATCCTGGCACCCCGCCAATCTGTCAAACGGCGCGCAAAGTTGCCCCCCGATCGGCGTCCAATGTTGGGTCTGACTCAGTTTCGCTGCAGGTTGGGGCTGCTCTGACGCTGGTTTCCAGAAGGAATCAGCATGATGAAGCAGCGATTTCGCCCGGCCAGTTTGATTCCCGCAGGTCTTGTCGTCGACGGCATCGCGATCGAAGGGGATCGTGTCGTTGTCCGAGCCGGTCCGCCGTCAGATCCTGTCCATGCCCTGACTGCGGGGCATTCTCGCAGCGGATCCAGAGCCGGTATTTCCGGCGGGCAAAGGATCTGCCGCTGAGCGGTCGACGGGTCGAACTCCACGTTCTCGTCCGGCGCTTTCGGTGCGATGCGGTCCTATGCGGCCGCCAGATCTTCGCAGAGCGCTTTGGTGACCGCATCCTTGCGCCACGAGCACGCCGAACTGATCGTCTTGATCATAGCGTCCAGCATCTCGGCCTCGCCCTCGGCGGCCGACCTGGAGCGAGTTTTGCCGCGAGGATGATGCTGCCCGTTAGCAACGATACGCTGCTGCGCGTGGTACGACAGCGCGCAAGGGCGCCGAGCGAGCCGCTACGCGTGATCGGCATCGACGATTTCGCCTGGCGACGCAATCATCGCTACGGCACGATCGTCTGCGATCTTGAGCGCCGTCGGCCGGTGGTTCTGCTTCCGGATCGAGAGCCAGCAACGTCCGAGGCCTGGCTCCGGCATCAGCCCATTGTCCATACGGTCGCCCGTGACCGCGGCGGCGGGTATGGAGAGGCGGTGGCGCGAGCCCTGCCACATGCCGTTCAGGTCGCCGATCGCTGGCACCTGATGGAGAACGCCAGCCGCGCTTTCCTCGACGCCGTGCGCAAATCGATGCGCCAGATCCGCAGCGCCATCGGCGCCACGGTCGTCAGCCCCTCGCTTCGGACGGCAGCGGAGAGGCTGCAATACGAAGGGTATCTGCGGCGCGAGGAGACAAACGCAGCGGTTCTTGCCCTCTGGAAGGAAGGCGTGCCGATCAAACAGATCGTCAGGCGCACGGGCCATCACCGCCAGACCGTCAGGAGGATCGTTCGTGGAGAGCGCAGCGACATCTTCCGACCTCGCCAGAGTTCTCTGGAAGCTCATCTACCGTGGCTCGATGCGCAATGGGACGCTGGCGTCCGCAATGCATCCGCCCTCTGGCGATCGATGCGGAGAAGCGGCTTCCGGAGAAGCCTCAGGGTTGTCTCTGAATGGGGAACACGCCGGCGCCGTGCGGAGAAAGCGGACGCCAGCAGCCTCTCGCGGGTCCCATCGGCTCGGACCATCGCACGGTTGATGACCACGGGTCGCGACAATCTCACGAAGGCAGAGACTGTTACGATCGCGGCGATCGAGAACGGCGTCCCGGCCTTGGTCGAGGCCCGCGCAATCGTCGCCGGTTTCCACGCCATGATCAGGTCGAGCCGGGCCGAGCCCTTGGTTTCCTGGATCGAGCGCGCGTCGCAAAGCCTGGTCGCCTCATTGGCGAATGGCGTCCGACGCGACGAAGTCGCCGTGCGAGCGGCAATCCTCTCGACTTGGTCAAACGGCCAAACCGAAGGGCAGATCACCCGTCTCAAGCTTGTCAAACGCCAGATGTACGGCCGTGGAAAGATCGACCTTCTCCAAGCGCGCCTCAT
>JAESFW010000420.1_pt1 | contig 15418 bp, 16 predicted proteins | sample 9269481 | NCBI WGS metagenome assembly JAESFW01 (sample SAMN14515350, study PRJNA621654) | algae metagenome | isolation source: Lyngbya sp. HA4199-MV5 and co-occurring heterotrophs from soil with... | place: USA: Ahupuaa O Kahana State Park, Hawaii | collected 2009-07-21
CTTGCAAACGGTCGGCCGTCCACGCCACCTGCTGAGTCTCGGGATGCTGTGCTCCCACAGGAGGAATCGGGCTGTGGACAACTTCCCATTACCTTGTCCTGAACTTCTATGTTTTAAGGATACAAGGAGGAATCGGGCTGTGGACAACTTCCCATTACCTTGTCCTGAACTTCTATGTTTTAAGGATACAAGGGATACGTCCTGGATGCATGATGGTGTTGAAAAATTCTGCGCACGCGGCGACCGACTGGCGGGCCCAACCCGCCGACTGCGATGGTACTTACCGCGATGACAACATAGGCCTGACTTTCGCTCCAATGGCTGCGCAGGCTTTCGCACCAGCGGTGAGCATCGAGCGCCAACTGCTGTGGTGCCGCCATTTCGTTCTGGGCGTTCCGCGCGAAGACCCGCCAGGCCCGTTGTCCATGGGCCTGATCGCCGTGCGCGAGTTCGACATGTACGGCGACCGACCGGAACTCGCCGCTCTGGTCAACGATGTGCAGCGCCTGGTGCAGGCAAATATCGGGCTCCGCTGAGGGGCACGGCCACCACGGGAGGGTGGTACCAGGGGATAGGGCAGTAGGTCAGCAGCGCCTGCTGCGCAGCCGCTGCTACGATGGCGATCCGGGCAAGACCGAACCTACAACTGAAGAATCAAGATGGCGGAATACGAAGTCCAAGATGAATGGCTGGAGTCGCTGCCATCTCTCCACCAAATTATTTTCTTGACGGCACTTGGTCACGCTTTGACCGTTGTCGGCCGTGATAGCTACGTACCTCAAAGCGAAGAGTTGGAGTATCCCGCCCATCTTCGCCGAATCAATGAGATCTAGCATCGTGTCACAGCTTATGCCTATGATCTGCTAACCAATGAGTCGATAGGGAGCTTTCGGCGTTTCATCGCCCATTTGGTGCTCAAGCAATCGGATCAGCGCATGTTGGAGAACATGCAATGGGCATGGGAAATGGCTAAAGAGAAATTACTGAGAGCCGCAGCGCAAGGAGCTATGCAGCAATAGACTGCTGATGGCTGCTGTCTGCTTTTGGGCGCGGCGAATCGCCTTTTTGGGCACCGCGCTGGCTTTGCGCAGAAGAGTTTGGTTGGCCGCTCTCACTGCACCCACAGCACCTCAAACAGCTGTCGGCTGGGAGCCCCCTGTATCGACACCTCATCCCCCTCGCACTTGCCCAGCAGGGCCCGACCCAAAGGGGCTTCGGTGCTGATGACCTGGACGGGCTGCGCACCGCTGAGCAGCTTCATGCTGCCCCCGGCCGGGCCGAGGAAGAGCTGTTGCTGTTGCTGTTGCTGCTGCTGTTGCTGCTCGTCGTTGGCATCGACCAGGCAGACCAGCGCGCCCAGTTGGATGCCCAGGCCGGCATCGTAGGGCAGCGGGCGCCATTGGCGCCAATGGGCCATCGCCTGGCGGATGGCTTCGGCGCGCCGGGCCTGGCCGGAGGCCAGGTAAGCGGCTTCGAGCCCCAAGGTGTCGTACTTGTTTTCGGCGATGTTCTCTTCGTGGGTGGCCGTTTCATGGGCCACGCGCACGGCCTCTTCGGCCTGCAGCAGGTCTTGGGCGAGCTGTTCCAGCACCTGCTGTTGCAACAAGGATTTATCCATCATGAAAGGCAGGCATCTGGAACCATCGAGGCAGGTCGTAATTTGGGGACTGCGGGTTGCTTGCGGCCAGGGTCCTGGGTGGGAAGTTCGTTGAAGCTACCATGAACCCACCCAAAACCCATTCAGATAAGGACGGCTGTGAATACTGGTTTCAAGCTTCTTGGATGGTATGTGGTGGCTTGCGTGGCGACCGAGCTGCTTGTGATCATGTTCAATCCACCCCACGCTCACGCACCCGTCCTCATCCTTCTTGCGCTGTCGCCCTTGCTTCCTGCACTGACAATTCAATCGGTGCTCGAACGCGGTTGGAGGTCCAACGACGCTCTGACGCTCGGGCCCCTCTTGGCAATCTTTCTGTCGCTGTCGTATCGAACCCTTCGAGCCAAAAGGTCGCAGGCTTGGCCGCCGGCAACGGGCCAAAGGAGCTTCGGGCTCAGGGCTGCCCTGCGTTTTTTGCAAAAATCAGTTGCTCATGTCCAATAAGTGCTGGCTCTAGTGCTTTAGTCGTGTGCGCTCCTCCGGCCCCTCAATACCAACAAAAATGCGCCCCACCGTTATTGTTTGCAGTATTGCATTTGCAGCATTCAGCTGTTTTTTGTTCATTCCAACTGGCTATGCGCAAGCAGCGCCCCAGTGTGTAGCGCCTCCACTACCTGCCGAGTGCTCAAGCCCCAATCGCAAGAGTAGCCAATGTCGTGTTGAGGCTCTTGCAACAATCGGTGCTCAATGTCCCATTGGCTTCCTTGCCACGGTCATTGGCGCTGCGAGCGGAGGGGACTACACATATCCAATCTTTACAGACTACCTCCATGCGGACGGTCGCGAGTTTGCGCCCATTTCTAAAAAGATCTCGCCCGGTCTTTCTAAAATTCTCGAGTCGCGTTTTGGCGAAGAACTGTTTCCTGGAAGGGGCGGCAATTTCAAACAAGAGGGATGGACTTCGTTGTCCGATCTGTACGATCGGTTTGTCGAAGTGAAAGGGGATAAGCTTTGCCTGACTCTTGGAGCTTCATACCCTTTTGCCGGCAAGCTGCAGCACTGTACAGACGGTACGACAGCCAGCACCCTTCGTACGGCAGAGGGAGTTCCGACCTGGGCCGAGGCAAGGGGTGCGGCGGCAGAATTGCTGCTGGCACATTTTCAGCTCGATGTCACCAATGCTGAACACTTCGAGGGCAGGCAACCTCGCTCATTCGATGCAATCTCGATTGCTGATGGTGCGTGGCACCTTGTTATGAGATACGAGGGGCGCCGACGAGTACCACCGTACTGGACTTATGTAGTGACCATCCCTCTCTACGAAAAGAAGGCAGCAAGCGTCACTAAGCAGCCTTGGAGATGAATGCGGGCTTCGCTTCGTGTTCTTGCTACGGAATTTCGCTTGCTACGAACGTGCGGCCCCTGGCCAATTGCGCAAGTCTAGCCGGCCGCGCCCCTGCCTCGCCCACCGGCATAGCCACTGCGCAACGCAGCACCGATGCCCACCGGCACCAACGTGCGCGTGCCGAAGAAGCCAGGCCCGCCCGCACCCCCTCACGACACCGCCATCACCCCCGCCACCACCAGCATGCACGCCCCGAACGCCAAGCCCTGCAGCCGGATCGCGCGCGGGCTTTGGGCGCGGCTGAAGAGCACCTGGCCGCCGTAGATCCACAGGAAGTGGCAGGCCAGGCCCACCACGACGAAGACCACGGCCATCTGCAGCACCTGGGCCGACAGTGGCAGGCCGGGCGAGAGGAACTGCGAGAACATCACCAAAATCATCGAGTGCACCTTGGGGTTGAGGCTCAGCGAGACGAAACCGTCGATGAAGCCCAGCGGCCGCAGGTCCTGCCGCTCGGCCGCGCCCGCGCTGCGAAAGAAGCACCAGGCCAGGTACACGATGTAGACCGTGCCGCCCCACTTGAGCACGCTGTAGGCCAGCGGGTGGCGCGCGAACACCTCGCTCAGGCCGAAGCCATAGACCAGGCACCACACCAGGTTGCCGGCCTCGAAGCCCATCCAGAACGGCACGGTGCGCCGCAGCCCGAACTGCCCGCCCGATGCGGCGAGCACGGTGTTGCCCGGGCCGGGGCTGACGATCATGGGCACGGCAAAGGCAAGGATCAGGAGCCAGGTGGACAGGGCGATCATGGGCGGCGCCTCCAGTACAAGAATTGAGGGGAAGCAGCGATTACAGCGGTGGCACACGCCGTTGCCAAACGATGTAATCTCATACCCTCGATAAGCTGTATTGATCGAAACCTCTCCCCCTCACCACACCATGGCCCGCCGCCTGCCCCCGCTCAACGCCCTGCGCGCCTACGAGGCCGCGGCGCGTCACCACAGCTTCACGCGCGCGGCCGAGGAGCTGCATGTGACGCAGGCCGCCATCAGCCACCAGGTGCGACAGCTCGAAGAGTGGTTGGGCTGCAGGCTGTTCGAGCGGCGCGGCCATGCGCTCACGGGCACCGCTGTCGGCAAGGCCTATGCGGCCGAGCTGGGCCGGCTGCTCGATGCCCTGGCGGGTGCCACCGAGCGCGTGGCCGGACACGACAGCAGCCTGGCCGGGCCGCTGCGCATCACCGCCCTGCCCTCGTTCGCCACGCGCTGGCTGGTGCCACGGCTGGCGCGGTTTCGGGCGCTGCACCCGGGCATCGACCTGCAGCTCACCAGCGACCTGGCGCTGCACGACTTTGCACGCGACGAGGGTTTCGACATCGCCATCCGTCTGGGGCTGGGGCGCTGGCCCGGCCTGCAGGCCGACCTGGTGTCGCGCGAGCGCCTGTCGCCCGTGTGCAGCCCGGCCCTGCTGTCCGCGCACACGCCGCTGGCTACCGTGGCCGACCTGCAGGCCCACACCCTGCTGCACGACCAGCCGGGCGACCTGTGGCCGCGCTGGCTGGCCCTGGCCGGCGCCACGCGCAGCGAGGCCGACAGCCCCGCCGTGCGCACCGGCCCCTCGTTCAGCGACTCGGCCCTGGTGCTGCAGGCCGCGGCCGAGGGCCAGGGCGTGGCGCTGGGCCGCGTGTTCCTGGCCTCGGACGACATCGCCAACGGCCGGCTCGTGAAGCCCTTCGCGCTGGACCTGCCCAACGACTACAGCTACTGGCTGGCCTACCCGCCGGCCGCCGCCCAGCAGCCCCGCCTGGCGGCGTTTCGCGACTGGGTGTTGGCAGAAACTGCGGCCTGGCGCAACACCTGAAAGGGTGGCCATGCCACGGTCCGGCGCGGGCCCTTTTGTGTAACGGGGAAATACCGGGCACCCGCCTCAGTGATAATGAATTTTTCCCTGATCGCCACCCCGTCCCCGGACGCCCCCCAAGCCGCCCATGCTCTGCGCCGTTGTCTTGTGTATTGCAGCCTTGGCTGGGGGCCAGCCGCCGCAACCGCCAGCGCAACCACAGCCTCAGACGCAACGCGTCTCCTCGGACGGCTGGTTCACGCTCAGCGGCGACCGCGCCGACGCGGGCAAGAACCTCATCGAGATCCTGCCCGAGCCCATCGGCGTGGACCAGCGCGTGGTGCTAGACCTGCGCGTATCGCGCGACCAGCAGCGCACCTCGTTCCGCGGGCAGAAGTACCGCTCGTACTACGCCAAGGTCGTGGTCGACTGCCCCACGCGCAAGGCCTGGTACCTGTGGCTGTCGTACTACGCCCAGCCCGAGTGGGCCGGCCCCATCGTCGGCCGCGAGGAGTACCAGGAGGGCGAGGCGCCGGTGCTGTTCAAGGACATGTCCAGCGAATGGTCGCGGCGCATGATCTCCGCGGCGTGCAAGGTGCGCAGGCTGTGAACCCCACCGGATAGAAAGACCGACCTGATGAGCACCCCCGCTTTCTCGATCACTCCCGAAGCCTTTGTGCAGGAATTCAAGGACCTCAAGGAGCACCTGCTGGCGGGCTACTTCAGCCCCGGCTCCGACATTTCGCGCATCGCTGCGCTCCAGCAGGCAGGCCTGACCGAAGCACAGATCGCCGTGGCGCGCGAGGTGGTCAGCGGTGCGCTGACCGATGCGCTCTACACCGTGCTGCTCGGGCTGGAAGGCAGCGCCTCCATCCACCAGCACCAGATCCTGTACAAGCTGTTCGACGAACAATCGAATGAACTGACGGGGCACATCGAGTCCGTCGCGTGGGAGAAATTCCATGGCGAGGATGCCTGAGCGGGCACGGCCGGCGCCTAGGCAGCAGGCTGCCCCAGCGCCCCCACCACAAAGTCGATGAAGCGCGCCAGCTTGGGCAACTGCCTCCGGTCGGGCGCGCAGACCAGGTGCACCGGGCGCGATCCCGGCCCCTGAAGGCACCCGGGGCCAAGGCTGCTGGCCCCGGCCCACCATTAAAAAAGCCCCTGCAGATGGGCCCGCAGGGGCTTTCAGTGAAAAGCGTTCAGCTCACGTCACAGATGGTCGAGGGCGTAGCGCCGGATGGCCAGTTCCAGAAAATCGGCCATCGCGGGATGGTAGCCATTGTGAAACGCGCGCATGTCGGGATTTTCTCGGTAGAAGATGCCAAGCCCGATGTACGCCTGCTTCGTCGGGACGTAAAAGCGCGACGCGATGGCGAAATGCCGGGCCATCCACTGCTGGACCTCTTCGTCCTCGGGCGCCAGGGTGCCGACCAGGGGTGCCAGCTGCGTGTACAGCGCATCCCAATCGGCATGGACCTGGGTCTTGTCTACATGGCTCCAGTTCTGGGTGGCAGCGAGCGACTGCCCTTGTTCGCGTTGCAGGCTCGCTCGGCATTCGTTCAAAAAAAGATCGGTCAGGGATTTCAATTCGGTTCCTTTGAATCCCGGCCGGCCGACTGCTAACGGGCCGAGCCCACCGGGATCGTGGTTTCTGGATAGTGGCGCGAATGGTTCGAAACAACAGTCATAACCGACCCTCACTGAGTGCATTCAAAAGGACGCGAACCATAACACGCGCATGCCCGCCCCAACCCGTCACACCGCCCTGCCCTCCACCCCCAGCGCCCTCACCACAAACTCAATGAACCGCGCCAGCTTGGGCAACTGCCGCCGGTCGGGCGCATAGACCAGGTGCACCGGGCGCGGCGCCGGCACGCAGTGCGCGAGCACCGGCACCAGCCGGCCCTCGCGGATCTCTTCGGCCAGCAGCACCTCGGGCTGCATGATGAGGCCCAGGCCACGCAGCGCGGCCTGGCGCAGGCCGTCGCCCTGGTTGCAGGTGAAGCGGGCAATGTCGGGCCACTGCACGGCATCGGCGCCGTCGCGCAGCGTCCACTCCACGCGGCGCTGCCAGACCGAGTGGCTCAGGCACTGGTGCCGCGCCAGGTCGGCCAGGCGCTCGGGGCGGCCATGGCGCGCCAGGTAGCCAGGCGTGGCGGCGATCACCATGCGGTAGGGCTTGAGCGGCCGTGCCACCAGGCCCTCGTCGGCAATGGCGCCGATGCGCACGGCCGCGTCGAAGCCCTCACCCGCCAGATCCACCACGCTGTCGGTCAAGAGCAGCTCCACACGCACCTGCGGATGCGCGAGCAGAAAGTCGGCCACCAGCGGCGCGACCACCTCGTTGCCCAGCGTGAAGGGTGCACTCACGCGCAGCAGGCCCTGGGGCACGGCGCGCTGGCGCTCCACGGCCGACTCGGCCCAGCGCACCTGCTCGAGCACGCGCCGGCAGTCCTCGTGGAAGGCGGCGCCCACCTCGGTCAGGCTGTTCTGGCGCGTGCTGCGCTGGAACAGGCGCGCACCCAGGTGCTCTTCGAGCTGGCGGATGTGCTTGCCCACCATCACGGCCGAGAGATCGAGCTGGCGCGCGGCGGCGGCAAAGCTGCCGGCCTCGACCACGGCCACCATGACCTCCATGTTGCGCAGTTTGTCCATGGCGATTGCAAACCATTGGTTAGTTCAAGAAGAACTTCACTGTACTTTATGCGCTGATTGATTCACAAAACAATCCAGGCTTCTTTCTTCCTCTTCAACGCTTTCACAGCACTACGTTTCAAGGAACAAGCCATGTCCAGCAAGATTCTTCTCATCGGCGCCAGCGGCACCATCGGCCAGGCCGTCCTCGCCAATCTCTCGGCACGCCACGAGGTCATCACCGCCGGCCGCAGCAGCGGTGCGCAGCGCGTGGACTTTGCGCAGCCCGGTTCGGTGGAAGCCTTGCTGAAAGCCGTGGGCAAGGTGGACGCCATCGTCAGCACCGCCGGCAACCTGCACTTCGGCCCGCTGGCCGAGATGACGGCCGCGCAGTTCAACCTGGGCCTGCAGGACAAGCTGCTCGGCCAGGTGCAGCTGGCGCTGCTGGGCCAGCATGTGCTGAACGACGGCGGCTCGATCACGCTGACCAGCGGCATCGTGGGCATCGAGCCCATCCGCAACGGCGCCAACGCCACGGCGGTGAACGCCGCCCTCGAAGGCTTCGTGGCCGCCGCCGCCATCGAGCTGGCACGCGGGATTCGCATCAACGCCGTAAGCCCCACCATCCTGACCGAATCGGTGAGCAGCTATGGCCCCTTCTTCCCGGGCTTCGAGTCCGTGCCCGCCGTGCGCGTGGCCCTGGCCTACCAGCGCAGCGTGGAAGGCGGGCAGACGGGGCGGGTGTACCGGGTCAACGGCTGAGGCTGGCGGCGCCGGCCGCATGCTGTAGCCCACCCGCCAGCTGCCCCAGCACGCGCACCGCCTGCTCCAGCTCGCGGGTCCAGGGGCGGGCGATGTTCAGGCGCAGGTAGTGGGCGTACTTGGCGGTGGTGGAAAACAGCACGCCGGGCGTGAAAGCGATGCCCTGGCCCACGGCCTGGTGCAGCAGGGCCAGGGCGTCCACGGCCTGGGGCAGTTCCAGCCACAGCCACCAGCCGCCGGCGGGGCTGTGCACGCGCGTGCCGGCCGGAAAGTGGCGCTGCACGGCCTCGGCCGCGCGCGGCGTGGTCTGGGCCAGGCGCTCGCGCAGTTTGCGCAGGTGGGGCTGCAGGCCGCCGGTGCGCAGAAACTCGGCCAGCACGGCCTGCTCCAGCCAGGGGGCGGCCAGCGAGGTGCTGAGCTTGAGCGATTCCATGCGCGCATGCCAGCGCCCGCCCGCGGCCCAGCCCAGGCGAAAGGCGGGCGCCAGGCTCTTGCTGCTGCTGCCGCAATAGATCACACGGCCATGGCGGTCCCAGGCCTTGACGGGCTGGGGCCGGTGGGGGGTGTGCGAGAGGTCGCCGAACACGTCGTCCTCGATCAGCGCCAGGTCGTGCTGCTCCACCAGGCGCAGCAGGCGGCGCTTGTTGCGCTCGGGCATGGTGTGGCCCAGCGGGTTCTGGAAGTTGGGCATGACGACCACGGCGCGCACGCCGCTTTCGTGCTCCAGCACATACTCCAGCGCTTCCAGGCCCATGCCCTCGCTGGGCGTGCAGGGCAGCTCGATGGCGCGCAGGCCCAGGTTGCCCAGCATCTGCAAGAGGCCGAAGTACACGGGCGACTCGACCACCACCGCATCGCCGGGCCGGGCCACGGCGCGCAGGGCGACGTTGAGCGCCTCGGTGCTGCCGTGGGTCACCATCAGCTCCTGGGGCTGCAGGTCCAGGCCGTAGCCGGCCATCCACGCGGCCAGTTCGCTGCGCAGCGCGGGCAGGCCGCTGCCCGTGGGGTAGGTGCCCAGCATCTCGGGCTGGCTGCGCAGCAGGCGCTGGGCAATGCGCGCCAGCGCCGCCGTGGGGTACCAGGCGGGCGCGGCGTTGGCCAGGTGCAGGCCCCACTGCAGGGGCTGCTGCGTGGTCAGCGCGTACAGCTGGGTCATGCGGTGCTCCAGCGAGACCAGGCGGTCGAGCTCCACTGGGGGCGGCGGCGCAGGCCTGTTGTCGACCTTTGCGACGGCGGCCGCGGTGGCCACCGCGGGTGCACGACCTGCGGGCGCCGGCTCGGCCACGTACATGCCCGACTTGTGGCGTGCCTGCACGGTGCCCAGGGCTTCGAGGTGGCGGTAGCAGCGCACCACCGTGTCCACGCTCACGCCCTGCGCCGCGGCCAGCGCGCGCACCGAGGGCAGGCGCTCGCCCGGTGCGTAGCGGCGCCGGGCGATGTCGCGGCGCAGCTGCTGCGCCAGCTGCAGGTAACTGTGCTGCAGTACAGATAAGTTCTTGGCCATCTGTACAGCATAAACGCAGCGCGCTCTGTGCGCGCCGGCGCGCGGCGCGCGGGCAACATGGGCAGCATGACGACACCCCACAGCTCTTTTGCCCCCACGCTCCCCGGCAGCACCCGCCTGCTGGCCACCGCGCGCGACCTGTTCCCCGCCGTGCTGGCCGGCCTGGTGGCCGTGCTCATCTCCTACGCCGGCCCGCTGCTGCTGGTGCTGCAGGCCGCGCAGGCCGGGCACATGCCTGCGGCGCAGCTCACCTCGTGGGTGTGGGCGATTTCCATCGGCGCCGGGGTCTGCGGGCTGTGGATGAGCTGGCGCCAGCGCGTGCCCGTCATCTGCGCCTGGAACACGCCGGGCGCAGCGCTGCTGGCCAGCACCCTGGTGGCCCTGCCCTACAGCCAGGTCATCGGCGCCTACCTGCTGGCCGCGGCGGCGCTGCTGCTCATCGGCGCAACCGGCGTCTTCGACCGGCTGATGGCGCGCATCCCGCGCAGCCTGTGCGCGGCCATGCTGGCGGGCATTTTGCTGCGCTTTGGCATGGACGCCTTTGGCGCCGCGCGCAGCACCGTGCCGGGCGCGCCCTGGCTGGTGGGCGCCATGTTCGCGGGCTACCTGCTGTTCAAGCAACGCTCGGCGCGCTATGCGATTGCGCTCACCCTGCTACTGGGTGTGGCGCTGTGGCAAGGCCTGGGCTGGGGGCAGGCGGTCACGCCTGCCGCTGCCAGCACCGCCACCGGGCTGGCCGGCTGGGGCTTTGCCTGGCCGGTGTGGACCACGCCCGAATTTTCGTGGAACGCCGCGCTGGGCACGGCCCTGCCGCTGGCGCTGCTGTGCCTCACCGGGCAGCAGGTGCCGGGCGTGGCGGTGCTGCGCGCAGCGGGCTACACCACCCACAACAACAATGCGCTGATCGCCGGCACCGGGCTGGCCAGCCTGTTGCTGGCACCGTTCGGCGCGCACGGCACCAACCTCGCGGCCATCACGGCCGCCATCTGCACCGGGGAAGAAGCCCACCCCCAACCCGAGCGGCGCTGGGTGGCGGGCGTGGCCTGCGGCGTGTTCTACCTACTGCTGGGCAGCTTTGCCGGGGCCATCACGTTTGCATTCGCGCAGCTGCCAGCCGCGCTGGTGAGCACCGTGGCCGGGCTGGCGCTGCTGGGCGCCATCCAGAACGGCCTGGCCGGCGCCCTGGCCGAGCCCAGCGAGCGCGAGGCCGCGCTCGTCACCTTCGTGGTCACCGCGTCGAACGCCAGCCTGCTGGGCCTGGGCTCGGCGTGCTGGGGGCTTGCGCTGGGGCTGCTGACCTGGTGGGCCTTGCGCCAACGCTGAACGCCCCGCGCAACAGGGGTGCGGCCCCCACGGCCGTGGAAACCGGCGCGGCGTAGGCCAGCGCCCCCGCGCAAGGGCCGCCCCGCCGCGCTGGGGGCGTCCCCCTTTAGGGGGAAGGCGCGAAGCGACTCAGGGGGTTAGTCAAGACTTGCGCCAGACTCGTGCACCACCTTGCCCCACTTCACGCTCTCGGTCTTGATGAAGGCAGCAAACTGCTCGGGCGTTTCGCTGTAGGTCTCGGCGCCCTGCTCGTTGATCTTCTTCTTCACGTCGGCCTGGCCCAGCACCTTGACCAGGGCGCCGTTGAGCTTGGCCAGCACCGGCGCGGGCGTGCCGGTGGGCGCGAACATGCCGAACCACGAGGTGGCCTCGTAGCCGGGCACGCCGGCTTCGGCGATGGTGGGCACATTGGGCAGCTCGGGCGAGCGCTTGGCCGTGGTCACGGCGATGGGCACGAGCTTGCCCGAGCGCACATGCTGGATGGCCGAGGGCATGTTGTCGAACATGATGCCGATCTGGTTGCCCAGCAGGTCGGTCACGGCGGGGGCGCTGCCCTTGTAGGGCACGTGCACCATGTCCACCTTGGCCAGCGACTTGAACAGCTCGCCCGACAGGTGGATGGAGCTGCCGTTGCCCGAGGAGCCGAAGTTCACCTTGCCCGGGTGGGCCTTGGCGTAGGCAATCAGCTCCTTCACGCTCTTGTAGGGCTGGGCCGGGTTGGCCACCAGCAGGTTGGGCACATTGGCCACGCGCGTGAGCGGCGCGAAGTCCTTCACCGGGTCGAAGGGCATCTTCTTGTACAGCGCAGCGTTGATGGCGTGCGTGCCCACCGTGCCCATGAACAGGGTGTAGCCGTCGGCCGGGGCCTTGGCCGCCAGCGCACCGCCGATGTTGCCGCCCGCGCCCGCGCGGTTGTCCACGATGACGGACTGGCCCATTTCCACCGTGAGGGCCTGCGCGATGATGCGCGCCAGGATGTCGGTGGTGCCGCCGGCCGCAAACGGCACGACGATGGTCACGGGCTTGTTGGGGTAGGCGGCCTGCGCGAAAGCGCCGGCAGGGATGGCGGCACCGATGGCGGCGGTGGCGATGGCGGCCAGCGCGGCACGGCGGGACGAGGGGAAGCGGGTGGTGGTGTTCATCAAAGTCTCCTTGAACAACGGTTGCGTAAAACGGAAAAGAAAAAGGGGCGTCAAACGCCGGCCACGCCGACCGTCATGCCGCCGCAGACGTACAGCACCTGCCCGGTGACAAAGCCGCTGCGCTCATCGAGCAGGTAGGACACGGCATGCGCCACGTCGTCGGGCGTGCCCACGCGCTTGACGGGCACCGATTCGATGATGGCGCGCGTGCGCGGTGCGTCGGGCGGGTTGGCGCGGTCGAACAGCTCGGTGCGGATGGGACCGGGCCCGATGGCATTGGCCGTGACGCCGTGGCGCCCCAGCTCCAGCGCCCACACGCGCGTCATGCCGATGAGGCCGGCCTTGGTGGCCGAATACGCGGTGCGCAGCTCCTTGCCCAGCGCGGCGCGCGAAGACATGTTGACGATGCGGCCAAAGCCCGCCTCTTTCATGCCCGGCAGCAGGGCCTGCATGCACTGCAGGCTGCAGCGCAGGTTCAGCGCCACGGCCAGGTCGAACTCTTCCAGCGTCTGCTGCTCGGCATCGGCCGGCACCACCACGCCCACGTTGTTCACCAGCCGCGTGATGGGGCCGCCGGCCAGGGCCTGCTGCAGGGCGCGCGCGGTGTCGGCGGTGTTCGACAGGTCGGCCTGTATGCCGCCGGGCACATGGTCCACCACGCGGTCGATGACCACGGGCTCGTAGCCGTCGGCGCGGCAGCGCTCGGCCGTGGCCGCGCCAATGCCGGCGCCGCCGCCGGTGATGAGGACGCGCGGGCGCTGCCGGCTGCTTGCGGGGGTGGTCATGGGGGTGCTTCCTTCATCAAAAAACTCGGGGGTGGCCGGGCTTGCGCCCAGCCAGCGGGCGCCACACGCACCTTTGGGCGCGGTGGCAGGGGCGGTTGCGTTCGGTCTCGTTCAGGCCACGAAGGCGGCAAGCGCAGCGTCGAATTCGGCCGGGGATTCCAGGTTGGACAGGTGCGATGCGGGCAGCTGCACCAGCTGCGCACCGGGGATGGCGGCGTGCATGGCGCGCGCATCGGCCACCGTGGTCACGGGGTCGGCCACGCCGGCAATCAGCAAGGTGGGCACGGTGATGCGCGCGATATCGCTGCGCAGGTCGGCCTGGGCCAGCGCGTCGCAGCAGGCGGCATAGCCCTCGGGGGCAATGCCGGCGATCCAGCCCTGGGCGCGGCGCACCAGCTCCGGCTGCGCGGCCGTGAAGCCCTCGGTGAACCAGCGGCTGGGCGACGATGCGGCCAGCTCGGCCATGGCGGCGGCGCCCTTCTCGCGCACCATCGCAGCGCGCGTGCGCCAGCCCTCTTCGGTGCCGATCTTGGCGGCGCTGTTGGCCACCACCAGGTGGTTCAGGCGGTGGCCGGCATGCACGCCCAGCCACAGGCCGGTGAAGCCACCCATGGAGATGCCGCAGAAGCTCGCGCGCTCGACCTGCAGCGCATCGAGCAGCGCGATCACGTCACCACCGAGTTGCTCGAATGTGTACGGGCCCGGCGGCACCACGCTGCCACCATGGCCGCGCGTGTCGTAGCGCACCACGCGGTGGCGGGTGGACAGGCGCGCGGCCTGCGCGTCCCACATCTCCAGGGTGGTGCCCAGGGAGTTGGAGAGCACCAGCACAGGCGCGCCCTCGGGGCCGTCGATGGCGACGCGAAAGGCCCCGGCGGGGGTCTGCAACATGGTGGTGGTAGACGTGGGCACGGCCTGGGCTCCTGGCGTCAGACGCGCTCGAGAATCACGGCGATGCCCTGGCCTACGCCGATGCACATGGTGCACAGCGCGTAGCGGCCGCCGGTGGCGTGCAGGCGGTTCACGGCCGTGGTGGCCAGGCGCGCGCCGCTGGCACCCAGCGGGTGGCCCAGGGCAATGGCGCCGCCCCAGGCGTTCACGCGGGCGTCGTCGTCCTTCAGGCCCAGGGCGCGCAGCACGGCCAGGCCTTGCGCGGCAAAGGCTTCGTTGAGTTCGATCACGTCCATCTGGCCGATGGTCAGGCCGGTCTGGGCCAGCACCTTCAGGGTGGCGGGCGTGGGGCCAAAGCCCATGATGCGCGGCGCCACGCCGGCCGTGGCCATGCCCACCACGCGGGCGCGCGGGGTCAGGCCGTACTTGCCGGCGCTGGCTTCGTCGGCCAGCAGCAGGGCGCAAGCGCCGTCGTTCACGCCGCTGGCGTTGCCGGCCGTCACGCTGCCGTCAGGGCGCACCACGCCCTTGAGCTTGGCCAGCGCTTCCAGGCTGGTCTCGCGCGGGTGCTCGTCCTTGTCGACCACGATGGCATCGCCCTTTTTCTGGGGAATGGTCACGGGCGTGATCTCGCGCGCCAGGTGGCCGGCCTTTTGCGCGGCCACGGCGTTGAGCTGGCTGGCCAGGGCCATGCGGTCCTGCGCCTCGCGCTCGATGCCGAACTCCACGGCCACGTTCTCGGCCGTTTCGGGCATCGAATCCACACCGTACTTTTCCTTCATCAGCTTGTTGATGAAGCGCCAGCCGATGGTGGTGTCGTACACCGCGTTGCTGCGGCTGAAGGCCGACTCGGCCTTGGGCATGACAAAGGGAGCGCGGCTCATGCTCTCCACACCGCCCGCAATCATCAGGCCCGCCTCGCCGGCCTTGATGGCGCGCGCGGCCGAGCCCACGGCGTCCAGGCCCGAACCGCACAGGCGGTTGATGGTGGCGCCCGGCACGTCGATGGGCAGGCCCGCCAGCAGGCTGGACATGTGGGCCACGTTGCGGTTGTCTTCGCCGGCCTGGTTGGCGCAGCCGTAGAGCACGTCGGTCACTGCCGCCCAGTCCACCTTGGCATTGCGCTCCATCAGCGCCTTGAGGGGAATGGCGCCCAGGTCATCGGTGCGCACGCTGGACAGCGCGCCGCCGTAGCGCCCGAAGGGGGTGCGAATGGCGTCGCAGATAAAGGCTTGTTGGCTCATGGTCTTGTCTCCTGTGGATTGAAAATTGGATCGAGAAAAGCGACTCAGGCTGCGGGCAACAGGGGCAGGCCCACGAGGCGTTCGAGTTCGGCATGCGTGAGCCCGTCCACCATGTCGATGACCTGCACGCCCGCTGGCGTGCATGCCAGTGTGCACAGGTCGGTGTAGATGCGCTTCACGCAGGCGACACCGGTGAGCGGGTAGCTGCACTGCGCCACGACCTTGCTCGCGCCCTGCTTGGTCAACAGGTCCATCATCACCCAGGTCTGCTTGGCGCCGATGGCCAGGTCCATGGCGCCGCCCACGGCGGGAATGGCGCCGGGCTCGCCCGTGCTCCAGTTGGCCAGGT
>JAESFW010000421.1_pt1 | contig 15276 bp, 17 predicted proteins | sample 9269481 | NCBI WGS metagenome assembly JAESFW01 (sample SAMN14515350, study PRJNA621654) | algae metagenome | isolation source: Lyngbya sp. HA4199-MV5 and co-occurring heterotrophs from soil with... | place: USA: Ahupuaa O Kahana State Park, Hawaii | collected 2009-07-21
TTTTTTGGTGCGGTCGAGAAGACTCGAACTTCCACGGGTTGCCCCACAGCGACCTCAACGCTGCGCGTCTACCAATTCCGCCACGACCGCATCGTGGTAGGGCCGACTTGCGTCGACGGGGCTGCATGTAGCAAAAGCCTTTTGGGGGCACAAGGGGATGACGACAGAAATTTGACGGGAAGTGAAACTATTTCAACTGGCCGTTCGGGAAGCCCTGGAAACGCTGGACTCTTGTCGCGCGCCATCCCATTTACAGGCTCTGAAATAACAGGAATGCCAAGCGAATGCAGCGTGAAGATCTGAATCAGGAGATGTTTGCCCCCGTGGAATCGCCACCGGTGCGCTGGCGGATCGCGACTGACCTCGTGGACTATCAACAGGCCGTCGAACTGATGGAGCGGGAAGCGGCCGCGATTGCGGCCGGCACCGCGGACGAACTCGTCTGGCTGGTCGAACACCCACCGCTCTATACCGCAGGCACCAGCGCCGACGCGGCCGACCTCGTCATGCCCGACCGCTTTCCCGTCTTTTCGACCGGGCGTGGCGGCGAATACACCTATCACGGGCCCGGCCAGCGCGTCGTCTATGTCATGCTTGACCTCAAGCGCCGCAAGCAGGATGTGCGTGCCTTCGTCGCCGCGCTGGAAAGCGTCGTGATCTCCACGCTCGATTCGATGAATGTCCGGGGTGAACGGCGCGAAGATCGAGTTGGGGTCTGGGTCCGTCGCCCGGAGAAACCCACCCTGCCCGACGGCTCGATGTCGGAAGACAAGATTGCCGCGATCGGTATTCGCCTGCGCAAGTGGGTCAGCTTCCATGGCTTTGCCCTGAACGTCGATCCGGATCTTGACCACTTCGGCGGCATCGTGCCCTGCGGCATTCGCGGCTACGGGGTCACGAGCCTCGTCGATCTCGGCCTGCCGGTCATGATGCCGGATGTCGACATTCGCCTGCGCGAAGCCTTCGAGACGGTCTTCGGCCCGACCAGAAACGACGCGGCCTGACGCGGTTCAGTTTGCCGCCCGCCGTCCGGCCACACGCTCGCGCCAGATGATGAACAGGCCGGAACCAACGATGATGGCGATGCCGAGCCATTTGGATATCGACGGGAAGTCGGAAAAGATCAGGTAGCCGAGCGCCGTTGCCGTGACGATCTCGAAGTAATGGAATGGTGCCAGCAGCGAAACCGGTGCCGCCCGAAAGGCTTTGACGACCAATAGGTGGCCATAGCCCGAGAGCGCGCCGAGCACGACCACGAGCCCCCATCCGAGCGCCGTCTTCGGCAGCGACGGCGCAAAGTCGGCAACGCCCATGCCATTGCCGATGAGAATGATCAGCGCCATCGTCAACGTGCCGCCGATACCGGCAACCGTCTGCATCGTCAACGGTGTGTCGCCGGTGCCGACTGCCCGGTTGAGCAGCAGATAGCAGGCAAAGACAAAGGCGCAGGCAACCGGCAGCAGCGCCGTTGCACCGAAAGCGACAAAGCTCGGCTGGATGACGATCATCGCCCCGCCGAAACCAACCACGATTGCAAGCCACCGCCGCCAGCCGACCTTCTCCTTGAGAATGAGTGCCGACAGGCAGGTCAGGATGAACGGCTCGACGAAATAGATGGCAAAGGCATCGGCGAGCGGCATGTACTTCACCGAGATGAAGAAGAACAAGGCGGCGATCGCCAGCAGCATTCCACGCAGAAGATTGGCGAAGGGTCGCTTCGCCTTCAGCGCCTGCAAGCCGCCGGCGCTCAAGAGCATGGGTAAGGTCGCCACTAGCTGGAAGAAGAACCGGTAGAATGTCACCTGCCCCGGTGACATGCCCTCATAGACCGCCAGATACTTGGCAATCACATCCATGCCGGGCAGGATGACCATGGCAAACAGCATGATCGCGACGCCCTGCATCACCGTATTGGCAGGGGCGCTCGCCGTGGTGCGGACGTCAGTCATGGGCAGGCTCCAGTTGGCGGCCGCAGATTAGTCGCTGAGCCGTGGTTTTCAACGCCAGAAAGGCGACCATCAAGAGTGTATTGGCAGCTTAGCCGCAATTGACGGTGTTTTTGACGCTTCGGGGTGGTCCGTTCGCGACCAAATGCCTATAAGCTCGCTTCATCTGCAGCCCCGGAAACGAAGTCGGCACCCAGCCGGTCCTCCGGGACCTTTGAACGTAACCGTGGCAAAGGAGATGTCCATGCGCTTGTCCACCGAAACGATGATTGCCCGCCTACGCGACACCGGCGACGGTGATACGCTGGGAGGACGCATCTGGAGGGCGCGCGACGCCGCCAATCTCAGCGCCAAGGAACTTGCCGACCAGCTCGGTGTTCGCACCGAAACGGTCGCCGCCTGGGAGCGCGATCGCGCCGAGCCGAGGACCAACCGTCTTTTCATGCTGGCAGGCGTGCTGGGTGTCACGCCGGCCTGGCTGATTGCAGGCCTCGGTCGCGCGCCGGATGCCGATGCTGACGAGGACAAGAGCGACGGGTTGCGCGAGCAGCTTGCGCAGGTCAAGAAGTTGCACGAACAGACGGGCAAGGCCATTGCCGCTCTTGAGATGGAACTCAATCGCGTTCAACAGAACATTCGATAACCTATTGCGATTCCACGTAGGGCCGCCGCCCTGGCGGCCCGAACTCATTTCAGTCCAAGGAGAAAATAGATGGATGTACGCGCCGCCGTTGCCGTTCAGGCAGGCAAGCCGCTCGAGGTCATGACGGTTCAGCTTGAAGGCCCGCGGGCCGGCGAAGTGCTGATCGAGGTCAAGGCGACCGGCATCTGCCACACCGACGACTTCACCCTGTCGGGTGCTGACCCGGAAGGCCTGTTCCCGGCGATCCTCGGCCATGAGGGCGCCGGCATCGTCGTCGACGTCGGCCCCGGCGTCACCTCGGTGAAGAAGGGCGACCACGTCATTCCGCTCTATACGCCCGAGTGCCGCTCGTGCCCGTCCTGCCTGTCGCGCAAGACCAATCTCTGCACCGCGATCCGCTCGACGCAAGGACAAGGCCTGATGCCCGACGGCACCTCGCGCTTCTCGATCGGCAAGGACAAGATCCACCACTACATGGGCTGCTCGACCTTCGCCAACTACACGGTGCTGCCGGAGATCGCGGTTGCCAAGGTCAACCCGGACGCGCCCTTCGACAAGATCTGCTACATCGGCTGTGGCGTGACGACCGGCATCGGCGCGGTCATCAACACCGCACAAGTCGAGATGGGCGCAACCGCGATCGTCTTCGGTCTCGGCGGCATCGGCCTCAACGTCATCCAGGGCCTGCGCCTTGCCGGTGCCGACATGATCATCGGCGTCGATCTCAACAACGACAAGAAGGCCTGGGGCGAACGCTTCGGCATGACCCACTTCGTCAACCCGAAGGAGGTCGGCGACGACATCGTGCCCTACCTCGTCAACATGACGAAGCGCGGAGCCGACCAGATCGGCGGCGCCGACTACACCTTTGACTGCACCGGCAACACCAAGGTGATGCGCCAGGCACTCGAAGCCTCGCATCGCGGCTGGGGCAAGTCGGTGGTCATCGGCGTTGCCGGCGCCGGCCAGGAGATCTCCACGCGTCCGTTCCAGCTCGTCACCGGCCGCACCTGGATGGGCACGGCCTTCGGCGGCGCCCGCGGCCGCACCGACGTGCCTAAGATTGTCGACTGGTACATGGAGGGCAAGATTGAGATCGACCCGATGATCACCCACACCATGCCGCTCGAAGATATCAACAAGGGCTTCGAGCTGATGCATTCCGGCGAAAGCATCCGCTCGGTCGTTCTGTACTAAGCTGGAAATGACGCAACTCCGGACGGAAAACCGCTTCACACTTTTCCTGGAGTTGCTCATGATCCGATTCAGAATGGCGCCGGAGTCCATTGATTTCCGGCGCCTTTTCAGTCCCGTTGAGAAATTGATTCAAGATGATCTATGTCGATGCCGATGCGTGCCCCGTAAAGGCGGAAATCCTGAAAGTGGCCGAGCGCCACGGGATCGAGGTGACGCTGGTCGCCAATTCCGGTCTGCGCCCTTCCCGCGACCCGATGGTGCACAATGTCATCGTCTCGGCCGGTTTCGATGCGGCCGACAACTGGATCGCCGAGCGGGCGCATGAGGGCGACATTGTCGTCACCGCCGACGTGCCGCTTGCCGTTCGCTGCGTTGCTGCGGGCGCGCTGGTTACCGGGCCTTCAGGACGCATCTTCGACAAGGGCAATATCGGCATGGCCTCTGCCATGCGCGACCTCGGGCAGCACCTGCGCGAGACCGGCGAGAGCAAGGGCTATAATGCCGCCTTCACGCAGCGCGACCGATCTGCCTTTCTCGAAACCCTTGACCGACTCGCAAGGCAGGCGAAAAAGTGACGTTGCGGCAGCCGCTTGCGCTGCAGATCGCAAGGGCATCCGGATGACAGCGACGACGAAGCTCAGGCATTGGCCGTTCTACACCGCCATACTTTGCGCGCTCGCAAGCGTACCCCCGCTCTGGTTCTTTGCGCAACGCTTCACGCTGGAAGGCGCTGCCATCACCTTTTTCTGCGTCTATCTCGTCCTGTGCTGGCGGCGACTGCGGATGATGACCGGCCGGCACCTGAAAACCCATGCCAGGAACACCGACGAGCCCGAGGTCGTCATCCTGCTTGTGACATTCGGGGCGGCGGCAAGCTCGCTCGTGTCTCTGTTCTTCGCTCTCAACGGCGAGAAGACGGGATCGGCACTGGCGCTCGGCCTCGCCTTTGCCTCGGTCGTGCTCGGCTGGGCGACGATCCACATGATGGCCGCCATGCACTATGCGCACATATATTGGGTGCCCGCTGCCGGAGCGCAGACAACGGAGCCGGCGCGTGGCCTCGACTTTCCCGATACGCCCGAGCCGGGCGGCTTTGATTTCCTCTATTTCTCCTTCGTCATCGGCATGACCGCCCAGACGTCGGATGTCGCCATCACCACGACGGCCATGCGCCGCATCAACTTGATGCATGCCGTCGTTTCGTTCTTCTTCAACACCGTGCTCGTCGCCGCCGCCGTCAACGCGGCTGTGCAGCTTGCCGGCTGAGCATCGCTACCCAAGGAGCATTCCATGAAAGTTCTCTCGCAAAACACCGCGTTCGGCGGCATGCAGGGCGTCTTTTCGCACGAGTCCAAAGCCTGCAAGGGCGAGATGACCTTTGCTGTCTTCGTGCCGCCGCAGGCGATCTACGAGCCGCGGCCGGTTCTCTGGTACCTGTCGGGCCTCACCTGCACGCATGCAAACGTCATGGAGAAAGGTGAATACCGGCGCATGGCGGCCGAGCTTGGGCTTATCATCGTTTGCCCCGACACCAGCCCGCGCGGGACCGATGTCCCTGACGAACTGACCAACTGGCAGATGGGCAAGGGCGCCGGATTTTATCTCGACGCCACCGAAACGCCCTGGGCCGAGCACTACCAGATGTACAGCTACATCACCGAGGAGCTGCCCGCCTTCGTCGGCCAGCACTTCCGCATGGACATGAGCCGCCAGGGTATCTTCGGCCATTCGATGGGCGGCCACGGCGCCATGACCATTGCGCTCAAGAACCCGGAACGTTTCAGAAGCTGCTCGGCCTTTGCGCCGATCGTCGAGCCTTCGACCGCGGACTGGTCGATCGGCGCCTTTGAAAAATACCTCGGCGCCGACCGCGACATCTGGCGGAAATACGATGCCTGCGCCCTCGTCAAGGACGGCGCGCGCTTCCCGGAATTCCTGATCGACCAGGGCAAGGCCGACAGTTTCCTCGACAACGGGTTGCGCCCCTGGCTCTTTGAAGAGGCAATCAAAGGAACCGGCATTGACCTGACGCTGCGCATGCATGAGCGCTACGACCATTCCTACTACTTCATCTCGACCTTCATGGACGATCACCTGAAGTGGCATGCCGAACGACTGGCCTGATCCCAAGCCTTGGCCCGGAGCGACCGATGACCCAACTCCTTCTCGTCGGCGCCGGCGGTGCGCTCGGCTCGATCCTGCGCTACCTCGTCGGCCTCTGGACGGTCCGTCGTTTCGGGCCCGGCTTTCCCTGGGGCACGCTCGGGGTCAATATTACTGGCTCGTTCCTGATCGGCGTGCTCGCGGAAGTGATCATGCGCAAGTTCGGCGCCTCGCCTGACATGCGGGTGTTCCTGATCACCGGCGTACTTGGTGGCTACACCACTTTTTCCGCCTTCTCGCTGGATGCGATCACGCTCGTCGAGCGCGGCGATGTCATGCTTTCGCTCGCCTATATCGTCGCCAGCGTCGCGCTTTCGCTGCTAGCCGTCTTCAGCGGGCTGGCTCTGATGCGCGCAATAGTCTAAAGGCTGCTCCTACAAGCGCTGCGTATCCGCCAAGGAAACGCGGCGCATTGCTGCATTGCCCTTTCAACCGCTATCGCTTCAAGGGCAAGATCGTGCAGCGGTCATAGGATTGCAGCAGCCCTTGCGCACCTGGAGCGTCCTTCTTGCGTCCATCCCAACGCAAGTGCTTCGGACTGACGCGCGACGCTGCGGAAACAGAAGGCAGGTTCGCTCAAATGGCAGGTATAGAACACAGGCAAGTGGATGGTGACGAGGCGGGCATGCGCCTCGACCGCTGGTTCAAGGTGCATTTTCCGGGTCTCGGTTTCGGTCCGCTGCAGAAGCTCCTGCGCTCCGGCCAGATCCGTGTAGACGGCGGCCGCGCCAAATCCGACACGCGACTGCAGCCGGGCCAGACAGTGCGCGTCCCTCCCCTGGGCGTCGACGCCAAGGAAACGAAGACAGGCCCGATCGCCGGCCGCGACCTTCGCCACTCGCCCGACGGCGAATTGCTGTCGCGCATGGTGCTGCACGAGGACGCGAAGGTTATTGTGCTCAACAAGCCGGCTGGGCTCGCGGTGCAGGGTGGTTCGGGCGTCAACCGTCACATCGACAAGATGCTTGAGGCATGGACCAACCAGCGCGGCGAAAAGCCCCGTCTGGTCCACCGTCTCGACCGCGATACCTCAGGCGTTCTGGTCATTGCCCGCACGCGCGGTGCCGCGCAGAAACTGACGGCCGCCTTCCGCGAGCGCGACACCAAGAAGACCTATTGGGCGCTGGTGAAAGGTGTGCCGCGCAAGCGCGAAGACCGCATCTCGACCTGGCTGGTCAAGGAGCAGACGCCGGACGGCGACCGCATGCGCATCGCCAAGCACGGCGACGACGGTGCCGACCACGCCATATCCTATTACCGCGTTCGCGAGCAGGCAGCGCAGAACCTCGCCTGGCTGGAGATGGAGCCCTATACCGGCCGTACCCATCAGTTGCGTGTGCACGCCCTGCACATTGGCCACCCGATCCTCGGCGACCCGAAGTATTTCGACGCCGATATCAACTGGAGCCTGCCCGGCGGCATGCAGAACCGCCTGCATCTGCACGCGCGCCATATCGATATCCCGCATCCGGACGGTGGCCGCCTGCGCGTAACCGCGCCGCTGCCTCCGCATATGGTCCAGAGCTGGAACCTGTTGGGCTTTGAAGAGAACGAGCCGGGCGAGGACGACTGATGAAGCTGGCGCTTTTCGATTGCGACGGGACGCTGGTCGACAGCGGCGGCCTGATCCATGAGGTGATGGCGCGCACCTTCGAGGCATTCGACCTCGAGCGCCCGCCCCTGTCGGCGACCAAAGGCATCATCGGCCTGACGCTCGATATCGCCATCGCCCGTCTGCTCGGGCGGGAGCACGTCGACGACATGGCGCTGGCGATGACCACCCATTACAAGTCGATTTTCGCTGGCGTTCGCGGCGAAGGCGGGTTCCAGGAACTTCTGTTTCCCGGCATCGCCGACATGATGCAAACTCTGTCTTCGAAGGACGCGCTCCTGATCGGCGCCGTTACCGGCAAGTCGCGTCGCGGACTGACCCACATTGCCGAGACGCATGGTTTTGACCGCGTCTTCTTCGTATCGCGCACCGCCGACGATTGCCCCTCCAAGCCGCATCCGGCGATGGTGACCGAATGCTGCCTTGAAGCCGGTATCGATGCGAAGGATACCGTCGTCATCGGCGATGCGATCTACGACATGCAGATGGCCAAGGCTGCCGGTGCCGCGGCCATCGGCGTTGCCTGGGGCTATGCATCCGTTCCCGATCTCGTCGAGGCCGGTGCGGATTTCGTTGCCCAAACGCCGGCCGACATCATTGAATGGATGGAACACAATCATGCCTGATATTCGCGACGAACTCAGCGGTGCGATGAGCCACGAGGATCCGGTCCGCCGCGCCCAGATACAGATGCTGAAACCGCTGCCGAAGCGCTTCTACAAGGACGTCAGCGTCGCCTCGACGGATCCTGAAACGCACAATGTGCTCCTCGATGGTCGCACCGTCCGCACACCGGCGAAACAGCCGCTCGCCGTGCCGACGCGCAAGCTCGCCGATATGCTGGCGGCCGAGTGGGACGCGCAGACCGAGGTCATCGATCCCGGCCGGATGCCGATCACCCGCATCGTCAACACCGCGCTTGACGGCGTTGCAAAAGACCAGCGGTCGGTCTTTGACGATATCCTGCGTTTCTCCGGAACCGACATGATCTGCTATCGCGCTGACAGTCCGGAAGGGCTTGTAGCTCGCCAGAACGAAATCTGGAACCCGGTGCTCGAATGGGCGCAGACGACGCTTGGCGCGCGCTTCATCCTCGCCGAAGGCGTGATCCATCAGGAACAGCCGGAAGAAGCGATTGCGGCCTATGCCGAGGGTCTACGCGCTTTCGCAACCCCGCTCGGCCTCACCTGCATCCACACGGTCACGACATTGACGGGGTCGGCGCTGCTGGCGCTTGCCTTCGCCTCTGGTCGTCTGTCCGCTGAGGAAACGTGGGCCGCGGCCCATCTCGATGAAGACTGGCAGATCGAACATTGGGGAACCGACGAGGAAGCGTTCCGTCGTCGCGAAAACCGCTGGCAAGAAATGCAGGCGGCCGCATCGGTTCTGGATGCTCTGCGCTAACTCAGACTGCTGAAATACCACTGAATATGATTGCGGGCTGCGCGTTCTTCAAAACGCGCAGCCCGCTCTGTTTGGCAATAGTGATAACTTGACCTTACGCGAATGCAGTAACGCTGCGTTAGGCAGCCATCTTCAGCCCGGCAATGCCGCTGACGATCAGCGCGATGCAGCCGAGGCGGACGAAGGTTGCCGGCTCTGCAAACAGGAAGATGCCAAGGATGACGGTGCCGACCGTACCGATACCCGTCCAGACAGCGTAAGCCGTACCAAGCGGCAGGGTGCGCACGGCGAGACCCAAAAGCGCGATGCTGAGGATCATCGAGCCGACGGTCAGGATCGTCGGGGTGACGCGGGTAAAGCCGTCCGTGTATTTGAGACCGATCGCCCAGCCGATTTCGAGGATACCGGCAAGCAGCAGAAGGAACCAGGCCATTTCAAACTCCTAAGTTTGGAGCGAGGCCGTCCCCGCGGATGTTCGGCATCAATCGTTCGAGCCGTGCAGCCGTCTGCAACGCGGGTTCTATCTCACACTCCAGCAACGGCGACAAGACGTTCGGGGGCAAATCAGCTCTGCGTCGGTGGCAAGGCTATCTATTTCGGATCCTGTGCAAGCAGAAACGCGCACCCCAGAATGCCGCTCCAAACGTGGCGGATGTGCTTCTAGGGCGCGTTGCGCTCGCGGCGCAGCTTGCTCCACCACTCCAGCCGCTTGCGGATTTCCCGCTCGAAACCGCGCTCCGGCGGATCGTAATAGGTCTGACGGCCCATTTTTTCCGGGAAATAATCCTGGCCGGAAAACGCGTCCGGTTCGTCGTGGTCGTAGCGATAACCGTCGCCGTAGCCTTCGCCCTTCATCAACTTGGTCGGCGCATTGAGGATGTGCTTGGGCGGCAGCAGCGAACCGTTTTCCTTGGCAGACCGCATCGCCGCCTTGTAGGCGGTGTAGACGCCATTCGATTTCGGGGCCGTCGCCAGATAGACGCAGGCCTGTGCCAGCGCCAGCTCGCCCTCGGGCGAGCCCAGATAGTCATAGGCATCCTTGGCGGCGTTGCAGATCACCAGCGCCTGCGGATCGGCAAGGCCGATATCCTCGACGGCCATGCGCACCAGCCGACGCCCGAGATAAAGCGGATCTTCACCGGCGTCGAACATGCGGCAGAGATAATAGAGGGCAGCGTCCGGATCCGAACCACGCACCGACTTGTGGAGGGCAGAGATCAGATTGTAGTGGCCATCCTGGCCCTTGTCGTAGACCGGGGCGCGGCGCTGGACGATGTTCTGGAGTGCTGCCGCGTCAAAGATCTCGTCACGCCGTGCTGCGCGCCAGATCTCTTCGGCGAGCGTCAACGCCGCCCGACCATCGCCGTCGGCCATGCGGATCAGGCTGGCGCGCGCATCCGCGTCGAGCGGCAGTTTCTTGCCTTCCGCCTGTTCGGCGCGCGACAGCAGTTCCTCGATGCTGTCTTCGCCATGCGGCTTGAACGTAAGCACGCGAGCGCGAGACAGAAGAGCGGCGTTCAGTTCGAAGGACGGGTTTTCCGTCGTCGCGCCGACAAGGACGACCGTGCCGTCTTCCATGACCGGCAGGAAGCTATCTTGCTGGGCGCGGTTGAAGCGATGGATCTCGTCGACGAAGAGCAGGGTCTGCCGGCCGGACATCCGCCTTGCGCGTGCGCCTTCAAACACCTTCTTGAGGTCGGCAACGCCTGAAAAGATCGCCGAGATCTGCTCGAAGGCGAGTCCCGCCTCGCCGGAAAGCAGCCGCGCCACCGTCGTCTTACCAGTGCCCGGCGGCCCCCAGAAGATCATCGACCCGAGGGAGCCGGAGGCGATCATGCGCGACAGCACACCATCTTCCCCGGTCAGGTGCTCCTGGCCGGTGACTTCGGCAAGCGTGCGCGGGCGCAGCCGGTCTGCAAGCGGCCTCGCCGACGCCATTTCGGGCGGCTCGGAGGCTGAAAAGAGATCGCTCATCGGAAGAACTGACGGATGACTTGACCGTCCCGCTCGATCTCGACGCGCCAGAAGGATGCGTCTTCGGCCATGACCTGCTCCAGGGTCTTTGAGGTATCGATCGCCGTGCCGTTGACCGAGCGGACGATGTCCTTCGGCGCAAGGCCGATGCGCGCAGCCGGCGAGCCGCGGTTGATCTCCATGACGACGACGCCCTGAAGCGAGGTCGACATGCGCAGTTCTTCGGCAAGTCGCGGCGAAAGGTTGGCGACGACCGCGCCTGCAAACGGATTGCGGCCTTCGATCAGCCGCTCGTCACGCGGCGACGTTTCCGGCGCACGATCAAGCTTGATCGTCACGTCGTGGGGCTTGCCGTTCTCCGACACGGTGACGCGCGCCTCGTGGCCGATGCCGACCGTCGTCAGGCGGTAACCGAGTGCGTCCGGATGCTCGACATCAATGCCGTTGACCGCTGTGATCACCTGACCCGGCTTGAGGCCTGCCGTGGCCGCCGGCCCTCCGGCAACGACGGCAGTCACCAGCGCACCACGGGCGCGGTTGAGGCCGAGCGCCTCGGCGACTTCCGATGTCACCGGCTCGAAGCTTGCGCCAATGAACGGACGGACGAAGGCGCCGTTACCGCCTTCTGCGGATGCGACGAAGACCTTCACAAGGTTGGCCGGAATGGCAAAGCCGACACCATTCGAACCGCCGCCCTTGGAGAAGATCGCGGTGTTGATGCCGATGAGCTCGCCGTCCATGTCGATGAGACCGCCGCCCGAATTGCCGGGATTGATCGCCGCATCCGTCTGGATGAAGAAGCCGAAATCACCCGACGAGACCTGATTGCGCGCGAGCGCCGAAACGATGCCGCTTGTCACGGTCTGGCCAACGCCGAAGGGATTGCCGATCGCCAGCACCAGGTCGCCGACTTCGACGGCATCGCTGTCGCCGAGCGGAACGACCTCGAACGGACCGTCGGACTGGATCTTGAGTACCGCCAGATCGAGGCGGTCATCCTTGAGCACGATCTTGCACGGAAACTCGCGGCCGTCCGCCAGCGCCACCTTGATGTCATCGGCGCCTTCGATGACGTGGTTGTTGGTCACAACGATGCCGTTCTTGCCGACGATCACGCCCGAGCCGAGCGACGATTGCTTTTCCGATCGATTCGGCATGCGCTGCCCGAAGAACTCTTCGAAGAAGGGGTCGCCGGAGAAGATCGAGCGGCGCTCGACCACCCGCTCGGCGTAGACGTTGACGACCGCGTTTGCCGTCTGTTTGACGAGCGGCGCGAAAGAAAGCTGCATTTCGGTGCGCGACTGCGGGACGGTCTTTGCATCCTGAGCCAGCGCCGGACCGGCGAGAGAAACAGCAATGGCGAACGCGACAAGCGCTCTTTTACCAACGATCATGTGAAGCATTCTCCTATTCGTCGCCGTTACGTTCAGATAGGATTTCGCAGGAAAAAAGGCAAACACTGACGCAGGATACGCAAAGCGCTCGCCTTCACGCCCAGCACACGAAAACGTGGTTCGGCGCCTCTTTCACGGTGATCGAAAGTCTGGTGAGTTTGCACAAGACAAGGCTCATAAACCACGTTCGGAACAGTCCATGCCATCCTACCGCCCACCGCGAATCGTTTCCTCCGAGATCACCCCGGAGAGCATCTTTCTCAACCGCCGTACTTTCCTCGGAGCTGCCGCCGCTGGGGTCTTCCTCGCAGGAAGCGGCACGGGCCTGGCGGCCGCTCTTGGCGCGCCCAAAAGCAAGTACATGGTCGATGAGGATCTGACGCCGGAAGCCGACGTCACCAGCTACAACAACTTTTATGAGTTCGGGACCGGCAAGGGCGATCCCGCAGCCAATTCGAGCGGCTTCAAGCCCACGCCCTGGACAGTGAAGGTCGACGGCCTCGTCGGCAAACCTGGGGAATTCGGTCTCGAGGAGCTTTTGAAGTTTCCGATCGAGGAACGCGTCTATCGCATGCGCTGCGTTGAGGCGTGGTCGATGGTGATCCCCTGGACCGGGTTTCAGCTTTCAACCCTGCTCGACAAGGTGGAGCCGCTTGGCAGCGCCAAATATGTCTCGTTCGAGACCGTCGTGCGTCCCGCCGAGATGCCCGGTCAATCCGGTTTCTTCCAGCCGCTGCCGTGGCCCTATCGCGAGGGTCTGAGGCTCGACGAGGCCCGCCATCCGCTCACACTCCTTTCCGTCGGCGTCTATGGCAAGACACTCCCCAACCAGAACGGCGCGCCGGTTCGGCTGGTCACCCCGTGGAAATATGGCTTCAAGGGCATCAAATCGATCGTGCGCATTTCTCTCACGGAAACGCAGCCGCCCTCGACCTGGAACCTGTCCGCCCCCAACGAGTATGGGTTCTACGCCAACGTCAATCCGGCCGTCGATCATCCGCGCTGGAGCCAGGCGACCGAAAACCGCATTGGCGGTGGCGGGTTCTTCGGCTCCAACCGGCGCGATACCCTGCCCTTCAACGGCTATGCCGACGACGTCGCAAGCCTCTATGCCGGCATGGATCTGAGAGCGAACTATTGACCATGGCCCAACTGCCTGCCCTGCCCAAACGTTACCATTCGGCCTCGGTCTGGGCGCTCTACGGCCTCGGCCTGCTGCCGGCCGTCTATGCCTTCTATCTCGGCGCGACAGGCCGCCTACCCGGCAATCCGGTGAAAGAGTTCGAGCATCTGCTTGGTATCTGGGCGCTACGCTTTCTCGTCGCGACGCTGGCGATCACCCCCATCCGCGATCTCGTCGGGATCAACTGGCTGCGCTATCGCCGGGCGCTGGGGCTGCTCGCCTTCTACTATGTGCTGATGCACTTCCTGGCTTACATGCTGCTCGATCTGCGACTGAACGTCCCGGGCATCCTCGCCGACATCGCCCGCCGCCCGTTCATCACGATCGGTATGGCCGCACTCGTGATGCTGATCCCGCTGGCGCTGACCTCCAACAACTGGTCGATCCGCAGGCTAGGGCCACGCTGGAACAAGCTACACCGGCTCGCCTATGTCATCGCCGCTGCCGGCGCCCTGCATTTTGCGATGTCGGTGAAGGTCGTCGGGCCGGAGCAGATGCTTTATCTTGGCTTGGTCACGGTCCTGCTTTGCTGGCGGCTGGTGCGCAAGCCCTATCTCAAGCGCAAGCGGCAAACGACCAATGCGCCCGTCAGAACGGCCGCTGGGAAAGCGTGAAGAGAGGTCGCTGCTGACTTGACCATCGCTTTTCAGAAAACTCGGCGAAAGATGCACGCGCGCGCCCTCGGGGTGTACTCGAAGCTGGAAGACGCTCTAAAGAAATGACGGCGCCATAAAAAAAGCGGCCGGGTGATTGCCACCCGGCCGCTTCTAATTCACTGCCTTCGATCGGCTTAGGCTGCTTCAGCAGCTTCGGCTTCAGCGGCAACGCGAGCGCGGTCAGCAGCGCCCTTGGCGTCGACGTCGCGGTCAACGAACTCGATGACGGCGAGAGCGGCGTTGTCGCCGTGGCGGAAGCCAGCCTTCATGATGCGCAGGTAGCCGCCGTTGCGGGTGGCGTAGCGCGAAGCGATCGTGTCGAACAGCTTCGAAACGACGGCGGCGTCGCGGATCTGCGAGATCGCCTGGCGGCGAGCATGCAGGTCACCGCGCTTGCCGAGCGTGACGAGCTTCTCGACGATCGGGCGGATTTCCTTGGCCTTCGGCAGCGTCGTAACGATCTGCTCGTGCTGGATCAGCGAAGCTGCCATGTTGGCAAACATCGCCTTGCGGTGGCTGGCGGTTCTATTCAGCTTGCGGCCGGCTTTACCGTGGCGCATGGCTATTCTCCTTCACTTGCAGGCATTCGCCCGCAGTCTAATGGTTAGTATTGGTCTTCGTAACGCTTGGCGAGATCTTCGATGTTCTCAGGCGGCCAGGACGGCACTTCCATGCCGAGGTGCAGGCCCATGGAAGCGAGAACTTCCTTGATTTCGTTCAGCGACTTGCGACCAAAATTCGGTGTGCGGAGCATTTCTGCTTCGGTCTTCTGAATGAGGTCGCCGATGTAGACGATGTTGTCGTTCTTCAGGCAGTTGGCCGAACGGACAGAAAGTTCCAGTTCGTCGACCTTCTTGAGAAGCGCCGGGTTGAAGGCGAGTTCGGTAACTGCCTCTTCCTCTGCTTCCTTCTGCGGCTCGTCGAAGTTGACGAAAACCGACAGCTGGTCCTGAAGGATGCGCGCCGCAAAAGCGATCGCATCTTCACCGGTGACGGAACCGTCCGTCTCGATGGACATCGTCAGCTTGTCGTAGTCAAGAACCTGGCCTTCGCGGGTGTTTTCCACCTTGTAGGACACTTTCTTGACCGGCGAGTACAGGCTGT
>JAESFW010000422.1_pt1 | contig 15198 bp, 16 predicted proteins | sample 9269481 | NCBI WGS metagenome assembly JAESFW01 (sample SAMN14515350, study PRJNA621654) | algae metagenome | isolation source: Lyngbya sp. HA4199-MV5 and co-occurring heterotrophs from soil with... | place: USA: Ahupuaa O Kahana State Park, Hawaii | collected 2009-07-21
GGGTGAAGAGCGGCCGATGCCCACCGCGAAGCGGCACTAAGGGCTGGTCAAACAAGCCGTTTGCTGGGCGCCTGCAACTTAAAGCGGGTGCGTTCGGTGGCAAGCGGTGAATTTCAACAGCCTGCTAAGGAGAGTTCTATGACTTCAAGAATGATGCGCCAGCCCCGAGCCTTGGCGCTTGCATCGATTGTCGCCGTGGCTTTGAACTGGCCGAATCCAGTCCACGCGCAGTGGATCGTGTTCGACCCCTCGAACTTCTCGCAGAACATACTCACTGCCGCGCGCACGCTGGAGCAGATCAACAACCAGATCCGCCAGCTGCAGAACGATGCGCTGAACCTCACGAAGCTGGACTTTAGCGCGTTAGCCGAGCTGCGGGCGGCGCTGGCTGCCACGAACAAGCTCATCCGCGAGGCCAAGGGGCTGGCCTTCGAGGTGGCCCGGATGGAGGCCGAATTCAAACGCCTTTACCCGCTGGCCTATACGGGCGCGATCACGGGCGGGCAGATGGCGCAGGATGCGCGCCAGCGCTGGCAGAACTCGCTGGAGGCGCTGCGTACCGCCACCCAGGTGCAGTCGCAGGCCATGCAGAACCTGGCCTCGGATGAGCGCAATCTCACGGAGTTGGTAAACCGCAGCCAGTCTGCCATGGGCGCCCTGCAGGCTACCCAGGCAACGAACCAGCTGCTGGCGCTGCAGTCGCGCCAGTCCATGCAGGCGCAGCAACTGCAGATCACCCAGGACCGAGCCGCGGCGTTGGAGCATTCGCGCGGGCTGGCCGTGCATGAGCGTGCGAGGGAAGTGCGTCGTCGGTTCCAGGGGGCTGGCACGCAGTACTCAGCGGCGCCGGTGAGCTTCTACGGTCAATGAGGGGGACTCATGCGAAATCTCCTGTATGTGTTCTGCGTTCTCCTCGTATCCGCTTGCGACAAGTCCCCGAAGATTGAGCCCGTGGAGTTCCTGATGGCCAACCCTGCACGCCTGGTGGAGTTGCGCCGCCAGTGCAAGGCCGACCATGCCAAGGTTGGGGATGCCCAGTGCAATGCCGTGGCGGAAGCGACGCGGCAGCGCTTCATGAGCGGCGGCACTGTCCGGGATGCGCAGCCTGAGCCTTCGGTGGCGCCGGCATCGGCCGAGCAGGCAGGGTCTGCACCGTGAACGACGTTGCGGTGATTGACCGCTTCCTTGACGTCTTCTCGCGCTACATTGATTCGGGCTTCGGCTTGCTCGGCGGCGAGGTGCGCTTCCTGAGCGCGACCCTGATCGCCATCGATGTCACGCTGGCGGGGCTGTTCTGGGCCATGGGGCATGCTTCGGGGCAGGGGGATGATGTGATGGCTCGGCTGGTGAAGAAGGTGCTCTATGTCGGAGCGTTCGCCTACATCATCGGCAACTTCAACCGGCTGGCAGGCATCGTCTTCAAGTCTTTTGCGGGTCTGGGCTTGACGGCCTCAGGGTCCGGGGTGAGTCAAGAGCAGTTCCTGCAGCCGGGACGCCTGGCGAAGGTGGGCATTGATGCCGGCAGGCCGATCATGGCCCAGATCGGGGAGCTGACGGGTTTTCCAGAGGTGTTCGCCAACCTCGATGTGATCACCGTGCTGTTCATTGCCTGGCTGGTGCTGGTGGTGAGCTTCTTCATCCTGGCGGTGCAGCTTTTCGTGACCCTGATCGAATTCAAGCTGACGACCCTGGCGGGCTTTGTGCTGGTGCCCTTCGCGCTCTGGAACAAGACGGCCTTCCTTGCGGAGAAGGTGTTGGGCAATGTCATCTCCTCGGGCATCAAGGTGCTGGTGCTGGCCGTCATTGTGGGAATCGGTTCTGGTCTATTCGCGGAGTTTCGCGTGTCAGCCGGCGCCGAGCCTTCCATCGACCATGCCCTGGTCATCATGCTGGCGGCCATCGCCATGTTGGCGCTGGGTGTCTTCGGTCCCGGGATTGCGACTGGGCTTGTTTCGGGGGCTCCGCAGCTGGGTGCTGGTGCTGCCGTGGGCACAGTTGTCGGAACGGCTGGCGCTGCCGCTGCGGGTGCCGCTGTTGCGACTGGCGCTGCCTCGGCGGTGGCTGCCGGGGCGCGCATTGCGCCGGGCGCAGCCAGGTCTGCGATCAGCGGTGGTGCCGTCGCTGCGCGCTCGGCACGCGCGCTGGCCAGCGGTGCCAAGTCCGCTTACGCGGCGGGTGCTGGCAGTTCGGGCCAGACCGGTGTACGTGCCGCAGGCGCTGGTCTCGGGAACGTTGCGCGAGAGGGGGCCAAGGCGGTGGGGCAGCGTGTGGCCAAGGGGGCCCGGTCAACCGCGGATCGCGCCAGCGGTTTCGTGCGGGAGGCTGCCGCAGGAGGCCACCCCGCGGTCGATGCAGAGTCCGAGTCTGCAGGCCCAGTTGCACCGGCGCAGGAGCCGGCCTGGGCCAAGCGCATGCGGCGTCGGCAGCAAGCGACGCAGGCTGCCTCTGCTGCGGCGCATGCCTTGCGTTCTGGCGACCATGGCGGAAGTGCCAGCGGCCCCAGCTTGCGCGACAACTCAAATTCTTGAGGGCCGACGCATGCGATTCAAACGAGCCCAGGTCCGATACTCAGAAACACCCGCGCCCGTAACCCCATACCAGGCTGCTGCCCAGGTATGGGATGAGCGCATTGGCAGCGCGCGTGTACAGGCCAAAAACTGGCGGCTGATGGCGTTTGGCTGCCTTTCGCTGGCGCTGCTGATGGCCGGCGGGCTGGTGTGGCGCTCGGCCCAGTCCATCGTGACCCCCTATGTCATCGAGGTAGACCAAGCCGGCCAGGTCCGCGCCGTGGGCGCTGCGGCCACGCCCTATGTGCCGGCGGACGCCCAGATCGCGTTCCATCTGGCGCGATTCATCACCAATGTTCGCTCTCTGTCCATCGACCCCATCGTGGTGCGGCAGAACTGGTTGGAGGCCTACGACTACACCACCGACAAAGGCGCCGCGGTGCTGAACGACTATGCGCGTACCAATGATCCGTTCTCACGTATCGGGCAGCAGTCCGTGGCCGTGCAGGTGCACAGCGTGGTGCGGGCGAGCGACTCCTCGTTCCAGGTGCGTTGGACCGAGCGGCGGTACGCGCATGGAGAGGCTGCAGGCGTGGAGCGGTGGACCGCCGTGCTCTCGGTCGCCTTGCAATCGCCTCGCACGGAGGAGCGGCTGCGTCGCAATCCGCTGGGCATCTACGTCAACGGTTTTTCTTGGAGCCGCGAACTCGATACCTCCGAAGGAGTGAGAAAACCATGACCACGCAAAAACGTACATCCGGTTCGGTGCCTCTGCTGATTGCTGCATTGGCAGCAGGCTGTGCCTCCACAGGCACTCCACCTCCAGAAATCGCGCTCGACGAACCCAGGCAGGAGAGGGCGGGTGTGCTGCTGCAGGATCCGCCCAAGCCCGTCGAGGTGGTGGCGATCCCCCAACCCATAGCCTTGCCCGGGCAGTTAAAGCCGGCAGGCGATGGCGGAAAATCCACCCCGGAGCCCGCCGATGACAAGATCCGCGTGTCCCGCGCCAACGAGGAAGCGCGCATCGCCCCGTCCAAGGAGGGCTATGTGAATGCCATCCAGGTCTGGCCCTTTGCGGAGGGAGCGCTCTACCAGCTCTACACGAGCCCCGGCCGCGTGACCGCGATTGCTCTGCAAAAGGGCGAGGAGCTGGTGACCGTCTCCGCGGGGGATACGGTGCGCTGGATCGTGGGCGACACGGCCAGCGGCTCGGGTGCTGAGCAGCGTGTCACCGTGCTGGTCAAGCCTACTCGGGTGGGGCTCAAGACCAACCTGGTGGTCACCACGAACCGCCGCACCTATCTACTGGAGTTGACCTCGACGCCGCAGGCCTGGATGGCCTCGGTGTCCTGGGACTATCCGAAAGACCGCATGCTGGCGCTGCAGAAGCAGTCTCGCGACGCACAGGCAGGCGCTCCGGTGGAGACCGGCATGGTGCTGGAGCAGATCCGGTTCCGGTATGCGATCAGCGGAGACTCCCCGCCCTGGAAGCCGCTGCGTGCCTTCGACGATGGGGAAAAGGTGTACATCCAGTTCCCCGGCGGGATTGCCCAGGGCGAGCTGCCACCCTTGTTTGTGGTCGGACCGCAGGGCGATGGGCAGTTGGTCAACTACCGGTACCGCGCACCGTACTACGTAGTGGACCGGTTGTTTGGCGCGGCCGAGCTGCGGTTGGGAGGGGCCAAGGCCCAGGTGGTTCGCATCGAGCGCACAGATGGGGTGAGCTCGGCCAGGAGGAAGTGATCATGGCTGATCCTGCATTCCCCGATGCACCCATGCCTGGCAAGGCAGATCCGGAGGAGATGGCGCTGCGCGCATCCCCACGGCCCGTGACCCGGCTCAATCGCCGCATGCTGGCGCTGCTGGTCGGTTGCCTGGCGGCCGCAGTGCTGGGCGCCACGTTGTGGTCGCTGAGCCCGAGTCGCAAGGACAGTGGTGCCGGCTCGGAGCTGCTGAATGTGGACCGCGTTGCCCGCGCAGAGGACTTGGAGCGGCTTCCCAAGGACTATGCAGGCCTGCCGGCACCCAAACCCGCAGTGCCAGTGCTGGGAGAGCCCTTGCCAGGGGACCTGGGCCCCGCCATTCTGAAAGCCCAGCAGCCTGGCGGAAGTATGGATGCCGATGCCATGGCCGCAGAGGAGGCTGCCCGCTCGTCGGTGTTCTTCAAAACCAGCGGCAGCAGTGCTGGGGGCAAGGTTGCTGTGGCTGCAGGCATCGCTGATCCTGTGCTCACCGCTGGCAACCAGGCGTTCGATGCTGCCGCCGGTGCCAACCCGCCGCCTGGTTCTTCGGACCCCACCGCGGTCCAGAATCGCCTGGATGGCAAGGAGGCGTTTCTGTCGAAGGGCGGCGACAGCGCCATGCGCAATCCGGGCAGCCTGCAGATGCCGACTTCGCCCTACCAGGTGATGGCGGGAACCATCATCCCTGGGGCGCTGCTGACGGGCATCAACTCGGATCTGCCAGGTCAGGCCATCGCCGGCGTCACCGAGGCCGTCTATGACACGGCCACGGGCAGGCACCTGCTGATCCCGCAGGGCTCCCGATTGGTCGGGCGCTACGACAGCCAGGTCGCATTTGGTCAGCGCCGCGTGCTGTTGGTCTGGACCCGGTTGATTCTGCCGGACACCTCATCGATTGCGCTCGACCGGCTGCCTGGTATCGACCCGGCCGGCTATGCGGGCCTGGAAGACGGGGTGGATTGGCACTGGGACCGCATCCTCGCAGGCGCAGCCTTGTCAACGCTGCTGGGGGTGGGCGCCGAGCTGGCCGCCCCCGAGAACCGCACAGATGGCAATCGCGTCGTGATCGCTGCGCGGGACGGCGCCCAGGACTCGGTGAACCAAGTTGGGCAGGAGATCACCAAGCGCAACATGAGTATCCAGCCGACCTTGACCATCCGGCCCGGGTTTCCGATGCGGGTGATGGTGAACAAGGATCTGGTGCTGCGGCCCTACAGGCCGCTATTCGCCATCACGAAGGTCGGCCAATGAACGCTTCACAGACATCCCTGCGGCTCGGCCGCCTGCCGAAGAGCGACAGCGTCAAGCTGACGTTTGTGTGCTCGGTGGCCTTGAAGGAGGATCTGGACCGGTATGCCCAGTTGCACGCGCAGATCCATGGTGATGAGGTGGACAGCGCGACGCTGATTCCTCACATGCTGGCGGCGTTCATGGAGCGGGATCGCGGATTCAAGCGGGGAGTGCGGCAGCCCAAGACACGGCCGCGAAGCTCTGGGGGTATGGAGCCCTGAAGTCGGGGGGCGACAGCTCCGGCGGCGAAATCGACACAGTGCATTGCACTGTTCCAGATATGCTTTGGAGATTGACCAGCACCTGGAGAATGTATGGACGCCGAGGAACGCCAACTGGCCCTGGAACGCATGCAAAAGGCATCTGATGCGTTTTACCGCGACGCGATTTCGATTGGGAACCATCCGTTCATTGAGTTCGCCGGGCTCATGAACGAGTACATCACGGCGTGCCGCGCAGCGCATGCGAAGGGCATCGATTTCACGCAATGCAATGTGCACAACGGTATGGCGCTGCCGCTGCATCCGGTGATGTCCGACTACATCAATGAGAAGCTGGAGTGCATCTTCTCAGGGGCGAAAGTGCTGGACGCCGCAGCGACGGCTTAAGGAAGTCCTGGCAGCCGGAGCTGCTATGGAGCTTCGTCCAGCAGGGCGAGGGCTTTGCGCTTGCCCAGGTGGAGCGCCTCGTGAATCCGTTCCAGTTGCGCTGCGCGAGGGTATGCCTTGCCGGTCTCCCAGCGGTACACCGATAGGTGACCTGCCTGCAGCAGCTTGCCCATCTCCTTGGCCGTGAGGCCCAACTCGGCGCGCTTGGCTGCCAACGCCTCTGGCTTGAACACCCACTTGCGACCGCCTTTGCGTGCGGGTGCTGCTTCCTCCACCGCAGCCTTCACTGGCGTTTTCGCCTGGCGCTGCGCTGCTTTGAGCTGAGAGGTCAGCGTCTTTACCTCACGCTTGAGCGCAGCGATCTCCGAACGATGGGAGGCCAGCGCCTTGCGCATGCCCTGGAGCTCTGGCTTGAGCTCCTTGCGGGCCATGCGAACGACTTCAGAGCGGAATGCATCGGAGAAGGTGGTCATGAGCGCATTGTGTACGAGCTGCCGTCATTGCGGCGTACTGTTGCAGAAATGAAAAGACCGCCACGGCCGCAGGCCTGGCGGTCTTGCGCTTCAGGAGCAATTACTTGCCGGCCTTCTCGGACTTGCGCTTGGCGGCCTTGGGGTCCACGACGGCCTTGAATTTTGCGCCTGCCACAAACTTGGGCACGGTGGACGCAGGGATCTTGAGCGCAGCGCCGGTCGATGGATTCTTGCCGGTGCGGGCTGCACGCTTGGTCGACTTGAACGTACCGAAGCCCACCAGTTGGACGGCATCGCCCTTCTTGACAGCGGTCTGGATCGTGTCGATCAGGGTTTCAAGGATGGCGCCAGCGGCTACCTTGGACAGGTCGTGTTTGGAGGCAAGGACTTCAACGAGATCTGCGCGGTTCATAGGTTCCCAGAAAAAATGAGTTGGAGCGCGATTTATAGCGCAATTGCTCGCCTTAGGCTCGGATGCCAATAGTTCAGTGCTATCGACGTCGCAGTGAGTATGTTTTGCTGGAAGAACGAATCTTCCGCATGGTTGCTGTGCGAGAGCCATATCTCGTTGAGCGAAGGTATCTCTCGATGCGTGACGAGGAAGGCATCAGCTTGTAACGCTGCTGGTACTTACCATTTGGTCAAATATAGAATTGAGACTCATTACTATTTGAGAGGGAATCTATGTTTCGGAACATCTTGGGCGTGCTGGCGTTTTTTGTGGGGCTGTCAGCGCAGGCGGCAGATGCGCCGCAGTATTTCGAGTTCGCATCGACGGTTGTTGTAAGTACGGCTCCCAATGAGCCGCTTGAGACGAAGTCTGTTGTTGCCAGCGGGGTAGAGGCGCAAACCATCCGCTACCATGAAGCCGCACAGCTTGGCATCAAATCGAACTTCCAAGTGCTGGGCGTTGACGCCGAAGGAAACATCAACGTCTCGGTTGCTATCGACTTCGCCTCCGAAGGCCGTGAGTGGAAGGAAGGCATCCGCTACAAGGCTGCGGTCAAGCCCGGGGCTAGCGCCACTGTGGCAACGGCGACAGGTCAGCCAGGCGTGAAGGTTACGTTCTCGCTGACGCCGGTTGCAGAGGCTATGTTGCGCGAACGCCTTGGCGGTGCGATCCCGGCCCCAAAGGCCTGCGCTCAGAAGTCGAAGGTCTTCACGCAGAACAGCGCTGCCGCGCAAAGCTCAGCTGGCTGCTGCAGCACGATCGATTGCTCCACAAGGCCTATCCAGTGCTGTGGTGTGGTCTGGTGCTGTGATGGCGGATGCTGCTGCATTGCGCCTCCTAGCGGCGGATCTGGGACGTCCTGAAGACGATCCTTCGTCAAAACACTCGATAGGTCCTGTCGCTTGGGGCAAATCGAGCTGATTCAGTCGCTGGTAGGGACCTGCAGATTCGGGCACTGGTGGGGCGTGGCGGGGCGCGCATGCACCGCAGACCTTGAAGGCGTGGGCCTGGTTTGACCGAGGATTCGCGACAGTACATCTGAACAGTCTCTTGAATAGAGAAGTTCCACATCGACTGTTTTGGGCGCTTGGTCGCGGTTGCATTGGCTATTGCTGCATCGAACTTCCAAAGTGACATCTGCATCGACTGGCCGCGCCCTGAAGCCGCCGCACCCAAAGGAGCAACTTTGAAACTCGAACACAAACGCGTATTCGCGGGCTTAGTGGCGGCCGCCGCCATTGGCGTTGGCTTCTGGATTTATGCAGATCGCGGACAGGCCCCTCCGCATCTGGCCACGCAGCAGAAAGCCGGGCAGGGAGCCTCGCCTGCAGTCGATGCTGGTGCCGGTGCATTCCCTTGGGAAAGGGCGTCTCATGTTGATGCTGGTGGCGCAACTCTGGGGAAGAGCGAGGAATCCAAGGAAAAGGGTTGGATCACTTCAGCGCTTATCTCGCTGGATCCTCCAGCGCTGCCTGTATCAAAGATTCTTGAGGCTTACCGCAACACACCTTCGCCAAGTCCGCAGCAAAAAATGGCGGTCCTTGCCGCGCTCTCCTACTGCGAAAACAAGCGTCCTTTGAGTCAGTTGCTCGCAGACAAGCGAAGCCGCGGAGAGAGCACCCAGCAGACCGCCGAGGAGCTGGAGAAGTCGCGCGAGCTGTGTCGGCAGGTACCTGACTCTGCGTACATGCTGCGCAGGCAGATCATCCAGGCAGAAGCAGATAGCGGAAGCATCGAGGCCATGCTCAGCTTCTCGGACGCTGGACCTCTAGGACGCTGGCCCGACAAAGACGAGTACGTGCCGCTTACTTCTGCAGAGATGCAGCAGTGGCAAAAGCAAAGTATTGACTACTTGGAGAGGGCCGCCTCGTTGGGCTCTCTCGATGCCTACAAAGCCCTGTCAGGAATCTATGCCCCAAGGGCCGCGGACAACGGGGGCGCAAGCTACCAAAACGCAGCCACCTCCTACGCCTATGACTACATCTGGGCCACTGGGAAACTGATGTCTCCAGATCTATCTGCCGAGGCCAAGCAGCAGCTTCACAGCTACATCAAGTACCAGGAAAGTCAGCTCACTGTCGAGCAAATGAAAGAAGGGAGGAAGCAAGCAAAGACCATTGTTGAAAAAGCCAGTCAAACAAGTTCTTTAAGGAAATGATTGATGAAGAGAAAAGCAATACTGTTATTGGGAGTTCCGGTCGCTGTGCTCATCGCGGTGGCTGCCGATTATGGGAAATGGATGTGCAGCAACTGCGCTGCTCCCATGAGTCCGATCGAAGCACGTGCCTTTATCGGATCTAACATCAACAAGCACGTGCCAGCGTGGATAGGCAAAGACACAGTCTCGATTTGCAACGGTACGGCATGTACGCGCTATCAAACTCCGTACGGTGGCAACGTGGGAACGATTTGGAGTCCTATAGAGACCACTCCCGATACAGGTGGCCCATACCGCGGGTCAGGCCTCTCAATGACGGGAATCAAGACTGATAGCGGTGCTGACCTCGCGGGCTATGACTGGGGGGCATTGTGGGATTTCATCTTGGGTGGTTCGTGGCAAATTGCTTCCATTGAGCCTAACGGATACGTGGTGGTGGAACCCATCTACTGCACCGGCAATCCCAGCTATGACGCGTTGATCGGCGCTTGCCCCTGAGGTACGTCGTGATCACGCCACGAGCCCATTGGTTTCGTGAGCGCAAAAAAGAGATATTTGATGGATGTTGAGATCCATTCAGCTTCACAGAGCTACTGAGAGTTCCTCAAGCCAGCAATCGCCAGCCAAGCCTTTTTCTGCGGCGCAATCCATCGAGTCCTGTATAGGGACACTACCTGAAATCCCGGCTCTCCAACCGCCCCAGCCTCCCCAGCCACGGCGTGAGATCCACCAGTCGGTGAGCAATCAGGTTGGCCACTTGTCCCCGCCGCTCCCACACCCCCTTGACCGCCAGCAGCCGCGACTCCAGCAACACCTGCCGCTGCTCATCCCGCACCGCCGACCAGACGATCACCTGGACGGTGCCGAACTCATCCTCAAGGCTCACGAAGATCGTCCCCTTGGCCGTAGATGGCTGCTGCCGCAGGGTCACAATCCCCGCCGTGCGGATCACCCTGCCATCCGGGATGTGTCGCAGGTCCCGCGATGACAGCAGCTTCTTGGCTGCCATGCGCGGCCGCAGCAGTGCCAGTGGATGCCGGCGCAGCGTGAGCCCGGTGGACGCGTAGTCCCAAACGATCTCTTCGCCCTCGGGCGCGGCCTGCAGCTCCAGGTAGTCCTCGTTGACGGGGGCCTCCTGCAGCAGCTCGGGTGTGCGATGCAGCCCCGCGGCATCCCACACCTGTTGGCGCCGGTGACCGGACAACCCCAGCAGCGCATCGGCCGCGGCCAGCAGCTTCATCTCGTGCTGCTCCAACGCTGCCCGCATGGCCAGGTCCTCGGCGCTGTCGAAGGGGTGCTTCTCTCGGGCTTCCACGATGCGCGCGGCCGATGTCGCATGCAGGCCCGCCACCATGTGCAGACCCATTCTCACGGCAGGGATCGCAGGCAGGTCTTCCAGGGTTGATTCCACTGCGCTGTGCATCACATCGACGCTACGCACTTCCACGCGGTGCCGCCGGGCATCCTGCACCAACTGGCTGGGCGTGTAGAAGCCCATGGGCTGCGAGTTGAGCAAGGCCACCAGAAACGCTGCCGGCTCGTGCCGCTTGAGCCAGCAGGAGGCGTAGACCAACAAGGCAAAGCTGGCGGCATGGCTTTCCGGAAAACCATACCCGCTGAACCCCTTGATCTGCTGGTAGGTGGCCTGCGCAAAGGCAGGGGTGTACCCGCGCTCCAACATCCCATCGATGATCTTCTTCTCGTACTTCTCCAGCCCGCCGCGTTTGCGCCAGGCCGCCATGGCCCGCCGCAGGTCATCGGCCTCGCCAGCGGTGAAGCCTGCAGCCACCATGGCCACCTGCATGACCTGTTCCTGAAACAGCGTTACGCCCAGAGTGCGGCTGAGCACCTGCTTGAGGTCTTCGCTGGGATAGGTGACAGGCTCCAGCCCCTGTCGCCGGTTCAGGTAGGGATGCACCATGCCGCCCTGTATGGGCCCAGGTCGCACGATGGAGACCGAGATGACCAAGTCGTAGAAGGACCGTGGCCGCAGCCGCGGCAGCATGGACATCTGCGCCCGGCTTTCGATCTGGAACACGCCCACCGTGTCCGCCCTCGAAATCATCCTGTAGGTTTCCCGGTCCTCGGCCGGGATGTCCTGCAGCCCGAAGTCGTAGCCCTTGCGTGTGCCCACCAGGTCCAGCGCCTTGCGGATGGCGGTCAGCATGCCAAGGGCAAGCACATCGACCTTGAGCAGGCCCACCGCATCGAGATCGTCCTTGTCCCACTCGATCACGGTGCGCTCGTCCATGCTGGCGTTCTGGATGGGCACCAGCCTGCTTAGCAGCCCTTTGGTGAGCACAAAGCCCCCCGTGTGCTGCGAAAGGTGGCGGGGGAAGCCGATCAGCTGCGTGGTCAGCAGGATCAGTTGCCGCACGGCCAGATCGTCCTCTGCCAGCTCCAGCTCCTCGAAGCGTTCCAGCCGCACCCCGTCTCCGTCCCACCACTGGTGCCCCTTCGCCAACGCATCGACCACCTCCAGGCTGAAACCCAGGGCCTTGCCCACATCCCGGATCGCGGACTTGGGGCCGTAGGTCACCACCGTGGCCGCCAGCGCTGCGCGGTCGCGTCCGTACTTGCGGTAGAGGTACTGGATAACTTCTTCCCTGCGCTGGTGCTCAAAATCGATGTCGATGTCCGGCGGTTCATTGCGCTCCCGGCTGATGAAGCGCTCGAACAGCATGGACATGCGTGCCGGATCCACCTCGGTCACGCCCAGGCAATAGCACACGACGCTGTTGGCGGCTGAGCCGCGGCCCTGGCAGAGGATGTGCTCCGACCGCGCGAAGCTGACGATGTCGAACACGGTCAGGAAATAGTGCTCGTAGCGCAGGTCGCAGATCAGTTTCAGCTCGTGCTCGATCTGGGACTGCACCTTGGCGGGAATGCCATTGGGCCAGCGGCGGCCGGCCCCCTCGTACGTAGCCTGGCGCAAGAAGCTGGCTGGGGTGTGTCCCTCGGGTACCACCTCATCGGGGTATTGGTAGCGAATCTCGCCCAGGCTGAAGGTGCAGCGCTCCGCGATGCGCACGGTCTCGGCCATCAGCTCCTCGGGGTAGGTCTGGGCCAGCCGCACCCGGCTGCGCAGGTGCCGCTCCGCGCTGCGCTGCAGCTCGTAGCCGCACTCGGTCAGCGGCTTGCCCACCCGGGTCGCGGTCAGCACATCCTGCAGGGGTTTGCGGCTGCGCAGGTGCATGAGCACATCGCCCAGGGCCACCAGCGGCAGTTCGGTCAACGCCGAGAGTTCGCGCACGCGGTGCAGCCAGAGCTCGTCATCGATCCGGCGGTTCAAATCCACCCCCAGCCAGGCCCGACCCAGAAAATGCCGCAAAGTCCACTGCCCCAGTTCTTCCAGCTGCGCATCGCTGGCCTCGCGGCAGGGCGAAACCACCAGCAGGCAGTCGGCCAGCGTGTCACCTTCGATGTCCGCCCGATGCAGCAGGTAGGTACCTTTCTCGGACGACCTTCGCAGCCGCGTGATGAACTGGCACAGGTTGCCGTAACCGTTCATGCTCTGGACCAGCACCACCAGGGTGAAGGGCAGGTCCGCCTGCACTTTGAACTGCGACCCGATCAGCAGCTGGATGCCTTGCTTCTTGGCCTCCATGTGCGCGCGTACCACGCCGGCCAGCGTGCATTCATCGGTGATCGCGATGGCGCTGTAGCCCAGCTCTTTGGCACGCTCGACCAACTCCTCGGGCCAGCTGGCGCCGATGAGAAACGAGTAGTTGGAGACGCAGAGCAGCTCTGCATACAGGGGAAGCGCCATACAGCCTGCTCACGGGTAGGTGTGAGGTGTGTGTCGTTCAGGCGTAGCGACCGTGCAGGAACCAGCCGGTCTCGTCATTGGCCAGGCGCTGCTGGTAGATCCACAGCCGGCCGGCATGCTGGCTCTGGGCCACCCAGTAGTCGCGCTGCACGTTGGTCTGCTGCGCATCCGTCCCTTCACCCACACGGTGCCACCAGCCGCCCTCGACGCGATCGGGGCCGAGCAGCATCACCAGGGGGCCCTGGTAGATGGGGCGGTGGTCGCGCTCGGCCAGGCGCAATGGCTCCTCGAAGATCCAGTCGGGCACTGGTAGCTGGCACGGGCCTGGGGTTGTGCGCGGCCTTGGTTCCTCCGCGCCGGGCCAGCGCTGCATCCATTCGGGGCGGTGGTCTTCGGCGAGCAGGGGGCGCACCACCTCGGCCTTGCCGATGCGCGCCTGCACACGCTCCAACACTAGCCAGGTCGCTTCGCCCTGGCGGATGGTGTCGGGCAGCAGCGACTTGCTCTCCTGCTGGATGGGGATGGTGCGGGTTGCAAGGAGTTCGATATCGCCCGCGGGAGCCTGCAGCTCGACCTTGGCCAGGTGTTCGTTCAGCAGCCGGCTCAGGTGGTCCACCGACTGGGTGGGTTCGGCCGTGCCCACGGTCAGCTCGCCGCCCGTGCCAGCGGTCTTGGCGCGCATGACGTCGTGCCACCAGCGCAGCGTGAACGAGGTCACGCCCATGTGGCGGGCTGCCAGCCAGCTGGACATCTGCAGTAACAACCTGCGGGCCCCGAACATCAGCGCAGGCGCATGCTCCACGCGAAACTGGAACTCCAACCTGGCGCTGAAGGTCTCGGGCAGCTGCACCCATTCGTAGGCCTCGGGCCGCAGGCCATAGGCCTGGTCCAGCCGGGTCAGCAGGTCCTTGTCGAAACGCCGGCTCAGGCCGCCGCGCGGCAGCTTGCGCACATCGCCCATGGTCCGGCAGCCCAGGCGCTGCAGCGTGCCCCGGTGGGCGGCGACTGCAGAGATGGTCTCCAGCGGGAGCTTGTCCAGGATGGAGGGCAGCGGGCCCGCAAAACCATCTGGCACGCCCGCGCGCATCAGCGCCAACGCAGCCGTGCCCGTAGGCGCCCATGCGATGCACTCCACGCCCAAGGCCGTGCCTTCCGCTTCGATCCGCTGGCGCAGTTGCTCCAGCCCGCCGAACAGGCGCGCGCTCGCTCCTACCTCGACCAACACAGCTTCCTCCAGCACTGCCACCCGCGGCGAGAACTGGAGCGCCCACACGGCGAGGGACGGCAGGTCAATGGGGATGCAGGATGCGCTGTGGGTACTGGATGGTCGCAGTGCGGCCCAGATCCCGAGCATCGGGGGCCTCCTCGCGCGAAAGAGAAAACGATGTGGAGCGCAGCAGGCGCGGTGGCAGCACCTTGCGCAACTGCGGGGGAATGGCCTCCAGCTCCAGGGCGTCCGGGCACGGCGTGCCGCGGCGCTTGAGGATCTGCACGTGGATGTTCCAGCCGGAGCCAAGGGACGCGAGCAAGCGCAGCGGCGCCGGCGATGCCTCCCGCTGGGCACCGGTCGGCCGGAACAGGAACACTGGCGACTGGCAGGACTGCGCGTGCACCTGCAGCCGGCGGATCTGGTCAGCACGGGCCTGCGGCAGCCAGGCCATCACCGCGCCCCGCGGGTTGGACTTGACCAGTTGCTCGGTGATCCAGAGCCGGTCGGCGGGCGCCTTGGCGCGGATCCACACCAGGCGATCCGGGTGCACCCCGCGCTGGGCCAGGCCGCCGGCATGCGGGGGCAGCGGGGGCGAAACCAGCAGGATCTGGCCGTCCCCCTCCATCAGCGATGGGATGCAGCCGCCCAGCAGGCTCCATTCGCACAGGGGCGCCTGGGGCGACAGAACCTCGGTCAGGGACCGCGTTGGCCAGCCGCCCCCGGGGAGAGAGGCGTCCAGGCGGTCAAAGCCCGTGGGGATCGTGGGATGGTGCTGGTGCGCCAGGTCGTCGCCCGTCCAGACGGCCTCCCGCACGCTGATGGGCAGGTGCTGGGTGTCGAAGGAGCGGGAGCGGGCGGCGGCGGGCATATCAAAACACTGTAATTAAATAAGGGGTATCCACTTAGCTCCAGCGGAACTCCAAATACTGTGTTTTCATCCAGCAATAGTACCCGATTGCACGTCTGCTGTCTTGTGCCCGACCACATCTG
>JAESFW010000423.1_pt1 | contig 15088 bp, 14 predicted proteins | sample 9269481 | NCBI WGS metagenome assembly JAESFW01 (sample SAMN14515350, study PRJNA621654) | algae metagenome | isolation source: Lyngbya sp. HA4199-MV5 and co-occurring heterotrophs from soil with... | place: USA: Ahupuaa O Kahana State Park, Hawaii | collected 2009-07-21
GTAAGCAACCCATCTATCACTTACGGGCAAGTTTCAGTTTCCGAGCTTTTTTGCTGGATTCCTCATTACTTAATCATTTCAGTGATCGTGTGGCACTAAAATGCAGCTTCGCTACCTTTGCCCCTACTTGCAGAACTGGGACGGCTTTCCCAGGAAGATCAACCGATGCCTCCTGTTCGTAGAGTATCTAGCGAAAAGATTCTATCCTAATCTCAATGCCTGTCGTGTCATAGAAGTCTTCACTGGTTTGATAAATCTGATAGGAACCATTCCCTAATAACAGTCCCAACCATACTTCCACAAAGGATTTATGCATTTTGTTGCATAGCTCAGGGAGGGAAATAGTAATATCGCTGTGACAGGATCGCTGATTGCTATAAGTAGAAAAATAGTGGGCGATCGCCCTCGACCACTCTTCAACATTCTCCCCATGTGCTAGATCCCGAATCTGCTCCGCCATCTCTAGCTCATCGAGTGGTTGCGCTGCTGTCATTTGGTCTACCCAATCCAACAACGCATTTTTATCTACTTCTCCGACGATCGAACCCTCTTCCTGAGATGATGTTTTCTTGCGGTTGGCAGGGTACTGAATCGGCTCTGGTTCTTCAAACAGATCTGATACATCCAGCGTTAAAGATTGGACGAACAGATCGACACAGTCCTCTAGATTTACCACCGGCTCAGCCGGGTTATGTCGACGTTCCCACCCGAAAATCAAGAGATTTGCCCGTGCAGCGTGAACCTCTGAGAGCTGCACCAATACATCTCCTGCGACGGTCAACTGCTCTGCCAGAGACTGGTCAGATAGGGTTTTCTCTAGCGCGTCACAGAGCGATCGCAGATCCGCTGTCTCTGGAAACCGAGAGGCTTTCTCCAGGGATTGCCAGAGGTCAAGCTCTAACTGCTGCACTTCCATTACAGCCTAACCTCTGGATAGAGTGGGCAGGGTCGAATCGGGCAGTTATGGGGATGGAGTTCAACGGAGGAACGAAAGCGTTCTACCTTCATACCACTGTGCTGCGAAAAAACATCTAGAATCCGAACCAGCAGGGTTTTGACCTGCAATTCGGTTAGCCCCAGGCAGTGAACGGGTTCAACTTTGGCGACCCGATCGTTCCCCATCCAGAGTTCTGCGCCCAGGGCATGCAGCGGCGAATCCTTGGTCATGCGATACCAGTGGACTACTGCGGCAGGAACGGCTGGAGCCAGTACCTCTAGTGTCGCTACTCGTACGCCCCCAGAAACGCCTGGTTCTGATGATAAAGGTTCAGTTTGCTGTCCACGTCGTCGTTGTTTACGGACATGATTCCGGACTCCCCGGTGGCGATAGTAGGAACGGCGGTTATGGCAAACGTTCGGATTCCAGCATCCGTCCCCATCTGATCCATGACGCTGTTGGGCTTCCTGGGAGTCAAGCTTGGAGCACAGCCGACATTTTTCCTGATCAGGACGTGCCATCACGCACCTCGAATTGAAGCTAATAAATCATCGACCCACTGCTGATCAGCCTCCGATAGCTTGGGCGGTGGTACAGGCTGACGATAGTCGATGCGTTCGTTATACCCCGCCCGATCGCACACACCCTGCAAAATTGCCTGTAGTTCTACCAACGGTTCCTCATCTTCGGGTCTTAGCGGCAGCGGCACACTGGGAATGGGTTCACGCAAGTCAAAGTCATACAGGTCAGCTTGAGGACGTTGTGAACTACGACTCACAATGAGGCGATAGTCACTCGGCTGCACCTCTCCGATCATCGTCATCGGGCTGCCCGCCCGGATCAGATCGATTTCAACCAGATTGGAGAGACTGCCCAGAATGCGCCTGCGCTTGTTTTCATAAGCCGTTCTGCCCTTTCCTTTTTGCTTGTTTTTGGGTGACAGCACCTCAATCACTGTAATGACCGTATCTGTGCCGACTTCACGAACTTCTAGATAGCGCTCTTTAATGGTCGTCGGCTGGGGCAAGAAAATGGAGCGGGGTTGCTTCTGAGTTAACATTGCACCCGATTCAACTCGCAACGGACCCAATTGATCGATTGACCGAGCAGCTAAGACAGCGGCATCTGGAATACCCACGAGGATTTCTTCTGGCTCTTCTTGATCCTGGTAAGTGCGAGTCTCAACCTCAATGTAATAGTTGGGGCGCAGTTGGGGCGCTACCATATCGGCGATCGCCACCATCAGTCGGGTGTGAAACGACGACCAGAAGGCTGGCTGTTCCAGATAGGGATTCATGCCAGGAAAGGGCGACTGCATCCGTGAAACTCCCACAGTGCAAGAATTTTCATCTAGTATACCCTAACCCATCTGAACCTAGTCGTAGTTTAGTCGTAGAGAAGATATTGTATAGATATTTTACTTGAAATGCCTTAAGCTCAAGTTGATAACTTCTGTTGTGTGGCGATTGTCATGTTTTCTGGTTCAGAAGAGCTACCCTCCATCCGTCTAGTTTCTGCTCAGACTTCAGTTCCAACCCGTTCAACGAAACCCACGGATCTGCGTTGGTTGCGAGTAGAGGAATATTTCCAGGCGCGATCGCTTGCGGATAACACGCAGAAAGCCTATCGACGGGAATTGAAGCGGTTTTTAGCTTGGACCGATCGAGTCTGGTCAGATCTCACGCCTCGCCAGATTGCCCAGTTCAAAGCGTATTTGCAGGGGCAAAACCTTTCTCCCAACTCTATTAATCGAGCCTTGACGGCTCTAATGAGTTTCTTTGATTGGTTTCGAGCGGCTTACCCGGAGCAAATTGCCCATGATCCCACTACAGCGGTAGAGATGGAGCGGGTTCCTTTGCCCCCAGCCAGGGATTTATCAGAAATCGAGATAGCGGCGCTGTACCTGGCATTGGAGGAACGAGGGGAGACGGAGGTGCGCGATCGCGCATTACTAGCCGTACTAGGTCATGGACTGCGCGCGGAAGAGGTCGTGAATTTGAACATAGCAGACTATGATGGCGTGCGGCTAGCCATCCGTGAAGCCAAGGATGACAGTACGGGCATGGTGCCGTTGAGCCGCCAAGCGCGAGAACAGTTGAATACGTATTTAGTGCAGCGTCGTTCTGAAGAAGGGGATTTGCTACCGGATGCTCCCTTGTTCCTGTCATGTGGGCGGAATCGGAGCGGCAATCGATTGGGGTATCAAGGTCTCTACTATGTAGTTAAGTCTTTGGGTAAGATTGCAGCAGAGCAGGCTCAATTGGCATTAGAGCAGCGGCAGAGAATTGAGCAAGGAGAGCTAGAACCTGATCCGCAGGATAGATGGGGACAGTTCAAGGAGGCAGAACTCAAACAAATCCTGACTTTGCTGAATGTTCATCCTCACCAGTTACGCCACACGTTTGCGACTGGCTTGCTCTTACGGGGGGTTGAAAGCCTTCATGCTCGAACACTAACCCGTCATAAATCAGAAGCAAGTTTTAAGCGGTATGCGAAACGAGCGCTCAGTGCAGCGGCTGAACGGGCTTTTTATCAATCTATTGGGGAAGAGCCTCCCCAAAACAGTGAGTTGAAATGAGACGAATTTCAAAGATGGATGCTCAATTAAGCTGGTCTTGATACATACTATTTATCAGGCATATTTGGTCTGATTAATCCCAAAGAGTTTTTTTTGACCACTGTTCTCAGTCCTGCGTACAGGTTCGTAGTGAATCTGGTTTCGCTTAAAGTTTTGTTGCTATTTTTGATGATTCCCATGTTAAGGGACGTTTCAGGATTGTTCAAAAGTGTGTTTTGCAGTTGAACCACAACGTTGTGGTTCAAAAATTGACTTACTCTAATACTTGGAAAAACTTGAATGAGTCGGATTATTGCTTTGTTTAATCAGGCTGGTGGGGTTGGCAAGACCTCTCTTGTCAATCAACTTGGATACATGATTGCTTGTTGTAAGCGGTTGGATGTGAAGACTAAGAAACGGAGTAAGAAGAAGGGAGATTACTATCAAGTTCTTGTGGTGGATATGGACCCTCAGGCTTCCCTCACAATATTTATGGGTCTTGATCCTTACGAATTAGACAAAACGATATACCACGCGATTCTGCACGATGAGCCGTTACCCATTCACAAGGGAATTTATGCTCAGACTCAGAAAGAAGATGGCACACCAGGCGTTGATTTAGTTCCTGCTAACTTAGGGCTTGCTTTAGCAGAGCGCGAACTGATGTCAGCCATGATGAGTGACTTTCGCTTGAGAGAGGCACTATTGTCCGTTCAAGAACAGTATGATTTCATTTTGATTGACTGTCCTCCAAGTTTAGGTAACTTGGCTTATATCTCGTTAGTTGCAGCAACTCATGTATTAGTACCAATTCAATCTCAATACAAAGCGTTTAACGGAGTACAACAGCTATTTGACACGATCAAACTGGTGCGGGCGCGTCCAAACCGAGATCTTGCGATCGCCGGATTTGTACCAACCATGTATGATCAGCGAAATTCTCATGATGAGCGGACATTGGCAGCGATCCAAGAACAGCTTTCAGCAGTTGCGACAGTTTACCCCCCAATCGCACGATCTACAATCTTTGCGGATGCTTCGGAAGAGCATCTGCCCTTAGCACTTTATGATAGAAAACACCCTGCGCTTAAAACGATGAATCAGATTATTGAAGGGCTAGAGCTTCTATGACACAATCCAAAGCTTCTAAAAAAGATAAACCCTATGGGGGAAGTATTGATTTAACTAGGCTATTCGGTTCCAATTCTGAAGAATTGGTTCAGTCAGAGACTAATGCACCCAAGAATTTTTTGCCGCTTGCTCAGATTCATCGCAAACCTGAGCAGGTCAGGCGCTATTTTGATCCTCAGAAGATGGAGCAGCTTACTGCTTCTGTTCGAGAGTACGGTATCTTAGAGAACTTACTGGTTCGTCCCATGCCAGGGGAACCTGGAGAATATGAACTGGTTGCGGGAGAACGTCGTTATAGAGCGGCTCAAGGAGTAGGTTTAACAGAGGTTCCTGCTACTATTCTTGAGTTAAATGATCAGCAAGCACTTCAAATCACGCTGGTCGAGAACTTGCAACGGGAGGATTTAAACCCAGTTGAGGAAACAGAAGGAATCTTACAGCTACTAGCAATTCGATTGGAGTTGTCCGTCCAGGAAGTGGTATCTCTCCTATATCGAATGCAGAATGAATCAACTCGAAATTTGAACCACAACGTTGTGGTTCAGGAAGAAGAGGTTGTAGAAGAAGTATTTAATGCCCTTGGAAGAATGAGTTGGCAGTCGTTTGTGAAACATCGCTTGCCCTTACGAAATTTGCCTGAAGAAGTGCTTGAGGCACTCCAACAAGGAAAAATTGAGTATACGAAGGCGCAAACCATAGGACGAATTAAGGATGAAGGGCAGCGGCAAAAGCTACTTCAAGCTGCGATCGCCCAAGACCTTTCGATCAGAGATATTCGTGACCGTATTAAGCAGCTTTCGCAATCACAAGACACTACTGCTCAGCCTTCCGACTACCTAAAGCGATTCAATGCTGTAAGCCGTCAGCTCAAAAAGACATCTGCATGGGAGGATCAGGAGAAACGCGATCGCTTAGAAGCTTTATTGAAAGAGATGGAAGGATTGATCAAGTAACCCAAATAATTAAACTATGCAAGATTTAATTCTTCAGTATGGTCATCTAAGGCTCTTGGTTAGTTTTCTAGGTGAAAAAGCTCAGGCAAACTGGTGGTCAACCTCTTTCTTTGAGCCAACTAGCCAATTTTTCCTAGAACCCGTGTTCTCTAAAACAGCGCGTCTGGCTCAATACAATGGAGTTAGGGAGGCTGCTCGCCAGCTCCATGACAAGTACATTGGTATCGGAAATGTAGTTCATCTATTCCGATTGCCAGAGGAGACGGAACAAGATTTGCAAAAGCTAATCCTTGAGGCACCAAGTGCATGGTTTGTTGAAATTAGTAACCGGGATATGGCTCTCAAAGGACTAAATTCTATCGCTGAGGAATCTGTCACAGTAACGGAAGGACCACAATCGGTGGGTTCTTCAGAAACGTTCTACCAGATTTCAGGGCCTAAATTGCTAGCTCAATATTACCTGGGAGCTTTTAAGCAGGGTATTCATACATTTCCTTATTTTGTTTGCAAATCGTGAACCAGCCAGTCTTGTATACAGCAAAATTGCAGGCGGGTCTTGGGTTAGTGATGGAGACTAAACTACTCCTAGAGATTTGGGAACCGGGAATGACTGTGCCTACGTTATATAAGGAGGCACTAGCCTCTGGACAGTTTCCCAATGTGACAGCTCGCCGTCTCAGAAACATTGTGGTTGAATGTTTTGCCCCTCGTTACTTGGGCTATGGTGCCGCGCCTGCTCAGCACCTGAAGTTGTTGATGCCTGCACTAAGTTCAGACGAACTGCATCAATTTCTGCTGATTTTCACTTGTCGTGCCAATCTCATTTTGGCTAACTTTATTCCCCAAGTGTATTGGTCACGTTATGCTGCTGGTGATCAAGAACTTCATAATGAAGTTGCGCGGGACTTTGTTCAGCGAGCAGTGGATGATGGCAAAACGGTTAAGCGATGGGCTGATTCTACTATCAAGCGCATTGCAGGGAATTTAACTGGGTGCTGTGCAGACTATGGATTGCTGGAGAATGGTGTACGCCGGAAACGCCGATTCCTATCCGTTCATCTTTCAGACAAAGTTGCGGTCTACCTAGCATACGATTTACATTCGCAGGGATTGGGAGACAACAGCTTACTACATCATTCTGACTGGGCACTATTTGGTTTAGAACGAGATGATGTATTAGCAGAATTAAAGCGGCTATCTTTGAATGGATGGTTTTTGCTTCAGTCAGGGGGAGATGTAGTTCGTATGAGTTGGAAATACCCAAGTGTGGAGGCAGTTTGCCATGTCCTCGCTGCACGCTAATTTTGATGAACTTATGGAGCGAATTCGGCGTGGTAGAGGATTGGGACACGCCAGTTTTGAGCCAATTTATTACCTTGTTTTTGATCCTCAAGAAATTTTAGCGGTGAAGCGTCGAACACCGGCATGGACTGCTCGTTTAAGAAATGAAGGCTGGGAGGTTCATTGTTTTTCCATTGCGGCGGAAATTGAGGGGATTCTACAGAATGATCAGCGCCGTCCTCTTTGGTTGCTTGCAGACCGTAAATCCCCATTAGATTGGAAGAAAGCGAATGATTCCCTGGCGAATGCGTTAACGAAAGGCGCTCCGCTGCAAAAGCGTTTAGAGGATCAACTAATTTCTTTGCAGGGGCAGAATAATGCTTTAGTTCTTGTCACTGATCTAGAAGCACTCCATCCGTACTTAAGGATTGGAGCGCTCGAAAGCCAGCTCCAGGGTAAATTCAATATTCCTACTGTGTTTTTATATCCCGGTATTCGGACAGGTAAGACAAGTCTCAGGTTTTTGGGATTTTATCAAGATGATGGGAATTATAGATCTGTACACGTAGGTGGTTAGGTTAGAGTAGACAGTTAGTAGAGGGCAGAAGGCAGAGAAGAGTGTGATCAGTGATCGGTGGTCAGTGATTAACATTAACAATGACAGCCATTTTTATTTGCATTAACCACACCCGATAACCGAACCGACAAAGCTGTGACTTACTGATCTGAAAAGATCGGTGCAATTTCTACTTACTGTCCACTCCTCACTGTCCACTGCCTACTATTTTCATATGAATATCCGAGATCTCTTTGATGCCAGCAAAGGTCCGAACCGGAGAATTGAAAAAGTGATCGCCTATGCTGCTGAGAAAGAGGAGCAACTAAAGGCGGAGATTTCGGAATATGTTGTTACAGAAAATATTGAAGGACAATTCCGTAGACTCCTAGATCAGATGGAGCTGGCAATGGAGTCAGGCACTGAAAATGAAATCGGTGTTTGGGTTTCAGGCTTTTACGGCTCCGGTAAAAGTTCTTTCACGAAGTATCTTGGATTTGCCTTTGATGCAAGCAAAAAGCTGGATGGTACTCCGTTCTTAAAGTATTTGCAGGATCGTCTGAATACCCCCCAGGTTCGAGCACAGTTGGGGACAATTGCCCAACGCTACCCGGCTGAAGTAGTGATGCTAGACCTAGCGAGCGAAATGCTAGCGGGTGCCACGATGGAGGATGTGTCTACTGTTCTTTACTATAAAGTGCTGGAATGGGCTGGCTATTCCCGTAATCTAAAAGTCGCGGCTCTCGAACGGCGGGTTGAACAGGATGGGCGGGAAGAAGAGTTTGAAGCTAAAGTCCGAGCATTGCTTCCAGGTATGGAGTGGAGGGATATTCAGAATGACCCGCTGGCAGTAGATGCACTCATCCCCCAGCTAGCGCATGAGATGTATCCGGTTCTTTTTCCCAACGTTAATGCTTTCAACTCTAATACGGATGGGTTCTTCAAATTCGAGAATGAACGAGTCCAGGAGATGATCGAGATTGTCCGCCAGAAGAGTGGAAGAGAACATATTTTATTTATTGTCGATGAGGTGGGTCAGTACATTGCGTCGCGGGATAGCTTGATCCTCAACCTGGATGGGTTAGCCAAAAATCTGAAGCGTCTGGGTGAGGGAAAGGTTTGGATTATTTCAACGGCTCAGCAAACATTGACCGAAGATGACCCACGTGCAGCACTCAACTCGGATAAGCTTTACAAGCTGAAAGATCGGTTTCCCATTCAAATTGACTTAGAAGCAGATGATATCAAGGAGATTTGCTATCGTCGATTGCTAGGAAAATCTCCTGAGGGTGAAGACACGCTAGGGAAACTCTTTGATAAACACGGTCAGGCGCTGCGACATAACACTCGACTGAAGGATGCGAAATACTATCCTTCTGATTTTGATCGCCAGACGTTTATCAACCTTTACCCCTTTCTTCCCGTTCACTTTGACATTTTGCTCAATCTATTAGGAGCGTTAGCAAAATCTACAGGTGGACTTGGGCTACGTTCAGCCATCAAGGTCATTCAGGATATTTTGATTGAAGGGTATGAGCGTCAACCTCCTGTGGCTGATCAGCCGATCGGTTGGTTGGCGACAACAGTGACAATCTATGATGCGGTTTGCCGTGATATTCCCCGCACTAAATTTTCTTCAATTTATAATGCGGTTCAGAGTACGTGCAGATTTTATAACGACTCAGTACGGCATCAGGAAATTGCCAAGTCTATTGCGGTTTTGCAGATTCTTGGTAACCTGCCTGTAACCGTGGAGAATGTTGCGAATCTCATGCATCCTACAGTTGATGCTCCCTCCAGGTTGGAGGAAGTGCGTCAGGCAATCGACACGATGCTGCATGAGCCACTCATCCCTCTCAGTGAGAATGAGGGTATTCTCGGTTTTCTCAGTGAGAAACTACGCGATATTGACCTGGAGCGAACCAGTGTTCCGTTGCGTTCTTTTGATATTCGCCGAATTTCCAATGATGCCTTGCGAGAGGGCTTCGACCCACTACCCCGTGCGACCTTGCTGGAAAGTTTACAGGTTGTCTCCGGGTTAAAGGTTCAGGTAGGGAACAGTGTTCAAAGCCTGGCGGGGGAACAATATCCTGTTCAAACCCTAGTTCAATTCGTTGATCCAACAGAATATGAAGGGGCAAGGGCGGCTGCGGTTGAGGAATCGCGCCAGAAGTCTACACAAATTTGTTTACTAGGGCGAACATCCTCAGAAATACAAACCCTGGCAGAAGAAATTTATCGATGCCAACGGATTGAGGAACTGTATCGGAATGACCCAGATCAGGAGGTGCGTGAATACTGTAAGAACCAGCTTAACCGCGCGGACGGTTTGAAAGTTGAGCTGCAAAAGAAACTCCGACAATCCCTCAGTCAAGGGTCATTTGTATTTCGGGGACAGGTAACGGCAGTTTCAACCTTAGGTCAGGATTTGCTGGATGCTGCCCGTAAGCATCTGAGCAACGTCGCTGAACAGGTTTTCGATCGCTATAGTGAAGCACCCGTCAGGGCTGAGACCAGTGCAGCAGAGCGGTTTTTGAAACAAACCAATCTTTCAGCGATTACCAGTCAGCTTGATCCCCTGGGGTTAGTAGAGGTGGTCAGTGGTCAACCTCGTATTCAACCGACCCATAGGGCGATCGTCAGCATTCGTGACTACATAGACCGTAACGGTACAGTTGAGGGTAAACGACTGGGTGAACACTTTAGTCAGCCTCGCTTTGGTTGGTCACAGGACACGTTGCGTTACATCTTGGCGGCGATGCTGGTTGCGGGTGAAATCACACTCAAAATTTCGGGTCGGGAAGTGAAGGCGGTTGGGCAGCAGGCGATCGAGGCTCTCAAAACAAATAAGAGCTTTAGTAACATTGGAGTGTCTCTGCGGGAGACAAAGCTTTCTAATGAAGTCTTGGCGCGCGCTGCTCAACGGCTGACTGAATTAAGAGGAGACCCTGTGATTCCGCTAGAGCGGGATATTAGTGAAGCTGCGGTCAAGCAGTTTCCTTACTATCAGCGGGACTACGGACCTTTGGCAGAAAAATTGACAGGTCTGGGACTGCCGGGAGCCGATCGCCTGCGATCGCTCAATCAAGAGTTGGCAGATGTGCTGTTAACCGATGCGTCTGATGCTCCAGAGCGGTTGGGTGGAGAGGAGTCTGAATTATACGACAGGCTCAAGTGGGCAGGCGAGGTGAAGCGTGCTCTAGAAAATGGCATGGAATCCACGATCCGAGCACTTCAGTCGCACCAACTGGCAATCAATGATTTACCTGATACAGGGATTCCAGGAAAACTCCGGCAGGAGTTAGCGGAAGATCTGGAACGGTTGCGGCAGCGGCTTCAGCAAGATGACTTTTACCGTCATGCGGCTGATTTGAATACATTGTTGACTAGCATTCAGTCGCAAGTACGGGAGGCGGTACAAGAACTGGCAGAACAACAAAAGCAACGGGTCAAAGAGGGAGCGGCTGACCTAGAGCGCCTCCCAGAATGGCAAGAATTAACGGAGGAAGAGCGAAGCAATGTTCGTGCCCGCTTGGATCAACTGTTGCTTGACCCTGCTTTAGATCTGGTTGGGTTGCGCCAATTACTAGCGCGAGACTATGACCTGAATACAACATTGAGTCAGCAGAAAGAGCGAATTCGGCAGCAGGCAGCCGAGCGGCAGCGTCAACGGTTAGAGGCAGAGCGGACATTACCTCCCACTGCTAACGATGAACCTCGTAAAATCAAAGAGTCGATTCGGGTTCCCGCCCGTGTGACGACACGAGAGCAGTTGAGCCTGTTGCTTCAGTCATTGCAAGCACTTCAGGCAAAATTACCGCTCTACGGTCAGATCGAGATTTCGATCGAGATTCAAGACGATGTTCAAGACTAACTACCTCTATGGCGTTTGACCAGGCGACTCGTAACCGACTCCAGCGTTTTGTTAGTGAGGCTCGTGCCCTTCTGACCAAAGAATTTACGCGCCAGCTTCAGAATGATTATGGACTTGACCCGACTTCTGGAGAGGTCACGGCGCTGGAGAGTATGACGCATCTGGATAACGTGCGTCGGGAAACGGGTCGAATCTTGCGAATAACCCTGGAGCATTATCGGGCGAATAGTCCGGGCAGCAATACAAAAGCTTTGTTAGAACGAATTGTCCGTGAGCAGGCATTTACGGTGCTGAACCGTCTGGCAGCATTACGGATGGCTGAAGCAAGGGAATTTCTTACGGAGTCGATCGCCAATGACTATATTTCTAGGGGCTTTCAGCTTTATCAACGCCTAGCCGGAACAGGACTGGGGGAAACGGGAGAGGCGTACCGCTGCTACCTGTTCAGTTTGTTTGACGAGTTTGCGCTCGATCTGCGGGTATTGTTTGATCGCTTCTCCCCGATGGGGCGCTTGTTTCCCAGTGAAACGGAATTGCAGAATTTGCTTAAGCTGATCAATGATCTAGAGATCGCACCACTTTGGGCAGAGGATGAGACGATCGGCTGGATTTATCAGTATTTCAACTCGAAAGAAGAGCGGAAGAAAATGCGCGATGAGTCGGCGGCTCCGCGTAATAGTCGAGAGTTGGCAGTGCGGAACCAGTTTTTTACCCCACGCTACGTGGTGGAGTTTTTGACAGACAATACTTTGGGACGGGTCTGGTATGAGATGACCCAGGGTGAAACAGCGCTAAAAGATAGTTGTCGCTATTTAGTGCGGAGTGAGTATGCAGAGAGCAGCAGGCAGCAGGCAGAGAAGAGTGGGCAGTATGCAGAGAGCAGAGGGCAGAGGGCAGACAACGTACCGCCTACTGCCTACCGCGAACCGCCTACTATTCCTCATCGTCGGCTAAAAGACCCGCGTGAAATTCGGATGCTTGATCCTGCCTGTGGGTCAATGCACTTTGGGTTGTACGCTTTTGATTTGTATGAGCGTATTTACGAGGAAGCCTGGGATTTGCAGTTTGAGGTCTTGCAGACGGTAAGCAGTGGGCAGTGGGCAGTAGATAGAGGAAGACAAGATGGGGGTGAGGAACTATCGGGATCTGGTGGCGTGGCAACGGGCGATGGATCTGGTAGACGAGATCTACAAAGTGACAAAACAATTTCCGAAAGAGGAGATGTTCGGTTTGACGAGTCAGATCCGTCGAGCCGTCGTATCAATTCCCTCGAACATAGCAGAGGGACAGGGGCGACAGAGCAAAGCAGAGTTTCGCCAATTTCTCAGTATCGCTCACGGATCAATTCGGGAAGTGGAAACACAAGTAATGATAGCCAGCCGTCAGAGCTATTTGAGCAAGGAAGCAGAGTCAGTGATATTAGGGATGACAGCGGAAGTCGGACGGCTGACGAGAGGACTTATGAACTCGCTCTCCAACAGCTAGGTTGGTCTTACGGAGAGGGCAGTATGCAGCAAGCAGTGGGCAGTGATCAGGGTTTAGAACTGCCTGCTGCCAACCGCCTACTGCATACTAATTCACCTACTGCCTTCCGCCCTCTGCCTACTGCCTACCCCTCCAAAGAAGCCTTCTTGCGGGATGTGCCCCGGCTGATTATTGAACACAACATTCACGGTATTGATATTGATCCCCGTGCGGTTCAGATTGCTGGATTGTCTTTGTGGTTGCGGGCGCAGAAGAGTTGGCAAGTTCAGGAATTGAAGCGGCAGAACCGTCCCCAGATCCAGAAATCGAACATTGTTTGTGCGGAGCCGATGCCCGGTGAGGAACGGTTGCTGAATGAGTTTCTTGAACATCACTTATCAGCTACGCCGGAGCAGCGATTGGTTGGGCAACTGGTGAGGCGGGTGTTTGAAGCGATGAAGCTGGCAGGGGAAGCCGGATCGCTGTTGCAGATTGAGCAGGAGGTTAGCAAGGACATTGAAGCAGCCAAGCAACAATGGCTCACCCGTCCTAAAACTGAGCAATTAGCATTGCTGACGATTGAGCCAAGCGAACCCCAACAGCAAGAATTGCCGTTGCAGGTGGGCGACATTATCGATGAACGCTTTTGGGAGCGGATAGAGGATGAGATTTATAAGGCACTGAACCGTTACGCAGAGCAGGCAGACTTGTCATCTCTTTGGGGCAGTAGCTATCAGCGGCGCTTGTTTGCAAATGATGCGGTTCGCGGCTTTGCCTTTATCGACATTTGCCGTAAGACGTTTGACGTGGCATTAATGAATCCGCCTTTTGGGGCAGGGAGCGTGCAAACGAAAACCAAACTAGAGACGGCTTACCCCCGCACAAAAAATGATGTTTATGCAGCCTTTGTGGAGCGTGGATTGAACCTGCTGGGAGGTCGGGGACAATTAGGTGCAATTACTTCGCGCACAGGCTTTTTCCTATCCTCGTTTCAGAAGTGGCGAGAGGAGATTTTGCTACAAGAGGCAAAGCCAACGGTTATGGCTGATTTGGGGTATGGGGTGCTGGATGCCGCTATGGTAGAAACAGCAGCCTATTGTTTATCGAAGGAGGTAGCTTAAGCAATGACTACGATCGAAATTCGTCAACAAGTCCATCAACAGATTGATCAGCTTACGTCAGAACAGCTTACATTGGTGGCAGAGTTTTTAGAGTTTCTGCAATTTAAGCTGGCAAAAACGGCTGATACATCAACTCAGTTGCAGGTTTTGACTGAGGCTAGAGAGCCTATTTTAACGGGTTCTACGATAGCAGATTTAGTAAAATTCGCAGGAACCTGGCAGGGAGATGATTTTGAAGAGTGTTTGCAAGCAGTTTATGATGCTCGATTACCAGCGGAATTTTAATAATGTATTTGCTTGATACGAATCACTGTAGCCGAATTATTGCTGGAGATGCTGCATTGCTTCAGCAACTACAGTCACACCTCAGTGAGGGTGCTGCAACCAGCGTTATTGTGCGAGGAGAGTTGCTCTTTATGGTGCAGAAATCTGAGCGGCAAGCTGAAAATCTACAATCTGTGGTTGCGTTTTTGCAAACGATCGCTTTATACCCTATCAATGCTGCTGTTGCCGATGTTTATGGCAGACTGAAAGGCGATATTATGAATCAGCTGGGTCCCAAAGATAAAGCCCAGCGCCGTCAATCCACAATTCAAGCATTAGGCTTTGGTGAGAATGACCTATGGATTGCAGCTACGGCGTTGCACTACGATCTAACAATCGTTTCTGCTGATCAAGACTTCGAGCGCATTCGCCAAATTCAGAGCTTTTCACTCGAATCCTGGCGATAAGTAAATCTCAGACCGTTGGATGCTCATGCACTCTGCAACCCGTCCATTTCGGTCAGAGCAAACTCCTGATTGATCGCCCCCATTTCAGCCTGAATTTCTGGATCACTCGCCATCGCTGACAATTCGGCTTCATTCGGTTCCCGAAGCTGGCGGGCAATCCGTTCTAACAGCCAGAGCTTTTCTTTGGCAGAGAGTTGATGAATCGCCCGTTCAATTTGTAGCAAATGCTTAGCAGTCATCTTAGCAATATCAAGTTCTAGGCTATGTCGTAACGATAACACGGGAGTAGTGGCAGTAAGGCAGTATGCGGTTAAGATCGAATCACTGGTCACTGCCCACCGATTCACTCCTATCTAGGGGCAAAGGTAGCGAAGCTGCATCCAGGTGCCATGCAATGTCTAAAACACTTACTACAAAAGGATTTCAGAAAATTTTTGCAATTTTGCTAAAACATCCCGAGAATGACCGTTTACGGGTAAGTTT